>Ga0105044_10000053_pt1 | contig 107835 bp, 103 predicted proteins | sample MAT01_FD_78092 | JGI IMG/M metagenome (GOLD analysis project Ga0105044, IMG submission 78092) | Freshwater microbial communities from Lake Fryxell liftoff mats and glacier meltwater in Antarctica - MAT-01 | ecosystem: Environmental > Aquatic > Freshwater > Ice > Liftoff microbial mat | place...
GACAAGACCTACTCCAGCGATTATATTCATCCTACAAATCCATCAATAACCGGCGCGGGTCTTCCAGCGCCTCTTTCACCCGCACGAGGAACGTCACCGCGCCTTTGCCGTCCACCACGCGGTGGTCGTAGCTGAGGGCCAGATACATCATCGGGCGGATGACGATTGCCCCTGCGACGACGACCGGGCGGTCCTGGATCTTGTGCATGCCGAGGATGCCGGATTGCGGTGGGTTCAGGATGGGCGAGGACATCAGCGAGCCGTAAACGCCGCCGTTGGAGATGGTGAACGAGCCGCCCTGCATTTCGGCCATCGTCAGTTTGCCGTCGCGGGCGCGCAGGCCCAGTTCGGCGATCTTTTTCTCGATGGCGGCAAAGCCCATCTGGTCGGCATCGCGGACCACCGGCACGACGAGGCCGGAGGGGGTGCCGACGGCGACGCCCATGTGGACGTAGTTTTTATACACCACATCCTGCCCGTCGATTTCGGCGTTGACCTCGGGGACTTCTTTCAGGGCGTGGGTGCAGGCCTTGACGAAGAACGACATGAAGCCGAGTTTCACGCCGTGCTTCTTTTCGAACGCGTCCTTGTAGTCGTTGCGCAAGGACATGATGCCGGACATGTCGACCTCGTTGTAGGTGGTCAGCATGGCGGCGGTGTTCTGCGCGTCTTTCAGGCGGCGGGCGATGGTGGCGCGCAGCCGGGTCATCTTGACGCGTTCCTCGCGCGCGGCGTCACGGGCGGCGACGGGCGCGCGGGGGGGGGCTGTGGCGGGGACGGGGGCGACCGCTGCCGGGGAGGGGGCGGGGGCAGCAACGGCACGGGCGACATCTTCCTTCATCACCCGGCCATCGCGACCCGACCCTGTGACCTTATCGGCGGTCAGGCCTGCTTCGGCCATGGCTTTCTTGGCCGAAGGGGCATTCTCGACGTCTTTCGCTTCGATCTCTGCGGCGTAGCCCGCGCGTTCCGCCTCGGTGGCGGACGGGGTGGCCGGAGAAGCGGCTGCGGCGTCTGGCTTGATCTCGGCCAGGGAGCCCGCGCGCTCGGCCTCGGTGGAAGACGGTTTGGCGGGCGCTGCCGCGACGGCACCTTCGGACACGATGGCAAGGCGGGCATTGGCCGCGACAGTGGTGCCTTCGGGGGCCAGAATCTCGGCCAGAACGCCTGTCACCGGGCTGGGCACCTCGACCGACACCTTGTCGGTCTCGAGTTCGCACAGCATTTCGTCCTGCTTCACCGCATCGCCGGGCTTCTTGAACCAGGTCGACACGGTGGCCTCTGACACCGATTCGCCTAGGGACGGCACCATCACGTCGGTCATCTTGATCTCCTGCGCCGGGGCGCGTTCACGGGTTTGCGGGCCGGGCGCGTGCCGCCCCGGCAGATCGGTTCAGGTCTGCGGACCAAGTGCGTCGGCCACCAGGGCGGCCTGTTCGGCCTTGTGCCGGCTGGCCAGACCGGTCGCGGGCGACGCCGAGGCCACCCGACCGGCATAGCGCGCGCGGTTGTGCGTTGCGCCAACCGACGTCAGGATCATTTCAAGTTCGGGCTCGATATGGGTCCATGCCCCCTGATTCCTGGGCTCTTCCTGACACCAGACGACCTCGGCGGTCTTGAAGCGCAACAGTTCGGCCGTCAGCGACTTTTTCGGCACCGGGTACAGCTGTTCGACCCGCAACAGATAGGTGTCGTCCTGCCCGCGCGCATCGCGTTCGGCGAGAAGGTCGAAATACACCTTGCCCGAACACAGCACCACCCGGTTGATCCCCGCATCGGGATTCAGCGTCACGGCGGACACGCCGCGTTCGGCGTCGTCCCACAACACGCGGTGGAAGGTCGAGCCGTCAAGGAAATCGGCCGCCTCCGAAATGCACAGCGGATGCCGCAGCAGCGATTTCGGCGTCATCAGGATCAACGGTTTGCGGTAATCCCGGTGCAACTGGCGGCGCAGGATGTGAAAATAGTTGGCAGGCGTCGTGCAGTTGGCAACGATCCAGTTGTCATGCGCCGACATTTGCAGGAACCGCTCCAGTCGCGCGGACGAGTGTTCCGGCCCCTGACCTTCGTATCCGTGCGGCAGCAGGCAGACGAGGCCCGACATCCGCAGCCATTTGCTTTCGCCCGAGTTGATGAACTGGTCGAACATGATCTGCGCGCCGTTGGCAAAATCGCCGAACTGCGCCTCCCACATCGTCAGGGTGTTGGGTTCCGACAGGGAATAGCCATACTCGAACCCAAGGACCGCATATTCCGACAGCATCGAGTCGATGGCTTCAAAACGGGCCTGACCCGGCCGGATGTGGTTCAACGGATAGTGGCGCTCCTCGGTTACCTGATTGACGAAGGCGGAATGCCGCTGGCTGAACGTGCCGCGCGTGCAATCCTGCCCCGACAGGCGGACCGGAAACCCCTCGGCCAGCAGCGATCCAAAGGCGACCGCCTCGGCGGTGGACCAATCAAAGCCCTTGCCGGTTTCGAACATTTTGGCCTTGGCTTCAAGGAGACGAGCCACCGTCTTGTGAATTTCGAACCCTTCCGGCACCCGGCTCAACGCGGCCCCCACCTCGGCAAAGGTTTCGGGTCTGATCCAGGTGTCGCCGCGCTGGTAATGCTCCAGATCCTTGGCGGCCATGGATTTCCAGCGGCCATCAAGCCAGTCGGCCTTGTTCGGCTTGTAATCGCGGCCGACTTCGAACTCTTCGTTGAGGCGGGCCTGAAAGGCGGCCTTCATGTCTTCGATCTCGCCTTCGGGGATCAGCCCGTCCCTGACCAGCCGTTCGGTGTAAAGCTGCAAGGTGGTCTTCTGCTTGCGGATGCGGGTGTACATCGCGGGGTTGGTGAACATCGGCTCGTCGCCTTCGTTATGCCCGAAGCGGCGATAGCAGAAGATATCCAGCACCACGTCCTTGTGGAACTTCTGGCGGAATTCGATGGCAACGCGGGCGGCATGCACCACCGCCTCGGGGTCGTCGCCATTGACGTGGAAGATCGGGGCTTCGACCATCAGCGCAATGTCGGTGGGGTAGGGCGACGAGCGGCTGAACGACGGCGCCGTGGTAAAGCCGATCTGGTTGTTGACGATGATGTGCAGCGTGCCACCGGTGCGGTGACCCTTCAGCCCCGACAGCCCGAAGCATTCGGCAACCACACCCTGACCCGCGAACGCCGCATCGCCGTGCAGCAGGATCGGCAGCACCATGGTGCGGTCGGTGTCGCCCAACTGGTCCTGCTTGGCGCGGACCTTGCCGAGCACGACCGGGTTGACGGCCTCCAGATGGCTGGGGTTGGCGGTCAGGCTGAGGTGCACGGTGTTGTCGTCAAACGTGCGGTCCGACGAGGCGCCAAGGTGATACTTCACATCGCCCGAGCCATCGACGTCTTCGGGCTTGAAGCTGCCGCCCTGAAACTCGTTGAAGATCGCGCGGTAGGGTTTCATCATCACGTTGGCCAGCACCGACAGGCGGCCCCGGTGCGGCATGCCGATGACGATTTCCTTGACCCCCAGACTGCCGCCGCGCTTGATGATCTGTTCCATCGCCGGGATCAGGCTTTCGCCGCCATCAAGGCCAAACCGTTTGGTGCCCATGTATTTGACATGCAGGAACTTTTCATAGCCTTCCGCCTCGACCAGCTTGTTCAGGATCGCCTTGCGGCCCTCGCGGGTAAAGGCGATTTCCTTGCCGTAGCCTTCGATGCGCTCCTTCAGCCATGCCGCCTGTTCGGGGTTGGAGATGTGCATGTATTGCAGCGCAAAAGTGCCGCAGTAGGTGCGTTTCACGATATCAACGATCTGGCGCATGCTGGCATGGTCGAGGCCCAGCACGTTGTCGATGAAGATGGGGCGGTCCATGTCGGCTTCGGTGAAGCCGTAAGAGGCGGGGTCCAACTCAGGGTGATCACCTTTGGGGGCGATGCCCAGCGGGTCGAGGTCGGCGGCGAGGTGGCCCCGGATCCGGTAGGCGCGGATGAGCATGATGGCGCGGATGCTGTCGAGCACGGCGCGTTCGATCTGGTCTTCGGTGACGGCTGCACCGGTTTCTGCGGCCTTTTCGGTGATCTTCCGGGCCGCAGCCTTCGCGTCCGGAAGGCTGGGCCATTCGCCGGTCAGGGCGCTGGTCAGATCGTCGGCAGGCTGCAGCGGCCAGTCCCTGCGCGCCCAGCTTGGGCCTTGTGCCTGCCGACTGGAATCGACGTCACTGTCGCCCAGCGATTTGAAGAACTCGGCCCACGCCTGATCGACCGACGCAGGGTCGGCGGCGTGTTTCGCTGCCAACTGGTCGATGTAATCGGCGTTGGCACCGTCCATGAAAGACCCGGCGGCGAAGGAAGCGGTCTGGTGTTCGGTCATTGCAATACCTCAGCGGTTGGGGGTCGGCGTGCGCGCATCAGGCTTTGATCGCCTGCAACACGGCCTCGCCCAGCGTGGCGGGACTGTCGGCGACGATGATGCCTGCGGATTTCATCGCCTCGATCTTGCTTTCCGCGTCGCCCTTGCCGCCGGACACTATGGCACCTGCGTGGCCCATGCGGCGGCCTGTGGGGGCGGTGCGGCCGGCGATGAAGCCTGCGGTGGGTTTCCAGCGGCCGGCGCGGCGTTCATCGGCCAGGAACTGCGCTGCGTCTTCCTCGGCGGCGCCGCCGATTTCGCCGATCATGATGATCGAACGGGTTTCGGGGTCGGCGAGAAACATTTCCAGGATATCAATGTGTTCAGACCCCTTGATCGGGTCGCCGCCGATGCCGACGGCGCTGGATTGGCCGAGGCCCACGTCCGTCGTCTGCTTGACCGCCTCGTAGGTCAGGGTGCCCGAGCGCGAGACGACCCCGACCGAGCCTTTCGAAAAGATCGACCCCGGCATGATGCCGATCTTGCATTCGCCGGGGGTCATCACGCCAGGGCAGTTCGGCCCGATCAGGCGGGATTTCGAGCCCTGCAGCGCTCGCTTCACCTTCATCATGTCGAGCACCGGGATGCCTTCGGTGATGCAGACGATCAGTTCCATCTCGGCGTCGATCGCCTCCAGAATGGAGTCGGCAGCGAAGGGCGGCGGGACGTAGATCACCGAGGCGTTGGCGTCGGTGGCATGCCGCGCCTCGTGGACCGAATTGAAGATCGGCAGGTCGAGGTGACTGCCGCCGCCCTTGCCGGGGGTGACGCCGCCGACCATCTTGGTGCCGTAGGCGATGGCCTGTTCGGAATGGAAGGTTCCCTGCGAGCCGGTGAAGCCCTGACAGATGACGCGGGTGTTCGAGTTTACGAGTACGGCCATGAAAGTGCCTCTTGGTCTGTGGTTTCCCGCCGGGTTTGCCTGCGGTCAATGGGTTTCAGCTGTGCTTGATCCCAAGGATCAGGCGCGAAGATTGTCCGGGAGCGTTGATCCGCTGGACGAAGATCACCCCGTCGACCGTGCCGGAAACGGCCCAGGCGCGTTCAACCGACCGGCCCAGCCGGCGCGGATCCACCGGCATTGCCTGCGCAAAGTCCGAGGCGATCATCCGTTCGATCCTGCTGGTCTGTCCGGTGCGCGATTCTGCCGCAACGGCACAACCGAGGCCTTCGCGCATCAGCAGCACGGCGGGTTTGCTGTCATCCACGACAAAACTGCGCACCGGTGAGGACGCGCGGGACGGGACCTCGACATAGTCGGCCGCGCGCAACTTGGCGCGCACGCGGGCCGGGTCGGCCCGGGTTTCCACGCAATAGTCGGTAAAGTGGGCGACCAGCCGGGCCGGAGAGGTTTTCGGCACGATGTTCGTCTCGCGGATGTTCGCCAGTTCCAGCGCCTCGGCCCGGTCGGGAGAGGCTGCGGGTGCGCAGGCCGATACCATCAGCACAAGCGCCGCCAGGACCCCGAGCGAACCAGTGCAACCTGCCCGACGTGCCGCGCCGATCATGATCACTCCAGACCCTTGACCGCGGCAACGATCTTCTGGGCGGCGTCCGACAAGTTTTCTGCTGCAATTACATTCAGCCCGGAATTGCGGATGATGTCCTTGCCGAGGTCCACATTGGTGCCCTCCAGCCGGACGACCAGCGGCACCTTCAGCCCGACCTCCTTGACCGCCGCGATGATGCCTTCGGCGATGATGTCGCAGCGCATGATGCCGCCGAAGATGTTGACGAGGATGCCTTTGACCTGTGGATCGGAGGTGATGATCTTGAAGGCCTCGGTGACCTTTTCCTTGGTCGCCCCGCCGCCCACATCCAGAAAGTTGGCGGGTTCGGCGCCGTACAGCTTGATGATGTCCATCGTGGCCATCGCAAGGCCCGCCCCGTTGACCATGCAGCCGATTTCGCCATCGAGTGCGATGTAGTTCAGATCGAATTTCGACGCGGCGAGTTCCTTGGGGTCTTCTTCCGTCTCGTCCCGCAGGGCGGCGATGTCGGCGTGGCGGTAGATCGCGTTGCCGTCAAAACTCATCTTGGCGTCCAGCAGTTTCAGATTGCCGTCGGTCATCACCACCAGCGGGTTGATCTCCAGCATCTCCATGTCTTTTTCGGTGAACATTCTATACAATGTCTTCACGATGCCGACGCATTGCTTGATCTGCGCGCCTTCCAGACCCAGTTCAAACGCCACCCGGCGGCCATGGTATTCGGAAAAGCCTGCAGCGGGGTCGATGGCGAAGGTAAGGATCTTTTCGGGCGTGTTGTGGGCGACGTCTTCGATGCTCATCCCGCCTTCGGTCGAGCACACGATCGAGATGCGGCTGGTCTTGCGGTCGATCAGCATGGCCAGATAGAATTCGCGGTCAATGTCGCTGCCGTCTTCGATGTAGATGCGGTTGACCTGCTTGCCTGCCGGGCCGGTCTGCACGGTCACGAGGGTGCGTCCCAGCATCTGGCGGGCAAACTCGGCGGCCTCTCCGACCGAGCGGGCCAGCCGGACGCCGCCCTTCTCGCCCGCCTCGGGTTCCTTGAACTTTCCCTTGCCGCGACCGCCGGCGTGGATTTGCGCCTTGACCACCCACAGCGGGCCGTCGATTTCGCCCGCCGCCGTCTTGGCTTCCTCGGCGCGCATCACGGCGCGTCCATCGGACACCGGGATGCCGTAGCTGCGCAACAAAGCCTTGGCCTGATATTCGTGTATGTTCATCGAAAGCCCCTTGGACGGTTCGGTTGTGGCGTGATGACACACCCAGTTTGCAGCCTGATGACACGAAAAAACCCGGAGTCAAAACTTCTGTTGCCGGGGGATGTGGAAAAGCGACTTTTGTGATCACAGGAAAAAATCTTGTGATCACAGTCAGGGTTGACCGGGGTCAGCGCTGCCGCGGCGGGTTTCCTTGAATGCGGTGGTTCGAGCCGGCGTGGGGTCGATGGCTCGGCAGGCGACAAGCAACCCCTGCGCTGTCGAAACCGATCCTTCGAACATCGCCTGTCCGACTGGGACCCGACCGGGGCTCATCCCAACGATGCCGACTGGGCGATGCGTGCCAAGCGGGCGCATTACAATGCCGTGGGAAATCTGGTGGTGTTTGCGCCGCTGGTCATTCTGGTCTCCGCGCTCAGGGTGAACGAAGGGCTTACGGCGGGGGCGGCGATGGTGTATTTCTTTGCCCGCGCCGCGCACTCCGGGATCCACATCCTGGCGCTGCCGGTGATCCGCACGATTGCGTTTCTGATCGGCTGGGGCTGTCTGATGGTGGTGCTGGGGCGGCTTCCGGGCTGGCTTTGACCAGGTTGCAAAATGCCGCGCGGGGCCGGGTCCCGCGCAGTCATGGTCACGAGGTGTGGGTCAGGCCAGCGAGGGCTCGATCACCTTGCAGGCGGCCAGCAGGCCTTTGACGGCATCGATCGACTTGTCGAACATCGCCTGTTCGGCGTCGTTCATCGTGATGCCGACAATCCGCTCGATCCCGCCCGCGCCGATGATGGCGGGCACGCCGACATACATGCCGGTCAGGCCGAAATGGCCGTCGACGTAGGCGGCGCAGGGCAGCAGACGCTTCTGGTCCTTCAGGAATGCCTCGGCCATTTCGATGGCCGATGTGGCGGGCGCATAAAAGGCCGATCCGGTTTTCAGCAGGCCCACGATTTCCGCGCCGCCGTCGCGGGTGCGCTGCACGATCGCGTCAAGCCGGTCCTGCGTCGTCCAGCCCATCGTTACCAGATCGGGCAACGGGATGCCGCCCACGGTCGAATAGCGGGCCAGCGGCACCATGGTGTCGCCGTGGCCACCGAGAACAAAGGCTGTCACATCGCGCATCGACACATTGAATTCGAGGCTCAGGAAATGCCGGAACCGCGCCGAGTCCAGTACGCCTGCCATGCCGGCGACCATATGATGCGGCAGACCCGAGAACTCGCGCAGCGCCCAGACCATCGCGTCGAGCGGGTTGGTGATGCAGATGACAAAGGCGTCCGGCGCATGGGCCTTGATGCCCTCGCCCACGGCTTTCATCACCTTGAGGTTGATGCCCAGAAGGTCGTCGCGGCTCATCCCCGGTTTGCGCGGAACGCCGGCGGTGACGATGCAGACATCCGCGCCCGCGATGTCGGCATATGAATTGGCCCCGTTGATCGCGGCGTCAAAACCCTCGGACGGACCCGATTGCGCAATGTCCAGCGCCTTGCCCTGCGGTGTCCCTTCGGCGATGTCGAACAGCACGATGTCGCCGAGTTCCTTGATCGCGGCAAGATGGGCGAGCGTGCCGCCGATCTGCCCCGCGCCGATCAGCGCAATCCTGGGTCTGGCCATGTTCGGTCTCCGGTTCGAAGGAAGCTGGCCCTTGCCTATGCCCAAACCCCCCCTCCGCGCAAGTGCGGCACGCACGGGTTGCAGGCCACGCAGGTGGCGCCGTGTTGCGCTGGCTGTGCTGTCGCGCTTGCGGTAAGGCGGTCGCAAAAGCGGGGCCGGATGGCGGGAACGGACAGTGAGGCGGGAATGGACGGCGGGTTCTTCTGGTCGATGGCAGTGCTGGCGGCGGTGCTGGTGGGGATGAGCAAGGGCGGACTGCCGGTGGTCGGCATGCTGGGGGTGCCGGTGCTGTCGCTGGCGATCTCTCCGGTGACGGCGGCGGGGCTGTTGCTGCCGGTGTTCGTCGTGTCTGACATGTGCGGGCTTTACGCCTATCGGCGGGCCTTCGACGCTCGGGTGGTGGGGCTGGTGGTCGTCGGCGCGACCGTCGGGGTCGGTCTGGGCTGGAACACGGCCCGGGTCGTGTCAGAGCAGGCGGTGACGCTGCTGGTGGGGTTTATCGGGCTGGTGTTTGCGGGCTTTCTTGTGGTGAGGCCCAATGCGGCAGCGGTGCGGCGGCGGGCCGGGACGTTGCCGGGGCTGTTCTGGTCGACCGTGGCGGGGTTCACCAGTTTCGTCAGCCATGCCGGGGCCCCGCCGTATCAGGTCTTTGTGCGGCCGCTCGGTTTGCCCAAAGCGGTGTTTGCGGGCACCGCGACAATCAGCTTTGCCTATGTCAACGCGATCAAGCTGATCCCCTATTATGCGCTCGGCCAGTTGAGCCCGGACAACCTGAAAGTGGCTGCCGTGCTCGGGCCGGTCGCAGTGGTCGCGGTGTTAGCGGGGGTGCGGGTGGTGCGGGTGCTGCCGGAACGCCGGTTCTTTCAGCTGGTCACGGCGACCCTGTTCGCCGTGTCGGTCAAGCTGATCTGGGACGGACTGACCCGCTAGGCCGAGGACGATTGCGCCGGCGAGGCTGGCCGCGCAGCGGGGCGTCAGGCCGGGTCGCCTTTGGCGGGCAACTCTTCGGTCATCGCCTCGAAGCCCTGGCCGCTGGCCATCAGGCAGGTGACGCCATCGGGCAGGGTGACCGTGATCGACCAGCTGCCGGTGTCCGCGCTCGCGAACACCTCCATCACCGTGTTGTTCGCCGCAAGGCCAATGCCGCGCCGGGTTTCGCCGTACCGTTGCGCCAGACGGTCAAGCACCCGGGCCCGCAGGCCGCAGGCCGGACCTGACGGGGTTTGAACGGTCCGGGGCTGAACCGCCTCGGCCTGAACCGTCTGGGTTGCATGGATCAGCCCGGCAAAGCCGAGCGACAGGGCAAAAAGCATCCGGGTCATGATCTGCCTTTCCGGGCTCGCGCAGAGCCCTTGATGGTCGGCGCCGTCAAGGGGCGTCCAGCCAAGCCTGCGCCCGAATTGCGCAGGAACGGTTAATGCGGCGGGCGGCTGCGGCGGCCTTGCCGGGCGATCGGTACGGGTACCCGACCAGCAGCCGGTCCGCAGCAGCACGCGCTTTCGAGTGCGGTTCGGGATGGCCAAAACGGCGGAGATCTGTCAACGCTCTCGGCAACAGCGGGCCTCGGCCCCAGCCGTGGCGGTGCCGCACCGAGAGGAGCCTTGCGATGATTCTGTTGATCCTGGGACTGGCCCTGTTTTGGGCGGCCCATCTGTTCAAGCGGCTGGCCCCCGGGGTGCGGGCAGACCTTGGCGACCGCGGCAAGGGACTGGTGGCGGTGGCGCTGCTCGTGTCGGTCGTGCTGATGGTGCTCGGCTACCGAGGCGCGCCCGATGTGCCGGTCTATGACCCGATCCCGGGGATCGGACACCTGAACAATGCGGCCATGCTGGTATCGGTGTTCCTGTTCAGCGTCGGCGGCACCAAGGGCACGCTTTATACCCGGATGCGCCATCCGATGTTGTGGGGAACCGTGATCTGGGCCGCCTCGCACCTGCTGGTGAACGGCGATCTTGCATCCCTTGTGCTGTTCGGCGGAATCGGGGTCTGGGCGCTGGTGACCATGGCGGTGATCAACCGCGCGGGCCCGTGGCTGCGGCCAACAAGCGGACGCGGCCTTGTGGGCGATGCGATGGGGCTGGCGGGGACCGTGGTGCTGTATGGCCTGATTGCGCTGGTGCATGCCTGGACAGGGCATCCGGTGTTTCTGGGAACCTATGCCTGAGGTGGCGCGCGGTCTGAAGCGGTGCGCGGTCTGAAGCGGTACGGGGTCTGAGGCGGTACGGGGTCCGAGGCGGTGTCGGCCGAATGAGGTTTGGCTGCCACAGAACCGGGGAATTTGCCCGACAGTGATCTTGTCGTGACCGGTTTGGTGCACTGTTGTTTCAGGGACCATCTCGAGAGGATCTGACATGCACTTGCGTCCGGTGGCTGCGGTTCTGACGGCGCTGCTGGGGACCTCCCCTGCCCTGGCCCAAGACCTTTTCGTCTACGGCGGTGCCGCCATCGAGTTCGAGATGGAGCCGAACGGCAACGGCAGCGACAACAAGACCGACGTCAACGCCTATGTCGAGATCGAGAAATCAGGGTTCTTTGCCGGAGTCTGGGCCGAGAAATCGACCGACGAGACCTCCGACAAGGCCGACATCTATATCGGCTACCGCTCGGAAACCGCCGCCGGGGTAAGCTACTACGTCGATCTTAACCGGCGGACCTATTTCAACGATGTGGGCGACTACACCGTCATCGACGTCGGGGCGGGGTTCCCGATCGTGGGCAACCTTTCGGGGTCGGTGGACTTTTCGCACTACGTTGACCCCGATCCGGTGAACGACATCTATGTCGGGCTGTCCTATGCGGTGACCGACCGGTTTTCGGTTGCGGCCAGTTATGGCAGCTATGGGTATGCCGGCGCTGCAGATGAACAGGAATGGGATTTCGGGGTCGACTATGCCTTGGGCGACGAAACGTCGGTCGGCGTGCGCTATTACGACGGCACCGAATATGCAGACCCGTATTTCGGGGCGACGCTGAGCTGGGACACGACGTTCCTGTCGCGCTGAGCGGGCAGGTTTTGTCCGGATTGCCCGGACAACCGAAAAATCCGCTCACCCCCGGCGCACAACGCAAAGAACCCGGGCACAGGGTTGGCCGATGCTGCGCCGCGGCTATTGCGCGCGTGACAGCGGCAGAAATCGCGCTACAACAGGCACAGTCGATCAAGGGGCCTGAACCGGATGCCGTCCGAAAGCGTCTTGGCAAGCGAAAGGAAGCCGACATGGCCGAAGCGAAGCGCGCAGAGCGACCATTGTCGCCGCATCTGCAGATTTATCGCCCGCAACTGACGTCGATCACTTCGATCCTGACACGGATCACCGGCAACGCGCTGCTCTTAGGCATCCTGCTGGCGGTATGGTGGCTGCTGGCCGCCGCTATCAGCCCCGATTACTTTGCTGTCGCAAACGCAGTCGCGACTAGCTGGTTTGGCGATCTGGTGTTCACAGGCTCATTGTGGGCCGTGTGGTATCACTATCTGGCCGGGCTGCGGCACCTCTACTTCGATGCCGGGCACGGCCTTGATATCGCAACGGCCGAAAAGCTGGGCTGGGGCTGCATCGGCGGATCGGTCGTGTTGACCCTTCTCACACTCCTGATCCTCTGAGGGGGCCCGCATGCGTTACCTGACAGCCCGCAAACGTGCGACAGGCCGGGGGTCGTCGCACACCGGCACCGCGCATCACTGGTCGATGACCGTCAGTTCTGTCGCACTGGCCTGCATGGTTCCGGCCTGGATCTATGTGTTCGGCAGCACATTGGGGGGCGATCATGCCGCGGTGCTGGCCAGCTTTGCCCGGCCGTTTCCCGCGATCCTGACCGCGCTGATCCTCGTGATCGGAATGCGGCACTTTGCCATGGGCGCCACGACGATGTTCGAGGACTACGCCCAGGGCACGACGCGCAAGATGCTGATCATCTTCGTGACATCTTTGGCGACCGTGGTGGCGGCGACCGGGCTGTTCGCCCTCGTGCGCATCGCGCTGTAAGGGGCTGACATGACTGCTTATCCGTATGAAGTGCACGAGTATGACGTGGTGGTCGTGGGGGCCGGCGGTGCAGGTCTGCGCGCCACCCTGGGAATGGCCGAACAGGGGTTGCGCACCGCATGTGTGACCAAGGTGTTCCCCACGCGCAGTCATACCGTGGCCGCACAGGGCGGGATTGCCGCGTCGCTGGGCAACATGGGGCCGGACAGCTGGCAGTGGCACATGTACGACACCGTCAAGGGCTCGGACTGGCTGGGCGACAGCGACGCGATGGAATACCTCGCGCGCGAAGCCCCCAAGGCGGTGTACGAACTGGAGCATTACGGCGTGCCGTTCTCCCGCACCGAGGACGGGAAAATCTATCAGCGCCCGTTCGGCGGGCATACCACCGAATACGGCGAAGGCCCGCCGGTACAGCGCACCTGTGCGGCGGCCGACCGAACGGGGCATGCGATCTTGCATACGCTTTATGGGCAAAGCCTGAAAAACAATGCCGAATTCTACATCGAGTATTTTGCGCTGGATTTGATCATCACCGACGGGGCCTGCACAGGCGTGGTGGCGTGGAAACTGGATGACGGGTCGTTGCACGTCTTCAACGCCAAGATGGTGGTGCTGGCGACGGGCGGCTATGGCCGGGCGTATTTCAGCGCGACGAGTGCGCATACCTGCACCGGCGATGGGGGCGGAATGGTGGCGCGGGCCGGATTGTCGTTGCAGGACATGGAGTTCGTGCAGTTCCACCCGACCGGCATCTACGGCTCCGGCTGTCTGATCACCGAAGGCGCGCGGGGCGAGGGCGGCTTTCTGACCAACAGCGAGGGCGAGCGGTTCATGGAACGCTATGCGCCGACCTACAAGGATCTCGCGTCGCGCGACGTGGTGTCGCGCTGCATGACCATCGAGATCCGCGAAGGCAGGGGCGTGGGGCCGAACAAGGATCACATCCACCTGAACCTGAACCATCTGCCGCGCGAAACGCTGGAGTTGCGGCTGCCGGGCATCACGGAATCGGCGCGCATTTTCGCCGGGGTCGATCTGCTGAAAGAGCCGATCCCGGTGATCCCGACGGTGCACTACAACATGGGCGGCATTCCGACCAACTATTGGGGCGAGGTGCTGGCCCCGACCGAGGCCGATCCAGATGCCATCTTTCCGGGCCTCATGGCAGTGGGCGAGGCGGGCTGCGCCAGCGTGCACGGCGCCAACCGGCTGGGGTCCAACAGCCTGATCGACCTGGTGGTGTTTGGCCGGGCGGCGGCGATCAAGGCCGGGCAGGTGGTGGACCCGAAAACCCCGAACGCCCCGGTCAACCGCGCCGAAGTGGACCGTGCGCTGTCACGCTTTGATGCCACGCGCCATGCGGCTGGGGCGATGCCCACTGCCACGCTGCGGCTGGACATGCAAAAGACCATGCAGGCCGATGCGGCGGTGTTTCGCACCGACAAGACGCTGGCCGAGGGCGTGGTCAAGATGCAGGCGATCGCGGCGCGGATGCCCGATATCCACGTCACCGACCGCAGTCTGATCTGGAACAGCGACCTGATGGAAACCCTTGAGTTGCAGAACCTGATGCCGAACGCGCTGGCGACGATCGTGGCAGCCGAGGCGCGCAAGGAAAGCCGCGGCGCGCATGCGCAGGAAGATTACCCGGCGCGCGACGATGTTAGTTGGCGGGTCCACTCGCTGGCGTATGTTGACGGCGCGCAGGTCCGACTCGCGACGCGACCGGTGCACCTCGATCCGCTGACCAAGCCGGAAGACGGCGGGATCGATTTGAAGAAGATCGCGCCAAAAGCACGGGTGTACTGATGATGAAATCTTTGATTGCCGGTCTGGTTGCTGCGTTGGTCTTGTCGGGCTGCGCCCCGGCCACGCTGGTCTACGGGGAATCGCGCAAGGTCAGCAAAGGCCTGATTGCCCCGATCATGGCCGCAGAACGGCCCGGGGCGGCCAACGAGGCTGCAACGATCTGCGTGCTCAAGGGGATGACCGTCGGCGAGGTCCTGTCGTTGCCCAATTCCAAAATGGCAGAGCAGCCCGAAGCGCTGCGCGGGTTCGTCTTGCAGGTGGCGGCGCGGCCGGGAGTCGGCGACTGTCTGGCCGCAGCGGAAAAGGGTGCGGGGTGATGCGCCCGCGGTCTGCTGCACTGGCAATCCTGCTGCTGGCTGCCTGCGACCCGGCCGAGGTGGCCGACAAGGCCCTGCGCCGGGCGGCCGAAACGGTCGTGATGCCGGTGGTCAACCGCGACATGCCTTCCGGCCCCGCTCAGGCGGCAACGGCTTGCATTCTTGACGCAGCCAGCCCGGCCGAGCGACAGGCGCTGGCGCGCGATGTGGGCGTCGAGGCCGGCACCCTGACCGTGCAGACCATTCGCTCGATTGCCGCGCGGCCTGCGGCGCGAACCTGTTTTGCGGCGGCCGGCGTGCCGCCGATCACCGGCTAGGGGAATGCGCGTCGTGGTCTGCCTGATCGCCTTGTCGGTTGCAGGATGCGGCCCGGTACCCGTCGAGCAGGCCGAGCAGGACTGCCTCGATCAGGCGAGGCTCGCACGCCAGCCGCGAGTGGAGGTCGAAGTGGCGGCCGGCAGCGGCGGTCAGGTCAAAACTTCGCTCGACCTGACCGTCAGCTCGGACTATCTGACGGGGCGCGATCCGTCGGCAGTGTTCAACTTCTGTGTTCAGCGCAAGTCCGGGCAGTTTCCCGACCGCGCGCTGGCCACGATGCCCGGCTGGCGGGGTTAGGCGATGACGGCAAGTTTGCTGCAGCGCCTGTCGGACGTGACGATTGTGCCGGTGACGTCGGTCCATCAGCACATCCCGCATGGCGGCCCGCTGTGGCCGGGGTTTGCCAACGCAGCCGGATTGCGGCATTGCCGTGCCGGGGTGCCGGTGGACCAGCCGCCCGATCCGCCGTCGGGGCCGGTGGCCGAACTCAGGGAACCGGCGGTCTGGGGCGGGTTTCTCGACGCGCATTTCGGGCATCTGGTGGCCGAGCATCTGCCGCGTCTGCCCTTCGCGCTGCGCGACCGCCCCGACCATCCGGTCTTGTTCACGCTGGACCCGGTCCTTGACCCGGGCGCGCTGCCGGGCTGGATCTGGGGGGTGCTCGACTGGATCGGCGTGCCGCGCGCCCGGGTGCGGCTGGTGACGCAAGCGGTGCGGGTCGCCGATCTTTCCGCCGGACCACAGGCCGAGATGCTGCCGCAAGTGCCGCCGTCCGCTGCCTATCTCGACCTGCTCGATGCCCGGGCGGCGGATCTGCGCCCCTTGGCCTGCGATCTGGTCTACGTCGGCCGCGCCGGTCTGGCGGCGAAGGGTGGCGGTGGCACAGCGGGCGAGGGCTATCTGATTGCCCTGCTGACCCGGCTGGGGGTAACGGTGCTGGACCCCGGACGCGCCGACGTCGCGACCCAACTTGCCACCTATGCCGGGGCGCGGCATCTGGTGTTCGCCGAAGGCTCGGCCCTGCACGGCCGGCAGTTGCTGGGCCGGGTGCGGCAACAAATCACCGTGCTGCGCCGTCGCCGGGGCCGTTCGATGGCGCGGGCGATGCTGACGCCACGGGTCAGCGGACTGGAGTATCGCGAGGTGACCGCCACCGCGCTGATCCCGCTGTGGAAATCCGGCCAGCCGCGCCCCGACCCGGCACTGTCGGTGTATGACCTGCCGTGGCTCTTTGCCGCCTTCGCCCTGCGCGATGTCGACCTGCCGGGATTTTGGGACATGGACGCCTATCACGCCGCCGTGCAGGCCGACCTCGCGGGCTGGTTTGCGCATCGCCAGCCCGAACCCCCGCTCGTGATCCGTTTTCGCCGCCAACTGGCCGAGGCGGGCCTGCCTGAGGCGATCCTGCCTGCGGCGATCCTGCCACCCACTCCATCCTCCTCTGCCACCTGAAGGGAACCCGTCATGGTCCAGTTCACCCTGCCCAAGAATTCCAAGATCCGCACCGGCAAGACCTGGCCGAAACCCGAGGGCAAGGCGGTGCGCAAGATCCAGGTCTATCGCTGGTCGCCGGAAGACGCCGAGAACCCGCGCGTCGATACCTACTTTGTCGACCTCGCAACCTGCGGTCCGATGGTTCTGGACGCGCTGATCAAGATCAAGACCGAGATCGACCCGACCCTGACGTTTCGCCGCTCCTGCCGCGAAGGCATCTGCGGATCCTGCGCGATGAACATCGACGGCATCAACACCCTGGCCTGCATCTACGGGCTCGATCAGGTCAAGGGCGACATCCGGATCTACCCGTTGCCGCACATGCCGGTCGTCAAGGATCTGGTCCCCGACCTCACGCATTTCTACGCCCAGCATGCCTCGATCATGCCCTGGCTCGAAACCCGGACCAACCGCCCGGCCAAGGAATGGCGCCAGTCGATCGGCGACCGCGAAAAGCTGGACGGGCTCTATGAATGCGTGATGTGCGCCTGCTGTTCCACCGCCTGCCCCAGTTACTGGTGGAACTCCGACCGCTTCCTCGGCCCTGCTGCCCTGCTGCATGCGTATCGCTGGATCATCGACAGCCGCGACGAGGCGACGGGCGAGCGGCTGGATGCGCTGGAGGATCCGTTCAAGCTCTATCGCTGCCACACGATCATGAACTGCACCAAGACCTGCCCGAAAGGCCTGAATCCCGCCAAGGCGATCGCGGAAATCAAGCACATGATGGTTGATCGGGTCGTCTGACGCGCCGGGTCCGCTTCTTCTTTGCACAAACATCCCGGGGGACCGGGGGCTGGCCCCCGGCCCGTCGTCGGTATAGACTGAAGGTACGGAGGATGTCTCCGAACCAATCGCAGAGGGGTTGGATGGAACTGCTGCAAGTCACCTATGCCTCGCGGCCCTTCGGGTTTGATGCGGGGTTGCTCGCGGGGATCCTGATGGATGCGCGGCGCTGCAACGCGCGCGACGGGATCACCGGCGCGCTGATCTGCCGGGACGATCTGTATCTGCAACTGCTCGAAGGCCCCGAGGCGGCCGTCGAGGCGACCTACTCCCGCATCCGCCGCGATGACCGGCACATCGAGGTGCGCCCTCTGACGCGGACCGCGATCGCCGCGGATGGCCGCATGTTCGGGCAATGGGCGATGCGCGACGATCCGGCGACGTCCTGGTTATGGTCGCGCGACGCGGTCTACGACGGCGCGGTCGAGCGGGCCAGCGAGGCCGAGGTTCTGGCGATCTTTCAGCATCTGGCGCGGATGCCCTAGCGTGGGGGGCTGTGCATGCCGGGCCGCTGGCACGGCTGAAACCGGCGGTCAGCAGTAGCGCTCGACCGTCATCGCCTGTTCAATCCCATACCGGTGGCCATGGACCCGGCCTGCGGGCAAAAGCCGATCTATCCCGGTCCGGATTTCGGGGGTCAGGGCAAGGTCGGCGGCTCCGGCCGATCGGACAGGTGATCGGCGGTCCGGGTGCCGGGGATCGGGATCGCATGCGGGCCGCGATTGAGCAGCCACGCCATCGCCAGGGCCGGAGCCGACAGCCCGTGCCCGGCTGCAAAAGCCCGGAACGCGTTGATCTGTTCAAGGTTGAAGCCCCGGTCAGGGGCATGGAACCGTGGGATCCGCAGGCGGAAATCGCCATGCGGCAGCCGCGCCGGGTCAAGGTTTTCACGCCAACGCCCCGCGCGCCAGCGGCGAGAACGCGACAAACGCGGTGTCGAGCGCGGTACAGGTCTGGACCATCCCAGGTTCGGGTTGCCGGGTCCCGAGCGCGTATTCGTTCTGCACCTCCCGGCACGGGTGAATGGCACGCGCGCGGCGCAGGGTGCCGGGTGACACTTCAGATAGGCCATAGCCGCCGATCCTGCCTTCAGCGATCAGGTTCTGCAGCGTCTGCACCACCTCTTCGACCGACCGGTCGGCCTCGCGGCGGTGGATATAGAAAAGCGCCACATGATCGACCCCCAGCCGCCGCAGCGAGCCTTCCAGTTCGACCCGCAGACAGGTTGCCGAATTGTCGAACCGGCACGGCCCGCCGGTGCCCCGGTCGGGTGCGAAACGCAAGGCGGCTTTGGTCAGGCAGCGAGTGTAGCGGGGTCGGCCAGCGCCACGATATCGAACATGATGCGGTTCAACTCGAAATCCTTGGGAGTGTAGACCGCGGCGACGCCCATCGCCCGCAAGGTCGCCGCATCCGCATCGGGAATTATGCCGCCGACAATCACCGGCGTGACGAGGCCCGCAGCGCGCAGCCGGTCCAACAGGTCGCCCACCAGCGCCACATGGCTGCCCGACAGGATCGACAGGCCGATGACATGTGGCGCCTCGTTCAGCGCCTGATCCACGATCTGCTCGGGCGTCAGCCGGATGCCTTCGTAATGGATCGCCATGCCGCAGTCGCGGGCGCGGGCGGCAATCTGTTCGGCGCCGTTGGAATGGCCATCCAGCCCGGGTTTGCCCATCAGCAGCTTCAGCGGGCGGCCGAGCCGGGCTGCGGCGTCGGCGACAGCCGCGCGGATCGGCTCCAGCCCTTCGGTGCGGTTCGAAGGGCTGTGCGACACGCCCGTCGGGGCGCGGTATTCGCCAAAGGCGGCGCGGATCGCAGCCCCCCATTCGCCGGTGGTCACTCCGGCGCGGGCAGCAGCAATCGAGGGCGGCATGATGTTGGTCCCGCTGGCGGCGGCCTGTTGCAGGGCAGTCAGGGCGGCGGTGACGGCCGCATCGTCGCGCGTGCTGCGCCAGGCGGTCAGCCCGGCGATCTGGTCGGCCTCGGCCAGCGGGTCGGCCTGCATGATGCTGCCGTCGCCGGTGGTCAACGGGCTGGGGGTGGTTTCGACCCAGCGGTTGACGCCGACGACCGTGGTCGCACCGGTTTCGATCCGGGCGATCCGGTCGGCGTTCGCTTCGACCAGCCGGCCTTTCATGTAAGGGATCGCCGCCACCGCCCCGCCCATCGCGTCGATCAGCGCCAGTTCGGCACGGGCCCCGTCCATCAAGGCGGCGACCTTGCGTTCGATGGCCGGGTTGCCGTCGAACAGATCGTCGTAATCCAGCAGGTCGGTCTCGTAAGCGAGGATTTGCTGCATGCGCAGGGACCATTGCTGATCCCAGGGGCGGGGCAGGCCAAGCGCCTCGTTCCAGGCCGGCAGTTGCACGGCACGGGCGCGGGCGTGCTTCGACAGCGTCACCGCGAGCATTTCCAGCAGGATGCGGGTGACGTTGTTCTCGGGCTGCTGTTCGGTCAGTCCCAGCGAGTTGACCTGCACCCCATAGCGAAAGCGGCGATACTTGGGGTCGGCGATCCCGTAGCGGTGTTCGCAGACCTCGTCCCACAGCGCAGTGAAGGCCCGCATCTTGCACAACTCGGTGACAAAGCGGATGCCCGCGTTCACAAAGAACGAGATTCTGCCGACCATGGCGGGAAACTCGGGGCGCGGGACCTTGCCCTTCAGATCGTCAAGCACGGCGCAGGCAGTGGCCAGCGCAAAGGCCAGTTCCTGTTCGGGCGTGGCCCCCGCCTCTTGCAAATGATAGGAACACACGTTCATCGGGTTCCATTTCGGCAGGTGCTGCGCGGTATAGGCCGCGATGTCGGTGATCATCCGCAGGCTGGGTTTCGGCGGGCAGATATAGGTGCCGCGGCTGAGGTATTCCTTGATGATGTCGTTCTGCACGGTGCCCTGAAGGGCGGCAATGTCGGCCCCCTGTTCAGCGGCCACCGCAATGTACAACGCCAGCAGCCAAGGCGCTGTGGCGTTGATCGTCATCGAGGTGTTCATCCGGTCCAGCGGGATATCGGCGAACAGGGCGCGCATGTCGCCCAGATGCGAGATCGGAACCCCCACCTTGCCAACCTCCCCCCGCGCCAGGATATGGTCGCTGTCATACCCGGTTTGCGTCGGCAGATCGAACGCGACCGACAGGCCGGTCTGGCCCTTGGCGAGGTTGCCGCGATACAGCGCATTGGACGCGGTCGCGGTCGAATGGCCCGCGTAGGTGCGGAACAGCCAGGGGGCATCTTGCGGCATGGCACGACTCGCGTTGGAATTAAATTGCCTTGCGAACCAGATAGGGGAAAGAATATGACGCTGTCAATTCGCTGCATTGCGGCATCGACTGGCGGGATTTACCCGACCTGACCGCTGCCCTAGGGTCAGGCGATGGGCAGCACCGTGGCAGTTCCGGTCTGGGTCTTGGGGGTCGTGCTGCTGCTCGCGGCCGTGGCGGCGCTGGATCGGGTGATCGGGCCCGGGGTGCGCTGGGTCCTGCGGCGACGGATGGAGCGGCTGGTGGCCCGGCTGAACACAGGGCTCGACCGCAAGATCGAGCCGTTTCGTCTGGCCAGGCGCAAGGACATGATCGTGCGGCTGATTTATGACCCGCGGGTGATGGAGGCGGTCGCCGACCATGCCGCGGAAACCGGCGTGCCCGGTGAGGTGGCCTTTGCCGAGGCGCAAGGCTATGCCCGCGAGATCGTTCCCGGGTTTTCGGCGAGCCTCTATTTCGGGGTCGCGATCCGGTTGGCGCGCTGGCTGTCGCGCGGGTTGTACCGCGTTCGGATCGCGCGGGTCGATCAGGCCTTGGGTGCAATCGACCCCCGCGCCACTGTGATCTTTGTGATGAACCATCGCAGCAACATGGATTATGTGCTGGTGACCTGGCTCGTCTCGGGGCGGTCGGCGATTTCCTATGCGGTGGGCGAATGGGCGCGTGTCTGGCCTCTCAGCCGGCTGATCCGGGCGATGGGGGCCTATTTCATCCGGCGCAATTCACGCAACCCGTTGTACCGCCGGGTTTTGGCGCGGTATGTCCAGATGGCGACCGCCGATGGCAAGGTGCAGGCGATCTTTCCCGAAGGCGGGCTCAGCCTTGATGGCCGGGTGGGCGCGGCGCGCATGGGGCTGTTGAGCTACATCGTGCAGGGGTTCGAGCCGGGCGGGCGCGATGTGGTCTTCGTGCCGGTGGGCCTTGCCTATGACCGGGTGCTGGAGGACCGCCTGCTGACCGGGGCGAAGACCAGGGGTACCCGCAGGTTCCGCGCCCGGCCGCTGAGCATCGCTGCATTCGGCGCGCGGCTGGGGTGGCGGATGCTGCGCGGGCGGTTTCCGGGCTTTGGCACCGCTGCTGCGGGCTTCGGTCCGCCGGTCAGCCTGCGCGCCTTTCTGGCCGGGGAAACGGGCGTCGGGGAAACGGGCGTCGGGGGAACGGGCGATGTCGAGGCGTTGGGCCGACGCCTGATGGACGAGATCGTGCGTGTCGTGCCCGTGGTGGCGGTGCCGCTGGTCGCTGCGGCCTTGTCGGGGGGCGCGGGTCCGCTGGAGGCGCGGGTGGCCGACCTTGCCGCGCAGTTGCAGGTGTTGGGGGCCGTGTTGAAACTGCCGCCGCAAGGGCTGGCGCAGACGGTCGCCGAGGGACTGGAACCGCTGGTTGCGCGCGGTATCGTGACGGCAGACGGGGTCGTGCGGCCGGAGGGTGCCGCGTTGCTGGCATTCTATGCTGCACCGGTTCTGCAACGGCTCGCCGCAACGCGGCAGACATAAAATTACGAATCTTCCCGCCAAACTATTGCAAAATTTCGCGCACGTTCGTATCACCGGGGTATTCCGCGCCGATTCTGCAGCGCGGCATTGCGCGAGGAACCGCCATGGCCCTGGACACCAATCTGGCAATCGCCGCTTACGACGCCCCGGTGAAAGACCTTTATGACCTTGGCGAAATGCCACCCCTTGGCCATGTGCCGGCGCAGATGCACGCCTGGGTGATCCGCCGCGAACGCCATGGCGAGCCGGACATCGCGATGCAGGTGGAGGTCGTCGACACCTGGTTTATCGACAGCAACGAGGTGCTGGTTCTGGTGATGGCCGCCGGGGTCAATTACAATGGGGTCTGGGCGTGTCTCGGCCTGCCGGTCTCGGTGTTCGACGGGCACAAGGCCCCCTATGCCGTTCTGGGTTCGGATGCGGCCGGGATCGTCTGGAAGGTGGGCGACAAGGTCAAGCGCTGGAAGGTCGGCGACGAGGTGGTGATCCACTGCAATCAGGACGACGGCGACGACGAAGAGTGCAACGGCGGCGATCCGATGTTTTCGCCCAGCCAGCGGATCTGGGGATACGAGACTCAGGATGGTTCCTTTGCGCAATTCGCCCGAGTGCAGGCGCAGCAATTGATGCCCCGCCCCAGGCACCTGACCTGGGAAGAGGCTGCGTGCTATACCCTGACGCTGGCTACCGCCTACCGGATGCTGTTCGGGCACGAGCCGCATGACCTGAAACCGGGGCAGAATGTGCTGGTCTGGGGGGCTTCGGGCGGTCTCGGCTCGTATGCGATCCAGTTGATCAACACGGCGGGCGCCAACGCGATCGGGGTGATCAGCGACGAAGACAAGCGCGATTTCGTGATGGGTCTGGGCGCAAAAGGCGTGATCAACCGCAAGAACTTTGACTGCTGGGGCCAGTTGCCGACGGTCAACACGCCCGCCTACAACGACTGGCTGAAAGAGGCGCGTCGGTTCGGCAAGGCGATCTGGGACATCACCGGCAAAGGCGTCAGCGTCGATATCGTGTTCGAGCATCCGGGCGAGGCAACCTTTCCGGTCTCGGCGCTGGTGTGCAAGAAGGGGGGGATGGTGGTGATCTGCGCCGGCACCACCGGGTTCAACTGCACCTTCGACGTGCGCTACATGTGGATGCACCAGAAGCGGTTGCAGGGGTCGCACTTTGCCCATCTGAAGCAGGCCGCGGCGGCGAACAAGCTGATGCTGGAGCGGCGGCTGGACCCTTGCATGTCCGAGGTTTTCCCCTGGGCTGAAATCCCGACGGCCCATGTCAAGATGCGCCGCAACGAACACAAGCCCGGCAACATGGCCGTGCTTGTGCAGGCCCCGCGCACCGGCCTTCGCACCTTCGAAGACACGCTGGAGGCAAGCCGGGGGGGCTAGGCCACCGGCCTCGCCCCGATGCTGACGTGCCCTTACTTCGGGCGCGGGGTGACATGGCAATGCGACACCGGGGCCAGTTCGACCCGGTTCGGCGCGTCGAAACTGCCCAGGACCAGAGCCACCGTGGCTGCGTCGTCCAGCGCGCCCGAAGTGCTGCCGCAAGTCGGGCAAAAGGCGCGGCCCGACATGGCCCATGACCGCCAGCGGGCAGGCTCTCCGCCCGGCCCCGTCCAGCGCACCGCCTCGCGCGGAAACTCCACCCGGGCCAGCGTCAGGGAACCGGAATGGCGCTGGCACATCCGGCACGAGCGGGTGTGCGGCCAGCCCGCCGGTCCGGTCGCCTGAAACCGGATCGCGCCGCACAGGCAGCCGCCGTCGTACACCCTTGGCCGTGCCAGTTCGCCTCGCAAGCCGGCTCTCGCATATGGGCAGACACCCGCCGGTCAAGCGAGGACTGCAGGCACCTTTCCCCACCTTTGTCGCGTCTTGGTAAATGAACTGTTTACCAAGTGGTGGATACCGCCGTCCGCCGGTTGAATGCTATCCTTCCCCTGCGGCATCAATGAGATGCGGCTGAAAGTGCGCATGCGGCATGACTGGATCTTTGACGTGCTGACCGACCTGAAGGCCTATGCTGTGGCCAACGGGATGGGCAGGCTTGCCGTCAAGGCAGACGAAGCGCTCGTCGTGGCGCGCGACGAGGTATCGCGGCTGGCCGAGGTGCCGACGCTTCCGCCGGCGGGCGATGCACCGCCAGAGGCAAAATCGCACTGAACGGCAGGGCCGCACTGGCCTTGGCCGGAGGGCTCGCCTATGGTCGCGCCATGCACGACACTTTGCCCGCCATCACCTTTTCCGACGATCAGGCCGAGGCGTTCGACCGGGTCGCCGGCGAACTGCGCAGCATGGGGATCGACCTGACCGAAGGCCTGCAGCCAAGGGTAGAGGGGCGGGCCTCGGTGCTTGCCGTGGTCGGCAAGGCCGGGTCGGGCAAGACGATGCTGCTGGGGGCGCTGTACCGGGCGTTGGCTGCGGCAGGGGTCGAAGTGGTGTCGGGCGATTACGAGGGACGCAGGCGGCGCGACCGGCGGACGCTGGCCATCCTCGCCCCGACCAACAAGGCCGCGAGTGTCTTGCGGCTGCGCGGGGTGCCGGCGACGACGATTCACCGCATCTTGTACACTCCGCTTTACGACCCGCAATATGAGCGGATCGCGGAGTGGTTGACCGGCACTGGCACGCGCCCTGTGGTCGAGGGGCTGACCGAGGTTGCGCTGGACCGGGCATTTGCGTTCTATGCCACCGTCGCCTCGATCCCCGGAGCGCTGGCAGCGGCGGGGTTGAAGGGGTCGGACTTCATCAAGGGCTGGAAGCGGCGCGAAGAGCCGCTGGACGTGGGGTTCGTCGACGAATCCTCGATGCTCGACGAACGCCAGTTCGACGATCTGCGCGAAATCTTTCCGACGCTGGTGCTGTTCGGCGATCCGGCGCAACTCGCCCCCGTGGGGCTGTCGGGCGAGATGGTGTTCGACCGGTTGGCCGCTGGGCGGCGGCTGGTATTGAGCCGCATCCACCGGCAGGCCGAAGACAACCCCATCCTCGACCTTGCGCATGCTCTCGGCGACCCGGACCTGCGGTTCGATGAGTTCGAAGCGATGGTGCAACGCGCCGCGGCGCGCGACGACCGGGTTGTCTGGGCGGAACGGGTAGATGCCGGCCTCATGGCGCGCTCGCCCGTGCTGGTTTGGCGCAACGCCACCCGCATCCGGCTGATCGCGGCGTTTCGCGACGCGTTCGGCGCGCCCGAAGATGCCCTGTTGCCCGGCGAACCGCTGATCTGCGACGGCATCGAGTTGCCGTTGAAGCATCGCAAGAAGCGTATCGATCTGGAGGCGCGCGGGCTGATCAAGGGGGCGCAGGTGATCTACCTCGGGCCGGGCAACCGCGAAGGGTTCGCGAGGCTGCACGTGGTGGGGGCGGAAGAGCCGCAAGTCTCGGCCGCGTCGATCATCAAGATCGAAAAACCGGGCGAGGAAGAGCCGTTCATCCCGCAGGCGGCGACGATGGGGGCTGCGTTCCTGCACGGGGCCGCCGTGACGATCCACAAGGCCCAGGGTTCGCAATGGCCCGACGTGCAGGTTTTTGCGCCCGATCTGTTTGCCGCAGCGCAATCGGGACGGTCCGAGTCCGGGTTGCCCTTGTGGAAGCGGTTGGCCTATGTCGCAATCACCAGGGCGGAAAAGCGGCTGTTCTGGGTGGTGCGCAGCCGGCTGGGCCTGCCGAAAACCGCGTTGGGCGTTGCAGATCTGGCGCGGGTGCCGGGTGCGATGGCGCTGGAAGGGAGCGGGGAATGATCTGTGTGTTCGTGCAGTTTCGCTGTGTGCCGGGGCAGACCTACGCGGTGGCCACGGCGGTTTACGACCGGGAGGTCGTCAGCGAGTTGTACTCGACCAGCGGCGAGTATGACCTGATCGCCAAGGTCTACATCCCCGAGGGCGCCGACGTGGGGCACTTTCTGTCGGACCGGCTGTTCGACATCCCCGGGATCGTGCGGACCCTGACCACAATGACCTTCAAGGCGTTCTGACCTTCGCGCGGTGGGCACGCGCGGGGTCAGTTCCACAGCAGGCTTTGCGTGCCACCCAGTTTCGAGTTGCTCAGAATCCCGAATTGTTCGGCGAAGGTGGCAATCCCGGGATCGTCGACCTGGCTCAGGAAAGCGGTGATCCACGCGAACTCGAAGGCCCGCAGTTTGGCCGGATCGGGGTCAAAGCTTTGCGGCACCCCGGCATGCGGCTCGGCCAGCCTGGGGTTCTGCGCCGCTGCGACCGCAAACCGGGCCACCCGGATGACCGCTGCATCGCAGTCCTGAAACAGGCCCGGCCGGTCGGTGGCCAGGAGCGCCGCTCCCACAACCAGCGGCGAGACCGCGTGGATCTGGTAATGCACCGCCAGTTTGCCGCGCCACATCTCGTTGGGCAGGCTGCCATCCGCGTTGGCCGCGCAAGCGACCAGCCGGATCGAACTGGCCGCCCAGTCCAGCAGCACCGGGTCCGCAAGGATCAGCCCGACCTGCGCCGCCCCAAGGGCCGCCCAGGCGCGCAGATTGTTCCGGCTGGCGCGGGGCGGCGCCTTGGTGTCAAAGAAGGTCATGGCATCGCGGGCGCGGGTGCCAAGCCAGGCCTCGATCACGGCCTGCCGGTCGTCTTGGGTGCTCAGCGGGCGGACGCTTGCATAGGCGATCGCAAATCCGGCGATCCGGCCGGGGACCGACAATCTGGCTCCGTCGCTTTGCAGGTCGGACAAGGCATCGGCCGCCGCCCAGTCGTGCAGGCGATCCACCGCGCAATCGGCGGCGGCGCGGGCGGCCTCGGCGGGTGTTTCGCCCGCCGTCTGGGTGTCGGTCTGGGCTGCTGGTTCGACCGTTGTCCCTGCGGTAGAAGTTGCGGCGGTCGATGTTGCGGTCAGCGCGGTATTCGTCAGCGCGGAGTTCGTCAGCGCGGAGTTGGTCAGGGCGGAGTTCGACAGGCGGACCAGATCGCTGATGAAGCCGTCCACCGGCTTCAGCGCCGCGTTGACCGCGTCATTGCCGGCCTTGTCAAAGTCGGATCGGTTCTTGCTTCCGGCCTTGTAGCGGCTGGGAAAGCCGAGTGCGATCACGGGCGGCACGGTGTCGATGCACGTCCCTGCGGCAGCAGCAGGATCGACGGGCGGCGCGGCTTCGGGCACCTGAGCCTCTGCCAGTGCGGCCCCCAGACACCACACGGCCACACCGGCCGCCAGCCGGTTCATTGCGACACCGGGGTTGCAAGGGTCAGGCTGCGCAGAGTTGCCGCCGCCTCTTCATGCCCGCCGCTGGCCGCCTTGGCGACCCACAGCAGCGCCTCGTCGCGCGACGCCTCGACCCCGATGCCAAAGGCCAGCGCATCGGCAAAAAGCGCCATCGCCGGCACATCGCCCGCCTCGGCCGCGCGTCCAAGCCACCCGGTTGACCGTTCAAGGTCGGCGACCGTCGTTGCGCCCGCCCGAACAAGCTTGCCGTATTCCCGCATCGCGACCGGAATGCCGGCCTCGGCCGCACCACGATACAGGCCCGCCACGTCGATCCGGGCATAGACCGCATCCTTGACGACCGGCTCGTTGCGGGCCAGACGCGACAGGGCAGCCGGCAGGTCGTCCATCTCGACCCGTGCCACCAGGTCGACAAGCAGGTCGGCCGCGCGGGCCGGATTGTAACCCGACGCATCCGGGCGCGACACCACGTCAAGAAGACGCGAGATTGCGGTCACGTTGCCCGCCGCAAAACCACGCTCATAGAACGCCAGTTGTGCCGCAACCGCGGTTTCGCCGCCGAACTTGCGCAGCAGATCACCCAGTTGCACGAGGCTCCAGCTGTCCTCCTCGCTCAGAAACTCGGCGATGTCGATCCATTTGGCAAATCCGGCCCTGTCGCCCATCGCGCCCATCACTCCGGCAAAGGCGGTCGCCTCCTTGAAGCTGCATTCGGTGACGGTCGTGGCCCGGCTGATGTAATCGACGACCTTGGCGTTGTCGCTCAGGTACGGCAGGGCCAGCAGCAGCGCTGCAAAATCGCCGTGAGTGTCGATGATCGCCGCGTAGTCCGCGAAGACCGCCCTGTCGTCGGGAAAGCGGACCGGGTCGATCAAGGGCAACATTTTCAAGGCCTTGCCGTTGCCTTTGTCCAGCAACGGCTGCAGCGCGGCACGGGCCTCGGCCGCGTGGGTCGTCGGATCGAGGTGCAAGAGGTATTCCGCCAGGTCGATCCCGGCCAGCGCATCGCCCTCCGCGATGGCCTCGCGCAGGTAATCGGCCGGATTCCCAAGATTTTCGTCGGTGAAGGCGAATTTGCCTTCCAGGCGCCCGCGCGATGACAGGACGGTGCCCAGACGGCGCGCAAACTCATCCCAGAAAGCCAGTTGCGAGGCCGGAGCGCCGCTGCGCTCCAGCACGGCAATGTATTGCGCCATTGCGGTCGGACGACCGTAAAGTGCCTGCGACTGCAACCGCGACATCCTGTCGATATCGGGATTTGCGATCAGATCCTGCAGTTCCGCAGGCGAAAACTCCACCGTCCGGGTATCGGTGGCGGCGCTGATTTCACCCCAGTAGGTCGCTTCCTCACGCTGCGGGGCGTTGGGTGCCCGGCAGGTGAAGGCACTTTTCAGGCCATTCATCGGGTCGATTTCGCCGCCGCTGTGCACGGATTCGATCACCTCGTCGACGACCTTGTAAAATGCAGCCGGCGTTGTGGCGGTGCGAAAGCGGATCGGGGTCAGGCGCTTGGAGGCGTCGAGGTCGCCCTCGGCTGACGCCTTTTCCAGCAGCGCAATCGCCTCTGCCTCGCCCGCCCATCGACCTTTTTCTGCCAGCACCGTATCGGACAGTATGGCATAGGCCCACCCCGGGGCGCCGTCGCGGCCAACAAGGTCGGTCAGCGCTGCGCGGTAGGCCGGCGCCCTGTTGGGATCGGTCTTGGCTTCTGCTTGCAGAAACAGGGTGTTGCGGATCGCCCCGGCCCGGTCGCCAAACGCCGCGGCATCGGCATAAAGCCGGCGCGCCCGGTCCAGATCGCGGGGCACCAGCGCGCCGATCTCATAGGCCCGGCCAAGGGTGATCTGCGCATAGGGCAGCCCGCCGTCAGCCGCCTTGGTGAGATATTCGATCAGCACATCGTTCGACTTCACCAGGTCTTCCGATCGCATGTGCATCTCGGCCACTTTCCAGGCCGAACTGCTGTCCCCCAGATCCGCCGCAAATCGGAACCACTTTTCGGCGAGCGGAATGTCGCGGTTGACGATCGCGCCCGACGTGTATTCGCGGGCAATCCGTGTGACCCGGTCGCAGATCAGCGGGTCAAGCTTGCCCACCAGCGCCCCGAATGCCATCGTCACGGCAATGTCCTGCGGCACGTCCCAGCCGGGCACCGCGAGGCCCTGTTGCTGCATCGTCACGATCTTCAACAGGGCATCGGCATTGCCGCCATAGCCTGCGGCGATCAGCATCTGCAACCCGCGCTCGGGGTCGGCCGCGATCCCGATGCCTTCGGTCAGATAGTCGGCCAGAGTATTCTGCATCCGCGGCGACCGGCCGAACTCCGACTGCAACAGTTGTTCGACCAGCCGCTGGTTGGTCAGCTCTTTCAGCCGACCCGCCGCGATCAGCAGATCGGCCCGTGCCAGCATCGCCTTGTCCGGGCCGAACTGGCTGTCGAGACCGGGCATCAGGCTATAAACCGCTTCGATCGTGTCGAACCACTTGATCGCGTTCGCCGCGATCAACCGCTGCATGTCGCGGCGGATCAGATCGGGCGACCGGTCGGGCAGCGTCTGGCGATCCCACGCCGCCCAGAACGCCGCAAGCTGATTGTCCGGCATCGGCGACGCGCAGATTGCAGCAAGCTCGACCTGAGGGGGCTCGAACACCAGCGCGACCGTTTCGGCCCTGGCCGCGGAAACGAGGCTCAGCCCGACCAGCATGCACCCACCGGCAACCGACACCGGCTGTGTCCAGACTTTTCCAAAGAAATGCATCTTGGTTCCTTTCATTCCACAGGCAGCGCAGCCAGTCGTTCGGGCGCGGCTCAGATCATCCATAGGGTCGGGGCCGACCCGTCATCTGGCAAGAGTGCTTGGCGCCATCACGACGTCATAGCTGCCGCCTGTTCCGCGAAACACGATCGCCACCCCGGCGCGGCGTTCCAGATTGACGGCGGGCAGAGATGCCAGAACCGTGTCGCCGTCGCGCACCTCGAAATCCAGCGTCAGCGGGGCTTTCAATGCGACAGAGGCCGCCGCATCTGGGGCGACCCCTTTGACGGCCACCGCCTTGGCCGCAGGCACGAACAGATCGACCGAAGGCTTGTCCGACAGGTTGAAGAACGACACCACGGCCTGCGCCGGGCTGCTGACGATCTCCTCGGGCAGCAGTGCTCCTTTGCCATCTGCCCCCACGACGAAGGAGTAATACTTGCCCGCATCAATCGTCACGGTACTTTCGTCCAGCCCGGTCACGATCGTGATCTCGCCGGGTTGGTTGACCACGACATAACCCGACACTCCCGAAGTCATCTGATCGAACGAGGTGGTGTCAACCACCGCCCGCGTCAGGTTGACCGCGACCACGCGCACAAAGCTTGCGTTGGGGTCGGGCACGTTTTCATAAAGGCCCCCATCCTGAGCGAGGGCGGGCAGGCCCGATGCCCCGGCCAACAGCATGAGGGCCGCCGAAATCCATGCGCTTGTCTTGGTCACGATGCGTCTCCTTTGGGGTTCTGGCAGAGCGTCAGCACGGTTTTTTCCGAGACCGGCCGATCAAACCTGACGGTAAGGGTGCTGTAGGCGTGGTGGCGGTAAGCGCTCATCCCCAGATAGAAGTTTCCGGTTCCGCGCAGACGGGGGCCACGCTCGATCTTGGCGGTGCGGGTGATGGCGTCGGTCGTTGCAAGCGAAAACTGCGCCAGCCGCGCGCCCTCGGCCCCGTAGCCCGCATAAAGCGCGTCCTGCGGGCCGAACCTGATGCCATCAAGCGAGGCCTGGACGGTGAACTTGTCCACCAGGCTGGTTTGCAGCGGGACAGTGCAGGCGGTGCCGGCCGCGGCGATCAATTCTTCCAGCGGAGCCGTGCCGAACTGGGCGAGGTTGGTGTAGATCGGGTTTTCCCAGATCAGGATGCGGGGACGCTGTGCCTTGAATTCGTCGGACGTGAGGTACGAGGTGATCGCACCGTACTGGCTGCCGCCGGTCACAGCGTAGTTCACGATGTCGAGGCCGGTATACTGCATAAGAAAGCCCACGAAATTCGAGATGGGCATGTCCGAGAACGAGGTGCCCACCAGAACGGCGGGCAAGCTGTCTTCGGCCGAGGCAAAGATATCCAGTTCGCCGCCTTCGGCCGCCACCCGTTCGGTCTTGTAGGCCATCGTTTCCGTGGCGGGCAGGGTGTCGATGCAATAGCCCTGCAACTCGCGACGCATCCCGGAGAAGGCCACTTGCGGGGCCAGCGGGGTGGTGACAAATTCTTGGGGGGTCAACTCGGCATAGCCAGGGTCGGCCACGATCCATCGGGCGACCTCCCGGGCTGCGACGCGCGCTCCGGCCGAGGTCCAGTGAAAGTCGGCCCCAAAGAAGGCGCGCTCTTGCGGGTCGATGTTCTGCAGCGCGGTCATGATGTCGGGCGCCAGAACCCCGGCCGCGTTCAGCCGGGTCACGGCGTCGGTGTAGACGGCCGAGGCAATCGCGGGATCGAACCCGTAGTCCAGGGTCCGGTCCGACAGGTAATTCTGCATGCTTTGCGCCTTGGTCGGAACGTTGACATACAGCAGCGTCGTTCCGTTCTCCGCCAGGACGTCTGCCAGGCGGCCCACCATCTTGACGATCCGCTGATCCATCGGATCTTGCATGCGGATGTCTGCGAACGTGCGAAAGAACACCCCGTCCCGACCTTCGATCGCGGGCAGAGCCGCCCGCGCGGTCGAAGTTTCGATTTCGGAACAGCCAAAACCGGAGGGAGCCTCGGCCCGCACCATCTGTCCGAGGATCAGGGTCGTTGCTGCCGCCCCGAGGACGGTGCTGCGCATCAGGCGGGTCATGGGGTCGCTCCTTGGGCTTGGGGGGGCTCGGTTCGGTCAAGGCGGGCGAGCAGGGTGCCTGCCATGGCCTTCTTGCCCGGGTTGTCCGAGGCGGCCAGCATCGACAGGACCCGGCGGGCCAGGTCGGGATCGGCGGGCGCGCCCGGAGCGGGCACCATCGCCTGCAAGGCCAGCTTGAGGGCTGCATCCTCGTTGCCGGCGTCTGCCGCGACCTGCAGCCAGACCCGGGCGGCCACCGCGTCCTTGCCGAACGGATGGCCCGCCTCATACATCCGGCCAAGCGCCAAGGCGGCATTCGCGTTGCCCGCCTTGCCCCGGCGGATCAGCGCGTCGAGGGCGCCCTTCTGCTGGCTGGCGGTCAGAACGACCGCCGGGTCCTGAACCAGTTTCACCAGCCGATTGACCGCGAAATCGCGCCCGGTATAGGCCGCGATGGAATAGTAATGCGCCGCATCGGGCAGCACGTCCGGGTCGCCGATGTCTTCCAGCCGCTTGGCATAGGCAAAGGCCGCAAGACCATCCAGCGCATCCGCCAGACCGCGCAGCTTGCTGGCGCGCAGGGTCTGACCGGCGATCAGTTGCTTGCGCCAGGACCGCAACTCTGCCGTGGGCAATTGATCGGTGCGGGTGATCCCGGCTGACCGACCTTCGGCGACACCGGGATGCGGGGCGCAGGTCAGCAAGAGGCACAGCGCCAGCATCACCGCGCGCGGCTGCAAACGACGGGGTTCATCAGGTCGCACTGGCCACCTCCATCGCCTTCGTCCACAACGCGGGATCGGTCAGATAGCGCAGCGGAAATTCCCAGAGCACGGTTTCGGGCGGCGTCTGGCGGAACGCATCCGAGGCCAGATAGTCGAGCATCGGGGTGACCGGTCCCTGACCCTGCGCTGCGGCGTTCAGCACATCGGCCTGCAGCGACAGCTTCAGCGCTTCGGCAAAGCTCCAGTCCGGGTTGGCGCTGTAGGAGGTGCCGATCAGAACCACCCCGACCGCATCCGCGGCAAAGATATCGCCGATCACCGCCGCCGTTGTCGGCTCGGCCAGATAGGGGATCACGGTTTCGGCGGGCAGGCCGACCACCGGCGCCAGCCGGTCAGAGGTGACGAACGACACCAGATCGCCGATCAGGTTCTTGGGCGGCCGGGGCGCCTTGACCATGGCCGCCGTGCCGGTCACCACCAGCCCCGATGCCGCGACCGACGCGGCCACCGCGCCAGCACCTTCGGGGGTCCAGTGCGTGTCGGTCGGAAAGAAGGCGTCCCCGGTTGTGGCCAGCGACACCAGCGGCGCACGCGTATCGACCACCGGAATCAGGCGCTGCCGCAGGCCCGCAACGAACGCGGCATTCAGCCCTGCCATCGCCCCGGACAACGCCGGCGCACCGGCCTGCGCGGCCTCGACATCCACTTTTGCGGGCACCGGCAGCATGACCAGCGTGACCCCGGCCTCGGCCAGCCGGGCGCGCACATCCGCGATCTGATCGAAGGTCACGGTCAGGTCATCGGGCAGCGGCCGCGCCTCTTCGGCGGTGAACAGCCAGCCGCGGTCGCCGACCAGCACCCCTTTGCGCCCCTCGCCCGCCAGCACATAGCGGACCGCGCCGATCAACCCGATCGAGGCATCGCGGTGCGGCATCGCGGTTTTGTAGGCGGTATCGAAGCTGAGCGTCAGCGTGCCCTTCAGCACCCCCATGTCGAACGGTGCCAGCCGGGTTTCTGGCTCTTCCAGAAAGGCCAGGTTGGCGAAGGGTGCATAGCCGAAGAACAGGATCGGCACGAGGTAACGGGACATCCGGTAGATGCGTTGCATGGCGTGATGCTCCTAGAACTGGAAGTAGAGGAAAGGCGAGAACCCGGCCTCGGCCAGCTTCATGACGGCCAGCAGGGCGATGATCGAGACCACCGCGACCGGCAGCAGCGAGGTCGCCGCCGTCAGGGTGCCGTCCGGGCGCACGGTCGCAGACCCGGCCGCCGGAAAGTAGGTCTGGCGGGCCAGCGCGTTGATCTGCGGCTCGGTCGCGCAGTACACCATGCCGACGATCATCAGCATCAGGCTTTCCCGGCTGATCTGGACGGCCACATCGAACGGGATCGCCACGCCGTGCAACCCGATCATCCCGGCATAGACGTCGAACGCCTGCGTCAGGTCCGCGGCCCGGAAGGCCACCCAGCCGATCAGCACGATCAGCAGGGTCTGCGCCAGCGCCGGCAGATCGGTGCGCCGCGCCGAGCCGGTCGCCCGCTCCAGCGCCAGCCAGCCACCGTGCCAGATGCCCCAGGCCAGAAATGTGCCGTTGGCACCGTGCCACAGGCCACCCAGCACCATCACCAGCATCAGATTGACGTAAGTCCGCCCCGCACCCAGCCGGTTGCCTCCCAGCGGGATATACAGATAGTCGCGCAGCCAGACCGACAGGCTGATGTGCCAGCGCCGCCAGAACTCGGTGATCGAGCGCGAGATATAAGGCATGTCGAAATTCTTGCGGAAGTGGAACCCCATCATCAGGCCCAGCCCCATCGCCATGTCGCTGTACCCCGAAAAGTCGAAGTAAAGCTGCAGCATGTAGGCGACAGCCCCGAGCCAAGCCAGCGCAAGCGAAGGGTCGGGCGTGGCAAACGCGAGGTCGGCAACCGGGGCCACCGAGTCGGCCAGCAACACTTTCTTGCCCAGACCCACGATGAACAGGGCCAGACCATCGGCGAACAGTTGCAGCGAATGGGTGCGATGCCGAAACTGGTCGGCCAGATCCTTGAACCGCAGGATCGGTCCGGCCACCAGTTGCGGAAACAGGGCGATGAACGCCGCGAAGTCAAAGAAGTTCAACGTCGCGTCGGCGTCGCGTCGCGTCACATCGACCAGATAGCTGATCGCCTGGAACACATAGAACGACACCCCGATCGGCAGGATCAGCCGCCAATGCACGCCCAGACCCGCCGCATCCGTGCCGAACAACTCGGCAAAGCTGTCGATAAAGAAGTTGAGGTACTTGAACACTCCCAACACCGACAGACAGCCAATCACGCCGATCGTGCACCACAATTGCGCGCGCGCGGTTCCGATATTGTTCCGGATCAGCAAGCCGATGCCGAACGCCCAAAGCGTGGTCAGAAACAGCAGCAGCAGAAAGTCAAATCGCCACCAGCCACAAAACAGATACGAGGCAAAAAGGATCACCATGGACCGTCCGCGTGCCGGGGTCAGATAATAGATGACCAGAAACACCGGCAGGAACAGGAACAGGAATGTCTCCGAAGAAAAGACCATGCTTTCACTCCTTCTCGCAGGTGTCGGTAAAATCAGCCGGTCCGGCGGATCCCGACGCGCTTACCCGATACAGCCGGGCGCCTTCTATCTGATCGGCCGTCAGATACGCCGGCAGGTGCTGCGAGAATTCGCCGTCAAACAGGCGTGGCAGTTGCGCGTGCAGGTCGTTGCCCAAAAGCGCCACGTCGCCGATCTGCGCGCCGGTCAGGCCGACCCGGTTGGCCGCAAACAGGTTGCCCGCAAGGGTCACCCGGTGGCCGGCCTGTTGGCCGTTGACCGACAAGGCCGCCGCCTTGTTCAAAACCAGCGCATTGCCCTGCACCATCGTCTCGCCGGTTTCGGTCAGGCGCAGACCTGCGGCACCGCTGTGCAGAACGATGTTGCCGTCGAGGCGCAAACACTGCGTCCGGTGCGCCGCGATGCCGCTGCCGCCGTTGCCCAGTACGACGTTGCCGGCCAGCGCGATCTGTCCGCTGCTTCCGGTCAGGGTCATTCCGTTGCGCGCCCCCGCCGCGACGAGATTGCCCGACAGGCGCACCCGTCCCGCGACATGCGCCACCCTGATCCCGGCCCCGCCCTGCGTGCCCAGCAGCGTGTTGCCCGAAACCCGGGTGTCCCGGACCCCGACCAGCACCAGCGCAGTGCCGCGAGCCTTCCGGAACAGGTTGTTTTCGATCACGGAACCATCGACCCCGCGCAGCGTCACGCTGCCCAGATCATCAAACCGGTTGCCGTGCAGGGCAGGCGGAACCTCGGGCGCAAACAAGCCCTGCGTCGAGACGACGATCCCGCCGAACGGGTCGGCACCCGGCATGCCCAGACCGGAAAACCGGCCGTCCTTTGCCACGAGCGTGCCTTGTCCGGACGTCAGGATGAAGGGGCGAAAGGCCTCGGGCGTTGCATCATATCCGGCGGCGCGCACCTCGGCCCCGCGCAGGTCGATCCGCCCGAAGCTCAGCAGAAACGCCCCGGTCTCGGCCCGCATCTCGATCCCATCACCCGGTTGCAAAATCAGCGCCGCGCCCGGCCAGACAATCAGCGGGCGGGTAAGGCGCACCACGCCATCGACGGTCGTGATGCCGTTCAGCCCCTGATAGGCGGCCTGTTCGACCACTTGCTGCAAGGTCGCCACGCCGTCGCGCAGGAAAATCGCGTCGCGGCGTCCGCCCTGACCCTGCATCACCCGGATCTGGTTGTTGGTGCCTTCCTGGATCGACAGTTGCGTCAGGGCGATCTGCAAATCGCCGGGTTCAACCAGCCCCGGCCGACCAGAGGGTGGCGCGAGGCTGACGGCTGCGGTCACGGGTCGGGCCATGTCGATCGTCAGCGCATGCGCAAGGCCCGCCACCAGATCCGGCACGGCGGGCGGGTCCCCGAGACGACCGAGGCTGTCTTGCAAGGCAGCAACGGCGGTCGCAACCCGCGTCGCGTCGCGCCAGTCCGGGGTCGCATGCGCAGTCCCGGCCAGCAGCAGGACGCCCGTCAGCACAGAAGCGGTCCACCGCGCCGACATCTCAGTGCCCCATCGCGACATGCTGGGCCGGCAGCTTTGCGGCCGGCTTGCCGGGCTTGAGCGGTTCGGGTGCGGCAAGCGCCGGGGCCGCGGGTCTGGTCGCGGCGACCGGCAAACCTGCCGCCTCTTCGCCGCCCGAGGTCAGCATCAATTGCATCGCCCGCATCTCGCGCCCGCTGACGTTTGTCAGAGGCATCGTCACGTCGGGCGGGATCGTGACGGAATCGCCGCGCTGCGCCGTGATCGTCTGACCGTCCAATTCATACACCGCACCGGCGTTGAGGAAGGTCAGAAGGCTTGGCCCGTGACCCGTGCCATTGACCCGCGTCGTGGCCCCCGGTGCGACGACCAACAGGCGCATGTCATAACCATCCGCTTTGGACAGCGTTTCGATCCGGCCCCAGTTGGTTTCGCGCACCAGATGGGTCTTCACTTCCGGGCGCTGCAGGTTCTTCAGATGTTCGACCACCTGCTTGACGCTTTGCGCGTTCTCGCGGTTCATCACCAGCAGCGCATCCGGCGTATCGACCACGATCATGTCGCGCAGTCCGATCACCGCGACCAGCCGCGAGTCGCTCTGGATGAACGAGTTGCGGGTGTTGAAGGCCAGCACGTCGCCGTTCGTGACATTGCCGTGCTCGTTGCGGGGCGAGATTTTCTGGACGGCGTTCCAGGCACCCACGTCATCCCATTCGATGTTGCGGGTCGGGGCCAGCGCCACTGCGGTCGAGCGTTCGAACACCAGCCGTTCGGTCGGCTCGGCCGTCGCGCGGACAAAGCTGGTTCCGTCAAGGATCGCATGGCCGTTCTCGGTCACCGCGCCGTTGACGGCGGCCACGACGGCACTGAAGGTCATCGGATCATAGCGCTGGAATTCTTCGATGATCACATCGGCGCGAAACAGGCTGATCCCCGAGGCCCAATACGAAAAACCAGCCGCAATCAGAGATTTGGCGATGTCGAACGCCGGCTTCTCGATGAACTTCTCGACCCGGTTCAGCCCGGGGTAATTGCCGAACGCGCCGCCGTCGATGATGTAGCCATAGCCGGTTTCCGGATAGGCGGGCGGCACGCCGAACAACACGATCCGGCCGTTGTCGGCGGCCTTCTGCATCGCCGAGACGGTCGCATTCAGATCGCCCTTGATGATGTGATCCGAGGGCAGCACCAACAGATGCGCCGCCGGGTCCGATCGTACGATGCTGAGCGCCGCCGCCAGCACGGCGGGGCCGGTGTTGCGTCCCATCGGTTCGGCGATGACGGTGGCGGCAAGTTGCAGGTCGCGCAACTGGCGGTGCACCAGCGAGGCCTGATCCTCACTGGTCACGACGATCGGGCTGTGAAAGGCGCTGCCCCGGTGTCGCTGCAGAGTGGTCTGGAAATAGCTCAGACTGCCTTTGCCGCTGACCGGCTGGAATTGCTTGGGCTGCTCCATCCGCGACATCGGCCACAGTCGGGACCCCATGCCGCCGCACAACACCAGGGGATAGATCGCTTGGGTCATCACAGGTTCCTTCACTGGCCAAGAACGCTTGACAGGCGTTCCAGCGCGGCGTCGCCCGCCGGTCCAAAGTTGATCGGGAACGGGCGGATCAGGGTCAGTTCCGCCAGTTGACCCGCCCGGCTTGCCGGAAGGGCGGTTTCGGGGATCAGCCGGACCGGCGTGGTGCCACGGCCAGAGGCCGCGCGAAGGCTGTCCGGATCGACGGTCGCGCGGATCACCTCGCCATCCGCAAAGCGCACCTCGGCATGGTCGGCAAACGCGAGTTTCAGCATATCTTCTGCAGCCACCTCGGCCGTCACGATGATCGCAGCCGCGTCGTCATGGACCGACAGCACCGGCTCTCCGGCCTGCAGCGTCGAGCCGACCACCGCCCCGACCAGCGCCGCCGTGCAATCGCAGGGCATCGCGATGGACAACAACTCGCCCGAGGTCGAGCGGATGGTGAACGCCACTTCGCCCGGTGCCGCGTTCAGATTGACATAGTCAAGCTGGCCCGCAGTCACGGCGTCGAGCATCAGGCCCTCCGGCTCGACCCGCCCAGCGGCCGCAATGTGCTGGGTCAGGATCCGGTCATGCGCAAGGCTGCCCACCAGGCCCGCCAGCGCAAGTGTGGCCAGGATCATGGCGGCCGAACCCAGCAGTCTGCGCGCGAACTGCCCCGACGTCTTGCGCTGGCTCGCGGTCCGCGCGGCCGGCGAGGGCATCGTGGCTCCGACGCCGATCACATCGCCCAAGGCCACCAGATCGTTGGCGATGTACGAGTTCAGGATGTGCCGCATCTGCGGCAGATGCTCGCCCCCCGGCTCGACAAAGCTGACGATGGCCGAGCCCTTGTCACGGTCCACCGACTGGATCTTCCCCAGAACCTCCAGCGTCACGCTGAACCCGTTGAACGGAAACACCAGCCGCATCAACCGGTTGGCGCGTTCCAGCGCCGGGTCCATCAACCCGCTGATCTCAGCCATCACCAGCGACAGGCGGACGCCACGATACTGGCGGCCGTCGATGCCGATGACAAAGGGGATGTCCAGCATCGGATGCTCGCCCTTGGACGGCAGGAAATGCAGGGCTTCAAGGGTCTTGGTCTCTGCGGTGCGGGTGTCCATGGGGTGTTCCTTCACAAGGTCAGGCGATGCCGGAGAGGAGGACCACGCCAAAGGTCAGCCAGCCAAGGGCCAGAGCGTGGGAAAAGGTCGAGGACAGCGATTTCAGCCAGATGCGCCACGATCTGCGCGCAACGGATCGGCCGATGGCGGCCGATTGCCGGGTCCAGCGCTGCCGGTCGAGGCGGAAAAGCACATGGCTCTTGACCGCAGCCCCGCCGATCTGGCTGAAATACAACAACAGGGGATAAGTGATCGGAAACCCCTCGCCGCGCACCAGCGACAGCACGCAGCAATAGACATAGCGGGTCATCATGACCCAGGCGATGTAGGCCGGCACCACCATCGGCTCGACAAACACCGCCCCCAACAGCACGGACAACGGCCCGGCCAGCGTGGTCCAGATGCTGATCCGCTGATCGAGAATGGACCACCAGGTGAACAGGCCGATCTGCGACGGCGGCAAGGCCAGCGCGCGGGCATTGGTGCGCAGCATGTTGCCGAACCAGCGGATCATCAGCGTCACGGCGCTGTCGACAAAGCCGGGCTGCGGCTGGCTTTCCATCGACACCGAGGCCACGTCGGGCAGATAGCCCATCTTGTAGCCGTGCTTCAGCAGCCAGAACCACGTCGATTTGTCGTCGCCGGTCAGGAATGCCACCCGGCCCAGTCGCCAATGGTCGATGAAGTCCGACTGCACCTGCGTCACAAAGCCCGGATCGGTCGCCAAGTCGGCGCGTACCACGCTCATCCGCCCGGTCAGTGTCAGCACCCGGTTCGACAGACCCATCGACGACATCATCACCTGCCGCTGATTGAACCGCAGCGAGAACCAGTCGCGGAAGAGGCCGGCATCCCTGATCTCTACCCGCTCGTCGGTTGTGACGGCCCCGACGTCGGGGTCGGTGAAAAACGGCGCAGAGGCTGCGACGATGTCTTCGGGCACGCAACTGTCGCCATCGACGAACACCACGATGTCGCGCCGGGTCGGGGCCTCCCGCGCGATCAGCCGCAACGAACGCGCCAGCGCGTCGCGCTTGCCGGTGCCAGCGATCTGGTCAACGATCAGCCGCACCGCTTTGCACCGCTCGGGGCCGATTTCCGTCATCACGCGCTGGTGGATTGCGCGGATCAGCCGCACATCGGAACTGTCTACCACCGAGCAGACCACTGTCGCGCCACCGTCGGACCGCGCGGCAGCAACGAAGATCGAGCGGTAAACCCGTGAAGTGGTTTCCGGTTCTATCTTGTAGCTGGTCACCAGAAAATAGGCATGCGCCGCAAGTCCCGTCTCGGCATAGGCGGCATGGGCCACGGCCTTTCGTCGCGGATAGACCCGTTTCAGGAACCAGAACGCCCGCAGAAAGTTGGTCAGCGCCCAGGAATATCGCCAGATGCCGATCACGCCCACGACAACCAGGGCGCCCGAAACACTCTCCAGCGAGTGAAACGGCACACTCAGCGCAAGACCGAGGAACACCACGACATAAGCGATATGTCCGAGCACCCCCATTACCAGCAGATCCCCTGATACTGGCCGCCGCTCCGCGCGCCGGGCTTGATCCGGGTCAGGTCGATGACCACCCGGCTGTCCATCGCCGCGTGCAACGCGTCGAGCGTTTCATCATACTTGTTGCCCACCAGCACGATCTCGGATCTGGCCAGCAACTCGGCAATCGTCGGCACCAGCCGGTGCTTGAGGTCGATGTTGAAATCGTTGCCGCGCCCGGCCGCGCTCATGTCGTTGGCATAGGCTTCGTGCACGAACGGATCGTAGACCGTCAACTCGATCCCCTGATCGATCAGCCGTGCGGCCAGTTCGGCCAACGGGCTTTCGCGCATGTCGTCGGTGCCGGGCTTGAAGCTGATGCCGACAAGCCCGACGCTGGTCGACCCCGAGGCCCGGATCATCCGCTCGGCCCGGTTGATCTGTTCGGCATTCGCCACCAGCACCGCGTCGAGCAGCGGCGAGGCCACTTTTATGTCAGCGGCAATCGAGCGCAGGGCGCGGACATCCTTGGGCAGGCACGACCCGCCAAAGGCAAATCCCGGCCGCATGAAATAGGGGCTCATCGACACCTTGTGATCGGAACACAGGATCTTCATCACCTGCTGGCCGTCCAGCCCACAGGCCTTGGCGATGTTGCCGATTTCGTTGGCGAAGGTCACCTTGACCGCGCGCCACGCGTTCGAGGTGTACTTGATCATTTCGGCGGCGCGCAGATCGACGACATGGACCGGACAGGGCAAATCCTTGTTGAGGTCGGTCAGCAGCTCGGTCGTCTTCGGGTCCAGCGCGCCGAACACGATCAGGCCGGGGTCGTAGTAGTCCTGAATGGCGGTGCTTTCGCGCAGGAATTCGGGGTAGTAGCCGACCCCGAAATCCTGCCCCGCCTTCAGCCCCGAGACGGCCTCGAGCAGCGGAACGCAGGTCGCCTCCATGGTACCCGGCACGATGGTCGACCGCACGATCACCGAATGAAACCCCGTCGTGCCGGGCAGGGCCGCCGCGATGCTTCGGCACACCGCTTCGACATATCCGAGGCCGATCGAGCCATCCGGCGCCGACGGCGTGCCGACACAGACAAAGGACGCGTCGCAGCCCTGCACTGCTGTGCCTGCGTCAAGCGTCGCGGTCAGTCGGCCTGCCGCGACCACTTCGGCGATCAGGCCGTGCAGGCCATGCTCGACGATCGGCGAGACACCGGCGTTGATCGCAGCAACCTTGCCCGGATCGACGTCGACGGCCACCACAGTGTGGCCGTCCCTTGCAAGGCAGGCGGCAGAAACCACACCCACATAGCCGATACCGAAAACCGCGATCCTTGCCATAATCTGATCCCCTAGACGCCGCGGTGCTTGATCGAAAATGCGGCAGTGCAGCATTCATTAAAGCTTAATGGGCATCTTAGGTGTCTGGAAAGTCAGGCATAACCCTATGTAATGACATATTTTTGCGCGTAAACCCTACAGGTCTTCCGCTTTATCTGTAGGGTAAATCCCGCTTTTCATGCTGCATCGCAGCGTAGCGCCGGACAACAGGAAAGCCACCGCAACCGCGGTGCCTGGTGAAACTCGACATGGGCCTTGCCGAGAAGCGCCGCGTCAGTGCGGCTGAACCCAGCCACTGCGAATCGCATATTCGACAATGGCGCGGCGGCCCTGAAGGTTCAGCTTGCTGCTGCCGCGCGCCTTGTAGGTCTCGATGGTCTTTGAAGACAGGTCGAGTTCCTGACCGATCTCCTTCAGGCTCTTGCCGTGCGCGACCGATTTCAGCACATAGATTTCGCGCTCGGTCAGGTCGCGAACCGCGGCCGGCTGCCGCAGCGGGGCTTGCGGTTCGAACACGTCGGCAAAAATCGGGTCGATGCACACAGCGCCACCGTGGACCGCGCTGATGGCGGTTTCCAGCGCGTCCAGTCCCGCGGTTTTTGGCAGGAAGCCGCGAAAGCCCGCACTCAGGCAGGCTCGGGCCAGGGCAATCGTCGCATTCGAACAAAAGCTGATCAGACCGCGTGCGCCGAATTCGTTTCGCAGAATTGCGGCGATCGGTCCGGGGCCCAATTCGGATTGCGACGGATCGACAATGGCGATGTCAAACGGCATGCCACCCTTGGGGTCGCCTTGTTCCGATCTGTTTCTCAGTGAAACCGGCAGCGCCCGGACGCCTGAACGCCGTTCCAGCAGGGAACACATCCCCATTGCCAGCAGAGTGTCAGTTTCAAATACGGCAATCCGGATTGCGGTCTCGTCTAACGGCATATGCCAGCTCCATCAGTCTCACCTCCCCTGCTTTCTACGCAGCCCCACGATCCGGGCCAAACCTGATAAAGCCACCCCGTCCGCAGCCCGAATCTTCCGGCACCGCACCTGTCGAATACTCGCCCTTGGGTTGATAGTATCGCCGAGGTTTAAGACTGCGCAATGACATTGTTCGACAAGACGTCCGGATAAACGGACATCCGCCGAGCAGGCGGCGAATTGCTGCCAGTTGCCCGGAGTTTGGGCAGGGGATTTTTGCAACGCCCAGGGAATTGCCCGGTGGCAAAGCGCACCGCGTCTTGACACCCCCGCCGGACCTGGAACCCGGCGGGCCGGAATCAGGGGCGGTCGCCGCGGCGCGTTACGCCATCAGGAAATCCGACAGCGCAGAGGCCGTGATTCCGATGAGAATCAGTCCGTCGCCGACATCCGACGTCACCCGGAGCGCGGTTTGATCGTTCAGGCTGGTAACCGAGAAGGTGAACTCGTCGGCAGACGTCAGGCTCCCCGCGATCCACTGGTCGAGCGACCGCGCCAGGTCTTGGTCGGTGAAGCCGTCAAACCGCAGGCGGTCTCCTTGGGCGAAAAGAAAGTCCTCGACGACATTCGTGCCGACGCTCGCCACGAACTCGTCGGCACCGTGCCGGCCCAGCATCGTATCGTTGCCGGATCCGCCATTCAGCGTGTCATTCCCCGACCCGGCCTGCACCAGATCGTTGCCGGACCCGCCGTCCAGCACATCGTCGCCGCGCCCGCCGAACAGCCGGTCATCGCCGCCCTGCCCGAAGATCAGATTGTCGCCGTCGTTGCCCATCACCCGGTTGGCCAGCCCGTTGCCGATGAAGTCGATGTCGGCTGATCCGGTCATCGACGCGGTATCGGCCAGACTGTCGGCGACGGCAGAGGCCGAAATCACAGTGTGGTCGGATCCTGCGGTCCCCTGAACTGTCGCGGTGGCGGTCGGGCTGACTGATACGGTGCCCGACACGAACGCCAGCCGCTCGATACCGGACAGCATGGTGCTACCCAGATGCGAGTAGACCGTGGTCTGGCCTGCGACGGTCACGACGAACGCTTGGGACTGCCAAAGTCCCAGTGTCAGCGTGTCGGTGCCAAGGCCGCCCACCACCGTATCGTCGCCGGTCGAAGCCCCGATCCAGTCGTTTCCGGTGCCTCCATCCAGCGAATCGTCGCCCGCGCCGCCGGCGATTGTATCGTTGCCGCCGCGCGTGAAGATCCGCGCACCGCTGTCCCAGGCGACGACGACGTCTGCCCGCACGGTGCCGACGACCTGACCGAAAGTCACGCTGTTGCCGTTCGGGTCGGTCGGCGCTCCGTACGATGTGCCGGGGTTGATGAAGGTCACGGCCGCCATGTAGGCCTGTTCGGTTTCGTTGCGCACTGACTCGTCGACCACAATCGTGTTGTCGCGATCCAGACCGCCGTGAAAGTTGATGTCCCGGTTGGTGAAAGCCACATGAATGGTGTTGCCGACCGCCGATGTGTAGCTGGCGAACAACACCGCATGGCGGACATCGACGGCGACCAGATCGCTGAACGTGCTGTCATAGATGTCGCGCAGCCAGAACGCATAGCCGTTGCCGCCTTCGCCCTTGTTGTGCGCGCCGGTCACCGTGACGTCGCTGACCTCGGCATCGAGCGACCGCCCCAGAACCACCCCGTTCGATCCGGGTTCGATCACGTCGATGTCCTCCAGCACGGTGCCGACCGAACTGTTTACCAGAATCAACATCCCGCCGTCTTCGCCGGCGATGGCATTGGTGAAATTGCCCGGGTTCGAGGTTCCGTAATCGCCGCGCACCGTGATGCCGCGCACCGTGACGTTGTGCACGGTATCTGCAACCTGAACCGTGCTGGTTTCGGCGTCGAATGCAAACGGCAGCCCGCGGTCGAGATGGATCGTGCCGCCGTTGACCGCCGTGACGATGGCCATGCCGGTGCGCAGCGGCTTGTCGTCCTGCCAGGCGGTGTCACCGATCTCGGCGAACAGGGCGGCGTCGTTCGGGCGTTCGACCCAGATCACATCGCCGACCCTGACGCCGTGCGCGCCCTGCAGGCGCAGGAACTGCGCCCCTTCGGTCGCGTCTGCGCTCAGGCCGACCGGGGCGCCCTCCCGTTCCAGAAACAGCGGAGCGCCGATCTGGATGGCCGGGGCGCCTCGCAGGCTGTCGTCGGCCACGATCACCACGTCGCCTTGGCCTTGCAGGGTGATGCCGTCGCGGTTCAGCACGACCGTCTGCATAAAGCGGTAACTGCCCTGCTGCAGCACGATCGTTGCACCCTCCGGTGCCGCATCGATGATGGCCTGCAATGCGGCGGCCGAGGTTCCGGCTTCGACACTGATGCTGGGGGAACTCCTGGCGCATCTCTGCGCGACGTCGCTGTCCGATACGGAGTTCATGTGTTCGCCTTCTGGTTGCATTACAATGACGCCCCCAGCCTTTGGCGCGAAACGTGTTGGGATTGAGGCTTCGGCGTGGCCACGGTGTGCGGCGGCTGACGCAGCGTGCGAATTACCGGATCCGCAATGAAACAAGGCATTTTCGACGCAGGGGCGTCGGGTCGCCTGCTCAAAACCTCAGCAGTCCGGGCAGCGGCACGTCAGGGCGGATCACCGTTGTCTAGGCGCGGGACGGCTGATTCGAAAGTCAGCATTACCCCCACAGCGAACCCACGCCGGTTCCCGTCCGCCGATCGGCGCCGGCGCGCGCCCGGGGTCAGAGCCACGCCGCGCGGCCGGTGCCCGTGGCTTGAGCGGGGCTGGCAAAGCCGTCGCGGGCGAGAAGGGCGTCAAGTCCGCGCGCCAGCCGGACGGCGAGCGTCACGCCCTGAAAGACCATCGCGGTGTAGAACTGCACCGCAGCAGCGCCGGCGCGCAGTTTGGCATAGGCCTGCTCTGCCGTCTCGATGCCGCCGGTGCCGATCAGCGGCAGTTTGCCGTCGGTCAGTCTCGACAACTGGGCCAGAATCCGGGTGGAGGTCTCGAACAGGGGCGCGCCCGAAAGGCCGCCCGGCTGCACGGCGTGCCGGCTTCTGAGGCCAGTGCGGCCAAGGGTGGTGTTGGTGGCGATCAGCCCGTGGATGCCAGCGGCCAGCGCGGTTTCGGCCAGTTGCGCAAGCGCGTCCGGCACCAGGTCCGGGGCGATCTTGACAAAGATCGGGATGGGGCGGGCCAAAGTGCTGCGGGTTTCCATCACCCGCGCCAGCAGCGCCGCAAGCGCCACCGGCCCCTGCAAGTCGCGCAACGCCTCGGTATTGGGGCTGGAGACGTTGACTGTCGCAAAATCCACATAGGGTCCGCAGGTGGCGAGCACGGCTGCAAAGTCGGCGGCACGGTCGGGGCTGTCCTTGTTGGCCCCGAGGTTCAGACCGACGGGAACCGCTCCGGGCGTCCGGGCGCGCAAGCGGGCGGCGATCCGGGCAGCCCCCTCGTTGTTGAAGCCGAAGCGGTTGATCGCGGCGCGATCTTCGGTCAGCCGCCACAGACGCGGGCGCGGATTGCCCTGTTGCGGCAGCGGGGTGACGGCGCCGACCTCGACAAAGCCGAACCCGGCGCGGCTGAGCGGGCCGATCGCGACGGCATTCTTGTCATAGCCCGCCGCAAGGCCGATCGGGTTCAGCAGGGGCAGTCCGGCCAGCGTCAGGCCGAGACGGGCCGAAGTGACCGGTCCCGGCAGCGGAACGACGCCGGTCTGCAGCGCGCGCAAGCTCCAGCCATGCGCTGTTTCGGGGTCGAGCCGGTGCAGCGCGGCAAGGGCCGCCCGTTCATACCGGCTCACCACAGGCCTTCGGGAAAGATGTGACCGGTGGCCCCGAGCGGCAGCGATTTGTCCCAGACCACATCCGCCAGCGTCAGGGCGCGGTAAAGGTGGGGGAACAGCGCTCCACCACGGGCCGGTTCCCATTTCAGGGCCGGGCCAAGGCGCCCGGCCTCGAACGCCAGCAGCACGAGATCGCTTTCGGTCGCAAAGTATTTCGCCGCCGTATCAGCCACCTGGGCTGCGGTGGAAAAGTGGATGTAGCCATCAGCCAGGTCGATCGGCGCACCGAAGGTTTTTCCGGCATCTCGAAAGGCGTTCCATTCGGCGCGGCGGAAGATTTTCAGGATCAGCATGCGCGCTGAATGCCCTGTGCGCCGCTCAGCGTCAATGGCCCGGCACGGCGCGGCGGCCGTCATCTGACTGTCATCGGGCTTGGATAGGCCTTGGGTCAGGTGCAAGGTCCACAACGATGTTCCCATCCCCTGTCAGGAGTCCCCCCGATGCTGAACCGTTTGACGCTGACCACGGCGCTGGTGCTGGCCGCTTCGGCTGCGCAGGCCGACTACACGCTGACCATCCTGCACACCAACGACTTTCATGCGCGGTTCGAGCCGATCTCGAAATTCGATTCGGGCTGCTCGGTCGAGGATGCGGCCAAGGGCGAATGCTTTGGCGGCGTGGGTCGTCTGGTGACGGCCGTGGCCGAGGCGCGGGCCCGCAGCAACAACTCGATCCTGGTGGATGGCGGCGATCAGTTTCAGGGCACGTTGTTCTACACCTATTACAAGGGGGCTGCGTCTGCCGAATTCATGACCAAGCTGGGCTATGACGCGATGACGGTGGGCAACCACGAATTCGACGACGGTCCCGAAGCGCTGCGCGGGTTCATGGATGCGGTCGGCTTTCCGGTGCTGATGTCGAACGCCGACGTCTCGGGCGAGCCGTTGCTGTCGGACAAGCTGATGAAGTCGACCGTACTCGAGCGGGGCGGCGAAAAGCTGGGTCTGATCGGTCTGACGCCGCAAAATACCGACGAGCTGGCCTCGCCCGGCCCCAATGTGATCTTCACCGATCCGGTGGGGGCGGTGCAGCGGGAAGTCGACATGCTGACCGCAGCCGGCGTTACCAAGATCATCGTGCTCAGCCATTCGGGGTATGAGCTGGACAAGCGCGTGGCGGCCGAGACGACCGGCGTCGATGTGATCGTGGGCGGGCATTCCAACTCGTATCTGTCGAATATCGCGGAAAATGCGGTGGGGCCGTATCCCACGATGGTGGGGGCGACGGCGATCGTGCAGGCCTATGCCTATGGCAAGTTCCTTGGCGAGTTGAACGTGGTGTTCAACGATGCGGGCGAGGTGGTGACGGCCACAGGCGAGCCGCTGATCATGGACGCGGCGGTGCTCGAGGATGCAGCGACCGTGGCGCGCGTGGCCGAGATGGCCGTGCCGCTGGAAGAAATCCGCAACAAGGTCGTGGCCGAAGCTGCGGCCGAGATCGACGGCTCGCGCGACAGTTGCCGGGCCAGGGAATGCGCGATGGGCACCCTGATTGCCGATGCGATGCTGGCCCGGGTGGCGGATCAGGGCGTGACGATCGCGTTCCAGAACGGCGGCGGCGTGCGGGCGAGCATCGACGCAGGCCCGGTGACGATGGGCGAGGTTCTGCTGGTGCTGCCGTTCCAGAACACGCTGTCGACCTTCGAGGCAACCGGCGCTCAGATCGTCGAGGCGCTGGAGAACGGGGTCAGCGATGTGGCCGAGGGGGCGGGACGGTTCCCGCAGGTGGCCGGGCTGACATTCACGTTCGACGCTGCGCAGACCGTGGGCGCGCGGGTGTCGGACGTGATGGTGGCCGAAGCCGGGACCCTTGCGGCGATCGACCCGGTCAAGACCTATCTGCTGGTCTCCAACAACTTTGTCCGCAACGGCGGGGACGGCTACAAGATGTTCCGCGATGCGGCAAACGCCTATGACTTCGGCCCGGATGTGGCGGATGTGGTGGCGGAATATCTCGCGGCAGCGGGCCCCTACACCCCTTACACCGATGGCCGCATAACGGTAAAGTAGGCGACGCTTCGCCGAAAGGCCGCGCGTCGGGGCGGCTTTTCATCGGGCGGCAGTGACTTCGACCTCGATGAGAAATTCCGGTCGCGTGAAGCCTGCGACGATGATCAGTGTCGAAGCGGGCAAACGGTTCACCCCGGTCAGCCAGGCATCGCGGGCGGACATGTAGGCGGGCATGTGGGCGCGGTCGGTGACGAAGGCGTTGATGCGGACGGTGTCGGCGGGGGTCATGCCGGCCTCGGCCAGAATTGCCGCGCAATGGGCAAAGCACAGGTCGGCCTGACCACGGGCATCTGTCGGCACCGTGCCATCGAGGTGCAGGGCCAATTGGCCCGAGGTCACCACCAGCCGCGCGCCCGGCGGTACCTCTATCCCATGCGCATAGGCCGCGAAGGGCGGGGGGATCGTGCGGGGCATCAAGACCTTCATGTGCCAACCTTTCAGCGCGGGGGCGCGGATTGGCCAGCGCATGTCGCTCGCGCCCGACCATCCGGCTATGCAATGCGCAATTTATATGCATTCTATCGGGAAAGGTGCGCAAAGTTTTGGCCAAAGCCTCAGATTTTCACGTTGCAGGACGGGGCAGGTCACAGATGGCCCGGCTTGGCCTAGCTTGGTCACAGAAGAATCAGCCAGAGGGTGGGTTACAATGACGATGACTTTGAAAGCGGTTCTGGCCGGGATGTCGGGCCTCGCGCTTGCGGGCACGGCAGCGGCGCAGAACGCGCCGGTGGTGTTCGGCACCAACTGGCTGGCGCAAGCCGAGCATGGCGGGTTCTACCAATCGGTCGCCGACGGCACCTATGCCGCCTGCGGGCTGGATGTCACGATCCAGACCGGCGGGCCGCAGGTCAACAACCGCGCGCTGATGCTGGCGGGCAAGATCGACTACAACATGGGCGGCAACCTGCTGGAGGCGTTCAGCGCCGTGGCGGAAGGCATTCCGGTGGTCGTGGTGGGGGCGAGTTTCCAGAAAGAGCCGCAGGTCATCCTGACCCATCCGGGCAAGGTCAAGTCGTTCGAAGAGTTGAAAACCCTGCCGACCCTGCTGATCGGCGACGCGGGTTATGCCAGCTTCTACCAGTGGATGATCAAGGCCTACGGCTTTACCGAAGAACAGCGCCAGCCCTACACCTTCAACCCCGCGCCGTTTATTGCGGATGAAAGTGCGGGCATGCAGGGCTATCTGTCGTCCGAGCCGCTGATGGTGGAAAAGGAAGGCGGGTTCAAACCCGATGTCTGGCTGATCGCCGATGCGGGATACTCGACCTATTCGACGTTGATCGAGACGATGGCCGACACGGTCGCCACCAAGCCCGAGCAGGTGACCTGCTTTGTCGAAGGCTCGATCAAAGGGTGGTATACCTACCTTTACGGCGACAATTCGGCAGCCAATGCCATGATCATCAAAGACAATCCTGACATGAACGCCGAACAGATCGCCTATGGGATCGAAAAGATGAAAGAGGCGGGGATCGTCGATTCAGGCGATGCGCTGACGATGGGCATCGGGGTGATGACGGAAAGCATGGTGCAGGATTTCTACGACAAGATGGTGACCGCGGGCGTCGTGGCCGCCGATCTCGACTGGAAATCGGCGATCAACACCAGCTTTGTCGGCAAAGGCGTCGGGATGGACCTCAAGAAGTAGCGGCGTGATCCTGCTGTGGCGGGCGGCCCCCCGGGTCGTCCGCGTCTGTTCGTCCCGGAGCCGTCCATGACCCAGAACCGCACCATCCTCTCCCTGGGCCAGCGCCGCAGGCTGCTGGAACTGCAGGGCGTCGACAAGACGTTCAATGCGGGTGTCGTGGCGCTGCGGCGGATGAACCTTGTGGTCAACGAGGGCGATTTCATCTCGTTGCTGGGTCCGTCGGGCTGCGGCAAATCTACCGCGCTGCGGCTGATTGCCGGGCTGACACGGCCGACGGCCGGGCGCATTCTGTGGACCGGGCAGCATGGTGTCGAAGATTTGGGTGTGGTGTTTCAGGAACCGACGTTGATGCCCTGGGCCACAGTGGCGCAGAATGTCTGGCTGCCGTTCCGGTTGCGCGGGCAATCCTTTGCCAGCGTCAAGGCCCGGATTTCCGAGGTGCTTGACCGGGTGGGGCTGGGCGGCTTTCTGAACGCCTATCCGCGCGAACTGTCGGGTGGCATGAAGATGCGGGTGTCGATTGCGCGCGCGCTTGTGACCAATCCGCGGCTGATCCTGATGGACGAACCCTTTGCGGCGCTGGATGAAATCACCCGGCAGAAGCTGAACAACGACCTGTTGGCGTTGCGCGGCCAGATCGGGTGCACGGTGATCTTTGTCACGCACTCGGTGTTCGAAAGCGTGTTTCTGTCCGACCGGGTGGTGGTGATGGCCGCCCGCCCCGGCCGGGTTTTGCGCGAAGTCCGTGTCGACGCCCCCTATCCGCGCGACATGGCCTATCGGACCTCGGCCGCATATGCGGCGCATTGCTTGGTCGTGTCCGAAGCGCTTGTCGAAGCGATCGGAGAGGCGGCATGACCCTCGCCGAACGCGCGCCAGAAGCCCTGGTCGATGCCGACGAGGCGCGACTGGCGCGGGTGCGCCGGATCGAGGCGGTCGGCAAGTGGCTGATGCCGGTCATCGTGCTGGGTCTGTCTGTCGTGGCCTGGGACCGCGTCGTGGTGCTGAATGCGATCCCGCATTACATTCTGCCGGGACCGGGGCGGGTTCTAGAAACCCTGATCAAGGATTGGGCGCTGCTGTTCGATGCGCTGCTGGTGACGTTGCAGATCACCTTCATGGCGCTGGCTGTCGCGGTGATTGGCGGCGTCGGGCTGGCGGTCCTGTTCACCCAAAGTCGCTGGGCCGAGATGAGTTTCTATCCCTTTGCGGTGATCCTGCAGGTGACGCCAGTGGTGTCTGTCGCACCGCTGATCTTCATCTATGTTGATAATCGAACAGTCGGGCTGCTTTTGTGCGCCTGGATTGTCGCTTTCTTTCCAATTCTTGCCAATACCACGTTGGGGCTGAATTCGGCCGACAGCAACCTGCGCGATCTCATGCGGATCTACGGGGCGACGCGGTGGCAACGGCTGCGGCATTTGCAGATGCCGTCGGCCTTGCCGTATTTTCTGTCAGGCTTGCGGATTGCGGGTGGGTTAAGTCTGATCGGCGCGATTGTGGCGGAATATGTGGCGGGCACCGGGGGCATCGGGTCCGGCCTTGCGTTCCGCATTCTGGAGGCGGGGTATCGGCTGAACATCCCGCGCATGTTCGCGGCGCTGATCCTGATCGCGGTGTCCGGCGTGGTGATCTTTGCCGGCCTGTCGATCCTGTCGCATGTGTGCCTGCGAAAGTGGCACGAAAGCGCGTTGAAGCGGGAATGACGATGGACTTCATGACCTTGCCCGATGGCCCCCTCCGATTGGACAACGTGACGGTGCCCGCTTGCCTGCTGGGCCTGCCGGGCGATCTGCAGCGGACGTCGATTGCCCTTGACGCGATCATCGTGGCGGACGCTTCGCGGGTGATCGACATGAAGGGGGCGATGGTGCTTCCGGCGTTTGTCGACATGCACACCCATCTCGACAAGGGGCATATCTGGCCGCGCAGCCCCAATCCGGACGGCACCTTCCAGGGGGCGCTGACGGCGGTTGGCAAGGATCGGGCCGCGCGGTGGACCGCTGCGGATGTCGCGGCCCGGATGGAGTTCTCGCTGCGTTGCGCCCATGCCCACGGAACGCGCGCGGTGCGGACGCATCTGGACGCCATCGCCCCGCAGGACGCCATCAGCTTTCCGGTGTTCGCGGCCAAGCAGCGCGAATGGGCGGGCCGGATCGACTTGCAGGCGGTCTGTCTGGTGGGAGCCGAGGCGGTTTCCACCACGGGTGCCTTTGCGCGCACCGCAGATATCGTGCAGGCGCATGGCGGCGTTCTGGGGATGGTGACCTATCCGCTGCCCGACATCGCGCGCCGGATCCGCGATTTTCTGGCGATGGCGGCGGCGCGCGGGCTGACCGCAGATTTTCATGTGGATGAAACCCAGGATCCGACCTCGAATACCCTGCGAGCCATCGCCGAAGCGGTGATCGAGACCGGGTTCACGGGTCCGGTGGTGGTTGGGCACTGCTGTTCGCTGGCCAGGATGACCGCGCCCGAAGCCGCCCAGACGCTGGACCTCGTGGCGCAGGCGGGACTGCATGTCGTGTCCCTGCCAATGTGCAACCTCTATCTGCAGGACCGTCATGCCGGGCGCACGCCGCGCTCTCGCGGCGTCACCCTGGTGCATGAGATGAAGGCGCGCGGGATCAATGTCAGCTTTGCTTCGGACAACACCCGCGATCCGTTCTATGCTTACGGCGACCTCGACATGCTGGAGGTGCTGCGGGAGGCCACGCGCATTGCACATCTGGACCATTCGGATGCCGACTGGGTGCAGGCAGTTCTCGGCAACCCGGCGCGGGCCTGCGGGTTCGGGTTGCCGGGTCTTTCCGTCGGGGCGCCCGCCGATCTGGTGATCTTTCGCGCCCGAGACTGGTCCGAACTGTTCGCGCGCCCGCAATCCGACCGGATCGTGCTGCGCGCCGGCCGGGCGATCGACCGCACCTTGCCCGACTACGCCGACCTCGACCCGTTGATGGAGCCTGCATGAACCTCGCCGCCGCCAAAGCCGCCCTGTCGCATCTGGAAATCGACACCAACCCGGTGTCTGTCCGCGCCAAGAGCCGCGATTTCTTCTGGTATTCGCCCGTGCTCAAGGCGCGTCTCGATCATCTCACGGCGGATTTCGTGGTGTCGCCACGATCCGAGGCGGAAGTGATCGAGGTGTTGCAGGTCTGTTATGCCCACGACGTGCCGGTGACGACGCGCGGGGCGGGAACCGGCAATTACGGGCAAGCGATGCCGCTGGCTGGCGGATGCATTCTGCACATGCGGCACCTGTCGGCGGTCAGGTCGGTGCAGGCCGGGCGGGTGATCGTCGAGCCGGGCTGTTTGCTGAAAGACCTCGATGCGACCTGCAAGGCGGACTCCGGACAGGAAATCCGGATGTTCTCCAGCACCTGGGCCACCGCAACCATCGGCGGGTTCATCGCGGGCGGGTCGGGGGGGGTGGGCTCGTGCACCTGGGGGTCGCTGCGCGATCCGGGCAACATAATCCGGCTGCGGGTGGTGACGATGGAGGCGACCCCGCGCGTGCTGAACTTCACCGGCGAGGAACTGCACCGGGTCAGCCATGCCTATGGCACCAACGGGATCATCACCGAAATCGAGTTGCCGCTGGCCGCGGCCTATGACTGGGTCGAGATGTTCGTGACCTGCGAAACCTTTCCGCAGGCGGCAGCCTTTGCCGATGACCTGACCAATTGCGACGGGATCCTCAAGAAACTGGTGACAGTGTTCGAAGCCCCGGTGGCGCAAGACTACTTTGCGCGCGTCGCCCCCTATCTGAAACCGGGCCAGGCGCTGCTCGGGTTGATGGTGGCGCCGCATGCGATGGACGGGTTCCTGACCTTCCTCGCCCGCCGTCCCGGCGCGGCGCTGATCTTTCGCTCGGACGCCCACGACTGGCCGCGCGAACCCGGACCGGTGTTCGAGTATGGCTGGAACCACACCACTCTCAGGGCGCTGAAGGTCGATCCGACGATCACCTATCTGCAGGTGCGCTACGCAAGCCCGGACCATCTGGACAAGGTCGAGGCGGTGCGGGCGCGGTTCGGGGCCGAAGTGATGCAGCACATCGAGACGATTCGCGAAAACGGGCGAACGATCTTTGCCGGTCTGTCGCTGGTGCGGTTCACCACCGAGGCGCGGCTGGACGAGATCGTGCGCATCCACGAGGACCTTGGCTGCATGATCTTCAATCCGCACCGCTATACATTGGAGGAAGGCGGGCGGCAGGTGGTCGATGCCCGCCAACTCGCCTTCAAGCACGAGGCGGACCCCAAGGGGCTGCTGAACCCCGGCAAGATGGTCGCCTGGGACGACCCGGACTTCGGGTTCGACAAGGTCTATGCCTACGCCAAGATGCAGGCGGTGGGATGATCCCGGTCGCCGCACGGCGGGCAGCGGGCCTGTCACTGGCCTCAATACCCCCCCGCCGACATCCCGGCGAGCCGGAATGCCCTTTCATCTTGGCCCAAATATCCCCGCCGGAGGCATCCGCCGCCGGGGCAGGGGGCCGCCCGTTGTGAAGGCGCTGGTCCTGTTCGCGCATCCCTGCCCTGAAAGCTTTTCGGCTGCTCTGCACGATAGAGTGGTGAAGACCTTGCAGGCGCGGGGCTGGGAGGTGGACGACTGCGACCTGAACGCCGAAGGTTTCAGCCCGGTTCTTACAGTGGCAGAGCGCCGGGCCTATCACGAGGTGGGCATCAACACGGCGCCGGTGCAGGATTATGTGGACCGCCTGCAAGCGGCCGAGGCATTGGTTCTGGTGTTTCCGGTCTGGAACTTCGGCTTTCCGGCGATCCTGAAGGGGTTCTTTGACCGGGTCTTCCTGCCCGGCGTGTCGTTTCGGCTGGAAGACGGGTTCGTCAAGCCGAACCTCACCCGGATCCGCAGGCTGGCAGCGGTCACGACCTATGGCGGCACCCGGCTTCGTGCCCTGATGGCGGGCGATCCGCCACGGCATGTGGTCACCCGGGCGGTCTGGCACGTCTGCCGCCCGGACAAGACCCGCTATCTGGCGCTTTACGACATGAACAGGGTGACCGCCGACCGCCGAAACCGCTATCTTGCGGCAGTGCAACGCGAGATGGAGCGGTTCTGAATGCGGGCGCTGGTCGTGTATTGCCACCCAGGGCCCGCGAGTTTCAACGCGGCCATCCGCGATCTGGTGGTCGCCCGATTGCAGGCCGCCGGGGCCGAGGTGCGGGTGAACGATCTTTACGCGCGCGGCTTCGATCCGCGGCTGACGGGCCCGGAATGGGCGGGTTATCTGGATTGCCCGGCCAATCAGCATCCGGTCCGCGACGATGTCGAAGGGCTGGCGTGGTGCGACACCTTGATCTTTGTCTATCCGACCTGGTGGTACGGCCTGCCTGCGATGCTGAAAGGCTGGCTTGATCGGGTGCTGCTGCCGGATGTGGCGTTTCTGATGCCACAGGGGCCGCACAAGGTGATCCGGCCCGGTCTGCATCACATCGGCCGGATGGGCGTGTTCACCACGTGCGGGGCAAGCTGGTGGCTGACCCGGATCGTCGGCGCGCCAGGGCGGCGGACACTGCTGCGCGGTGTGGGGTTCTTGTTGAAACCGGGGAAGCGAATGGTGTTTGCCGCCCACTATCTGATGGACAGTTCGACCGCGCAAAGCCGGGCGCGGCATCTGCGACGGGTGGCCTCAGGGATCGACCGCCTGATCGGAGAGCGCAGATGACCGCGCGAGACTGGGCCGACCTGCGCGCGCCTGATTTCATCGGGCTCGACCCCGAGCGGGTGATAGCCGTGCTGCCGACCGCAGCCGTGGAGCAACACGGCCCGCATCTGCCGGTCGGGACCGATCTGCTGATTGCCCAGGGGATGCTGGCGCGGTTTCGCGACGCCTGCCCGCCGGATCTGGATGTGCGGGTGCTGCCGGTCCAGGCGGTCGGCAAGTCGAACGAACATCTCTTTGCACCGGGCACCCTGACCCTGACCGCCGAGACGGCGCTCGGGGTCTGGGTCGAGATCGGGTTGTCGGTCGCGCGGGCCGGGGTGCGGAAGATCGTGATCGTCAACAGCCACGGCGGCAATCTCGACCTGATCGGGATTGTCGCCAGAGAGATGCGGGTGCGGGCGGGGATGCTGGCGGTCAAGTGCCAATGGACAAGCTTTGGTGTGCCCGACGGGCTGTTCGGACCGCGCGAGATGGCCTTCGGCATCCACGGCGGCGACATGGAAACCTCGCTGATGCGGGCGTTCCGGCCTGCGACAGTGGATATGGCTTTGGCACGCGATTTTACCTCCAGCGCCGAAGGTGCGGCGATATCTCCGACCGGACCGGTCAGCTATGGCTGGATCGCCAGCGATCTGAACCCGGCGGGCGTCGTGGGCAACGCGGCGGCGGCGACAGCGGACAAGGGGAATGCCGTGGCAGCACATCAGGTTGCGGGGTTCATCGCCCTGCTGCGCTCGGTGGCCGCCCGACCCCTGGCCGGGCTGGACCCTGTGCAGGGTTAGGCGATGTGCGGGCGGTTCACCATGACCCACCCGAACGAGGCGCTGGCGGCGCTGTTCGACGCGGTTTTCGGCAATGACCTGCCCGAGAGCCCGCGGTACAACATCTGCCCGACGCAGCCGGTCGCCGTGGTGACCGCCGAAGGCGGGCGGCGGCTGCGGGCGATGCGGTGGGGGTTTCTGCCCGATTGGTACAAGACGCCCACCGATGGGCCACTGATCATCAACGCGCGCTCTGAAACGATCGCCGCAAAGCCTGCCTTCCGGGCGGCGGTCAAGTCGCGGCGCTGCATCGTTCCGGCCAGCGGGTTCTATGAATGGAGCGCCGGGCCGAATGCCACGCGGCTGCCGTGGTATTTCACCCGGACCGACGGCGCACCGCTGGCACTGGCAGGGATCTGGCAACGCTGGGGCGAAATGGACACCTGCGCCATTGTCTCGACCGAAGCCGGGCCGGGCATGGCCGGCGTGCACGACCGCGAGCCGGTCGTTCTGCAGCCGGAAGACTGGCCGTTGTGGCTGGGCGAGGCGGGCCGTGGGGCAGCGGTACTGATGCGGGCCTCGGCCGGCGTCTTGCAGCGCCACCGGGTGGCCGTTGCGGTGAACTCGAACCGGGCGAGCGGGCCGCAGTTGCTGGAGCCGTTGCCGGACTGAGCAGGCCGGCTTGCATAAATCACGCATTTTTCGGTCATCGTCGGGCGAAAAGTACCGCCGAGGCAGCGACAGAATCTGCGATTGTATCGGGTTTAACAGAGGGATGCCGGACACACTTGCAGCAAATCTCAAATCTGGGTTCACTCCATGCATTGCGAAAAGACGATCCACCCCGTATCACGGACCTACGGCTGGGGGGCCTCTTGGATGGAATGCGATGATGCGATTGGTCCTTGCGGCGGTGACCGCCCTCTCCATGGTATCGACCCCCTCGACCGCGCAAGACCGGGTCACATTGGGCTGGGGACGGTTTTTTTCCAATGACGCGCTCGGCGACGGGCAGGACCGTTGGCGCACCGGTTCCTATGCGATCAGCCGGGTGCGGGGGGTGGACTGGACAGGCGCCTTGCCGGACCGGTTCGGCGAGATTCTGGAGTTTCGCCTGCGCGCCGATACGATTGCCCCTGAAAACCTTGAGGATCCGGCGGCAAACGACCGCCGCTATGCCGGGCTGATCACTCTTGGTCTGCACAGCCAACTGGCGTTTTCCGGGTTCGAGGCCAATGTCGGGGCCGATCTGGGGATCGTCGGGCCGCAGACCGGGATCGGCCGGTTTCAGTCCTGGGTGCACGACACCATGGGTCTGGGCGAGATTGCTGCCCTCGACACCCAGATCGACGACGCGGTGTATCTGACCGTCTCGGGCGAGATTGCGCGGCGATTTGCCTTGGGTGACCGGGTCGAACTGCGGCCCTACGTCGCGGCGCAGGCGGGGATCGAGACGCTGGTCCGGGTTGGCGGCGACATCGTGATCGGCGATTTCGGGCGCGATGACCTGATGCTGCGCGACAGCACCACGGGGCACCGCTATCGCGGGGTCGAGGGCGCGCGGGTAACGGGCGTCAGCATCATGCTCGGCGCTGATCTGGCACAGGTGTTCGGTTCCGCCTTGCTGCCCGACAGCGGGGCGACCGAATTGAGCGATACCCGGCACCGGTTGCGCGCGGGCGTGCACTGGCAGGGCCAGAAAGCGTCGGCGTTCTATGGCCTCACCTATCTGAGCAAAGAGTTCGAACAGCAGGACGAAGGCCAGTTTGTCGGGGCATTGAACCTGAATATCCGGTTCTGAGACACAATAGACATCGACTGTTGCCGCCCAGCCATATCTTTGTGAAGAAGGTCTTGCTAACCTCTGATCACAAACAATAATAAACGAGCAGGCAGTCTCAGGCATGAAAACGGGCTCACAGGGCACGTTCGTTATTTCCTGGTCACAGACAGAAATTGACGGCCTCAAGGCCGCACCGCTGGATATCCTTGCTGTCGGCGCCGCGTGGCGCTGGACGGGGACGGCCGTCCGGGTGGATGGGCCGCAGGGTGTCTTGGTTCTGGACGGGGCCGAAGGGGTGGCGGATACTCGAAAACGCGCGGCGCGCATCGTGCGGCGCCTGATCGGTGTGGCCGTGGGGGTGCAACCGACTGATATCCCCGACGAGGACGCCGACGATCTGCCGGTTCAGGGGTTTGTCGTGACCGACGGGCATCAAAGTTATCCGGTCAGCGTGATCCCGGTGCCCGATACCGGGGCACGGCTGTTGATGCTGGTGGGCGATCTGCCGCCGGTGGATCAGGATCTGTGGGTGGTGCGCACCTCGGTGGACCGTTGCTCCCCGGTGGCCGGGGCCCTGACCTCGGGCGGGGTGATCTGCTTTACGCCTGAAACCTGGCTGTCGACGCCGGACGGGCCGCGCCGCATCCGGTCGTTGCGACCGGGCGACCTGATCGAAACGCGTGACAACGGTCCGCAGCCGGTGTTGTGGACCGGGCATCGCCGGATGTCGGGGGCGCGTCTGTATGCGATGCCGCATCTGCGCCCGATCCGGTTTCGCGGCGGCGCCCTGGGCATCGGTCGCCCCGACGAGGATCTGCTGGTCAGCCCGCAGCACCGCATGCTGATCAAGGGGCCGCAGGCGCAAGCCCTGTTCAACACGCCCGAGGTTCTGGTCGCCGCGCAGGGCCTCGTCAACGACGGGTCTGTCACGGTGGATCACGCGCTGCGCGAGGTCACCTATGTGCATATCCTGCTGGAACGCCACAATATCGTGTGGGCCAACGGGTTGGAGACCGAAAGTTTTCACCCCGCCAACACCGCGCTGGACCTGATCGACCCGGTACAGCGCGACGGCTTGCTGAACCTGCTGCCCGGGATCGTTGACAATCCGCAGTCCTATGGCGATTACGCGCGTCGCAACATCTCGGCGTCCGAGGCGGCAATCCTGCGGCATGACATGGCAGCTTGACGCGGTCGGCGGGCAGGAATTTGCCGGCCCGGACCACTGTGCGAACCTGACGGGCACCGAAAGGCGCCGGCAGGCGGCTTGACACCGGGGGGACGAACTGTATAAGCCGCCAATCCCGGGGCGGGGCTCCGGGGTTTTTTTTGGTGTTGGTGGTCCCTGCAAAGGGGTGCCTGTCGTCCGGGGGTCCGGAAGAGGACAACGCCCTTCAACCTCGAAGGAGAACAGTGGTGACCAAACGCACCTCTGCCAAGCACAAGATCGACCGCCGCATGGGCGAAAACATCTGGGGACGTCCCAAGTCGCCGGTGAACAAGCGCGAATATGGCCCGGGCCAGCACGGCCAGCGCCGCAAGAACAAGCTGTCGGACTTCGGCACCCAACTGCGCGCCAAGCAAAAGCTCAAGGGCTATTACGGCGATCTGACCGAAAAGCAGTTCCGCAAGATTTATGCCGAGGCAGAGCGCGTCAAGGGCGACACCGGCGAGATGCTGGTTGGTTTGCTGGAGCGCCGTCTGGATGCGGTGGTCTACCGCGCCAAACTGGTGCCGACGATTTTCGCCGCCCGGCAGTTCGTGAACCACGGCCATGTCATGGTGAACGGCCAGCGCGTGAACATCGCGTCCTACCGCGTCAAGGAAGGCGACGTTGTCGAGGTGCGCCAGAAGTCCAAGCAGATGGCGCTGATCATGGAAGCTCAGGCGCTGACCGAGCGGGACGTGCCGGATTACCTTGAACTCGACGCGCACAAGCTGATCGTGAAATTCGTCCGTACCCCGGCCCTGGGCGATGTGCCCTATCCGGTGCAGATGGAGCCGAACCTCGTCGTGGAATACTACGCCAAGAACTGACCGGGTCGCGACCGGTGCAGCAAGGCCGCCTTGCGACAGCAGGGCGGCCTTGTAATTTGGTGCGGCGGAATTGCGCGGCCAGGCGCGCGACGACCGACGCAAACGGGACGCTCGCCGTCGACCGCTGCGATGAGATTGCGAACCGGGTCGGGAACGCTTGCCCGTCAGCGCCTGCAGGTGTTTTCAACAGGTCATCTGGTTGCGCACGGCGGTTTTGTCGCCTAGATCCCGTCGACCGAGGGGACGCAAAGCATGACAAACAAGCCGGGCCTTGAACGGACGTTCGAACGAACGCTGTTTGCCTCACGGTGGCTGATGGCCCCGATGTATCTTGGTCTGGCCGTGGCGCTGGCGATGCTGACCGTCGTGTTCGTGCGTGAATTGGTGTACTATGTTCCGCAGGTTATGGAGTTGAAGGCAGAGCAGGTCATTCTGGTGGTCCTGACCCTGATCGACCTGACGCTCGCCGCCAATCTGCTGTTGATCGTGCTGTTTTCCGGCTATGAAAATTTCGTGTCGAAACTCGACATCGACGCCGAGGTCGACCGACCCGACTGGATGGGTACGGTAGACTTCAGCGCGCTCAAGATGAAGCTGATCGCCTCGATCGTGGCCATTTCGGCGATTGATCTGCTGAAACGGTTCTTCGCGATCAGCGAGATGTCGGCAGATCCGGTCGCAGTGGAACGCGAGATATATTGGTTGGTCGTCGTGCATCTGACCTTTGTCGTCTCGGGCGTCCTGATGGCACTGATGGACTGGCTGTCAGCCCGCAGCACCAAGAATTGATGGCCGGGGAAAAGCCGCTGGCATTGACCGTGGCGCGCCGCTAAGACGACCCTCACGACTTGGGGAGCCCATGCGATGAACGACGCCATCCGCCCGCAGCCGGGTATTCTGGACATCGCCCTTTACGAGGGCGGTCGCGCGCAGATTGCCGGTGTCGCGAATGTGGTCAAGCTGTCGTCGAACGAAAATCCCTTTGGCCCCTGTGACCGGGCGCGCGATGCATTTCAGCGATCGGGCCATCAGTTGCACCGTTATCCCGCGACCGACCATGCTGGGCTGCGGCAGGCGATTGCCGATGTGCACCGGCTGGAGGCCGCCCGGGTGATCTGCGGGGTGGGATCGGACGAGATCATCACGCTTCTGGCGCAGGGCTATGCCGGGTCGAACGATGAAGTGGTGTTCACCGAACACGGGTTCCTGATGTACCGCATTTCGGCGCTGGCGGTTGGGGCCGTCCCGGTGCAAGTCGCCGAACGCGAGCGCACCACGGATGTCGATGCGATCCTGAAGGCTTGCAACCGGCGGACCAGACTGGTGTTCGTGGCCAATCCGAACAACCCGACCGGCACGATGATTTCGGCCGCCGAAGTGACGCGGCTGGCGGACGGGCTGCCGGCTCAGGCCATTCTGGTTCTGGACGGTGCCTATGCCGAGTATGTCGAAGGGTTCGATGGCGGCCTTGGCATCATCGAGGCGCGCAGCAACGTGGTGATGACGCGGACCTTCTCGAAGATCTACGGTCTGGGGGGGTTGCGCATCGGCTGGGGCTATGGGCCGAAAGCGATCATCGACGTGCTGAACCGCATCCGCGGCCCGTTCAACCTGTCGAACACCCAGTTGGAGACAGCCGAGGCCGCAATGCGCGATCAGGCCTTTGTCGCGCATTGCCGCGCCGACAACGCCCGGATGCGGCAATGGCTGGCCGAGGCGCTGGCCGAGTTGGGGGTGCCGTCCGATGTCTCGATGGCCAATTTCGTGCTGGCCCGCTTTGCCAGTGCCGATGAGGCCGAGGCGTGCGACGCCTTCCTGCAGATGCAGGGCCTGCTGGTGCGGCGGGTGGCGTCCTACAACCTGCCGCATTGTCTGCGCATCACGGTGGGCGACGAAGCCTCGTGCCGTCGGGTGGCGCATGCCATCGCCCAGTTCAAGGGGGTGCGGTAATGCCGCTTTATGACCGGGTGGCGCTGATCGGTCTGGGGCTGATCGCCTCGTCAATGGCGCATGCCATGCGGGCCGGCGGGCTCGCAGGTCAGATCGTGGGTCATGCGAAGTCGGCCGAAACCCGCGCCGTTGCGCTGGAGATCGGGTTGTGCGACCGGGTCTGCGCGACTGCGGCCGAGGCGGTGGCCGGGGCCGATCTGGTAGTGCTGTGCATGCCGGTGGGCGCTATGGGGGCAGTGGCGGCCCAGATCGGCCCGCATCTGGCGCGAGGGGCCTGTGTCACGGATGTGGGGTCTGTCAAACAGGCGGTGATTGCCGCCGTGGCCCCGCATATCCCCGAGGGTGTGGCCTTCGTGCCGGGCCATCCGCTGGCGGGCACCGAACATTCGGGGCCGCGGTCGGGCTTTGCGACGCTGTTCCAAAACCGCTGGTGCCTGCTGACCCCGACCGAACAATCAACCCCCGAGGCCATCGCCCGGCTGCGCGGCCTGTGGGAGGCGATGGGGTCGAATGTCGACGAGATGGACGCGCCGCATCACGATCTGGTGCTGGCAGTGGTCAGCCACACCCCGCATCTGATTGCCTATACGATGGTGGGCGTGGCCGACCATCTGCGCCGGGTGTCCAACAGCGAAGTCATCAAGTATTCCGCCAGCGGGTTTCGCGACTTTACCCGGATCGCCGCCAGCGACCCGGTGATGTGGCGCGACGTGTTCCTCACCAACAAGGAGGCGACGCTGGATATTCTGGGCCGGTTCACGGAAGAGCTTTTCGTCCTGCAGCGGGCGATCCGCATGGGGGACGGCGACGCATTGCACGCCTATTTCACCCGGACCCGGGCGATCCGGCGCGGCATCATCGAGGCGGGACAGGACACCGCCGCCCCAGACTTTGGCCGACAGGCCAAATCGGTCGGGACGTGACGCCGATGAAGGCGGTCCGGGCCGTCGTGTTGATGCTGTCGGCGCTGCCCGCGTGGGCCGAGGCCCCGGTCGATACCGTGCGTCCCTTGTCGCGCCCGGTGGTGACCCAGGCGGCAGAGCCGTTTCTGCCGATCGCCCCTTCTGCCCCCGCCCTCCGGCCACGCACGCGCCCGGCTGCGGTGGCGACACCCGCCGTGACCGCGCAGCCCGATGCCTCGATCCGGCGGCTGGCCGTGATCCGGCCGATGCCCCGCCCCGCCCCGCCTTCCGGCACGCCCGCCGCTCCGCCCTCCGCCGGCCTGGCGCAGGCATCCCCCCCGCCCTCCGCCGGCCTGGCGCAGGCAGCGCCCCCGCCCGCCGAACCCAGTCCCGAGCCTCCACCCAAGGCGCAAAGGCGCGGTCTGTTCAAGCTGGCGCTCAGCGCGCCCGCGCCGCGCCAGCCCGAACCGAGGCCCAAGCGGGAAAAGCCTGGAAAGAACACCTCGCGCAAAGGCTCGGTCTGCGGCGATCCGGCGATCAAGGGCGAAGCGATGTCCCGCATCACCGGCAAGGTCAAGGGTTGCGGCGTGGCCGAGCCGGTGCGCGTCACCTCGGTGTCGGGGGTGGCCCTGAGCCAGGCGGCGACAATCGATTGTCCCACTGCCAAGGCGTTGAAAAAATGGATCGACACCGGGTTGCAGCCGGCATTTGGCCGGGCGAAGGTGGTCGAGTTGCGGGTGGCCGCGCATTACATCTGCCGGTCGCGCAACAACCTCAAGGGCGCCCGGATCAGCGAGCACGGGCGCGGCAAGGCGATTGACATCTCGGGTGTCGTGCTGAGCACGGGCAAGACGGTGTCGGTTGCGGGCGGATATGGCAAAGAGTTGCGCCGGGCCCACAAGGCGGCCTGCGGCATCTTCGGCACCACGCTTGGCCCGGGGTCAGACGGGTTTCACGAAGACCACCTGCACTTCGACACCGCAAGCCATCGCAACGGGCCCTATTGCCGGTAGGCCAGACGCGGCGCGGTGCCAATCGGCAGCGGCCCCAGACGCATCCTCCCGGCGCGGAACGTCAGCGGCAGGGTCAGAACCCCGGTTCCGGTCCCCGCCTGCTCGGCCATGATCTCCAGCGCGCGCAGCAGGGTGGGCACCAGCACCGGGTCGATCACCCCGACCGCGCCCAGCAGGCCGGGCAGGGAATGCCATCCGTCAAGCGTCAGGTCGATGCGCCCTTCGGCCAGACCGTCCGACGTGACGGCAAGGCTGCCCGACGCGATCACGTGCAAGGGCCGCCAGTCCAGCGTCGCGTCTCGCAGGATCAGACCCGTCAGTTCGGGCTGTGTCTCGCCCGCATGGCGGTCGAGCGGAGCCGACAGCAGGGCAATGCCATCCAGATGCAGACCCGCGATCACCGCCGGCAGGTCGGGCAGCGCTGCCGACACGGCAGGCACTGGGGTCAGGCCGTTGATCTGCAGCCCGATCCGGTGACTGTTGCGGCGGCTGGTATCTTCGGACGTGGCAAGGGTCGCATTTGCAACCCGTACCGCCCCCGCAGGCCCGGTCATCGCCAGATCGGTGGTCTCGAGGATCGTACGGTCCAGCCTCAGGTCGGCCCCCGGATGCAGCACGACGCTGGCCCGCAGCTTGGCTGCCGTCACCGTGATGTCACCGTCGGGCGTGCGGATCGTCTGGGCCAGCGGCAGCAACGCGATCAGATGCCACGGCTTCCACGTCATCGCCAGCACTTGCAACGTGTCACCCCGCCAGCCCAGCCCGAAGCCCGCGTCCGACACAGCGGGGGCGGTCACCGTCAGGTCGAACCGGTTCGGGAAACCAGCCACCCGGATACCCGCCGTCCGCACGTCGAAACCCTGCGCTGCTGCCTGCGCGACCCAGCCCTCGGCCCCGCGCTGCACCGCGGTCGATCCCGCGAACCAGTAGCCCGACCACAGGACCGCGGCCGTCACGACACCCCACAGCAAAGCCCGCATCGCATCTTCCCCTTGTCGGTCGGCTGGTGTCTACAGGGCGCGCCGATCGAGGACCAGCGAATGGATGAACTTTGGGTATCCGGTCACGGCGGCGACCTGTTTTCGGCCGCCGATCATCCGGCATCCCCTGGCCATGCCGATGCGGATTTGACATGGCTGTCACACCGCGCCCTGCAGTTGCCGGATAAATAGCGTTGTACTTGGCAGTCGCCGGATGCCTGCTATTGTCCGGCCCATGCGCACAGAAGGTGGACCCGTCCGGATGGACAAGCTGAAACCCGACCAGACCACCTATTTCAGCCAGCCTGTCCGGCAAATCGTCACCATGTTGTTTGTGTCGGTGCTCGTGGCCGTTGGTGCACGGCTGATCTACGGCGACGTGGTCGAGATCGTGGCCACCAACCCGCTGCTGAACGGGTTCATTGCGGGCGTGTTCGTTCTGGGGGTGCTGACCTGTTTCTGGCAGGTGCTGATCCTGTTCCAGTCGGTCAGCTGGATCGAGAATTTCGTGCAGCACCGCCCGGGATACGAGGCGCTGAACCCGCCACGCCTGCTGGCCCCCCTGGCGCAACTGCTGCGGTCGCGCGGCGCGCGGACGCAGATCTCGGCCTCGTCCACGCAGTCGATCCTCGCTTCCGTCGCCACCCGGATCGACGAGGCGCGGGACATCACGCGCTATCTGACCAACCTTCTGATTTTCCTGGGGCTTCTTGGCACCTTCTACGGGTTGGCCACGGCAGTGCCGGCGATCGTCGACACGATCCGCTCGCTTGACCCGTCGGGCGGGGAATCCGGCGTCGATCTGTTTGCCAAGCTGATGAAGGGTCTCGAGGCGCAGTTGGGCGGCATGGGCACGGCGTTTTCGTCGTCGCTGCTGGGGCTGGCGGGGTCGCTGGTGGTCGGATTGCTGGAACTGTTCGCCGGCCATGGCCAGAACCGGTTCTACCGGGAACTGGAGGAATGGCTGTCGTCGATCACCCGGCTCGGCTATTCGGCGGGCGACGGCGAAGGCGGGGATGGCGGAGCGACGCTGCAGGTGCTCGATGCGATCAACAACCAGATCGAGGTGTTGCAGACCCTGCATGCCCAGGCCGAGGCGAACCGGGCAGCGGGCGAAGACGCGTTGGCGGAACTGGCAGAGGCCGTGCAGGCCCTGGCCGCCAAACCCGACATCAGCGCGGCGCAAATGGCGGTGCTGGAGCGGATCGCCGTCGGGCAGGACCGGGCGAACAAGGGGCAGGACCGTATCTCGCTGGGGCAGGAGCGGCTGATCGAGGCCCTGACCGGGGCTGAGGGCGGCGCGCATTCCGACGCCGAAAGCCGGATGCGCCTGCGCTCGATCGACGTGCAACTGCTGCGCATCCTTGAAGAGATCAGCGCGGGTCGTCAGGAAAGCATCAGCGACCTGCGGGCAGACCTTGCTGCCCTGACCGGGGCCATTCGGCAGTTGTCGCGCGCCAATACCGGGCGGGGTTGAAGATGGGCCTCTCGCGCCGTCGCGACAGCTCGATGATCTGGCCCGGATTTGTCGATGCGGTGACCACGCTGCTGATGGTACTGATGTTCGTGCTGACGATCTTTACCGTCATGCAATCCGTTCTGCGCGAGACGATCACCACGCAGGACAGCGAGTTGTCGGAACTCAACGCCCAGGTTGCGGGTCTTGCCGATGCGCTGGGGCTAGAACGCAACCGCACGGTGGCCTTGCAGGCCGATATCGGCGCGCTGACCGCCAGCCTGACCGCTGCACAGGCCGAAGGCGACCGGCAGGCGGCGCTGGTGGCCTCGCTGACCGGGCAGTTGTCCGACAAGGTCGACGAACTGACCGCGGCATTTGGCCGGATCGGCAGCTTCGAGGCGCAGGTCGCCAGCCTTCTGGCCGAGCGCGACACGGCCCGGGGCGAGGCTTCGGCGCTGACGGCGTCGCTGGCCGATCTGCAGGCGGCCGAGGCCCGGCTGATCACCGAAAAAGAGGCGCTTGACCTGGCCGTGGCCCGAGCCCGGACCGAGATCGACGCTGCGACCGAAGCCGCCCGGCTGGACGCCGCCCGCGCCGATGCGCTGGACGCGGTGGTGGCCGACCTGCGGCAAGAAGCCGCGGAAATCGGGTTGTCGCTGACCACGGCACTGGCAGCCCTGCAACTGGCCGAGACAGCGGCGAGCGGCGCTGCGTCCGACCTGACCGATGCCGAGGCGCAGCTTCTGGCTGAACGGGCAGCGGCTGAGGTCCTTCGACAGCGCCTCGCCGGGGCTGATACGCGTCTGAGCGATGCCGAAAAGACCCGGCTGACCGACCTTGCCGCCGCCGAGGCGCTGCGGGCACGGCTGGCGGCCGCCGATGACGAACTGACCGCGATGACGCTGGCGCTGGAGGAACAGCGTCGCCGCGCCGAAGAGACCCTGACCCTGCTCGCAGCCGCCGAAGCCAGCGGCCAGACCGCCGCCGAAGACGCCGACAGAACGTCGGTCTTGCTGGAAACCGCGCGCAAGATTCTGACGGAGAAGGAATCTGACCTGCTGAATTCGGCCCGGACGTTGACCGCGCTGAACCAGCAGATTGCCGCCTTGCGCGGGCAGCTCGGCTCGTTGCAGGCCGCGCTTGATGCTTCGGACGCCAAGGATTCCGATGCCAATGTCCAGATCGAAACGCTTGGCGGCAGGTTGAACGCAGCCCTCGCGCAGGTCGCAGCCGAACAGAAACGGCGCGCCGAGCTGGAAGAAGCCGAGCGCAAGCGGCTGGAGGCCGAGAACCTCGACCTCGCCAAGTTCCGCTCGGACTTCTTTCAGCAACTGAGCACGGTCCTGTCAGGGCGGGAAGGCGTGCGCGTGGTTGGCGACCGCTTTGTGTTTTCCAGCGAGGTGCTGTTCACCGCAGGCTCGGCGAATCTGGCCCCGGAAGGCCAGGCGCAGATTGCGGGCGTGGTGCGCACCCTCCGCGAAGTGGCCGACCAGATACCGCCGGAAATCGACTGGATCATCCGCGTTGACGGCCATACCGATGCCATACCGCTGTCAGGCCTCGGCGCGTTTGCCGACAATTGGGAACTGTCGCAGGCGCGCGCGCTGTCGGTGGTGCGGTACATGCAGAACGAACTGGGGTTCCCACCCGAGCGGATGGCGGCGACCGGGTTTGGCGAGTATCGGCCGGTGTCGCCAGGCAGCAGCCCGCAAGCCTTGGCCGCCAACCGGCGGATCGAGTTGAAGCTGACCGAGCGCTAGGTCGATTCAGCGGGCAATCCCGATGTCCAGCGTCATTTTCCCGATGTCGATGTCGCCCCGCTGCATCTGCACGGTGCCTCGGTAAATCCCGGCGGGCCAGCCTTGGGTGGGCACCCGCTTGCCCGAGGCGCGAAACAACCGGGCCTGTGTGCGATCAAGATCCACCCTTGCGCGGTGGACCGGACCCTTCGGCCCCATGATGTCCAGTGTCAGGGTATCCCCGGCCCGCGCGCCGAACACATGCGCCCACAGCACCAGAGCCGGGGATTGCGGGGTCAGGACCGGCGGGGTGAGCCCTGCCTTGATCGCCTCGAACGTCGGAACCTCCGTGGCAAAGCCGATCCCGATCAGGCCGCCCGGGGTGTAGGGCAACGGATCGGCCCACAGGCCGGCGTCAGTGGTCGGGCCGCAAGCGTCGGTCTCGGCGGAAAACGGATCGATCCTGGTGCCGTTGTGGCGGACCGACAGATGCAGATGCGGAAACTCGGCCAGACCCGACTGGCCGATCAGGCCCAACGGGTCGCCCGCCGCGACGCTGTCGCCCTGCTGCACCGAGATGCTGCCCTGCCGCAGGTGGCAATACTGGGTCTGCCATCCCTCGGCATGTTCGATCAACACGCCGTTGCCGCATTCGCGCCCCTCGATCTGCGGACCGGGCGGGCCGTCCGCCATCCCGTCGCGGATACCCGCCACCACCCCGGATGCAGCGGCCAGAACCGCGGTCCCGGCCTGCATCGCTGCAAAGGTCGGCACTGCAAAGTCGGTGCCGTCATGGCCATCATAGCTGAGCGAGCCGCAGGTAAAATCGCGGGCACCCGTGCCGGGGTCGTGATCGTGATATTGCTGAATAAAGCAGCTTTCGCCCAAAACACACTGAACCGGAAAGTAAAGTTCAAAGGCCCCCGCTTGCGCGGGAGCCCATGCCAAAAGCCACAGAGCCCGTATCATTCCGCCGTAAGAAGCGGCGGTTTCGCCCCGGTCAGCCGGGGTTTCTGCGGCTCTTCGATTACCAGCGCAATCGCGTCGTCCTTCAGGACGACATGCACCGTGCCGCCCTTGGTCAGCTTGCCGAACAGCAACTCCTCGGCCAGCGGCTTCTTGATGTGTTCCTGAATGACCCGACCCAGGGGCCTTGCGCCCATCCGGTCGTCATACCCCTTTTCGCCGAGCCACATCGCGGCTTCCGGCGAAAGGTCGATGTGCACGCCACGGTCGAGCAGTTGCGCCTCAAGCTGCATCACGAATTTCTCGACCACTTGCAGGATGATCTCGCGGCCCAGTGAGGCAAAGCTGATCACCGCGTCCAGACGGTTGCGGAATTCCGGCGTGAAGGTGCGCTCGATGGCTGCGGTATCCTCGCCGGTCCGTTTGTCGCGGTTGAAGCCGATGGCCGATTTCGCCATGTCGGACGCGCCCGCATTGGTCGTCATGATCAGGATCACGTTGCGAAAATCGACCTGTCGGCCGTTGTGGTCGGTCAGCTTGCCGTGGTCCATCACCTGCAGCAGGATGTTGTAGACATCCGGGTGGGCCTTCTCGATCTCGTCCAGCAACAGCACGCAATGCGGATGCTGGTCGATGCCGTCGGTCAGCATGCCGCCCTGATCGAAGCCGACATAGCCCGGCGGTGCGCCGATCAGCCGCGAGACCGCATGTTTCTCCATGTATTCCGACATGTCGAAGCGGATCAGTTCCACACCGAGCGACAGGGCCAGTTGCTTGGCCACTTCGGTCTTGCCCACACCGGTCGGACCGGCAAACAGGTAGTTGCCGATCGGCTTTTCGGGTTCGCGCAGGCCCGCGCGGGCCAGTTTGATCGCCGAGCACAGCGCGTTGACCGCTGCGTCCTGCCCGAACACCACGCGCTTGAGCGTCTTTTCCAGATCCCGCAGCACTTCGGCGTCGTCTTTCGAAACGTTCTTCGGCGGGATCCGGGCGATCTTGGCCACCACGGCCTCGATCTCTTTCGGCCCGATGGTTTTCCGCCGCTTGCTGTCGGGCAACAAGTGCTGCGCAGCCCCCGCCTCGTCGATCACGTCGATCGCCTTGTCGGGCAACTTGCGGTCATGGATGTAGCGGGCGGCGAGTTCGACGGCCGACTTGATCGCATCATGGGTATAACGCAGGTCGTGGTGCTGCTCGAAATAGGGTTTCAGGCCCATGAGGATTTTGACGGTGTCTTCGACCGAGGGTTCATTCACGTCGATCTTCTGGAACCGCCGGGCAAGAGCGCGGTCCTTCTCGAAATGTTGACGGAATTCCTTGTAGGTGGTCGAACCCATGCAGCGCAGCTTGCCGCCCTGCAACGCCGGTTTCAGCAGGTTGGAGGCGTCCATCGCCCCGCCCGAGGTGGCCCCTGCGCCGATCACGGTGTGGATCTCGTCGATGAACAGGATCGCGTCAGGGTGATCCTCCATTTCCTTGACGACCGCCTTGAGGCGTTCCTCGAAGTCGCCCCGATACCGGGTACCGGCCAGAAGCGCGCCCATGTCCAGCGAAAAGATCGTGGCGCGCGACAGGATATCGGGGGTTTCTCCCTTGACGATCTTCCACGCCAGCCCTTCGGCAATCGCGGTCTTGCCGACGCCGGGGTCACCCACCAGCAGCGGATTGTTCTTGCGGCGGCGGCACAGCACCTGGATGCAGCGTTCCACTTCGGCCTCGCGGCCGATCAGCGGGTCCACCTCGCCCTTGCGGGCCTTGACGTTCAGATCGACGCAATACTTTGACAGCGCAGACTCCTTGGCCTCCCCCGCCTCGGCCTTGGGGGTTTCCTGATGCTCCTCGGCCCCGGTCACCGGGCGAGGCTCGCCATAGGACGGGTCTTTGGCCACGCCATGAGCGATGAAGTTCACCGCATCATAGCGCGTCATATCCTGTTCTTGCAGGAAAAATGCGGCGTTGCTTTCGCGTTCGGCAAAGATCGCGACGAGCACGTTGGCCCCCGTCACTTCGGTGCGGCCCGAGGACTGCACATGGATCGCGGCCCGTTGTATCACGCGCTGAAATGCCGCAGTGGGCACCGCTTCGGACCCTTCGACGTCGGTCACGAGCGTCGAGAGATCGTCGTCGATGAAATCCACCAGCGTTTTCTTCAGCGTTTCAAGGTTCACCGAGCAGGCCTTCATCACGCGGGCGGCGTCGGGTTCCTCGATCAGGGCGAGCAGGAGATGCTCCAGCGTGGCGAGTTCGTGGCGCCGCGCATTGGCCAGGGCCAGCGCGCCATGGATGGCTTGTTCCAGCGTCGTCGAGAAAGATGGCACTTCGGTGGTGCTCCTGTCCTGCGGGTCGGATGGGCCGTGGGGCTTTATCCGACCGTGGCCTCATAATGTTAAGCTTCGGTTTTATTCGGGTGACTGCAAGACATATTTGGTGCGGCTGGCATTTTGACGAGGGGGGGTCGGGAAAAAGTGATCTTGCAGACTCAGAAGCGATCCTTGCGTGCCCGGATTTCGGCAAAGACCTCCGCCGCTGCAGCGTCGGGCATCTGGACGGCGGCGCGCAGGGCTGGGGTGTCGGCCCGCAGGAAGGGGTTGGTGGCCATCTCGTCCGTCAGGCGCGAGGGCACGGTGGGCCGACTGTCGCTGCGGGCCCGCTCGACGCGACCGATGCGGGCCTGCAACGCCGCATTGCCGGGGTCCAGCGTTGCGGCAAAGGCCAGGTTCGCGACGGTGTATTCGTGGCCCGAACAGATCAGGGTGTCGGGGGGCAGGGCGGCCAGCTTGCCGAGGCTGGACCACATCTGCGCCGGGGTTCCTTCGAACAGCCGTCCGCAACCGCCAGCCATCAGGCTGTCGCCGGTCAGCGCAAGGCCGCTTTCGGGCAGGTGAAACGCGATATGCCCGACGGTGTGACCGGGCACGTCGATCACTTGCACGGTGTCGGCTCCAAGGGTCAGGGTCATGCCGTCGGTCAGCGCAAGGTCAAGGGGCGGCAACCGGTGGGTATCGGCGGCGGCCCCAGCAACGCGGGCGCCGGTTGCCGCGCGCAGAGCCTCGACCCCGCCGATATGGTCGCCGTGGTGGTGGGTGATCAGGATGTCGGTCAACCGCCAGCCCTTGTCGCCCAGCACGGCGAGAACCGATGCAGAATCGGGCACATCGACCACGGCCGTCTGCCCCGAGGCCGCATCGTGCAGCAAAAAGGCATAGTTTGTCTCAAGGCAGGGGATCGTCACCAGTTCAAGCGTCATGGTTTTTGACCTCGGTTGCGGTATCGTGGGGCCAGAGTGACCGGACGGGACGCCCCCTGCAATGCATCTTGATGTGCTGGACCTGCGCAATTTCTACTATCGCACGGCGCTTGGCCGGGTGGCGCAGCGGGCGATCCGCCACCAGGTCGCGGCGTCATGGCCGGATGTCACGGGCCAGACAGTTGCGGGCTTCGGCTTTGCGGCGCCGGTGCTGCGGCCGTTTCTGGGCGGTGCGCGGCGGGTGATCGCGCTGATGCCCGGTCCGCAAGGGGTGATGCCGTGGCCACAGGCTGCCGACAATGTCTCGGTCCTGTGCGAAGAAAACGCCTGGCCGCTGCAAACGGGCTTTGTCGACCGGCTGGTGATGCTGCACGGGCTGGAGACGTCCGAAAACCCGTCAGCGGTGCTGGACGAGGCACAGCGCGTGCTGGGGCCCGGCGGGCGGGCGCTGGTCATCGTGCCGAACCGCGCCGGTCTGTGGTCGCGCCGCGATATCACCCCGTTCGGCTTTGGCCGCCCGTATACCGCCACGCAACTGGAAACACAGTTGCGGCGGCACGGCTTTACCCCCGAACGCAGCCTGACCGTGCTGCACGCCCCGCCCAGCCAGTCGAATTTCTGGCTGCGCACCGCAGGTTTCTGGGAGGATATCGGTCGCCGCCTGCCGTGGCTGTCGGGCGGCGTGCTGATGATCGAGGCGTCCAAACACGTCCTGGCCCCGACCCGCGGCGGACTGGGCGCCCTCGTGCGCCGCCCCTTGCAGGCGCTGGAAGGTGTCGGGCAGCCGGTGCCGGCTCCGCAGTCCGGGCAGGGCGCGGGGTAGGCTGCGCCGTCGTGCAACAATAGCAAAAACAGGGGCGACCTTCCCGGTTGCGGCACTGCAGCACCTCTGCTACAGACGCCTCGAAATCATCAGACGCAGGCGGTTCCGTCTGCGCCAACGGAGCCCCCCGGACTCCACTCAGGTTCAAAGCGGGGGCCATACTGCGGAAGGGTCGTCGTGTCTGAATCTGCTTCGATGTCACTGGGGATCGCGGGGCGGTATGCGCAGGCCCTGTTCGAACTCGCCAAGGAAACCGGCGCGCTCGACGTGCTCGAAGCCGATGCCGATGCGATGCAGGACGCCCTGCTGCTCAGCCCCGATCTTGCGGCGCTGATTTCTTCCCCGGTGGTAGAGCGCGAGGATCAGGCGCGGGCGATGGCGGCGATTGCGGCGAAGATGGGCCTGTCGACGCTGATGTCGAACACGATCGCCCTGATGGCCCAAAAGCGCCGCCTGTTCGTGTTGCCATATCTGATGGCCGACCTTCTGCGCCGGATCGCCGAGGAAAAGGGCGTGGTGACCGCCGAAGTCACCGCCCCCGCCGCCTTGTCGGACGCCCAGGTGACGGCGCTGGCCGCAACCCTGAAGGCCCGGGTCGGCAAGGAGGTCAAACTGAAAACCACAGTCGATGAATCCCTCATCGGCGGGCTGGTCGTCAAGCTGGGGTCGATGATGATCGACACCTCGGTCAAGGCGCGGCTTGCGGCACTGCAAAATGCAATGAAAGAGGTCGGATAGATGGGTATCCAAGCTGCTGAAATCTCTGCGATCCTCAAGGAGCAGATCAAGAATTTCGGGATGGACGCGGAAGTGGCCGAAGTCGGCCGCGTGCTGTCGGTCGGCGACGGGATTGCCCGGGTGCATGGGCTTGACAATGTCCAGGCCGGCGAGATGGTCGAATTTCCGGGCGGCATCCGGGGGATGGCGCTGAATCTTGAAGTCGACAACGTCGGCATCGTGATCTTTGGCACCGATCAGGACATCAAGGAAGGCGACACCGTCAAGCGCACCAAGTCCATCGTGGACGTGCCGGCGGGGGACGCGCTGCTGGGCCGGGTGGTGGATGGTCTGGGCAACCCGATCGACGGCAAGGGCCCGATCCTGACGACGGAACGCCGGGTGGCCGACGTCAAGGCGCCGGGCATCATCCCGCGCAAATCGGTGCATGAGCCGATGGCGACCGGCCTGAAAGCCATCGACGCGATGATCCCGATTGGTCGCGGCCAGCGCGAGTTGATCATCGGCGACCGCCAGACCGGCAAGACCGCCGTGGCGCTGGACACCATCCTGAACCAGAAGGCCTATAACGAGGCCGCCGGCGACGACGAATACAAGAAGCTGTATTGCGTTTATGTGGCGATCGGGCAGAAGCGTTCGACCGTGGCGCAGCTGGTCAAGAAGCTGGAGGAGACGGGCGCGATCAAATACACCATCGTGGTGGCTGCGACCGCATCCGACCCGGCGCCCTTGCAGTTTCTGGCCCCCTATGCCGCGACCGCGATGGCAGAGTTCTTCCGCGACAATGGCCGCCACGCGTTGATCATCTATGATGACCTGTCCAAGCAGGCCGTCGCCTACCGCCAGATGTCGCTGCTGCTGCGCCGTCCGCCGGGCCGCGAAGCCTATCCGGGCGACGTGTTCTATCTGCACAGCCGCCTGCTGGAACGGTCGGCCAAGCTGAACGAGGATTTCGGGGCTGGGTCGCTGACCGCGCTGCCGATCATCGAAACCCAAGGCGGCGACGTTTCGGCGTTCATCCCGACCAACGTGATCTCGATCACGGATGGCCAGATCTTCCTTGAGACCGAGTTGTTCTATCAGGGTGTCCGCCCGGCGGTGAACACCGGTCTGTCGGTGTCCCGCGTCGGCTCCTCAGCCCAGACCAACGCGATGAAATCGGTGGCCGGCAAGGTCAAGCTGGAACTGGCGCAGTACCGCGAGATGGCGGCGTTCGCGCAGTTCGGGTCCGACCTTGATGCGTCCACCCAGCAGTTGCTGAACCGGGGTGCGCGCCTGACCGAGTTGATGAAGCAGAACCAGTATGCGCCGATGACCAACGCCGAGATCGTCTGCGTGATCTTTGCGGGCACCGCCGGGTATCTCGACAAGGTCCCGGTCAAATCGGTCGGCCGGTTCGAGGCGGGGCTGCTGAAGCATCTGCGCGGGGCGGGCAAGGCGTTGCTCGACGACATCACCCGCAACGACCGCAAGGTGACGGGCGATCTGGAAAAGGCGATCCGCGCCGAGATCACCGCCTTTGCAAAGGACTTCGCCTGAGGGCGGGGCAGGGAGATAACGGATGCCCAGCCTCAAGGACCTCAAGAACCGCATCGCGAGTGTCAAGAACACCCGCAAGATCACCAAGGCGATGCAGATGGTGGCCGCAGCCAAGCTGCGCCGCGCGCAAGACGCGGCCGAGATGGCCCGCCCCTATGCCGATCGGATGACGGCCGTCATCGCAGGGCTGTCGGCCTCGGTCGGCGGGTCGCCGGGCGCCCCACGTCTGCTGGCGGGAACCGGGGCGGAACAGGTGCATCTGCTGGTCGTGATGACCTCGGAACGCGGGTTGTGCGGCGGTTTCAACTCGACAATCGTGCGGCTGGCCCGGGCGCGCGCGAACGAACTGCTCGCGGCGGGCAAGTCGCTGAAAATCCTGACCGTCGGCAAAAAGGGGCGCGAACAGTTGCGGCGCGACTTCGGGCAATACCTGATCGGCCATGTCGACATGGCCGACGTCAAGCGGGTGGGCTATGTCAACGCCCAGACAGTGGCGCGCGATGTGCTGGCGCGGTTCGAGGCGGGCGAGTTCGACGTGGCGACGCTGTTCTTCAACCGCTTCCAGTCGGTGATATCCCAGGTGCCGACCGCGCAACAGATCATCCCGGCCAAGTTCGACGGGGCGGCGGTGTCGGCGCTTTATGACTACGAACCCGGCGAAGAGGCGATCCTGACCGACCTTCTGCCGCGCGGCGTGGCGACGCAGGTGTTTACCGCGCTGCTGGAGAATGGCGCCTCGGAACAGGGCGCGCGGATGTCGGCGATGGACAATGCGACGCGCAATGCGGGCGACATGATCACCCGCCTGACCACGCTCTACAACCGCTCGCGCCAGGCCGCGATCACAAAAGAGCTGATTGAAATCATTTCGGGCGCGGAGGCGTTGTGAAGGTGACACCGCTTGAGCGATTCAGACACATTGTGGGTGCTGCTCCCATTGTTGGCAGCCAACTGAATGAACGGGAAACAGGGTTTCTTGTCGATCTCTTTGAGCGGTTCGGAGAAGACTGGTTTACGTGTGCGTCGATTGAAGATGCTTCCGTGAGTGCTGCAGTTCGCGAGAGGTGTGAAGTTGGACCAGAAGTTCGAAACCGGCGACTTCGGGATAAAAGGGTGCTTGGTTCTCGGCTCATTCCCAACGGGTATCTAAATGCAGACAACGTCACGCTGTCTTTCCGGCTTACGGATATTGGTCGGCTGACTGCAATCGAAGCTGTTCGCGCACTCTAGTGCGCACGCAAGGAGAAGAGACAAATGGCTAGTGCAACAGGCAAAGTGACGCAAATCATCGGTGCCGTGGTGGACGTGCAGTTCAGCGGCGAGCTGCCGGCCATTCTGAACGCGCTGGAAACCGACAACAACGGCAAGCGGCTGGTGCTGGAAGTGGCGCAGCATCTGGGGGAGTCGACCGTGCGCGCCATCGCAATGGACGCGACCGAGGGCCTTGTGCGCGGGGCAGCCGTGGCCGACCTCGGTTCGCCGATCTCGGTGCCGGTCGGTGACGGCACCCTGGGGCGGATTTTGAACGTGATCGGCGAGCCGATCGACGAAAAAGGCCCGGTCGAGCACACCGAAACCCGGCCCATTCACCGCCCCGCCCCCAGCTTTTCAGAGCAGGCGACGGGTGCCGCGATCCTGGTGACCGGGATCAAGGTGATCGACCTGCTGGCACCCTATTCCAAGGGCGGCAAGATCGGTCTGTTCGGTGGTGCGGGCGTCGGCAAGACGGTGCTGATCCAGGAGTTGATCAACAACATCGCCAAGGTGCATTCGGGTTATTCGGTGTTCGCCGGCGTGGGCGAACGCACGCGCGAGGGCAATGATCTTTATCACGAATTCATCGAATCGGGCGTGATCAACATCAATGATCTGACCAAGTCCAAGGTGGCGCTGGTTTACGGTCAGATGAACGAGCCGCCGGGGGCGCGTCTGCGGGTGGCGCTGTCGGGTCTGACGCTGGCGGAACAGTTCCGCGATCAGTCGGGGACGGACGTTCTGTTCTTTGTGGACAACATCTTTCGGTTCACGCAGGCCGGGTCGGAAGTGTCGGCGCTGTTGGGCCGGATCCCGTCGGCGGTGGGGTATCAGCCGACGCTGGCCACCGACATGGGGGCACTGCAAGAGCGGATCACCTCGACCAAGGCCGGGTCGATCACTTCGGTGCAGGCCATCTATGTGCCGGCCGACGACCTGACCGACCCCGCGCCGGCAACCTCGTTCGCCCACCTCGACGCCACGACCGTGCTGTCGCGCGCGATTTCCGAACTGGGCATCTATCCGGCGGTGGACCCGCTGGACAGCACCAGCCGAATTCTCGACCCGCTGGTGGTGGGCGATGATCATTACAACGTCGCGCGCTCGGTGCAGGGCATGTTGCAGCGCTACAAGTCGCTGCAGGACATCATCGCCATCCTGGGGATGGACGAACTTAGCGAAGAGGACAAGCTGACCGTGGCACGGGCGCGCAAGATCCAGCGCTTCCTCAGCCAGCCGTTCGATGTGGCGCAGGTATTCACCGGCTCGCCCGGGGTGCAGGTGCCGCTGGATGTGACCATCGCGTCGTTCAAGGCCGTGGTGGCCGGCGAGTATGACCATCTGCCGGAAGCAGCGTTCTACATGGTGGGCGGCATCGAAGAGGCAAAGACCAAGGCGCAGCGTCTGGCTGCGGCTGCGGCATAGGGGGCGGCATGGCGGGCACGATCACCTTCGACCTCGTCTCGCCCGAGCGCAAGCTGGCGTCGGTGCAGGCCACCGCCGTCCAGATCCCCGGGGCGGACGGCGACATGACGGCGATGGAGGGGCACACCCCCACCATCACCACGCTGCGACCGGGCGTGTTGCGCGCGATGTCTGCCGAGGGCAACCTGACCTTCATCGTGACCGGCGGATTTGCCGAGATCACCGCGTCGCAGGTTTCGGTTCTGGCCGAGCAGGCCATTCCGGCCGCCGAGGCAACGCCCGCCGTGCTGGATGCGCTGCTGGCCGAGGCGCGCAGCCAGCTCGCCGGTGCGGCCGACAAGGATGCCGCGGAACTGCTGGTCAACGAGATGCAGGGCCTGCGGGCAGCGTTGGGCGTCTGACCGGTTCGGGCGCGGCGAAGCGGGCTCCGTTGCGGCGGGGCCTTTGCTTATGGTCCTAGTGCTGCCCCATTTTCTTGCTAATGTTCCTGCAACTCAACCCGGCGCGGCATGAAACGCATCTCCAGCGGAACCTTTGCAATCCAACAGGGCTCGCGCATCCTGTTTTCCGACTTTGCCGATGACGGGGTGATGTGGACCGGCAGCGGCAGCCGCGAAAGCCGCCATGTGGTGCGGTTCAAGGAACCGTTCAGCGAAGCCCCGGCGATCCATGTGTCAATCTCGATGTGGGACACCGACCACAAACACAACGCCCGGGCGGATATCGTGGCCGAACAGATCAGCCCGGCAGAGTTTCATCTGGTGTTCCGTACCTGGGGCGATACACGGGTGGCCCGGATCCGGGCAGACTGGCTGGCATTCGGGTCGGTGAAGGACGCGGACGACTGGGAGGTGGAGTAAGGCGCGGCCTTGACGTCCTCGACGGAACGTTGGTTCCGGCGTCCTGCGGTTCCGAACACGTCAGACGCGCTGATACATTCCCTCGTAGATCGGAACCACCGTCTCCGCGTCAAACAGCGACGAGACCGAGGTTTCGTTCCAGATGTTCAGTATGGCTTGGGCAAACATCGGCGCCGTCGGCACGATGCGGATGTTTCTGGCGGTGCGGACCGCCTCGGTCGGCTCGATGCTGTCGGTGATCACAAGGCTTTTCATCACCGACTTGCCGATCCGCTCGACCGCGTCCGACGACAGCACCCCGTGGGAGGTGTAGCTGTGCACCTCGCTGGCGCCGGCCGCCATCAGCACCTCTGCCGCCTTGCACAGCGTCCCGCCGGTGTCGCAGATGTCATCCACCATGATGCAGATCGTGCCCTTCACGTCGCCGATCACCGTCATGTCGGCAACTTCGCCCGGCTTGACGCGGCGCTTGTCGACGATGGCAAGGCCGACACCCAACCGCTGAGCCAGATCGCGGGCGCGCGCCACGCCACCCACGTCGGGCGACACGATCATCACCTGATCGAGCTTGCCCTTGAAATGGAAGTCGATATCCAGGGCAAAGACCGGCGCGGCATAAAGATTGTCTACCGGAATGTCGAAAAACCCCTGAATTTGCGCGGCATGCAGGTCGAGGGTCAGAACCCGGTCGATCCCGGCTTCGGTGATCATGTTGGCCACCAGTTTCGCGGTGATCGGCGTGCGGGCCTTGGACCGGCGATCCTGCCGGGCATAGCCGAAGTAGGGGATGACTGCGGTGATCCGGTGCGCGCTGGATCTGCGCAGCGCGTCGGTCATGATCAACAGTTCCATCAGGTTGTCATTCGCCGGGTTCGACGTCGGCTGGATGATGTACATGTCTTCGCCGCGCACGTTTTCATACACTTCGACGAAAATCTCGGCGTCGTGGAACCGCTCGATGCGGGCTTCGACCAGGCTCACGTTCATCCCGCGGTGCATCGACATCCGCCGGGCGATGGCGCGCGCAAGCGTCAGGTTCGCATTGCCGGAAATCAGCTTGGGTTCGGTAAGAGCGGGCATGGGAGTGTCCTTCCGCGGGGCCGGATGACGGATTCGTGACAGTGCCTCCGCTTACCATCGGGGCGCGGGCTTGCAAACGATGCGCATGCTGCGTTGCGCAGATTATCTGTCAGGGGTGCAGCGCGGCCAGCAGGGCGGCAACGTCGGCCTCGGTGGTCGACCAGCTGGCCACAAACCGTGCGGCCTCGCGGTTGTCGGGGGCGGGCATCCACCGATAGTAGACGGCACCTGCCGCCTCGGCCCGGGCGTGGGTGCCAGGGGGGAAGTGGGCAAAGCTGATGTTGGCTTCGGCGGGGTGCAGCAAGGCGGCATCGGGCAGGCTTTGCAGGCCCTGCGCCAGAAGCGCGCCCATTGCATTGGCCCGGCCCGCCAGCCGAAGCCACAGATCGTCGGTCAGATAGGCCGCCATCTGGGCCGAAAGATAGCGGTGCTTGGATGCGAGATGCCCCCCCCGCTTGCGCCGCAACTCGAACTCCCAGGCTTTTTGCGGGTCAAAGATCACCACGGCCTCGACCCCGAGAAGACCGTTCTTGGTGCCGCCAAAGCTTAGGAGGTCGACGCCTGCGCGCCAGGTCATCTCGGCTGGCGTGGCCCCGGTCGCCACCAGCGCGTTGGCAAACCGCGCGCCGTCCAGATGCATCGGCAGGCCCTCGGCATGCGCCAGTGCCGCAAGCGCTGCGACCTCGGTCGGGGTATAAACGGTGCCAGCCTCGGTCACGTTGGTGATCGACACCATGCCGCGCTGCACCCCGTGCACCCCGCCATTGCCGGTGCGCCCGATCGTTGCGGCCAGCGCCTGAGGGGTCATCCGGCCATGGGATCCGGGCACCAGCACCAGCTTGGCCCCGTTGGTAAAGAATTCCGGTGCGCCGCATTCATCTTCGGCGATATGGGCCTGCGCATGGCAGAACACCGCGCCCCACGGCGGGCAGGCGATGGCCAGGGCAAGCGAATTGGCCGCCGTCCCGGTGGCCACCAGATAGACGGCAGCCTCGGGCGCTTCCAGCACGTCGCGCAACTTGCGGCGGACCTCGGCCATGATCGGATCATTGCCATAGCCCATTGCATAGCCGTCATTGGCCCGCAGCAGCGCGGCCATGACCTCGGGCGGGGCACCAGAGGTGTTGTCAGAGGCAAAGAACATCAGGGTTTTTCCTCGATCACGTAATCGTCCCAGTCGTCTTCGGGCACCACCAGTTCCGACACGGTCCAGCCGCGCACCGATTGGCCGGCGGCATGGGTGCTGTCGGGATCTCCGGTCAGCAGGGGGTGCCAGTCGGGCAGCCCGTCGCCCTGAAACAGGCGGCGATAGGCGCAGGTGCGCGGCATCCAGTACGCCACCTTCGGCAGCGTCTTGGGCGACAACGTGACGCAGCCCGGCACATAGCGGTGGCGGGTCGGGTATTGCAGGCAGCGGCAGGTGTCGCCGTCCAGCAGCTTGCAGGCGACCCGGGTGAACTCGACCTCGCCGGTGTCTTCGTATTCCAGCTTGTTCAGGCAGCATTTGCCGCAGCCGTCGCACAGCGCTTCCCATTCGGGGGCCGTCATGCGGGACAGGGGAACGGTTTCCCAGTAGCGGGGGCGGAGCGTGGTCATCGCGGGAAAGTGGCCTGAGCGCGGGGAAAAGGAAAGGGGTCAGAGGGCCGAAAGGATGCGGCGGGCCTCTGCCGTGTCGGCGGCCATTTGCGTTATCAGCGCAGGCAGGCCGTCGAACGTCAACTCGGGGCGCAAGTGGTCGACAAAGGCGACCGACAGGTGCTGGCCGTAAAGGTCGCCCTCGAAATCGAGAAGATAGGTTTCAAGGTTCGGCTGGTTCACCCCGAACATCGGCCGCACGCCCAGGCTGGTGGCCCCCAGGTAGGGGCCGGCTTGCGGCCCCGTCAGCACATCGACCCGGGTCGCATAGACCCCCAGCCGTGGCAGATGCAGTCCCGCAACAGACATGTTGGCTGTCGGATAGCCCAGTTCGCGCCCACGCTTTTCGCCGTGAATGACCTCGCCTTCGATCCGGTGCCAGTGACCCAGCATCGCGGCGGCCTCGCGCGGATGGCCGTCGGTCAGCGCGGTACGGATCGCGGTCGAGGAGATGTCGCGCCCTGCCGCCTGCACGAGATCGGCCACTGTGACGGAAAATCCATACGCCTGCCCAAGGGTTTGCAGGTCGGATGCCCGCCCTTTGCGCGCCTTGCCGAAACAGAAGTCGGCCCCGACGACAACATGTGACAGGCCCAGCCCCTGCGCCAGAACCTGACCGGCAAACGCGTCCGGTGTCAGGTCGGCCAGTGCCGCGTCGAACGGCAGTGCAAACAGGTGCTGCACGCCCAGTTTTGCCAGCCGGTTGGCGCGGGCCTCGGCGTTCATCAGGCGGAACGGCGGCTGCGCCGGGGCAAAGTATTCGCGGGGATGCGGCTCGAACGTGACGATGCCCAAAGGCGCCGAGGTGCGGGCAAGGTCGATGACGGCGCGGTGGCCCAGATGGACGCCATCGAAGTTGCCCAACGCCACTGACGCTCCACGCGCCGCAGGGTCAAGCCCTTGCCAGTGTTGATGTATTAGCATCGTGCCCCGAAATGGGGCGCGCGTGGCCCCGTCAGTCGAACTTGCGGCTTGGCGCCAGAACCAGCGCCTCGCCCTTCAGAACCACCGTTTTACCCACCGCGCAGTGGGTTTCAAGGGTCACCCGGCGTTTTGCATGGTCGATCGCCGTCACCGTGACATGCGCCTCGACCGTATCGCCCGGGCGGACCGGGGCCATGAAGCGCAGCGATTGTCCAAGATAAACCGTGCCATGGCCCGGAAGCTGTTCGCCGATCACCGCCGAGATCAGCCCCGCCGTCAGCATGCCATGCGCAATGCGGCCTTCAAAGATCGTGTCGCGGGCATAGGCATCATCAAGGTGAACCGGGTTGTGATCCGTCGAGATTTCGGCAAACAGCGCGATATCCCGATCCGTCACGGTCTTGCGCAGAAACCGCGTCATGCCGATTTCGATGTCTTCGATGCAGATCGTGCCGCGGAGCGTGTTGTCCAGCATGGTTGCGAATCCCGGATATTCGGCAAACGCTACCCTGTGCTGCGCCGCAGCGCAATCCGGCGCGCAAGAAATTTTCCCCAATGTGCCGTCTGGCGCAATATTATTATCGCAAAAGCCCGATGGCAAAGGTCGCCGACATCTGCCGGGCCGACAGGTAAGCCTCCAGCAGCGCGCTGTCCGGATTGGCAGGGACCGTGCCGAATTCGCTCGCAGCGATCCCGCCGGTGACAAACAGCGTGTCGAGGCTCTCGGCGAGCCCGCCCTGTATATCGGTGGCGATCCCGTCGCCGATGCACAGGATTTGCGCGTCAGATGGTCCGGCCAGGGCGATCAATCGGCGGCGGGCAAGGTCGTAGATCGGCGGATGCGGTTTGCCGAAATACAGAACGCGGCCGCCCATCGCCTCGTAAGCCTGTGCCAGCGCCCCGGCGCAATACAGCCGTTTGTCGCCAAAATCGACGATGATGTCAGGATTGGCACACAACATCGGCAACTTCAGGGTCTTGCCCAACAAAAGCTGGGCGCGGTAGTCATCGGGCGTCTCGGTCAGGTCATCGGCGAGGCCGGTGCAGACGATGCCTTCGGCCTGCGACAGGGCGACGCGGACAATCGGGGCCTGCGTGTGGCGCAGCGGGGCCAGATCCTCGGCGAAATCGGTGAAGAAAACCTCGTCCTTTGGTGCGCCGATGTGATGCACCCGGCGTCCCACTGCCCCGGTCAGAAGCGCATACTGCGCCGCATCGCCCGAGGATACCACATCATCCCAGGCATCGCGCGGCACGCCCATACCGTCCAACTGCTGGACGACGCTGGATTTCGGCCGGGGCGCATTGGTCAGCAGCACAACTTTGCCGCCTTGGGCGCGGAAGGCCTGCAACGCGGCGACAGCGCCCGGGAAGGGGGTTTTCCCATCATGCAGACAGCCCCACAGGTCGCAGAACACTGCGTCGTAGCGGCCGGCAAGCTGGCTCAGATGCGAGAGGATTTGTGTCATGACAGCCTTTTCGCGTCTCAGTTTCTGGTCGGTCCTGCGTCGGTATGCACCCCGGTATCTGCCCGGTGCCCCTGGTCGCGGGCGGCTGCACTACAGCTTGAGCATCGGGATGATCTGTTTCTTCCGGCTGAGGATGCCTGGCAGCACAACCGTATCGCCGGTGACCGTGACGCCAAACGAGGCTTCGGCGATGGTCCGGGTCAGGTCGTCGGGCACCAGCAGGGTGGCCTCTTCGCGCAGGATGTCGATGATGAAGAACAAGACCTGATCGGCGTCGTCTTCCTTTGCCACGCCGGGCATTGCAGCCATCAGCGCCGCCTTGCGATCCAGCAGGACCTTTGGTGCCGTGGTTTCAAGCACCGAAATGCGCAGGTCGTGGCCGTCGATCTCATACTCCTTGGAATCCATCCGCAGAAGTTCGGCATCCGAAAAGCGCGACACATCGGATTTCGCGGCAAAAAGCTGTGCCGCAAGGTCCGGGATATCGACCCCCAGCTCGCGCGCCAGCTTTTCGGCCACCGCGCGGTCGTGCGGCGTGGTGGTGGGCGAGCGGAACTGCAGGGTGTCCGACAGGATGCACGACAGCATCGCGCCCTTGATGGACCGCGGGGCGTGGCCGAGGTCGTCGCCGATCAGGTCGTGCAGGATGGTCGCGGTGCAGGCCAGCGGACGGACGGTGATGTCGATCGGCGACCTGGTCTTGAGGCCGCCGACCAGCATGTGATGGTCGATGATGCCGGTGATGGCGGCGTCGTTGATGGTTTCGGGCAATTCGGCAGGGTTGTTGGTGTCGACGATAACCACGGGCGTGCCGGGGGCAAGGTCGGTCAGCAGCGCGGGTTTTGGCAGGTCCCAGTGGGTCAGCATGAAGGCGGCTTCGGTGTTGGGCTCGCCCAGCAGGCGCGGTTCGGCCGGGGTGCCGCAGTGCGACAGATACCAGGCCCAGATGATCGGCGACCCGGTCGAGTCGGTGTCGGGGGATTTGTGGCCAAAGACGAGCGTGGTCATGGGGCGTCCGTTGCTTGCTGCGGGTTTCGGGGTGGTTATAGGCAACCGTGCGCGGATTGTCACGGCTTGCCCCGGGTCTGCTGCGATGCAGCATCTGGCCTCGGGCATGGGCCGCGCGACCACCTGGGTTCGCGCAGCCGGGCCGGTCGGCGGGTTCAACGGCTAGAACGCCAGTCGTTGCAGGGTGAATCCCTGCGCCTCAAGCAGCGCCAGCACACCCTGTTCGCCCGACAGGTGCAAGGCGCCGAAGGCAACCAGCAGCGGCCCCCTGGCGGCTTCGGCCTCGATGACCGCAATCCAGGCACGGTTGCGCCGGATCATCAGGGCATCCTCCATCATGGCAAAGTCGCGGGTCACGGCGTCGGGGTCGGCCCCTGGAAGGGCCAGCGTCTGCAGGCGCAGAAACTCCCACAGATGGCGGCTGTTCTCGGCGAAATATGCCTCGGCGAGGGTGATCGACATGTCGGCCGCTGCGGGCTCCATCGCGAGCGCGGTCTGAACCATGGTCAACTGGTCGGCCTGCGACATCCCCTCGAACAACCCGAACAGGGTGTCATAAGGCTCCAGCGCCTTGACCGGCACGCCGCGGGCGACGGCTGCCTCGATGATCAGACCGTCGAGCCCGCCCCGCGCCGAGATCCGGTCCATGTCGCAAGCGGGGATTCCCAGCAGCATCGACAGGTACCACGGGCGGAACTTGGCGGCCATGAAGGGCGGAATGCCGCGGTCGCGCATTGCCTGTGACAGCGCCTGCCAGTCAGGCGCGGACAGCAGTTCGGGCAGCGTCGCGCCGTCGGTGATCAGCATGATGCCAGGTTCGCGCGCCACCCGTTCGGCCAGTGCGGCCTCTTCTGCCGGCCCCGCCTCGACCAGAAGCGTCGCCGCTTCGGCGATCAGCGGGTCGATCCGGGCGAGAGTGGCGGCGTGTCGCGGGTCATCGAGGTGGTAGGTGCCAACCAGATGCACGGTCAAGGTGCCACGGGTCGCGCGCCACAGGTTGCCCTGCGCGTAGGGTGCCAAAAGGGCTGCCCGGTCCAGAGCGGCGGCGGTCTCGGGCGGCAATGCGGCGATCAGGTCCGTCCCCGCGCAGTCGGCCATTGCGTGGCCGGGCAGAATCATGCAGGCAACAAGGGCGAGGGCGCGCAACATGGAGAGACTCCTTTGCGCAATCGTCGCATTGCCCGCGGCAAAGGCCAAGCGCCCGGATGAACTTTTCGCGATCCACCGTGTTGACAGCCAGAGCCGGGATGCCTAGGTAGGCCGTGTTGGCACTCGGGTGACCTGAGTGACAACTCGTTTCAACCTGGAACCTAGGGAGTGTTACCAGATGGCATTCAAACCGCTGCATGACCGCGTGCTGGTCCGTCGCATCGAAGGCGAAGACAAGACCAAGGGTGGTCTGATCATCCCCGATACCGCGAAGGAAAAGCCTGCTGAAGGCGAAGTCGTTGCTGTGGGCCCCGGTGCCCGCGACGAAGACGGCAAGCGCGTGACGATGGACGTCGAAAAGGGTCAGCGCATCCTGTTCGGCAAATGGTCGGGTACCGAGATCAAGCTGGACGGCGAAGACCTGCTGATCATGAAGGAAAGCGACATTCTCGGCATCCTGGCCTGAGATCGTCGCGTTTAACCCATTCAAGGAGCTCATCCAATGGCTGCTAAAGACGTACGTTTCGAATCGGATGCCCGCGACCGCATGCTGCGCGGCGTGAACATCCTGGCTGACGCCGTGAAAGTCACCCTCGGCCCCAAGGGCCGCAACGTGGTGATCGACAAGTCCTTTGGTGCGCCGCGCATCACCAAGGACGGCGTGACGGTTGCCAAGGAAATCGAACTGTCCGACAAGTTCGAGAACATGGGCGCGCAGATGGTGAAGGAAGTCGCTTCCCGCACCAATGACGAGGCGGGCGACGGCACCACCACCGCCACCGTGCTGGCGCAGGCGATCATCCGGGACGGCATGAAGGCGGTTGCGGCCGGCATGAACCCGATGGACCTCAAGCGCGGGATCGACCTTGCGACCAGCAAAGTCGTGGCCGCAATCAAGGCAGCGGCCCGTCCGGTTTCGGACAGCGCCGAAGTGGCGCAGGTCGGCTCCATCGCGGCCAACGGCGAAGCGGAAATCGGCCGTCAGATCGCCGATGCGATGCAGAAGGTCGGCAACGAGGGTGTCATCACCGTCGAAGAGAACAAGGGTCTGGAAACGGAAACCGAAGTTGTCGAAGGCATGCAGTTCGACCGCGGCTTCCTGTCGCCCTACTTCGTGACCAACGCCGACAAGATGGTTGCGGACCTTGAGGACGTTCTGGTTCTGCTGCACGAGAAGAAGCTGGGCTCGCTGCAGCCGATGGTTCCGTTGCTGGAAGCCGTGATCCAGTCGCAAAAGCCGCTGCTGATCATCTCGGAAGACGTCGAAGGCGAAGCACTTGCGACGCTGGTCGTCAACAAGCTGCGCGGCGGTCTGAAGATCGCGGCGGTAAAGGCTCCGGGGTTCGGCGACCGTCGCAAGGCGATGTTGCAGGACATCGCGGTTCTGACCGGTGGTCAGGTGATCAGCGACGATCTGGGCATGAAGCTGGAGAACGTGACCCTCGACATGCTGGGCCGCGCCAAGAAAATCTCGATCACCAAGGACACCACGACCATCATTGATGGCGCGGGCGACAAGGCCGAGATTCAGGCACGTGTGGCACAGATCCGTCAGCAGATCGAAGACACGACCTCGGACTATGACAAAGAGAAACTGCAAGAGCGTGTGGCCAAACTGGCCGGCGGTGTTGCGGTGATCCGCGTTGGCGGCATGACCGAGATCGAAGTGAAAGAGCGCAAGGACCGCGTGGACGACGCGTTGAACGCGACCCGTGCTGCGGTGCAGGAAGGGATCGTTGTCGGCGGCGGCGTGGCGCTGATGCAGGCGGCGCATGCACTGGATGGATTGGAAGGTGCCAACTCCGACCAGAACGCCGGGATCGCGATTGTCCGTCGGGCGCTCGAAGCCCCGCTGCGCCAGATCGCGCAGAACGCCGGCGTCGATGGTGCCGTGGTTGCGGGCAAGATCCGCGAAAGCACCGACAAGACCTATGGCTTCAACGCGCAGACCGAAGAATATGGCGACATGTTCAAGTTCGGCGTGATCGACCCGGCCAAAGTCGTGCGGATCGCGCTGGAAGATGCGGCCTCGGTCGCGAGCCTGCTGATCACCACCGAAGCGATGATCGCCGATCGCCCCGAGCCCAAGTCGGGCGGCGGCATGGGCGGCGGCGGCATGGGCGGCATGGGCGGCATGGACGGCATGATGTAAGCTTGGCCGATCAAGGCACAGCGGAAAAGGGCGCCTCGGGGCGCCCTTTTTGTTGGCAGGCGGGGCGAGGGCAAGGCAGTGCGCAGGCAAGCGGCCGGTGCGGGGAAAAGCACTGATCCTTCTGGCGGCGATGTGCTATGCGCCCCAAGCGACGCCAGACAGCGCGACAAGGGGGAAAGCGATGAATGACAACCAGTTGGTGATGATCGCCTCGGCCCCTGTTCTGGTGCGCGACGCGGGCGCGCTGTTTCTGGATACCAAGTTCGTCGAAGGGATGCGGTTGCATCAGGCGCTGTGGCACGGTCCGGTGGCCTGTATCCTGTGGAAGGGTCAGGACGCCATTCCGTTCGGGGCAGAGTACCGGGCGGCGGATCTGGGGTTTGACCTGACGCTGCTGGAACCGGGTCAGGCAATCGAGGCCTTGCATCTGGCCCGGGCGGCCGTTGTTGCGGCCTCGGCCGATATCATCGCGGCACTGGAGGTGGCCCCGCTGTGCCGGGCCGCCGGGGCGCGGCTGGTTTATACCATCGAATACACGCTGGCGACGCGGTTGCGCATCGCGGCACTGGACCGCAGCCGAGGACCGCTGCGCAAGGCGCGCTCGATGCTGTGGAACCTCGGGCACGAGCGGCGGCGGCGGGCGGCGTTCCGGGCGGCCGACGGGCTGCAGTTCAACGGCTATCCGGCACGGGACGCCTACAGCGGGTTGACGCGCGACGGGTTGCTGTTTCTCGACGGGCGAATGCGGCGCGGGATGATGGCGCGCGACGATCAGATGCAGGCGCGGGCGGACCGGCTGGCGGCCGGTGCGCCGCTCAGGATCGTGCATTCCGGGCGGTTGGTGGCGATGAAGGGCGCGCAGGACCTGCTGCCGGTGGCAGCGGCGTTGCGCGGGTCGGGGATGGCGTTCACGCTCGACATCTTTGGCACCGGCGAACTGCACGCCGAGATTTCGAAGGGCATCGTGCTGGCCGGGATGCACGATCAGGTGCGCCTGCACCCGGCGGTGGACTTTGAAACCGGGCTGGTGCCGTTTCTGACGTCCGAGGCGGATGTGTTCCTGTCGTGCCACCGTCAGGCCGATCCATCGTGCAGCTATCTGGAAAGCCTCAGCTGCGGGGTGCCGGTGGTTGGTTATGACAACGCGATGTGGCGGGCGCTGTGCGCGGCCAGCGGGGCCGGTTGGGTGGTGCCGATGGGGCGGATTGCGGCGATGGCGGCGCAGATTGCGGCACTGGCACGCGATCCGGCCAGTGTGACGGCCGCTGCGGCGCGGGCGTTGGCCTTTGGCCGATTGCACGATGTCGAAAGCGAATTTGCGCTGCGGATGGCGCATCTGGCCAAACGCGCCGGACCTAGCGGACGATGACCTCGAGCGGGTCATAAAGGCAGCCGGTATCCCAGGCGGCGGCAGGCAGGCTGTCGGGCTTGAAGCGGACAAGGCCGCGGATCAGGTCATCGCGGGCGAAGTAACGCCGTTCGGTCACCACCCGTTCCGGGTCGCGCCAAACGTCCGAGAGGGTGCCATGGGTGACGATGCAACGAAAGAAGATGTCGACCTGATGAAAGCCGGTGGCGGGATCGTGAAACTCGTTGATCAGCGCCGGCTCTCCGACGTTGACGGTCAGGCCGCATTCCTCGTGCACCTCGCGGATCAGGTTGGCCGGCAGCGAGGTGCCGGGCGTCGTGCCGCCACCCGGCGCGCACCACAGATCGGACCTCCCGCCGGAATAGGCGTTGACCAGAAGCAGACGGCCCCGATCGAGGATCAGGGCACGGACGGCGAGCCGCGGGCTGGGATGTCTGGCCATGGCCCGAACGCTGCGACGTTCGCGGCGGATTGTCCACCCTGCAGAACTTGCACGTGCAGGGGCAGACCGGAGCCGAAAACTGCCCTTCGCCTAGCGGTTGCGCAAAATGCGGTTCACATGGCCCATCTTGCGGCCCGGCCGTGCCTCGTGCTTGCCATAAAGGTGCAGTGCGGTGTCCCGCTCGGCCGCCAGTACCGGGACGCGGTCGATATCCTCGCCGATCAGGTTTTCCATCCGGATGGCGGAATGCCGTGACCCATCGCCCAATGGCCAGCCCGCAATGGCGCGGACGTGCTGTTCGAACTGATCGACCGCACAGCCGTTCTGCGTCCAGTGGCCCGAGTTGTGCACCCGCGGGGCGATCTCGTTGACGATCAGGCCGGCGGGGGTGACGAACAACTCGATCCCGATCACCCCGACATAGTCCAGCGCGTTCAGGATGCGGGCGGCGATCAGGACGGCATCGCTGCGCTGTGCGGGTGTCAGGCGGGCGGGGACCGTGGTGGTGTGCAGGATGCCGGCGCGGTGCACATTCTCGCCGGGGTCGAAGGCCGCAACCGACCCGGTCATGCCGCGCGCCGCGATCACCGAGACCTCAAGGGTAAAGTCGATGAAGCCTTCGAGCACCGCCGGCGCGCCGGTCATCTGTTCCAGGGCCCGGGCGGCGTCGGCGGGCGAGGCCAGATGGGTCTGACCCTTGCCGTCATAGCCAAGCCGTGTGGTTTTCAGGATCGACGGGGTGCCGATCTCGGCCAGCGCGATGGCAAGATCGGCGGCAGTGGTCACGGCGGCAAAGGGCGCGGTGTGCATGCCGAGAGAGCGGAGGAAGGCTTTTTCGGTCAGCCGGTCCTGGCTGATCGCCAGCGCGCGGCGGCTGGGGCGGATCGGGCGCAGACGCTCCAGCAGATCAAGGGCTCTGGTCGGGATGTTCTCGAATTCATAGGTGATCACGTCTACCGCAGCGGCAAAGGCGGTCAGGGCGCTGTCGTCGTCATAAGGCGCGGTGGTCAGGGCATGCGCCACATCGGCGGCAGGGGGATGCGGAGCGGGCTCATAGATATGGCAGCGCAGGCCCAGTCGGGCGGCGGCCAGCGTCAGCATCCGGCCCAACTGCCCGCCGCCAAGGATGCCGATTGTGGCGCCGGCGGCCAGTCCGGCTGCGGGGTCAGTCATCGGTCGGCGCTTCGGGGATCGAGGCCGACAGCGCTGCGCGCCAGTCGTCCAGCCGGGTGGCCAAAGCGGGATCGGACAACGCAAGGATCCCTGCCGCCATCAACGCGGCATTCGCGGCGCCGCCGATCGCCATAGTCGCCACGGGATAGCCGCGCGGCATCTGCAGGATGGAATACAGGCTGTCGACGCCTGCCAGCGCCCGGGTCTGCACCGGCACGCCGATCACCGGCAGCCGGGTTTTCGAGGCCATCATGCCGGGCAGATGCGCCGCACCTCCCGCCCCCGCGATGATGACCTTCAGCCCCCGGTCTACCGCGGTGGCACCATAGGTCCACAGCCGGTCGGGGGTACGGTGGGCCGAGACGATTTTGGTCTCGTAGGCCACACCCAATTCGTCCAGCAGATCGGCGGCCAGTTTCATCGTCGGCCAGTCGGACTGGCTGCCCATGATGATGCCGATCTGCGCCACGCCTGCCCCCCCTTGGGAAGGCGCGCATTATAGCGGCGGCGGAGGCGGCGGCAAGACACCCGGCGCGAGGTCGGCGCGCGGAACCCCCGGGCGCGCGGGTCGTGGCCGGCATACTGTTGCGGCCGGCCGGGCCAAACCGGCAGAAGGCCGGGGCGCAGGGGTCAGGCAATGATGTCGGGGATCAGTTGATCCGACAGTTTCACGATCTGATCCTTCAACGCCAGTTTCTGTTTCTTCAGCCGTCGCAGGGTCAACTGATCGGGGCGGCCGTTCAGTTCCTGGGCGCGGATCGCCTCGTCCAGGTCGCGGTGTTCGCGCTTGACCACCGCGAGCCGGATGCGAAGCATTTCTTCGAAGTTGAGTTCCGAGGGCGCATTCATGGGGGATCGGTCCGGTGTCCTGCCTTGCAATGACGATATAGTGATTCGCAGGATATGCGGGAAGTATTTGGTCGGGGCCGAGCAGCATGCGGCGGCGGCGGATGTGCCGCAGGGCTTGCAGCCGGTACCGCGCGCCCCCATGTTTCGACAAGGAACGGGGTGCCCGCGTCGGGGCCCCACCCACCTGTCGCTTTCGCAAAGGGCATGATGATGACGAAACTGAGCTTCGGGGCACATCCGTTCCTGCTGGGGTTCGAACAACTGGAACGCTTGGTTGAGCGGACGGCGAAGACGTCCGGCGACGGCTATCCGCCGTTCAACATCGAAGCGGTTTCCGAGAATGCCTACAGCATCACACTGGCGCTGGCCGGATTTCGCGACGAGGATCTGGCCGTGACGGTCGAAGACCGCCAACTGGTGATCCGCGGACGCCAGACAGACGATCCCGGGACCCGGATATTCCTGCATCGCGGCATCGCCGCCCGGGCGTTTCAGCGCAGTTTCGTGTTGGCCGAGGGGGTCGAAGTGGCCGGGGCCGCGCTGGAGCACGGGTTGCTGCACATTGACCTGCGCCGGGCTGTGCCGGATCAGGTCGTGCAGACCATCGTCATCGCCACAACCATCAGACGCAACCGTTGAGGAGACAGTCATGAACACCCGCTATACCGCCTTCCCCGACACGGGGCTGCAGATCGTCTATGTCCTGCCTGTCGCGGTGGCCGATCTGCCCGACGAGATCCGCAATCAGGCCGAGGGGGTCGAGACGCTGTATGCCGTGCACCGGCCCGACGGGGCGCGACTGGCGCTGGTGGCCAACCGGAACCTCGCATTTGCCCTGGCGCGCGAGAATGACATGGTGCCGGTGAATGCCCATTGAGCAATCTCTGGCCCTGAGGCCGGGGGGGTTCACACCCCCCGGACCCCCCGTGGGATATTTGTGCAGAGAAGAAGCCGGGGCGGGTCAGGCCTTGATCAGGCCAAGGGACTCGAGTTTGAGAATGACCTGATGGGCACAGTTGTCCACCTCGGTGCCTTCGGTGTCGAGCACCAGTTCGGCAGTGGTCGGGGCCTCGTAAGGGTCTGAAACTCCAGTGAATTCCTTGATCTTGCCTGCGCGGGCCAGTTTGTAGAGGCCCTTGCGGTCGCGGCGTTCGCATTCCTCGACCGAGGTCGCCACGTGGACCTCGATGAAGGCGCCGAAGCTTTCGACCATCTCGCGGACCGCCCGCCGGGTCGCCGTGTAGGGGGCGATGGGGGCACAGATCGCGATGCCGGCGTTCTTGGTGATTTCGGACGCGACATAGCCGATGCGCTTGATGTTGATGTCGCGGTGTTCTTTCGAGAAGCCGAGTTCCGAGGACAGATGTTTGCGCACCACGTCGCCATCGAGCAGCGTCACCGGGCGGCCGCCCATTTCCATCAATTTCACCATCAGCGCGTTGGCGATGGTGGATTTGCCCGACCCCGACAGTCCGGTGAAGAACACGGTGAACCCCTGCTTGTCGCGTGCGGGCGAGGTCTTGCGCAGTTGCGTCACCACTTCGGGGAAGCTGAACCATTCGGGGATGTCGATCCCTTCGCGCAGGCGGCGGCGCAGTTCGGTGCCGGAAATATCCAGCACGGTGGTGCCTTCGGGCACCTCGTTTGCCGGATAATACTGCGCCTTTTCCTGCACATAGACCATGTGTTTGAAATCGACCATCGTGATGCCCATTTCGGCCTCATGGGTCTTGAACAGGGTCTGCGCGTCGTAGGGGCCGTAGAAATCGACGCCCTGACTGTTCTTGCCGGGTCCGGCATGGTCGCGGCCGACGATGAAGTGGGTCACGCCGTGGTTCTTGCGGATCAGGCCGTGCCAGACCGCTTCGCGCGGGCCGGCCATCCGCATTGCAAGGTTCAGGAGCGACATCGAAGTGGTGGACTGGGGGTATTTGTCGAGCACGGCCTCGTAGCATCGCACCCGGGTGAAATGGTCGACATCGCCGGGTTTCGTCATGCCGACCACCGGGTGGAGCAACAGGTTGGCCTGCGCTTCGCGTGCGGCGCGGAATGTCAGTTCCTGATGCGCGCGGTGCAGGGGGTTGCGGGTCTGGAAGGCCACGACCTTGTGCCAGCCGACCTTGCGGAAGAAGGCGCGCAACTCGTTGGGCGTGTCGCGGCGCGATTTGAAGTCGTAGTGCACCGGCTGCTGGATGCCGATCAACGGGCCGCCGAGGTTGATCGGGCCTGCGGTGTTGTGCAGATAGTTGACCGCCGGGTGCGCAAGGTCGTTGGCTCCGTACACCATGACCGCCTCGCGGTCCTTGTCGGGGTGCCATTTGTCGGTGACCGAAAAGATCGCCAAGATCACGCCTTCGGCATCGCGCAGCGCGATGTCCTGCCCCGGGGCCACGCTGTCGGCGAATTTCTCGGACACATCGAGGGTGATCGGGATCGGCCACAGCGCGCCGTCTTCGGTGCGCATGTGTTCGACGACGCCCAGATAGTCCGCCTCGGTCTGAAAGCCGGTCAGCGGGTGAAAGCCGCCATTCATCAGCAGTTCCAGATCGCAGACCTGCCGTGCGGTCAGATCCCACGACGGCAGGGTGCCGGCGGTGATCTTCAGCTTCTGGGCTGACTCGGTGGACACATACAGTTCGGGGATCGGTGCGAAATGCGATTTGGCCATGGGGCGCCTCTGGATCTTTCTGCGGGACGGGCCGCAGCACCCGTCCGGTCAGCGCATAGCCACAGCCGGGCTCGGAAGTCCAGACGGCGCCGGCATTTTTCGGCGGAGGCGTGGTTTTGCGGATGAGCCTAGGCCGAGGCCGGGGCGGCCGCGCGCTCAAGCGCGGCGGGCAGGTTGATGGCGCGGGGCACGGCAAGGGCCCGGAGCGGCAGCGCCACGCCGCGCAGGTCCAGCGGGACAAGGTCAAGGCGCGCGGTGTCGATGCCGGCGCTTTGCAGGACAGTGGCCGAGACCAGCAGTTCGACCCCCAGGTCCTTGGTCGCGGCCTCCAGACGCGACGCCGCATTCACGGTCTCGCCGATGATGGTGCGCGGGGCATTGCCCGCTGCCCCGATCTCGCCCAGAACCAGATCGCCCAGATGCAGCCCGATGCCGATGCGCAGGCCCGGCGCGCCTTCAGCCAGCAGCGCCTGATTGAAGGCCGCCAGCGCCGCACCGATATCTGTCACCGATGTCAGCGCGGCGCGGGCCGATCCCGCCTCGTCGCCGGTTTCGTAGATCGCAAGCAGGCCGTCGCCAAGGTATTTGTCGACGCTGCCGCCGGCGCGGGTGATGGCGGGGACGATGGCATCGAAAAAGCGGTTGAGCAGAAACACGACGTCATACGGCAGTTGCCCGGCGGTGCGTGCGGTGAAGCCCCGGATATCGAGAAACAGGATGGCCATCCGGCGTTCCTGGCCCTGGCTGGCATGCGCACGGCGCATCCGGCCATCGGGACGAAACACCCGGAACACGGTCAGCGGGACGGTGGGGCGGATCTGGCAGGCGAGGCGGACGTTGGGGGCGGCCCCTACGGCGTCGAGGCCGGCCTGTTCGGCGGGCGCGGGGGAGGGCAGGCTGTCGGCTCCGTCCTCGATCACCACGCGGCAAGTGGTGCAGCGGCCCCGCCCGCCGCACAGCGCGGTATGGGGCACCCCGTTGGCGCGCGACATTTCCAGCAGCGTCATGCCGCGGGCGGCGGCGATGCTGGGGCCGTCCTGATATTTCACCCGCACGGTGCGCCGCAGGCTCAGCAGGCGACCCGAAAGAAACCCCAGAACCGTCAGCCCGAGCAAGGCCCAGAACGCCCAATGCGCCCAAAGGGCGACCTGAGCCAGCAGGGCAAACCCGTCGCTGTCGGGAAAGTTGTAGGCTGCGCGCATGGCGGTCCGGATCTCGGTGTCGGCATACAGGGCAGCGATCCGGCGGCCTTCCGTCAGGTACCCCGCGAGCGCGAAGGCCGGAACCAATGCCGCCCCACCGGCGAGTGCCGGCAGGTTCGCCCGCCACCAGCCCTGACCGCGCAGCCAGAAATGCAGCCCGATGCAGCCATGGGTCCACACGATCAGGAGCAGCAGGGTCTGGATCGTGCCGGACCGGGTGCCGAAGATCAGCCCGATCAGATACGACACCTCGTCGTTCACCCCCAACAGAACATGCGCCCCCCGGGTATAGGCGATGTGGCTCAGCAGGAACGTCGGGATCAACAGGCCAAGCGTCAGTTGCGCGGCCTCCCACAACGGCATCCGCAAGGTGCGGCGGCGGGCAAGGCGGGCGAGCGCGAAAGCGGCGTGCGCCAGCAGCGCGCCATACAGGATCACCGTGCCGGGCAGGCTTCGGATGATCAGTTTGCGGGCGTCCTGCATGACCTCGACCGCTTCGGGCGACACGAGGCCAACGCCGATGTTGATGAAATGCACCAGTGCATAGCCAAAAAGCACCAGCCCGCTGAAAATACGGACCTGCGCCTCCCAACCGCCGCGCCACAGCGTACTCACCCGGTGCCCCTTTGCCTGCCCCATCGGCAAGGTGCGCCGGGCCGGGGGCCCGGTCAAGCAGAGCGAGGGGTCAATCGCCCGGCTCAGTGCTCCGAGAGAAAGCGTTCGGCATCGAGGGCGGCCTGACAGCCCATTCCGGCCGAGGTCACGGCTTGCCGGTAGATATGGTCGGTCAGGTCGCCGGCCGCGAACACACCCGGAATGGCGGTGCGGGTGCTGCCGGGTTCGACCTGCACATAGCCGCCGTTGTGCAGCGGCAACTGGTGCGCGACCAGTTCCGAGGCCGGCGCATGACCGATGGCCACGAAAAAGCCCGCGCAGGGAATCACGGTTTCTGCCCCGGTCTGCACGTTGCGGGCGCGCACCGCCGTGACGCCAAGGGGGGCCTCGGTGCCCAGAACCTCGGTTACTTCGTGGTGCCAAAGCACCGAGATCTTGGGGTGCCGGAACAGCCGGTCCTGCATGATCTTTTCGGCGCGAAGGGTGTCGCGGCGGTGGATCAGCGTCACCTTGCTGGCAAAGTTGGTCAGAAACAGAGATTCCTCGACCGCCGTGTTGCCGCCGCCGATCACCACGATCTCGCGGCCCCGGTAAAAGAACCCGTCGCAGGTGGCGCAGGCCGACACGCCAAAGCCCTTGAACTTCTCCTCGGACGGCAGGCCCAGCCACTTGGCCTGCGCGCCAGTGGCCAGGATCACGGCATCGGCGGTGTAGGTGAGGCCACTGTCGGCTTGCGCGGTGAACGGTCGGGCGGTCAGGTCGAGCGACGTGATGTAATCGCCGATCACTTCGGCCCCCATCGCTTCGGCATGGCTCTGCATCCGGATCATCAGGTCGGGGCCCAGCACATGGCTGTCGCCCGGCCAGTTCTCGACCTCGGTCGTGATGGTCAATTGCCCGCCGGGTTGCAGGCCCTGCACGAGGATCGGGTTCAGCATGGCGCGTGCCGCATAGACCGCCGCCGTATACCCCGCCGGGCCCGAGCCTATGATCAGAACCCGTGTGTGCCGTGTGTTGCTCATCATCGCCCTCGCTGTCTGGGCGTTGATATAGGTCAGCCAGCAGACGGGGAAAACCCCGCTTGCCGCAAGGCTGCCATGTGACTAAATCCGAGTGTCCTGCGAAATATAATTGCGCAGAACCGGGGTTCTGCCTACATGTTCGCGATAACAAGGAGGCGCTGTGCCCGTGTCCAAGCTCGACCCGATCGACCGCCGCATTCTGGCCGAGTTGCAGGCCGACGGGCGGATGACAAATGTGGAACTGGCGCGCCGGGTCGGCATTTCGGCACCGCCCTGCCTGCGCCGGGTGCGCACGCTGGAGGAAGCCGGCTACATCACCGGTTATCATGCCGAAATCGACGCGCGCGAGATGGGATTCGAGGTGCAGGTTTTTGCCATGGTGCGCCTGCGCAGTCAGGCCGAGGCGGACCTGTCGGCGTTCGAGCGGCTGTGCCGGGCCTGGCCGCTGGTCCGCGAATGCCACATGCTGAACGGCGAGATCGACTTCATCCTGAAATGCGTGGCTCCGGACCTGAGCACGTTTCAAAGCTTTCTGACCGAAGGGCTGACCTCGGCCGACAACGTGGCATCCGTGAAAACCTCGCTGGTGATCCGCTGTGCCAAGGACGACCCCGGTCTGCCGTTCGAGGTGCTGGAGGCGCGGCTGGCCCGCACCGCCTGAGGTCGGCTGTCTGCGGTGGGCTGTGCCGACCGGGGGTCCGAACGGCCCAAATGATTAGACGGCCCCGTTGTGGTGCCAGAGGAGCACCGGGACCGCCTTAACCGAGCATCAATCCCGGAGACAGCCATTGCGGGCCGATCCGGCGCAAGTTCAGGGGTGCCCGTCGGGTCTTGCCGTCGTGCCGTCCCTGTCACCGCCTGTTTTCACAGAGGACATTTGTACGGGAAAGATGGTGGACGGCGGTTGATGCGTCAAACTTTATTCTTAATTGGCAGCGCTCTGCGGGCCAATGGTGGCGAAAACTTGCCGTTCGTGGCACAGTTCGGGCCAATGCCGCGTTGGCCTGTGGCCGGGCAACAACAATCAGCGGGCGGCGACTGCGCGCGGCGGAGTTGCGGGGGGGTTCAACGATTCGGGTTTGCGGCGGGACGCGCGGGCAAACGGGAGGGCGGGCAGCGGGCCTGTGCTGGTGGCAATGGCGGATTTGAGCCAGCGGGGAGTTTTGGTCATCGGGCAGGTCCTTCTTGCGGCGTATTGGGGTGTTGGCAGCAGATTGACCGGGCAATGCGGCGGGCGTTTGGCTGGGCTCGTGGCGATTTGCGGGCAGCTTGCGGCAAGGGCGAGCGGATTGTGGCACGCCGCGCAGCGTTGGACTGTTGAGGTTCCTGCGACAATCCCGGTCGACTGCGGTCGGAACTGCGGCGAATGCGCGGCGCTCTACAGCCGGATGGCCGAAATCAGACGGCCATAGTCAGCTTCCTTCGCATGAGTGGTGCGGCGAAAGGAATAGAATCGCTCGGGTTCGTGATAGGTGCAATGCAGCGTCCATTCGGCACGGCCCACACCGGCGGCCCGCAACCGGTGCAAGCCATATTCGGGCAGGTCGAACCGCATCCGGTCGCCGGGGCCGGCGGCAAAGAACCGCGCGTTCGCCGGGTCATCGGCGGTGAAGGCCTCGAAAAACTCCGGTCCCACTTCATAGGCCGCCTGACTGATCGTGGGGCCGATGATGGCGACGATCGACGCAGGCCGCGCGCCAAGGGCGGTCATCGCGGCCACGGTCGCCTCGAGCACGCCGTCCTTCGTGCCGCGCCAACCGGCATGCGCCGCCCCGATCACCCCGGCGCCGGCATCGGCAAACAGGACGGGCTGGCAGTCTGCGGTCAGCACGCCAAGCGCCAGACCGGGCACGTTGGTGACCATGCCATCGGCACGCGGGCGGGTGACGAACGGCTCGGTCAGCGTCAGCACGGTCGCCGAATGCACCTGATGCGTGGTCAGCAGATGGTCTGGGGCCACCGCCAGCGCCGCGGCCACCCGGGCGCGGTTGATGGCCACGATCTCGGACAGGTCGGACGACCCCGGCCCGCAGTTCAGCCCCTTGAATACACCTGACGAGGCTCCGCCCTTGCGGGTAAAGAACCCGTGCCGGGGGCGCAGCGCGTCAGAGGTCAGGCTCTCGAGCATCAGGGCATTCCGGGCGGTGGCGGAGTGTGTTGGGGGTAGAGCGCCAGCACTTTGAACAAGCTTCCCATTTCCGAGGCTGCGGTCAAGCGGTGCGTCGCGCGGGCATGGCTTTCAAGGCGGTCGCCGGACAGATGCGCTGCAAGGCGGGCGCTGCGGGCGGTGATGCCAAGGCGGGTCAGGAACGCGCCCTGCTGCGTGAAGGAATGCGCCGTGGGGGCAGCGCGCGCGAGGGCGCGAAAATCGACATGCGCGGTCAGATCTGCCAGACCGGGGGCGGCAAACGGATCGGCAAAGGCATGCGCCTGCACGGCCTGAAACGTCGCACCCGTCGCCCCCCAGTGACCGTAGTCGATGATCAGGGCCGCCCCGCCGTGCCGGGCGATGCGCTGCCCGACAGCCTCCATCACCGGTCCCGCCGTCGGGCAGGTTTCGACCATATCCCCGGGCGCGGTGTCGGATCGGCGGTGGTCCAGCCCGGCCAGCGGTGCCACGGCCGAAAGGCCGGGCGTCAATGCGCCTTTCGTCACCCCGACCATGGTTTCGCGCCAACCGCCATCGTCGCGGGTGAACTGCCGGATCGGCAGGGCATCGAAAAACTCGTTGGCGACGGCAAACAGCGCCGTGGTGGCGGGCAACGCCGCAGTCTCGGTCAGCCAGTGGCAGGCAAACCCAGCCAACGCCTGTTTCTGCCGGACGGCCAGCACCGGCGACGCCTCGATCAGATGCAGACGGGCCGCGGCGTGAAACCCCGGAACCGCTCGGGTGGCGCGCAACAGGTCCGCCATCAAGGTGCCACGACCGGGACCAAGCTCGGCCAGGGCAAAGGGTGCAGGCGCCCCCTGATCAAGCCAGGCCTGCGCAAGGCTGAGGCCGACCAGCTCGCCGAACATCTGGCTGATCTCCGGGGCGGTGGTGAAATCGCCCGCGACACCAAGCGGGTCGCGGGTGGCGTAGTAACCGTGCGCCGGGTGCAGCAGGCATTCGGCCATGTAGTCGGCCAGCGTGATCGGTCCGGCAGCCTCGATCCGGCGGATCAGCAGGCGGGCCAGCGGGGTCATGGTCGGGCGGTGCGCGCGCGGGCGACAAACCACAGCCCGGCTGCGATCATCGGCAGCGACAGCACTTGCCCCATCGTCAACCCATAGCCGCCGATCTGCCAGGCCAGCCCCAGCGGATTGCCCGGCCCGACGAACTGCGCGTCGGGCTGGCGGACGAACTCGACCGCAAAGCGCGCCGCCCCGTATCCGGCAAGGAACACCCCCGTCGTCCAGCCGGGCCAGCGCAGGACGTTGGCGCGCCAGACCGCCCACAGCAGCACGGCCCCCAGCACCAGCCCCTCCAGCGCGGCCTCGTAAAGCTGGCTGGGGTGGCGGGCGCAGGCCCCGATCACGCCGGCGCAGGCCTGTGCCGCCTCGCCCGGGAAGACCACGCCCCAGGGCAGGTCGGTGGGCCGGCCCCACAATTCGGCATTGATGAAATTCGCGATCCGGCCGAACAGCAGGCCGAACGGCGTGACGGCGGCCATCATGTCGCCCACACGCAGCGCGGCAAGGTTCTGCGACCGGCAGAACAGAAGGCCCGCCACCACCACACCCAGAAAACCGCCGTGAAACGCCATCCCGCCTTCCCACACCCGCAGGATGTGGCCGGGATCGGCCAGGTAGTATGCCGGCTGATAGAACAGCACGAACCCCAGCCGGCCGCCCAGGATCACCCCCACGATCACCCAGGTCAGCAGCCGCTCCAACTGGTCCGGTGTCATCGGCGGGCCCGTGGTCCACAGCCGCGGCGTGGCCAGCATCCGCCGCACCGTGACCCAGGCCAGCAGCAGCCCCGCGATGTAGGCCAGCGCGTACCAGCGCAGCGCCAGCGTGACGCCGAACAACTCGACCGAGACGATCTCGGGCGAGATCGGCGGAAAGGCGATGGACATGCTCGGCGCTCACGGGGGGGGGTCTGGGCAGGCGGATCGTCCCGGGTTGTCCGGGTTCGCGGGGGTGAAGTCAACGGGGTTGCGGCATCGGATTCCCTTGTGGGCCGGGGGCGCCCGGCCCATATAAGGGAAAACCGGAAGGAAGTTGCCATGCAGACCTCTAACAAGTTCTTCGATGACATATCCAAGCTGATGACCAATGCGATGGGCGTGGCCCAAGGCGCCAAGACCGAGGCCGAGACGGCGATGAAGGGCTTCATCGACCGCTGGATGGCCGACCGCGACTTTGTGACCCGTGAAGAGTTCGATGCGGCCCGGGCGATGGCGCAAAAGGCACGCGAAGAGAACGCAGCGCTTGCGGCACGGATTGCCGCGTTGGAAGGCAGACAGCCGTAATTGCACGGACAAGGCGGTGCGCGGCTGTTCCCGGCCGCGAAGCACGCTATGCTGGATCTCGCAGGGCCGCGCGTTCAGGGTTCGGCGGTGGCAGTCTGGCAGAAGGTTTCACCCGCGCATGGCGATCTGGAAGCAGTTGGGTCTGGTGCTGTGCGTCCTGGCGGCGGCTGTGGCGGGTTGGGCCGCGTGGGTTCCGGCGGCACAGCCGTGGCTTGCGCAGGCAGGTTTGCTTGAGCCGTTGCAGCGGATCGGTCTGGTGGCTGCGGCTTCCGGAGAGGCTCCTGCCGGCGGCGGCAACCTAGGCGGCGGCAACCAGGGCGGCGGCAACCAGGGCGGCGGCAACCAGGGCGGCGGCAACCAGGGTGGTGGCGGGGCGACCGTGGTTGTGGCGGCAGCCCCGCAAGTCTTGGCGCTGAACGATGTGATCAGCGCCATCGGCTCGGCGCGGGGCGCACGGTCGGTCGTGTTGCAGGCGGAAGTGGCAGGTCAGGTCACGGGGCTGTTCGTGGCACCCGGTGATCTGGTGAAGGCCGGTCAGCCGGTGGCCGAACTCGACAGCGAGGCCGCCGGGATCGCGCTTGACCGTGCTGCGCTGATCCTGCGCGATGCCGAGGCGACCTCGACCCGGATCGCCCGCCTGCAGGCGCGGGGGGCCACCACGGACCTGCAGGTCCAAGAGGCGGACCTTGCTCTCAAGACCGCCGAGCTGCAGCACCGCGAAGCCGAGTTCGAACTGTCGCGCCACCGTATCGAGGCCCCGATTGCGGGCTGGATCGGCCTTCTGGGCGTCGAGATCGGCGACCGGGTGACCGATGGTGCCGAAATCACCCGGATCGAGGACCGATCGAGCCTGATCGTCGATTTCCGGGTGCCCGAGCGGATTGTGAGCCGGCTGAAGATGGGGGACCCGGTTCGGGCCGCTCCGCTGGCCGATCCGGGGCTTGTGCTGGCCGGCCGCATCACGGCGCTCGACAACCGGGTGGACGCGACCAGCCGCACCTTGCAGGTCCAGGCGGCGATCGAGAACGCCGAAGATGCCCTGCGCGCCGGGATGGCGTTTTCGATCACGCTGGAGTTCGGCGGGCCCAGCCATCCGGCCGTCGATCCGCTGGCGATCCAGTGGGGGTCGGCGGGGTCCTTCGTCTGGGTGGTGCGCGAGGGCCGCGCGCTGTCGCTGCCGGTCCGGATCGTGCAACGCAACGCGGCATCGGTGCTGATCGAAACCGATCTGATCGCCGGTGATCTGGTAGTGACCGAAGGCGTGCAGGCGTTGCGTCCCGGCGCAGAAGTGACCGTTGCCCCGGGCGACGGGGCAGCCCTGCCGACCGATGCCGCACCGCGCGCGAGGCCCGCATGACGGACGTCGCGCCCCGGCTGACCGAGGACAAGTTGGCGGGGTCGGGCACCGCGCTGTTCGTGCGCCGCCCGATTCTGGCCTTTGTGCTTAATGCGCTGATCCTGATCGCGGGGCTGGCCGCGCTGACCGGCGCGGAAGTGCGCGAATTGCCCGACGTCGATCGCCCGGTCGTCACGATCAACACCGATTTCGCCGGCGCCGCCCCGGAAACCGTCGATCGCGAGATCACGGCCGCAATCGAGGGGGCGGCGGGGCGGGTGGCGGGGGTCAAGAGCATCTCGTCCACCTCGCGGTTCGGTTCCAGCCGGGTCACGGTCGAGTTCCGCGATACGGTCGATCTGGACGTGGCCGCGACCGACCTGCGCGACGCCATCGGGCGGATCATCAACACCCTGCCCGACGGGGTCGAAGATCCGCGCGTCGTCAAGGCCGATGCCAATGCCGATCCGGTGATGCGCATTGCCGTCACGTCGCGCAGCCGTTCGTCGCAAGAGTTGACGCGTCTTGTGTCCGATCTGATCGAGGACCGGCTGCTGTCGGCCGAAGGCGTGGCCGATCTGCAGATCTTCGGTGACCGCGAAGAGGTGTTCCGCGTCGATGTCGATCTGATGCAACTGGCCGCCCGGGGCCTGACGCTGGCCGATCTGCGCGGCGCCTTGCGCAATGTGGCCTTCGACGCGCCCGCCGGCGCGCTGAGTTCGGATCGACAGAGCATTCTGGTGCGGACCACGGCGAACGTGACCACCAGTGCGCAGTTTCACGCGCTGCAGGTCGCGCCGGACGTCGTGCTGGGGGATGTGGCGCAGGTGACGCTGGGGCCCGATCAGGGCGAGTCGCTGTTGCGGGCCAATGGTGAGACGGGCCTGGGTCTCGGGATCATCCGGCAGGCGCAAAGCAACACGCTGGATATCTCGGCGGCAGTCACCAAGGTGATCGACGAGGTGCGCCCGCTGCTACCCGCCGATGTGGCGATCTTTGTGACCTCGGACACCTCGACCTTCATCGAGGGGGCAATCCACGAGGTCGAGATTGCGCTCGTGCTGTCGATGGTGATCGTGACGGCGATCATCTATCTGTTCCTGCGCGATGCCCGGGCCACCCTGATCCCGGTGCTGGCAATGCCAGTGTCGCTGGTGGGTACATTGGCCGCGATCTGGCTGGTGGGATTCTCGATCAACATCCTGACGCTGCTCGCGCTGGTGCTCGCCACCGGGCTGGTGGTCGACGACGCCATCGTGGTTCTGGAAAACATCGTGCGCGCCCGTGCCCGTGGTCTTGGGGCCCGGGCGGCGGCCGTGGTGGGGACGCAACAGGTGTTCTTTGCGGTGATTGCCACCACGACCACTCTGGCAGCCGTGTTCATTCCGCTGTCGTTCCTGCCGGGACAGACCGGCGGGCTGTTCCGCGAGTTCGGCTTTACCCTCGCCATCGCGGTTTTGTTGTCATCTGTCACGGCGCTAACGCTGTGCCCGGTGCTGGCCAGCCGGATGCTGCGCGCGCAGGACCATGCCCCACGCGGACCGGTGGCCTGGGCGGGCAACCGGCTGGCGGGCTTTTATGCCTGGTCGCTGCGCGGGGCGCTGAACGCGCCGGCCGTGGCGCTGGCAGTGGCGGGCGTGTTTGCGCTGACTGCGGCGCTGCTGTTCCCCGGCTTGCGCCAGGAACTGACCCCGCCCGAAGATCGCGCGCTGATCCTGTTGTCGGTGCAGGCGCCGCAGGGCGTGGCGCTGGACTACACCGACGAAAAGATGCGCCAGATCGAGGCGGTGCTGGAGCCGTTGCGCGCGGCGGGCGAAGTGGTGAACGTATTCGCCATTATCGGGCAGGGCGGGCAGGACAACCGGGGTTTCGTCGTGGCGACCCTGGCGTCCTGGGCCGACCGGACCCGCAGCCAGCAAGACATCGCCGCCGAGATCGGCGGCAAGCTGCGCGGGATCGTCGGCATCCGTGCCTTTGCGATCCAGCCCAATTCGCTGGGCATTCGCGGGGCGGGGCAAGGCCTGAGCTTTGCAGTGGTCGGCAACGATTATGCCACGCTCGCCGACAGTGCGCGCGCCCTTGTGGCAGCGATGGAGGCGGATCCGGCCCTTGGGCAGGTGCGGCTTGGCTATGACACGACGCAGCCGCAACTGTTCATCGAGGTGGACCGCACCCGCGCCACCGATCTGGGCGTCGATATCGACGGGCTGGGCGAGGCATTGCAGGCCGTGCTCGACGGCCGCACTGTGGGGGCGGTGTTTCTGGCCGACGAAAGCTATGACATCAAGCTGGTGGCAACCTCGGACCCGGTGAACGACCCCGGTGATCTGGAGCGGATCTTCGTGCAGGCGGGCGACGGGCAGATGATCCCGATCTCGACCTTCGTGACGCTGACCGAACGGGCGGTTGCCCCCGAGTTGAGCCGCGAGGAAAAGATGCGGTCGGTCCCGATTACGGCGGGTCTGACGCCCGATCTGGGTCTGGGCGATGCGCTGGCCGAGGTGCGCGCGCTGGCGGGCGACCTTTTGCCCCCCGACAGCCGCATCATCCCGCTGGCCGAGGCGGCAACCTTGGGCGAATCCTCGTCGGGCATCCTGCTGACCTTCGGCTTTGCGCTGATCGTGGTGTTTCTGGTGCTGGCGGCACAATTTGAAAGTTTCGTCTCGGCGGTGATCGTGATGGCGACGGTGCCCCTGGGCGTTGCCTGCGCGGTGTTCGCGCTGCTGCTGACCGGGGGCAGTCTGAACGTGTACAGCCAGATCGGGCTGGTTCTGCTGGTCGGGATCATGGCCAAGAACGGCATCCTGATCGTCGAATTTGCCAATCAGTTGCGCGACGAGGGTGCCGGGGTGCGCCGGGCGATCGAGGATGCCTCGATCATCCGGCTGCGCCCGGTGATGATGACGATGGTGGCAACCGTGCTGGGGGGCCTGCCGCTGGTGTTTGCGTTCGGTGCGGGTGCCGAAGCGCGCGAGGTTCTGGGCTGGATCATCGTCGGCGGTCTGGGCATGGCCACAATCGCCACGCTTTACATCACGCCGGTGGCCTATCTGCTGCTGGCGGGGCTTTCCAGGCCCAATGCCGCCGAAGAGGCCCGGTTGCGGCAGGAACTGGCGGCGGCCGCGACCTGAGGCGACCAGCCCGACAAGCGGCCCCGATCCGGTTCACCCCGACGCAGCCCGGGGTCAGCGTCCCCGACGCAGCCCGGGGTCAGCGTCCCCGACGCAGCCCGGGGTCAGCGTCCCCGACGCAGCCCGGGGTCAGCGTCCCCGACGCAGCCCGGGGTCAGC
>Ga0105044_10000055_pt1 | contig 106925 bp, 91 predicted proteins | sample MAT01_FD_78092 | JGI IMG/M metagenome (GOLD analysis project Ga0105044, IMG submission 78092) | Freshwater microbial communities from Lake Fryxell liftoff mats and glacier meltwater in Antarctica - MAT-01 | ecosystem: Environmental > Aquatic > Freshwater > Ice > Liftoff microbial mat | place...
CTCGTGATACTCGTGATACTCGTGATACTCGGGATACTCGGGAACCGCGGGATAACCGACCGCAGGGCGGGCGAGATTCCCGTGAAGGTGGATACGATGGAGGTAGAAACAGAAATAGAAATCGCGGTAGAGACAGAGGGCCAGAGCAGTTTTCACATAGAGATCGCGAACGTGCGTTTGAACTAGAGCTTGAGCGTGAGGAACGTGAGTTCGTAGCAACCGGGCCAGTAATCGACATTATTGAACTCAAGTCGAAAAAAGTTGCTGAGCTAGTTGAGACAGCACAAAAATTGGGCATTGAAGATTTTGCTGATCTTAAAAAGCAGGATCTTATCAATCGCATCGTTGAAGCCGAGAACGAACGTCAAATGCGGGAATCGCATCGTGAGGGTATTTCTCTCACCACAGGAGTAGTAGAACTTCTGCCTGACGGTTATGGCTTTATGCGCTCTGCAGATTTCAACTATTTGCCTTCTCCCGACGACGTATATGTAGCCCCATCTCAAGTCAAACGATATGGGTTGAGAACTGGAGACACTATAAAGGGCTATATCCGCGCTCCCAAACAAGGAGAGCGCTTCTTTGCTCTTATCAAGGTTGACTCGATCAACTACATCCCGTTCATTACCAATACGCCACGCCCCCTTTACGAAAACCTTACGCCGTTCTATCCCAAAGAACGATTCACACTTGAGACGTTGCAGTCGGAATACAGCACACGTATCATTGATCTCGTTGCTCCTATCGGCAAAGGTCAACGTGGATTGATTGTTTCGCCTCCAAAGGCAGGTAAAACCGTATTGCTTCAGAAATTGGCAAACGCGATATCACGGAATCACCCAGAAGTAAAACTTATCGTTCTCTTGATTGATGAGCGCCCTGAGGAGGTAACGGATATGCAGCGCTCTGTTAATGCCGAGGTGATTGCATCTACGTTTGACGAGCCGCCTGAGCGTCACGTTCAGATCAGCGACATGGTCCTGGAAAAGGCGAAACGTCTAGTGGAAGCAAAACAAGATGTTGTAATCCTTCTCGATTCGATTACTCGTTTGGCACGCGCGCACAACACAGTTGTGCCACAGTCTGGGAAGTTACTTTCGGGTGGTGTAGACGCTAATGCAATGCAACGTCCAAAGCGCTTCTTTGGTGCAGCTCGTAATATCGAGGAAGGGGGCTCCTTGACGATTATCGCCACCGCTCTTATCGAAACAAATTCTCGTATGGACGAGGTGATCTTCGAAGAGTTCAAGGGTACTGGAAACATGGAGCTTGTGCTCGATCGGAAACTTGCGGAACGGCGCACGTTCCCTGCCATCGATGTGAACAAGTCCGGTACTCGTCGTGAAGAACTTCTTCTTTCTGCGGATCAGTTGGCAAAAATCTGGGTACTGCGTAAAGTACTCTCAGGCGATCCGCCAATCGAAGCCATGGAGACTCTGATCGAACGCATGCGCGCAACAAAGTCCAACGAAGAATTCATAAAGACGCTAAACAGCTAAAGTCCAATTCTTGAATATCAACCGGGCAAATGCGCGCGCGATGAACATATCGCTAGCAACAGGATTCCTGATGCTAGTTGCGAAGTGGATTGCCTTTGGCCTTACTGGGTCCTCTGTTATCTTCTCGGACGCTGCTGAGAGCGTAGTTCACATTGTTGCGGTGTGGTTTGCATGGTACGCCCTGCGCGTTGGATCTCGTCCGCCGGATAAGGAACACCCCTACGGACATGACAAAGTTAGTTTCATGTCTGCGGGTGTTGAAGGTGGCCTCATCTGTGTTGCGGCCGTCGTGATTATTATCAGCGCTGTGGACAAGCTCATCGTTGGCGTAGAACTTCAGAAGCTCGAAATAGGAATGACGATAACGGCAGGTGTTGCCGCAGTGAATCTCGCGCTTGGTCTCTTTCTCCTCCGAACGGGAAAGCGCAACCGTTCACTGGTGGTAGAAGCAAATGGTAGGCATGTTATGACCGATGTTTGGACGAGTGCCGGTGCAGTTATTGGCCTGGTCTTTGCCCAATGGAGCGGTCTTCTATGGCTTGATCCTGTGATTGCAATCCTATTTGGAGCAAACATCATTCGCGAAGGTGGGAACCTCGTATTGATTTCCGTACGCGGACTGATGGATACCGCAGATCCCGCAACACTCCAAGCAGTGCAGAATGTAATCAATGAGTTTTGTGTTGCGCATTATTGCACATCTCATAGACTCAGGCTGCGTACATCAGGCAATACAATCCATGTGGACTACCACCTACTGATGCCCGATGACATGCGCATGCAAGACGCACATAACCTTGCAACGCAACTCGAAGATCTCATTCGCATTGCACTCGATCATGATGCAGAAGTGTTCACACACCTCGAGAGCTTTTCACAGCCTGATGGGCATGTATGACCTTACAAGCGACGCTCGATCGCAGTTCGTACTCGCTTAAGTGCTTCATTGATATTCTCAATACTGTTTGCATATGAGAATCGGATAAACCCTTCGCCGTACGCTCCAAAGGCCGTGCCAGACAGACAAGCTACTCCGGCATCGTTGAGCAAAAAGTCAGCCATTTGTTGAGATGTCATTCCCGTGCCCGTGATGTTTGGGAACACGTAAAATGCACCATGGGGCTTTAAGCAACGGAATCCAGGGATCTCATTCAATCCAGCTACGATTGCGTCTCGACGAGCTTCAAACTGTTTGAGGAACGCGTCAACATGTGGCAGCGTCCTGTCATGTAATGCTTCGATGGCCGCTATTTGCGAAAACGATGATGTACATGATGTACAATTCGTTTGGAGCTTAGCAACAACCTTTGCCATGTCTTTCGGGAAAAGACCGTATCCAAGACGCCAGCCAGTCATCGCGAACGTTTTTGAGAACCCGTCCAAAACAAACGTCCGTTCGGGCATACCTTCAAACTCTGTAATCGACGTGTGTTTGAAGTTGCCGTACGTTACTTGCGAATAGATCTCGTCACTCAGTACTATAATGTCATGTTTGATTGCCAAATCGGCAATCTGCTTTAGGTCATCGTATGTGAGAATGCCGCCCGTTGGATTCTGCGGTGTGTTGATGATCAACATCCGAGTCTTAGGTGTAATCAGTGCTTCAAGATCGGCAACATCAAAACGGAACTCTTTGTCTTCTCGCAGCTGCAACGGCACAGGTATAGCACCGAGAAAATTAATAACTGACTCATAAATCGGGAAGCCGGGATTTGGATAGATCACCTCATCACCCGGATCGATCATCGCCATCATCCCATAAAACATGATTGGCTTACCACCCGGCGTAATCACCACATTGTCTGCATCCCAGATCTTATATCCGCGTGTCTTATTCATGTAGTCGGCAATAGCCTGGCGGGCTTCAGGGAGCCCCGCAGCTGGACCATAATGCGTAAAGCCGTTGTCGAGTGCACCTTTTGCGGCTTCAATTACATTGGGTGGCGTATCAAAATCAGGCTCGCCGATTTCCAAGTGAACGATGCTCTTCCCTTGAGCTTCCAGGGCACGTGCTTTTAAAAGAACTTCAAATGCTGTTTCGGTACCAAGGCGGGAAATACGTTCTGCTACGTGCATGGCGGTGTGTGTTGTAATGAATGAGTCGAGCTTTAACAGCGCAAAGATACACGTCTAGATATTTGCTGATGCAGGAATGTGCGGCGATGAAATTGTTATCGTACGCGCGTCGTCGTTGGATTCATCGGTTTGGATCGAAACAATCCAACGCTTTTCAGGCATCAAGTGTGCAGCCTTCTCAGGCCATTCTATGAGCTTAATAGCATCATGCGCAAAAACCATATCGTCAAAACCCACTTCAGCAAGCTCTGCTGGTGAGTCTATGCGGTAGAGGTCTACATGGTAAATCTTGACGGTTCCGCCGTCGGGTTTTTCACCATCGTACTGGTTAATGATTGTAAACGTGGGACTTGTAACGAGGTCTGCAACGGCAAAATACTGACATATACCCTTGACAAACTCGGTCTTCCCTGCACCCAAGTCACCCTCAAGTGCTATTACATCACCTACTTGCAACTCGGAAGCAAACTGCTCGCCGAGTAGGATTGTAGAAGCTTCGCTTTCTGAGCGGAGGGTCATTACCTCCATGAATTTCTATCCCGAAATGAACAAGAGCTTATCGAGCCTCCAAAGTTACCACAGGAAGCACCATCTCTTCCAGTGAAATCCCTCCATGCTGGAAAGAATCTCGGTATTTGTGCAGATAATGGTTGTAATCGGTAGGATAAACGAAGTAATGGTCCTCTTTGGCGATGACCACGCTGGTGGCTGATCCGCCCCCTGCCGGGATTTTGTATGCTTGCGGATCCTTGATAATCATCGCATCGCGAGATTCGGCTTTGACGTTCCTTCCGATCTTATAGCGAAGATTCGTTGTGGTCTCTCTATCGCCAATCACCTTGGACCCACGCATACAGCGAACACTGCCGTGGTCGGTAGTAATCACGATTTGCACATCAGGTACGTTTGCCAGGGCGCGCAGAATGCCGTAGAACGATGAATGGAGGAACCAGCTGCGAGTTAAAGAACGGTAGGCTGATTCGTCTGGTGCGATTTCTTTGAGAATTGGATAGTCCGACCTCGAGTGTGCAATCATGTCTACGGCGTTGATCACAATTGCCGTGCAGTGGTGTTTGGCATACCGCAAGATGTCTGCCTCAATTCGCTTACCGAAATCAGTGTCTATGATTTTAATGTACTGAAGGTCTGTCTTTAGCTTAACTCGCCTACGTTGAAGCAACAGCGAAAGAAGTTCCTTTTCATGCTTGTTCAACGAATGTTCCTCTGTTCCCCTCTCATCAATGGTGAACTGCGGATAGTGCTTGTTGATATCCGTTGGATACAAACCGCCAAAAATGCTATTGCGCGCATACGGCGTTGCAGTGGGAAGAATCGAGCAGTAGTAGTCTCGTTGAATGTTGAAGAGCGGGCGGACGAATTCTTCCATCATCATCCACTGGTCAAGACGCATGCAATCAACCACGATGAAGAATGTAGGACGCCCACTCGCTAGTTTCGGTATTAAAAATGTGTCCGCTACATGTGGCGACAATAATGGGGCTCCATCGGGACGTTTATCTTTTTCTACAAGCCAGTTGATGTAGTCATGTTCGATGAACTTTGAAAATTCAGCGTTGCAGACTTTCCATTGATCCCGCAAAGACTGTTCAAGACCAACGTCCGGGTGCTGATCTAGCTCAACAGATCGTTCCGTTAGTTTAAGGTAAATGTCCAGCCACTCGGACCAGTCCATACGGTCCATAAGTCTGCGAGATATAACTGAATATTCTTGATGAAAGTCCTGCGTGATCTTCTCTTCCGTGATCCGCTGTGTCTCAAGGAATTTCTTACAAGCAGCAAGTATCTGTGTTGGGTTTACAGGTTTTGTAAGGTAATCATCAATCTTTCTGCCAATCGCCTCTTCCATGAGCGACTCTTGTTCATTCTTTGTGACCATAACAATGGGTACTGATCGGTCTATATCCTTAAGAACTGCGAGGGTTTCGAGGCCTGAAATCCCTACCATCGACTCATCTAAAAAGATGAGGTCGAATCGCTTCTCCTGAGCCATTTCAATTGCATCCTCACCATTGGTGGCGGTAGCAACTTTGTACCCACGCTGCTCAAGGAGAATTACGTGAGGTCGCAGCAATTCAATTTCGTCATCAACCCAGAGTATATTATTCATGAGATTAGGTAAAAGGTTTCTGGTTTATCTGCCACAAGGTATCGTGACGGATGGGAAGGCATCTTTAGTGCCGTTGCTCGGCGCTCGACGCCTGAATGATTGCCATTGTTGTAGTTGCCTTCGCAATCAACGTCTCCTTACCATCTGGTTCTTGACAAAACACATCAGCTTCGCAGAAGTGAAATGAATTGCCCGCTTTCACAACTCGTCCAACGGCTCTGAGTTTAACACCCCTGGCTTTACGCAGATACGATACCTTGATTTCGGCAGTAACGGTGTGTTCGTCTTCACCAACAAGCGTAAATCCAGCGAACCCCGCAGCAACATCTGCGATGGTGGCCGTTACCCCTCCATGGACGAGTCCAAGCTGTTGGTGGTGAATTTTGGATAGGTCAATCACAGCTTCAACATGTCCCGGCTCGATAATTGTAAGCCGGCATTCAATATGCTTCATGAACTCCTGGTGTTCCAAATGTGCCAGGATGGTTTCTCGAAATCGGGGGTTACGAACGTTGAATTCCATACAGCGAAGATATGGCCTATATTTCGGAGACGGCCATAACTCATGAAGGTATTCAAATGACTCTTCTCGTGATCCTGTTCTGCTGTGTTACACTTGCCTGCTAAGCGGCCGTTATTCACCATTTTGTTCGTAGAAAAGTAGTCTCAGGTATATTTATTGCTCACAATGACGTCACCGCTGCCGTGTATGCAACATTCGGCGTCTCGTACGCTATCATTCTTGGACTGCTTGTAAGTCATGGTCAAACAAGGCGGGATTCAGTTTCAGTTTCCTCAGTACGAGAAGCTGCACCACTTGTAGATATTGCTCAAGCGGTCAAGGTCTTCGGTCCTGATTCTGCTGACTCACTGCGCATGGCTTGTGTAGCTTATGCTGAGCATGTAAAGATGAATGAGCGGACTACTGGAGACAGCAAGCAGCAACCACATGAAAGACACGTTCATTTTGGTCAGCTATGGAAAATTGTCCGACGTATAGAACCAGTTGGTGCTAAACAAGAAGCCGTTTACAGATCGATGCTTAATCTATTGGAGTATATAGCGTCTGAACGTTATGATCGTCTGGCGGCTGCTGGCGACCATATGAGCCCCTTCCTAAAAGTAGTATTGCTGATTGGGGCAGGCGTACTGTTCTGTTTTTGTGGTTCTTTGGAATGCAGAACAACAGACTCCACTTAACATACACATGGCTAGTTACGCTTATGCTTGGCTTGGTGCTCGCGTTGATTTTTGCTCTAGACAACCCACTACGTGCAGGAGTAGGAGTTGAACCTGATGCATATGATACGGCTTTGGTAGAACTGCGCCTTCTCGGCTCTGATTAAAATTGGCGTAGTCTCGCGCCTAATTTTACCGCCACTGGCGAAGAAACTCGAGTCGGTCCTGCAATTGCGCAACAGGAATGAGCAACTTTTCTTTGCCAAGAATTCCTTCTTCCTGCGATCCAAAGACAAGTTCATAGTCCTTGCTCATCACAATGGCTTCTTCTGGGCAAACTTCTTCACAAAATCCGCAGTAGATACAGCGGAGCATGTTTATCTCGAACTTCTCTGGATAGCGTTCTTTATCCTTTTCTGTCTCAGCGGCACGCACCTCGATGGCTAGTGCAGGGCATACACGGGAGCAGAGCCCACATGCCACACAACGTTCGCCGTCTTCTTCGAGCACAAGAACGGGTCTACCACGATATGAACCTTCAGGATTCCACCGTTCCTCGGGATACTGGCGCGTAAAGCTTGGCTTGAGCATCTGACGAAACGTCAAACTAAGCCCCTTTGCAATCTCAGGAAGGTATATCTTTTCCCAGAAGGTTAGGCGTTGTGATTCGGTATTTGAGGTAATGTTTGCCATGGTTGGAGTTACAGAGTTACGGAGTTACAGAGGTATAAAACTAGTCGAACAAGAGAACGCCAAGCGCTGTCAAGATTACGTTCACCAAAGACAATGGAAGCAAGACTTTCCATCCCAAGTTCATGAGCTGGTCATATCGGAAACGCGGAAGAGACCAGCGGATCCAAATAAAGACAAAGACGAGTGCAAAAGACTTACTCAGAAATGCCACATGTCCGAGTAAAACCATCGGCAGTGAGTTTGGTGCAAAGCCCAAGATGGTGCTGTCATCAACGAATGGAATAACATCCCACCCACCAAGAAACAACGTTGCCATAATTGCGCTAGAGGCAAGAATATTTGCATACTCAGCCAAGTATAATAGTCCAAACTTCATACCCGAATATTCAGTGTGATAGCCACCAACCAATTCGGGTTCTGCCTCTGGAAGGTCAAACGGTGCACGATTTGTTTCAGCTAATGCTGTAATAAAGAAAAGTAGGAAGCCAAGTGGTTGCAAGAAAACAAACCACACTCCTCGAGTTTGTACTTGGATGATCTCAACCAGATTGAGTGAACCTGCAATGAGCACAACGCCGATTACGGCAAGCCCCATCGAAAGTTCATACGAAATCATTTGAGCTGCAGATCGAAGCCCACCCATGAGCGAATATTTGTTATTCGAGCTCCACCCAGCAAGGGCAACGCCGTACACACCAACAGACGTCATCGCTAATACGGCCAGGATACCAATGTTCATGTTAGGAGCCATTGCCAGACCATACTGCACACCATCAAGCTCTAGGAGCGGTGCACTGAATGGGATGATAGCATAGGTTGTAACTGCAACACCAATCGCAATCACCGGAGCAAGGGCATGGAACTTGTAGTCTGCCGCAGCAGGTACAATGTCTTCCTTGAGGTACAGCTTGAATACGTCGGAGAAGGACTGAAAAAGTCCCCATGGTCCTACACGATTAGGTCCAACTCGGTTCTGGATCCACGCGGCAATCTTCCGCTCGGCCAAAACCATATAGGCGGCAGCCATCAACATCATGTTGACGAGAATTCCAGCCTGAACAAATATGACGATGAGGTTTGTAAGGGACATGGCGGTTACATCGGTTTCATCATGTGAGACTCATAAACTACTGCAGCTGGCTCTGGTTGAGACGCCTTACCGAGGGTAAGACCTTGATGCGCATCGAGCAACTCGTAAGACATACCCGAGAAAGCGCTCACGTGTTGTGCAATATCTGCAAACACATCGGCACTTGTTGTGTACTTCAAAGATGTACCAAGAGCAGCGGCAATAAGCGAAACAATACGCCATCCTGGCCTACAGTCCCGCCTAGCCCCATGCATCCATCTGTCATTGGGTGCACCAAACTTGTCCCACCTACTCATCTTAAAGCCCATCGAGCGCTGATTATCTGATGTTACAACGGCGGCTTCAAATCGCTGAACACGATGAAGCATGTTGGTAAACGTGCCGCCATCTTCTGCCCATGTAGATGTTGGTAGCACAATGTTTGCTTGCTTGGACGTGATGTTGCTGTGAGAGCCCAAAACGATGAGTGTTTCAACTGAAGAAGCTCGGGCAGCAAGTTCCGGCGAGTGCGAGCCGAGATCATCACAGAGCACAATCAGCGCCTTTATGTCGCCACGCGCTATACGTTCTGAAAGTTGGTCTACTCCATGTCCATCGCTACGCGGAACAATGCCTACACTATGAGCTCCAATCGTATTTGGGCTGGTATCATGAACACGAAGAACATCATCGCCGAATGACGTGTCGTTGAATTTGATGAAATCAATGTTGCCCGATTTAAGCACGTCATGAGCAAGCAACGAGAGAGTGAAATTATCCTCATTGGAAGCGTGCGCAGAACCTAATACTGCTATCTGAGAACCCTTTAGTCCTTTAAGAGCTTGCGCTGTTGCTGCAATTGCTTCATCCCACGTTGCCTCAAGCTGGATACCTTGGCGCATGATCATCGGGTAACTAATCCGATTTTCATTTATGAGACCAGGAATGGAAAGTCTTCCGTGATCGCACATCCAATACGTATTGACGTGCATGTTAGTACGGGGCTCAGCACGAAGAACTTCGTTGTCCATCACGCCGATCTTGACATTACAACCACGTGCGCATCCAGGGCAAACAGAGTCTGTGAAGGACATCTCCCAAACACGGGCCTTAAAACGGAAGTCAATACTCGTAAGGGCGCCTACAGGACAGATGTCGATAACGTTCATCGAATATGGATTGTCGAACGTTGTTCCTGGGAAGGTGCGGATTGTGACTTTATCACCACGTTGAACAAACGATAACACAGGTTGTTTTGCAACCTCATCGGCAAAACGGACACAACGAGAACAGGAGATACACCGTTCTCCATCGAACATCACATTTGGTCCGAATTCTACACGCTTTTCTTTCTGGATTTTTTCTTCGTCAAACCTACTCTTACCCTTTGAGTGGTTAAAGGCATATTCTTGGAGTTTACATTGCCCAGCTTCGTCACAAATCGGACAATCCAATGGGTGATTAATTAGCAAGAACTCCATAATAGCATTCTGGGCTGTTTCTGCTTTTTCGCTTATCGTGTCTACAATCATACCGTCCGATACCGGTGTTGCACAGGCAATCTGCATCTTCGGGAACCAGTTAACCACGGGCTGCCCTTCTGCAAACATGAGCGAGCCGTCAGTGTCCTTTTTGTGCGCACCTACTTGTACAAGGCACATCCTGCAGTTCCCAGCAACCGTCAAGGCCGGGTGCCAGCAAAAGTGCGGTATGGTAATGCCATTATCGAGGGCTGCTTCGATGATTGTTTTACCCGCTGCCGCCTCGATGATTTGTCCGTCTATGATGATCTTGGGCATGTCTGTCCTTCGTGGTTCCAACTCTGACGTAAAACGTCCGCGAATCGGTCAAACATACGAGAATTCGTTGTCTTCATATGCGTCGTTTAGGTTTTACTATCTTGCCGTTATGAAGAATACCCGAGTTTTAGCGTCGCTTGTAGGCGTTGCGTTGCTGACTCTGGCCTTAAACCCAGCTCAGGCACAGGTATCACGCAATTATCTACCGCTTTCTCTGAGCATCCTTGCACCAGGGCAAACCTTGGCTGATACAGTTGGTGTTAAGCCGGGCCTTGGCTTTTCGCTTGGGTATCAATACGCCATTGATCGCCAATGGAGACTGGGCGCAAAGGGAACATGGATGTGGTCAAAACTCAGTGCCACGGATTACGGTGATTATTCTCAGTATGCAGCAACGTATTATCAAATTCTCGCAACGGTTACGTGGCGGGTATTTAAACATGGCTGGTCTCCCTACCTCCAAGCTGAAGGGGGCTTAGGGTTCCTGAATCTTGATGAAGTTGTTGCCAATATGCCTATCCGGGTAGAGGGCGCAAGTTCAGTTCGAGGGGCAATTGGCGGGTCTGTTGGGCTTCTTATACCGTTGTCAGAAACGGTTGATATAGACGTGGCTGGCCGTTACAGCTATGCGTTTATCAGTGATGGTTACTCTGTTGCTGGGGTTCACGCCGGTGTGATCTATCAATTGAACCAATAAGCCGCGGTTGCTAACTCGCAGACGGTGGAGGCGGAGGAACTACATCTAGTAGTGAGATGGAAGACTGTTGCTCGATGTCCATTGCATGGGCATGAATCTCTGGCTCAAGTTCGGCCTCTATCGAGCGCCAAATGTTCTGGCAAGGAAAGCGGTTTTCATACATCGCTCTTCCGATAACTACACTGTCCACCGAACGAGGCACACTGTTCTGCAGGCTCCACAGGTGTTGTGGTGAGGCGATTCCGCCTGCCATTGTGATGCGAACTGGGGCCACCGCCGAGATTCGCATGATTGTATCGAGGTCCTCACCTGTAAGTCTGCCTTCCCAGTCAACTTCCGTGTAGACAATCCTGCGGCCACCCAGTTCGTAGCAGTGCCGAATAAACTCCTCATCGGAAACCATGCCAGATCTAGCTCCAAGGTCTACATCACCATGATGAGCACGAACGCCAAAGATCACACGACTTGGTCCAAATTCATCAACAAGCTGCTGTACACCACCCGAATCTGCCCAGGCAGCCGTGCTGATTGCCACGCGATACACGCCCGCTTCTAAGAGCATTCGGTAAGTTTCTGCAGCTTCTTGTTTTGTAACAAACTGAATTGGGATGTCTACCGCTTTCTGCATTTCTATCGCAGTAGTGAGGTTTACCGCTGAACTGCCTCCTGCAAAAGAATCAACGTCGGTTACATGTATACACTTGGCGTTTTCTCTTCGCCACAACTGCGCTAGCTCAACGGGATGCTCGCTGATCTCCGAGTATAACTGCTCGGTTCCAGGCACTCCGGTAACACACCGTAATGCGTGTCCGCCTGTGAGATCTATCGATGGAATGATAAGAAGCATGGGTCGAATTACGAATTACGTAGAGCTAGGCGGATGAGAGTTTCTGAAGATTCTGAAGCTTCAGGGTTAGATGCAAGTGCGGCCTTTACGGCTTTTTCGGCAGCGGGTCTGGCATAACCAAGTGCCTGAAGAGCACTGACTGCGTCGTCTACGGTTTGCGACAAATCGGATGTCACTGATTGTTGTCCATCTGGAACAACACCAATGAATTTTTCGCGGAGCTCAACAACCAGTCTCTCTGCGGTCTTCTTTCCAATTCCCGGCAAACGTTGCAAGGCGGCCAAATTCCCATTGACAACTGCCTTACGGAGTTCCGCCAGAGAAGACGATGAAAGGATGACCAGAGCAATCCTTCCGCCGATGCCTTGGATCGAGGTGAGAAGCCTAAACGCATCGCGCTCGGCAGCAGTGCTAAAACCATAGAGTTGCATGGCATCCTCGCGAACAACCATGATGGTTAACAACGTCACGTTTTGTCCCACGGATGGCACAACATCGGCAGTAGACAGCGGAATGCTCACCGCATACCCTACGCCTTGACAGTCGATAACGACGTCCATTCCATGTTTTTGGGCAACCAGCCCCGTGAGTTGAGCAATCATAGGTGGCGAATATCGGGAGTAACTGATGAATAACGTTGAAACAGGCCGTTTGGCGGAACAACGGGCAGCCGACTATCTAATGGCAAAGGGCTATAAGATGCTAGCACGCAATTTCAAGTTCAAACATATGGGTGAGCTCGACATAGTAGCCAGCCAAGGCACAACCCTCGTGTTTGTGGAAGTCCGATATCGTAAATATCGAACCTATGGAACCCCAGAAGGGTCGCTTACAGCGAAGAAGCTCCAAACGGTGCGCAGAACATCCGAGGCCTGGATGTCTCGTAATCGATATCATGGATATGCAGTTCGATTTGATGTTGTAGCTATCGACATGTTTACGGGAAATGAAGAGATCCGGCATTACGAAAATGCCTTTTGACAGGGCAGGAAACCTGTATTCGCGCAATCTGCCAACCATATAACCTCGTAATCAGGTAACTTCGCCCCCTATGTGGCAATACCTACTCAAGCGCATACTGCTCTTTATTCCAACGTTGTTCATCATTACGTTGATCTCCTTTGCCGTAAGCAGGTTAGCTCCCGGCGATCCGGCTGCAGCCAAGGTAGGACAAGGAGGAGAAGGGGGCACCAGCGGACGGGGGACGCTGAATGAAAAGACCATTGAACTCATCCGTAAGCAGTGGCACTTAGATAAACCTGTCTGGAAGCAGTATGTGATATGGACTGGTGGCCTGATGTGTTTCTCGATGGATAGCGTGTTCACGGACGGTAATACGAATTGGTCTGCGGCTACATTCACGGGTAGACCTGACTTCGGGAAGTCTTTTCAAGACAACCGTCCAGTGTTCGATAAAATGGTTGAACGTGTTCCCGTGACGTTAACAATGAACCTCATTGCCATTATTCTTGCGTATCTCATAGCCGTACCGATGGGAATTTATAGTGCAACACACCCAGGTACGTTAGCTGATAGGATTTCCACATTCGTTCTTTTTGCTCTGTACTCCCTACCGGTTTTTTGGATCGGCACATTGGCCATCACATTTCTATCGAATCCGGAGTTCATATCGATTTTTCCATCGAGTGGACTACGTTCACCGAGTTTCTCAGTCAACTGGTCTATCTGGAAAAAACTCCTTGACTATTCGTGGCACCTTGCCCTGCCAATGATCGTCTACGTATACGCGGATTTTGCCTTTATTTCGAGGCAGATGCGTTCTTCCATGCTAGAGGTTATCAGACAGGATTACGTTAGAACAGCTCGCGCTAAGGGTCTAAACGAACGCTCGGTGATCTATCGTCACGCTCTTAGAAATGCACTGATACCACTGATTACTCTCGTTGCCGCCTTGATACCGAATCTCATCGGTGGGTCTGTGATCATTGAATCGATATTCTCGATACCAGGCATGGGTGAACTTTCATTCAAGGGGCTTGTTGCACGGGACTATCCTTTGATTATGGCCGTGTTCACTGTTTCTGCAGTGCTGACATTGGTAGGAATGTTGGTAGCAGACATTATGTACAGCTTTGCAGACCCTCGGATTTCCTACGGAAAGAAGACATCATGAGCACGCCTTTGAACAAGAACGATGGCGAGAGTTATGGCGCGTTTGTCCGCAGACAGTTTCGTAAGAGCACGTTTGGTATGCTCAGCGTGTGGGTTGTTGGAGTGATTGCGGTAGTGGCTATTCTAGCAGACGTTTTGGCCAACGACAAACCACTGGTATGCTCACTACGTGGAGAGATCTCGTTCCCTGTTGTCCGCGAATTTGGCGTATCGCTTGGTATTGCATCATGGGGCGCAGAGTTCGGCACCGCTGATTGGAAGTCGCTTCCGTATGACTGGGCTATGATGCCCCCTATCCCCTATGCACCTGGCAGCACGGATAAATCACTCGTAACACTAAACGAACGCTCGCCTTCATTGGCACATCTGCTCGGCACAGATGATATTGGGAGAGACGTGTTATCCGGCTTGATTCACGGGTCGCGCTATGCACTTAGTATTGGCTTTGTTGCCATGTCTATAGCGCTCACAATAGGCATCATACTTGGCGCAATCGCTGGTTTTTTTGGTGGCATCATAGATATCATTATCTCTCGACTCATCGAGGTTGTAATTACCTTCCCACGTTTCTTTTTAATCATCACGATTGTTGCCCTTGTTGAACAAGGAACACTCTGGTTGATCATGGGGCTTATTGGATTAACAGGTTGGACCTCTATTGCCCGCTTTATGCGAGCAGAGGTGCTGAGAGTTCGGCACCTTGATTTTGTCAGCGCGGCAACTGCACTTGGATATTCTACACCACGTATCATATTCCGGCATGTAATGCCGAATGCTATTGCACCAGTATTGATTTATGCGGCATTCGGAATCGTGAGTGCCATCCTCTTCGAAAGTGCCTTGTCGTTTCTTGGATTTGGCGTGCCCCCTACCGTTGTTACATGGGGTAGCGTCCTACATAAGGCACGAGCAAGTACCTATTCGTGGTGGTTGGCCGTGTTTCCGGGCTTAATGATTTTCGTAACCGTGAGCGCCTTCAATCTCATTGGCGACGCGCTGCGCGATGCAACTGATCCGCGATTGAGATCGTGACAGAGTTACGGAGAGAGCCGTTCTATGATCCACACGTCAGTGTCTTTGCGGTAGTGGATACGGTCATGCATTCGGGATGGGCGTCCCTGCCAGAATTCATACGACTCTGGTTTTAGCAGATAGCCACCCCAATATGGTGGTAATGGTACTTCCCCGTCGGCAAATCGTTCTGTTGCTTCTTCAAATTGTCTTCTCAAGATTTCTCGCGATGCAACAATACTGCTTTGATGAGATGCCCACGCACCGAGGCGGCTTTCTAGTGGGCGTGAGTTAAAATAGGCACGGGATTCTTCGACCGTGACCTTCCCAGCAAAACCTTCAATTCGAATTTGTCGCTCAAGCTCTGGCCAAAAGAAGAGCAATGAGGCTCGCGGAGTTTGCTCAAGATCGAAGCCTTTTCTGCTTTCATAATTTGTATACCAAACAAAACCTTTCTCGCTTACGCCCTTCAACAACACAACCCGTGACGATGGCTGTCCTAGAGCCGAGGTTGTTGACAGCACCATTGCCGTTGGCTCCGGTAAAGCAGCACCGATAGCTTCGTCCAACCAACTCGAGAACTGCCCGAGAGGATCTTTCTGCACCGATTCCTCGGTGAGTTCTTCTTTGCTGTATTCACGCCGAAGAGACGCTACTTCGATGTCCACAAGAGGCCCTAACGAGAGGTGATGATGAAAGTTGACTTGCCAAACCGGGAGCCACTCCGAACCGACAAAACATAGGCTCCAGGAACAAATTCCGAAATTGCAATTGTTGAAACACCACTATCAATCGCCGAAACCAATACGAGGCGGCCTGATACATCATTGATGGTAACCTCGGCATTAGATCCATCTTCCAAGAATACTCGAAGTGGCTGATGGACGTTAATGGGAGACGGTCCAAGCAATCGGAACCACGATGTAGCTGACCGGCCATCGTCAACATCAGTAACAATGTTTGTTTGCTTTTCACACAGAATGTTATTGTTAAGATCCACGTACAAACTAACGAGATCGTATCCCGTTTCCACGTCAAATGACTGTGTTCGCTTGTCGATGAATACTGTTGTGTCAATCAGGTCATCTACACCGTCTAGCTTCATTGAAAGTGGAGTAACAAAGGCTTGCGGCACGCCTTCCTTCATCTGCGTTTGAGACACTGTAACTCGATATGTAGTCTTTGCTCTACCAGCGATCTTCGTTGCTACAACATCAAAAATTGGGTGACCGGCTTCAACCAGCCACTGGGTAAAAAATACATCCCAAGGTACAGAAGGGTTCGGGATCTCAGACTTGAAGTGTTCTAAAAGCTGAAATGTCTGCGCTGAGGAATTGTGGTACTTTTCTATATACGATTGAAGCGTCGCGAAATACAGCGAATCACCAGCAAGCTTTCGCATCATATGATAAACCCAAGCACTCTTGCAGTATGTAGTAGCTTCATTGAAGATATTCCCTAGAGGAATGTTGTACACGGGTGGCTCATTCAATCCGTTGACCATGTATCTATCTCGCTTACGCCACAATGACTGCGTGTACCCCTCTGCCCCGCGAATGAACTCGTTGTACAGGGCCTCGCTAAATGATGCTCCACCCTCATTCAGCCAGATATCGCTCCATGTTGCACAGGTAACAAGGTCTCCCAGCCATTGATGTGCCAGCTCATGGGCATATCCATTATCTGCTCCACGCAACCAGAGCCTGTTCACGGTAGACATTGACTGGTGTTCCATTCCACCAAAAGGAAATCCCGCAACCGCGACGTGTCCGTATGTGGTGAAAGGGTATTTGCCCCATCTTTTCTCTAATGCTTCAAACATAGTAGGAAGATTTCTGAGAGCTTGGACGGCATTGAAGAGGGATCCATCTTGATCAGGTGCAAAGTGATAGTTACGAATCGGAACAGTGCTCTTGTCAGCTCGGATGTAGGTCTGAGGATACATGATAAACTCGCCGGCATTCATCACGAAGAGGTACGTCGACATGGGCTCTGCCTGGCGCCACGTTTGAATAGTTGCGCTATCACCATCTCGTATAGAGTCTGTGATCACCCCATTTGATACGAACGTAAATCCTTTGGGAACTCGAACACGAGCCGAAAAAAGTGCCTTATCATCTGGTTGATCATTGCATGGGTACCAACGGCGAGCATTTTCTGGCTGAGACATTGTATAGGCAAAGGCCCCTGGAACACCTACGCTTTTTGCTTCTGCAGTGTCAATAAAGTTCGCTCCCAGATCATCCCGGAGCAGTGCGTAATAGATCACAAATTGAATCTCGTTACCTCGTTTCAATGGCGTGGGCAATGATATCGTTAACGCACGAACGTTCTTCGTGAAAGGAAGTTTGGTACCGCCAGACACTACAGAATCAAGAGCAAGCCCCACTGCGTCGAGAACGATTGTCGCTAGATCATCTACATTTGACCGGGCGGTTATCCGAACATTGGCTTCGGCCTTTCGCTCAGGGCGCAGTGCCTTTGGCGTAATCAATGCACTGTACCAATCTTGCTCAACGTCGTACGTGATCACATCAATTGCTGTGTCAATTGCATTTTCAGGAAACGATTGAACCATTGCAAACATCGGATGTCGGGGATGAATCACTTGTTGCAAGGAATGATCTATAACAAGCCAATCAACAAATGTCTGTTTTGTTTCTTGTGAAAAAAGCGGACACACAGAAGTTGAAAAAAGCGTCAACACCACAAATATGTATCGTTTGAGTATCATTGCGAATATCCTTGAAAGTGACTACTACTAGGCCCCATGTGGGCCTGTCCGCGGCAGAGGCGCCTTGTCTCGTACATACGTGTCCATCCACCATCGAATGTCGGCGTTTGATTCTTGTCGGCGCCCAGCAAGAACATGGTCGGCATTGTCATACAAGATCAGCTTGAATGGTCTATGAAGCTTTTGCAACTCAAGAGCAAGATAAAGTGAATGATCTGCATCAACACGTCTATCTCCTGTGCCATGTAAAACAAGGAGCGGCGTTGTTGGACACATATCCTCTGTCCAGGCCACCGCACTACGTTTTTCTGCTTCCACCTGCTCGACACTTCCAACCGGAAGATGTTTCACCATTGTTTTTCGGATGTAGGCAACATGGTCCACAGCATTGATACGAGAAGGGGCGCCAAACGTAACGGCAGCCCTAAACCGGTGCGTACGTGCAAGCATCATAAATGCCATCATTCCCCCACGGCTACCGCCAATCAGCCCAATTCGGTCTCTATCAACGTAGGACAAAGCGTCTAGAAGTGGCAAGACATTTAGTGCATCATCAACGTCCGCGGCTCCCCATTCTTCTTGAATCCCTTCGGAGCCCCCTACCCCACGATAATTCGAAGCTACTACTACGTATCCCCAGGAGGCATATAGCCCGATCAGTGGCATTGCTGTTTCGGCAGCAAGTGCGCCACGCGGACCACTCCCTCCACGATTGAAGATAATTGCCGGATAGGAAGTCTGCCCACCAGGAGGCAGCGCAAGGAACCCACGTATGCGCAGGCCCGCCGAGGCATAGGTAATCTCGTGAAGGCTAACGGATTCAAAGCGTTCCAAGTCCTCGCCACGCATTGCACGCCGAGCCATTGATAGAGCGCCCTTGGGAGTCTCAACTTGCTCTGAATGCAGGAGGGTACCGTCGGTCATCTCAATCAACGGTTAGAACGTTGACGGTATTTCTTTGCTAAACGCTTGTGGCGATTATCAAGATCGATCTCACGTCCATCGATGAATGCTGTAGTAACATTGTTGCTCTTGCTGTCCAGCGCATCACCATTGCTAATAAAGAGGGTGGCACTTTTCCCAATCTCCAACGAGCCATACATGCGTTGGATACCAAACATCTTGGCGGGACCTATCGTTAGCCCCTTAACGGCATCTTCTTCTGAAAGCCCAAATGCTCGTGCAGTTCCTGCTTGAAATGGCAAGTTGCGCTGTTGCCAGGCACCACCATCACTAAATGCGAATGGAATGTTAGCCGCAGCAAGCGTTGAAGCTAGGATGAATGGCGAATCATAACCATCTTCTTCTCGTCTTGGAAGAGAGTGTACACGAGGGATGATGATGCTAACACCAGATCGCTGTAGTTGCGGAAGGACAAGTGGAGCGTCGGCCGCATCAACGAGAATAATAGCAAGGTCGAATTCTTTCTGAAAATCCAATACGGCTTCTATCTGACGTCGCGTAGATGCAGTTACCATCACCGGAACCGAGTCTTCAAACACTACTCGCATAGACTCATATCGAATGTCACGCTTAGACGTATCTACGCCAGAGCGTACTGTTCCGCTGTATGACCGAGCATTAGCAAAAAGATCATAGATATTGTGCACATTCTTCTCAATGGATTTCCGCTGGTCGTCAGCAGAAACACGATTCCATGAGGCATTTGAGATTTCCATTGCGGGCCAGTGCAACACGAGAGACGATACTCGTTTAATCGCGAGATCTTCACGAGTCCATCCGTCAAGTCGCATAAGAGAAGACTGACCTGAGATAACGCCCCCTGATGGTGTAGAGTTCACCAGAAGTACCCCATTGGACCGTACGGTAGGAATGAGCTCGCTGTCCGGATTATACGCTGCTTCCGCACGTGCGTTGGGATTGAAATCCCCTACTTCACCCATATCTCTTGTAGAGCGAACAGCATCAATCTCCGTTAGACCTAGCACAGTGTTGGGAGAAATAAATCCGGGATACACGTGTTTTCCCGTTGCATCAATTACGCGTGCATTTGAGGGGGCAGTAACATTTGACCCGACTGCCGTGATCACTCCAGCATCAAACACTAACGTTGCGTCTTTGAGTGCCGCGCCTACTGCGGTATGTATCGTTGCATGAACGATGGCAATTGGTTGGCGTTGAGGGGCTCCGGGTACCTCTTCTCCGCTAAAAAGGGAGATAGTGGAGGCTAGCAGAATAATGAGTACGAGAAGCGTTTGGTGCATCCTGCAAATCTAACGAGTAACCCCCAGACGTCACCACTCGTCTAGGGGCACTCTTCAACTCACCTATCACACAATTCAATATAGACACTACGGGCAATCAACACAATGATTAATGCTTGTATGTTTTTCTCTTTGGCTCTGACCTGATTTCTCCCGATCTTTGCGGGCTCGGGGTGTAGCGTAGCCCGGTTAGCGCGTCTGCTTTGGGAGCAGAAGGTCGCAGGTTCGAATCCTGCCACCCCGACATAATCAAAGAAAGCCCCTTCCGACTCTAGGTCTAAAGGGGCTTTTCTGTTTCTGCGGCTTACAATGAAGAAAGCTTGTTCAAATTCATGCCCGTAGCAACGCTTCGAATAAAATCTACGCTCGACTGATTTGAAGCTTCAACCTGTAGCAGGAATCTGCCACCAAGACCGTACATGATTGTGGCAGACGTGTTAATGAAATCACTCGTTTGGAAGGTCTTTGATGATTCTGTGGCGTTATCCGAACTCATCTTGAGTGCAAAAAGCGCCGAAGCTCCAGCCCAACCAACTTCACTGGAGTTAAAATCTGTTAGCGTGACCTTTAGCGTGGTGCCATCATCCTTAGTGTAGTTCTTGGAAGCAACGCACCAAGACATCCTAGGAATTTCCATTGTCTGTGTTTCTGGCTCTTCCGATTTGTAGCCACGTAAATCGCCCGGCAGACACCCTTTTTAGCTCTGCAGGAGCAAGAGTGTAGCCATTGGCCTTGCGTTCATCGCGCCAGCCGCTTCATTCATTTTTCGCCGCATGCCGTTGACACAAGCGTGGCAACTGCAAATCCTACAACAGTTTGGTTCAATTCAACATGTGTGGAGCCCCTAGAATGTGATCGAAGTACAATCATGTATCGGCATACAAAAATCGGTCTATTTGGCTCTGTAAATTGTATCTTAATCTTTATTTGTTTGTCACAAATGTGAGTTCCCATGCAACTTCTTCGCAACCTTTGTACGGCATTCGTTGCCCTGCTATGCGTTTCGATAGTTCAAGCATCAGATGAGGATCACGGACCTCGTGTATTTCCTCGTTTGCTTTTTCCTGGCCAAAACGTTCCATCTGGTATTGTCCGCAACAACGGGACGTTTATCGTAGTGCGCTACCTAGGCTATGAGTGCTCTCACTGCGTGAGGCAGCTTACATACATCAACACCCATGCAGCAGAACTTCGGGCAATGGCAATTGAAGTAATAGCAATCAGTGCAGACCCTGAGTCTCGTTGGAATGCCCTAGTCAAGAAGATGGAACTTGATCGATCGTTGTTTCACTATGTAGCGGACGTGGAAGGTCAGCTATCTACGTCCTTAGGTGCGATCAGGACGATAAACGATACACTGCAGGACATGCACGCAACGTTAGTGATTAGGGATGGACGAGTAGTGTTCAGCGTTTATTCGGACCAGCCGTACATGGATATAGACAGAGTAGTGTCCTTTGCTGAACCACAAGTCCTTCCGGTTGTTACTACACCTAACTACCTCGACCGATATACAACGCAGACTTCAACGATAAAGATTATTGCATCGGCAAGTGATGGACTCAAGGAGCCCCTTGATCTAGATTTCAACCGCTCAGTATTACATACAAATGATCTATGGGTAGTGACGGCCGAACGAAATGGTCACGCTATGACAATCGTTCACAATGCCGGTACTCCACAACAAGTGATTCGTCAGAAGAAAGATTCACGTGCATCTCACTTCATGTGGCGAACGATGAGCCTTGCGATGGGAACCAACGGAGCTTTGGGAACGGCCCAGAATGGCGAACCTGGTGGACCGCCACCTACACCCGATAAACTGTACATGTTCATGGGGCCATCACTTTGGTCGAGTGATACTGCGGTGTTTGCCTCTCGTTATCAGACTGACAACAATAGGCTTGCTTCGCACTTAGACATGCTTCACCAAAGTCCATGGGGCCTGGGCATTGTTCACGATACTGCAAACGTTTTTTGGGTGCTCGATGCGAGGTATAAGAGTGTGAGTAGGTATGACTTTCGTGATCCTCATGAAGTTGGTGGAACAGACCACCGTGATGGGATAATCCGGCGTTATATCGAAGCTTCTATCGTTCCCGTTGAGCGTGGGCGTCCGGCGCACATGGCTCTCGACAAACGAACGGGCTTGCTCTACTACATAGACCCACTTTTGTCAGCCATTCATACACTTGACACTCGAAGTGGAGCATTCAGTAACAACCTCGTAGCACCGTATGAAAGCGAAGAAAATTACACAGAGTTTTCTGCCTACACGGATGCAACGGTTTCAACTGTAATCACAGACGGACTCACAGAACCCGTTGGCATGGACATCGTTGGAGACAGGTTGATTGTTGGAGACCGTAAGGATGGCCGCATTCACATCTATGCAATCGAAGGAGCAACAGTTAGAGAGCTAGGAAACGTTGCAACGGGTGCAGCCGCACTGCACGGCATCGCAGTAGGACCGGATGGACGGATTTGGTTTGTAGACAAGGACCGTGCGGTTGTTGGACGCCTTGACCTTTCGTTAGAAAGTAAACTTGTTGCCGAAACACCTGCACGTGTTGTGCAGAAGACAGATCAAGTGCGTTTTGTGTACACAAACGGCGAGACTACTTCAAGAACTGCATCGTTCAGCTATGTTGTACGCCGCCAACGTGATCCGTTGGGCGCTTCAGTACCACAGTTAACGAGTCTTCGTGTTGACGCAGGTGCAACAACCGACCTCATAATACCAGTCACCGTAACGGACAGTCTCACAGCGTGGGTGCTCGACGTTGAAGAAGTATTATCTGATGGCTCGTCAACAGTTCCTGTCTCTACAATCTTAGTGCCGTATAATGTTCGCCGGGCACTGGTACAAGATGAGCGCGTGGGAACATTCGATATTCAACAAGCTCTTGATCAAACAAGTCGTGTTGGATATGTCTCGCTCACGAGTGATGTCTTCAATGTTGTTGCAGACAGCCTACATGTACTTAAAACCGTTTTGTGGAACAGCGGTAGTTTTGGTGAGATAGACGTTGTAGACGATGCTATTATTCAGTCGGTACTCAAACGCAAGATAGAGATGTTCTTGATCGCCGATGACCCACTCATCCTCCGCACAGACTTACCAAACAGTATCGGTTTCTTTGCAGGGTTCGGATGTTCGCTGCGTGGGGTTGATGGCATGGAGAATGATGCCGGGCAACGGATATTCAAAGGAGTTCTAGCCGACCCCGTTACGGCGGGTATGTCCGCTATCGACATTCAACTGCCACGTCTCGACCACGGCAGGGGCGGCAAATATGTTCCCAATGTAACGTTCCGCCTTTCCAAGCCGGGCTCAATCGCAATGATGCGCCGCGCCAACGATACAATCATTGGGGCTGTTCGGTACCAAAGCCCCACCTATCGCTCAATCATTCTCGGCGTTCATGCCGCTCGTTTTGTCGATGGTGCTCAACGGACCACCATTTTGGATAAGGGGCTTGTCTGGCTTGAAGCATTTGCAGACCCTGATTCAGTTCCAACCGATGTTCAGGATGAGAATCTGTCCTCGGCTTCTGAGCTCATCATTAACGTTGGAGCTAACCCAGTTGTAGTAACCACCACATGGAATGTAACCGGGCCTGCTGAGCGAGTTATTCAAATTGAGCTCTACTCTGTAGTGGGCCAACGTATGGCTTCGATGTATGAAGGACCAACATCTGGCGCCTCGGGCGTATTAGATGTTTCAAGCCTGCCAACAGGCAGTTACTTTATTGTGGCACGGGCCAGTGATGCAGTGGCACACCGAACAATCATAGTGCGATAAGGGGCAAGTGGCCAAGGCGATTCCGAAACAACGCAGGGTTTCATCGAACGAACCCGAACATGTCTTTGGCGCTAATGTAGAGGCAGACCTGGCCTTCCTCCTCAAAGAGGGCAAGAAGCACCTACCTCGCTTTAACGCAGAGCTCGTAGAACGTGCGTTCCGATTTTGCGTCGCGGCTCACGAGAAGGACGTCCGGGTTTCAGGCGAGCCGTACTACACCCACCCTGCAAATGTTGCGTTGATTGTGATGCGAGAGATCCCTCTCGATGATGTGAGTGTGGTGGCCTCGTTGCTGCATGACGTAGTAGAGGACACGTCGTTCTCACTCAAAGATCTACGTGCAGAGTTTGGGGCCGAAGTTGCTGAGATCGTTGATGGTGCGACTAAGATCAGCGACGTTTTTAACAGTCGCGAAATCACACAGGCCGAAAACTATCGTAAGCTCTTGTTGTCGCTCGTAAATGACGTGCGTGTGATTCTGGTGAAGTTCGCAGACCGTTTGCACAACATGCGAACAATTGATTCCCTCTCTCGCGAGAGGCAGGAGCGCATGGCTCGCGAGACCATGGACATCTATGCCCCATTTGCTCATCGATTTGGGCTTGGCAATATAAAATGGGAACTCGAAGATCTCTCGTTTAAGGTGCTCCATCGAGCCGCGTACGATGATATCAAGGGTCAGCTCAATATCTCGCGAGAAGAACGCGAGGATTTCATCGATCGGTTTAGCACCCCTATCGCTGAAAAACTAACTGAGCAAGGTGTTGCATTTGAGATTAATGGCAGACCAAAACATCTCTATTCAATCTACAAGAAGATGGTTGCTCAGGGCAAATCGATAGATGAATTGTATGACTTGTTCGCCGTGCGTCTCATTCTTGATACGCAAGAGAACAACGACTGTTTTCTTGCATATGGGATAGTGAGCGAAATCTTTCGTCCTGTTCCGGAACGTTTCAAAAACTACATAAGCGTTCCAAAGAAGAACGGCTACCAATCACTGCATACCACGGTGATCAGTTCCGACGGAAAACCGGTTGAAATTCAAATACGCACACGCGCAATGCACGACTTTGCAGAACGAGGCGTTGCTGCTCATTTCAGGTATAAAGCTGCCAGTGGCGGCACAACATCTTGGGTAGACTCTAAGGATCTCGAAGATTGGGCAAATTGGGTGCGCGACGTGTTCGAAAACGCTGGCGAGGACGCTGCAAAGGAACTTCTCGAGAGCTTTAAGCTCAACCTCTATCAAGACGAGATCTACGTATTCACGCCAAAGGGCGATCTCAGGATTCTCCCCAAAGGGGCTACCCCAATCGATTTTGCTTTTGACATTCACTCGCAAGTGGGTGCAAAATGTATCGGTGCAAAAGTCAATGGACGCATCGTGCCATTGGACTACGTTCTCAAAACTGGCGATCAGGTAGTTATTCTCACGTCGCGGAATCAGACACCACACCGAGACTGGGAACGCATTGCAATAACGCACAAAGCAAAAACTCACATTCGCCGCATCCTTAACGACGAACGTCGGGCACTTGTTGTAGAGGGAAGAGAGATTTGGGAGAAGCGGGCTAAGAAGCTCGGACTACATGTTAACGAAGACGATCTTGAAAAACTCACTACGCTATTGAAGTATGAAGGAAGAACCGACTTCTACTCTGCCATTGGATCTGGTGTACTTACATCTGAGGCCGCCGGCGACTTGATCGTTGGACTGCTTTCACCTGCGCCACCGGTGCCTAAAGAAGCCCCTTCTACACTTACGTTTGAGAAGTTCAGTGAGGCCGCGCGTGACAATACGAATGGCATTTATGTTGTTGGGCAGGATACTGAGCACGCCAAGATTATGTTTTCGTACGCGAGATGTTGTAACCCCGTGCCTGGGGACGATGTTGTTGGGATTGTTACAATCGGTAGCGGCATAAAGGTTCACCGCTCATCATGCCATAACGTGATTGATCTGCAGGATAAACTCAAACCCAGACTTGTAACACTCGAGTGGTCTAGATCACAACGGAATGAATTCCTTGCTGCTGCCAAAATCACAGGCGAGGATCGCCCGGGAATGCTCAACGACATAACCAGTGCCGTTATTTCGGTGCAAAACACGAATATCCGAGGCGTAAATATTGATGCTTATGACTCGATGTTTGAGGGGATTCTTACCGTTTATGTGGCAGATCTCAACCATTTGAAAAAGATCTTCGACAAACTCCTTAAAATTAAAGGGGTAAAGACCGTGGAACGCTTCGAAGCCTAATAATACAGTCCACGCCGCTCCTTCGTATATTTGGGATCACTTTTTTTGCCTCACACAGTGGATCGTCAACCGTGAGTCTTCAGGTCATAATGTTTGCCGTGTTCGCAATTGGTGCAGTAGCAACCGCTGCGTTTACGATAACGCGTAAGAATCCAGTAGCCTCGGCGATGTCGCTTGTGGCGCATTTTTTCATGCTCACCGGACTCTATTTGACTCTGCAAGCACAATTCGTTGCTGCAGTACAGGTCTTGGTGTATGCCGGCGCCATCATGGTGCTTGTGGTATTTGTGATCATGTTGCTCAACGTGGGGAAGGAATCCACCAGTCTGAATAGGCGTGGTCTTCAGACCACCTTGGGGGCACTGATGGGTGTTTTATTAGTGGTGTTAATTAGCACCGTTATTATTGCCCGCCCAACAGGCCGGATGGATCTCTCACCAAAAGCACTTGAGATCGGAACAGCGGAGGCCATTGGCCAGTCCTTGTTCACCACGTATCTCTTCCCGTTCGAAGCCGTGTCTTTGCTCCTTTTAGCGGCATTGATTGGTTCTGTGATCCTTGCCAAGCGTCATATACAGGAAGGATAAAAATGCTACCTACTTCGATACCACTTGATTATTATCTCATCCTATCCGCCGTACTTTTTGCCATTGGCGTGGTTGGAGTTGTAACACGTCGTAATGCGATCATCATTTTTATGTCTATCGAGCTAATGCTCAATGCTGTAAACCTTTCAATGGTAGCATTCTCAGCATTTTCGGGTGATATCGCTGGACAGATGTTCGTGTTCTTTATCATGGCGGTTGCAGCAGCAGAAGCGGCTGTTGGACTAGCCATTGTTCTTGCACTTTTCCGCAATAAGCAGACAGTGTATGTTGACGAGATTAACATCATGAAATGGTGACCGTATGAAAATCCTTGCCTCTACATTGGCCAGCCTCTGCATCCTATTTGCTGTTGGTTGTACGTCAACCGAAGCGCCTGAGCTAGCCGCTGAGCAATTATCCATGACTGAGCTAACAAAGTCACCTGGGTATTCGTGGTTTGTTGCAGAGATGACCACGTATTCTCCGAATACGGAAATGGTGTCGCAGATCAACACTTCCATGGCCACGAGGCCAGGCAGCAAAGTTCTAATCTTTGTTAGACCATCGTGCTCTTGCCGCGGCACACAGCGGTTGTTCCCGCAGGTAATGAGAACCCTTGTAGACGCCAAGGTTGATACCAGCCGCATTGAAATCTGGTCTATGCGAAACGCCACGGATAAACAACCATATCAGTCTACGTTTACGATTACTTCGTTACCTGCGATATATGTTCTAGAATCCGGCGCCGTGCGTTCGCGAGTAATCGATGCAGATTATACAGATACGAATGCAGATTCTTTGATCGCAAGAGCAGTGAAGTGATGCTCTAGTTGTAGAAAATCGAAAAGAACGGGAACCTCTCACGTGACAAGTGTTGTTGGTTAGTTGTGTTGCAGAAAATCTGCACACCGCCTTCCAAATCACCACCTGCGAGGTTCTTTCATGTTTCGAGTAATTCTTTCAATGGCAATTGCCATCAGTGTGCCGTTCTTTGTGACAGCGCAAACGGCAAAGATCCAGATCCTTCATAATGCTGCAGACCCTGCCGCTGCGTCTGTTGACGTTTATGTAAACGGATCGCTCCTTATCAATAATTTTAAGTATCGAACTGCCTTTGGCTACGCAGATGTACCTGCTGGTGTGCCCTTAGCTATTGCAATTGCGCCTGACACAAGCACAAGTTCATCTTCGAAAATCTTTGATAAGACCGTAACACTTGAAGCTGGTGGCACCTATGTTGCGATTGCAAACGGCGTCTTAAACCCTGGTATGTTCTCACAGAATAATGACGCAAATGCAAAGCCCCTTGCATTTGATGTCTACGCCGTTGGTGGCCGAACGACATCAACAACCCCTGGATCTGTTGACCTATTCGCATGGCACGGAGCTACCGATGCTCCTGCCGTGGATGTTGTTGTTGGAGAAACGAGACTCATCGAAGGACTCTCGTATGGTTCGGCATCGGCCTACAGAACTGTACCGCCTGGTGTGTATGACCTCGGTATAGCACCTACTGGCGGACAACCAATTGCAACATTTCGAGCGGATGTTAGTGCCCTCGGTGGAGCTGCTATCATCGTTGTTGCTTCCGGGTTCTTAAATCCAGAAGCTAATGGGAATGGGCCTGCGTTTGGCCTTTTTGCAGTGGCTCCAACTGGTGGTGCTTTCATCACCTTGCCAAGCGTGCCTACGCAACAGTTTGCTCAGGTACAGATTGTTCATAATGCGTCCGACCCAGCGACGAAGGTCGTTGATGTCTGGGCCGGCTCCACGAAACTTGTTGACGACTTCGCATTCCGTTCGGCAACACCATTTTTGGAGGTGCCCGCCGGGGTATCCATTCCTATCGGCATTGCGCTATCTAACTCAGAATCCGCAGCCGAATCCATTGCAACGTTTAATGTAACGTTTGAGCCCGGGCGTTACATTGTGGTTGCCAATGGACTCCTAGTCCCGGCCTTTTTTCCTAAAAATACTGACCCAGATGCCGCGCCGCGTGACTTTAGCCTCTTCCCAATTGCAGACATCCGTCCTAGAACTTCGATTGACGGCAATGTAGACATCGTTGTCTTCCACGGGGCAACAGATGCACCAAAAGTTGATGTGCTTGCAGGTGAGTCCAGACTGGTTGAAGACCTATCCTATGGCAGCAACTCAGATTATGTGAGCGTTCCAGCTGGTTCGTATGTTCTCGATGTAGCTCCAGCAGGCGGTGCTCCAATTGCCTCGTTTACTGCTGATGTTACTTCATTGTCTGGCAAAGCCATAGCGGTGATTGCCTCTGGATTTCTCGTCCAGCCAAATAATGGCGGATGGATATTTGGGCTGTTTGCAGTTCTCCCAGAAGGCGGACCACTTCTTGAGCTGCAAAGGGTTACAACAAGTGTTGAAGAAGCCGCCGGCTTTACATCGGCGCTCAGCGTATCTCCAAACCCTGCCACAAACAACATTCGCGTCTCCTTTGGCATCGTTCGCGACGCTTCGGTTGCGGCCAGGCTTGTGGATGTTACAGGCAGTGTAGTTGCCAACTTCGATCTCGGATTTTCTGTTGCTGGCCAGCATAACGCATCTATCAGCGTAGCAAACGTTCCAACCGGGCCATACTATCTGATGATTGACAGCGGCTTCGGTTCTGCCTCAAGCCCGGTTACTGTTATTCGCTAAGATGTAACGTTAGCCATATCTACAAACGAAAAACACACTCAAGGACGTATCGTCCTGAGTGTGTTTTTTATTTTCATGTACAAGCGGCGGGAGTCGAACCCGCACGGATGTTGAGTCCGCCGGATTTTGAGTCCGGTGCGTCTGCCAGTTCCGCCACGCTTGCAAGTTTTCAATATTGTGGGCGGTGAGGGATTTGAACCCCCGACCCTCTGCTTGTAAGGCAGATGCTCTGAACCAGCTGAGCTAACCGCCCAATGCGTCGAATAAGACTGCAAAGTTACGAGAAAAATCTGAATCGCCGAATTTGGATCACGAAACGGCCTCAACCCTGCGTATCTCGGGGACCTTCAAGCGCACCGCTCGCTCGATACCTGCACGAAGCGTCATAGCAGACATGGAGCAGGTTTTACATGCACCGAGAAATCGAAGTTCAAGTATGCCCAGTTGCTCATCGAAGCCTACAATTTCAACGTCGCCATTATCCTGAGCCAAATACGGTCGGACATCTATGAGGGCTACTTCAATTCGGCGTCGTAGTTCGTCTGTCACAACGAGATCTCAACATCTGAGTTTGCAGCCCTTGCGTTTACGCGTCGGACCTCGCGAACAACGTTCTCGGCTAACACTCTAAATGCATCACCAAGCGCACCTGATTCTGGGTCGAGCACAAACGGGAAGCCAACATCAGCCCCTTCTCTAATGCGAACATCAATCGGCACCTCGCCTATGAAGGGCACATTAAACTCTGCCGCTACTGCCGTACCACCACCTTGTCCAAAGATGTGATATTTCTTTTCTGGCATATCGGGTGGGATGAAATAACTCATGTTTTCGATAACGCCGAGTATATCTACATTTACCTTGGTAAACATTTGGATTGAACGCCGCACATCTGCTAGTGCAATCTCTTGCGGTGTTGTTACAACTAGGGCCCCCGTAAGCGGGATACGCTGTGTGAGCGTCAGTTGGATATCCCCCGTTCCGGGAGGAAGGTCGAAGATTAGGAAGTCAAGATCGCCCCATACAATTTGCTCAACGAGCATCGTAAAATATCCAGCTAGCATAGGTCCACGAAGTATCGCCGCCTGATCGCGTTGCATCACAAATCCTATCGACGCAACTTTTACTCCGTATGCTTCATTCGGATACCCAATAATTTTTCCATCGGAATTTTTCTCGGCACGCATTGTTTCCGCTGCAAGGCCATACATCGTTGGCTGCGACGGACCATATATGTCTGCATCAAGCAGACCTACGGAGGCTCCACGTTGGGCCAGTGCGGCAGCAAGATTTGCCGCAACAGTTGATTTACCAACGCCACCCTTTCCGGACGCAACTGCGATTAAGTTCTTGATACCCGCTAGCGAAGAAGAGGACTTTCGAATGCTTCCGCGTTCGCGGACTAGTATTTCTACTTCGGCATCTGGGAAGTTTGCCAGAATCGTGGCCTTGCAATCGTGATCAAGGCGCCGAGAGGCCCATTGAAGGGGCTGTACGGCCTCTAGGAACACACGTACGCGGTTGCCCGATATTTCCACATTGTGGATGGACTGGAGCTCTCCGAGCGTTTGGCCGAGGTCTGAATCAACAATCAGATTGAGCAGTTCTGAAATAGAATTTTGGGTCATGGGCTGTAACAATGTAGGTGGCAATAACTCGAACAGCAAAAATACCCAACAAGGGTGGTACTCAGGCAAACAACCATCCAGATGACCTTTGTATCTTGAGCCCCTTATGGTGATGACACCCTAATATTGATGGTCATTTTTCCTCGTTTCACTCTTTGTGGAGTTCTTCATGAAGCATGCTCTTCTACTTGCGACTTTTACCGTTGCTACGGTTATTAGTGTTGCACAGCAGCCTGCAAATATTCTTCCCAACCCTGGATCTGTTCCAGTTCCGATGAGAATAACGTCATCGGACATCGTTCCACAGGCCGATGTTAAGGCATCCGAATCAACCCAAGCTCTTGGCTGGACGAGACTTTTTGGCACAGATGTTAGGGCTCAGTTTCACTACTGGCCTTACGGCACGGTGTCGAATGATTGTTTCAAGTATGATGCAAAAACAAATTCGATCAATATAGCTCGTAATAAGGCAACGTTCACGGGCACCAATATCGGCGGTGTAGAGCTTGGTATTGTTCGATCAACGGACAATGGATCGTCTTGGGGCTTTGATGTGATTAAGAAGACAAACGAGCAGTTCTTTGGCATGCCATCCTTTGCATGGGTAAACCCTAACGAAGCAACGGATCCATTAGTCCTTCCTGCAATGATCTACGGTATTCGTTATCCAATGCCTGCATTATCCTATGGTGGTCTTGCGATGTGGGTTCGTACCACTAACGGTACATTCGATCTTTCGCTCAGCGATCAAACGCCTCCTGCAACGGGATACACTATATCTCTTGGTGGCAGTTTGTATGCTGAAAAACAAGGTACGGCCGTTCATTGGGCGGGTACGCTCGATCCTGATGCGATACGTCAGTACGGTCTGTACGGCTACTTCAACTTTGATCTCGCTGTTGAAGATTTTGGCCAGTCTGCTACAAGCCCTTCTGCATGGGGCTTAGATAAGTGGAGACCAAGTGAACTAATTGCTTCTTCGTACAATGCACCTGTGTTAATTGAGGGCGACGAAGCTGGCTCGCTGTACGCTTGTTTCAACAATTTCAAGTCAGAAGAACTCGAGGCTCGTGGAGTTCAAGTTTCAAAGTCAACAGACCAAGGCAAAACGTGGGGAACTTCGCTGAACACGATGCCGCTAACCTTACTCGATCAGTTCGCCACGCAACACGGTGGTGATATTGGATTCCAACCAGGGACTTCTCCTTATTCTGGTGGCGATTTTATTGTTACGGGCTCAAACGAATATTCCTTCTTCTTTCGTCTTGCAACTGGAATTGCGAATGCGACAGATCCAAACCAAATCGACTCACTTCTTGCGTACCATATCGTAGAAGCAAAATTCAAGGGTGGCGCTTGGTCTCTAAACGCTGTTGCCGAGCTACAGAGCATTAGTCACCGAATGTGCTCCATTGTAGACTCAATATCAACGGCAATCGGTGCGCCTGGTATTACTGTTGAGGATAATGGCCGTGGTCACGAAATTCAGGCAGCGATCACTGCTGATGGTGCCACACTCATTGTCAAATACGTCGACATCAACCCAGCTCGCAACAACGAGTTCCCGGCTGTTCGTGTTTTCATATCCCAAAACACAAACAATGTAATCACGTATACAGAAGGCGATCCAATTACTAGCATGATGGATACGGATCTTTTCATCACGATGCGCGAGTTAAACAGCAACACGTGGGCAGATCCCAAGAATATGACGGATGACGAGGACATGGCATACCGTACGTACATGACGGACGTTGTTCCTAGCAAGACAAACATTCCAGTTATTCGTATGCTTGGTATAACCACTGGTTCGGTTTCGAGCATACTTCCAAAGAGCATAGCTCAGATAGTATTTAATGGTGGGGCCTCAATTGAATACGCTAATGGCGGTACTACCAGTGTTGCGGAGGAAAAGACCTATACATTCCGCTTCAACGCAGTTGCACCAAACCCGGTTTCGTCAGTGGCTGAAGTAACCTTTACCCTAGACAGACCAGCGACCGTTTCTGTAGAACTTTATGACATGCTTGGAAGCAAGCTTCATACAATCATGACGCAGAACCTCGTTAGCGGCCTGCATGGAGTGAATGTTGATGCCTCGGCTCTAGCTGCTGGTACATATAACGTAGCCCTGGTAGTTGACGGCGTACGCATTATGAAGCCATTTGTCGTGATTCGATAAGCGCTCTCTTCACCGTTTGAATTCGTATACTTGGGGGCGCCGGACATTGTGTCTGCCGCCCCTTTGTAGTTCTAGGAGTTAATTATGATGCATTGTTTCCTCTTCGTTGTTACCCTTCTGGCACTGTGCGGCACGTATGCCGAAGCCCAAGAATGGGTACTTGCCGTTCCTCAACGCGCCACGTTTTCGATAGCGTCAAACCCCCTGAATCGCTCTTCAGTTGTTGCCGGAAATTATTCAAGGGGCTTCATCTCATCGGCCGACGGTGGCGTAACCTGGCAAGAACTGTCCGTGGGTGTACAAGGCGGTTCATCACAGATGAGCGCACTATTGTTCCACCAGCGCGACACGAATACTCTATTTGCGGGCGGCCTTGGCTTTACCGGACTCGATAGGTCTACCGATGCTGGCATGACGTGGGAGAATGTTCTAAAGGATCCATTTGGGTCTCGTTTTGAGGTTGCTGGTAATGGCAGCATCGCATTCCATCCCGGAAGACCAGATACCATGTATCTGATTCGCAGTTCTCCGGGAGTTGTCTTTCGCAGTCTGAATCGCGGAGAAAACTGGGATTCTATTGGAGCTATACCTGGGCTTACAGGTACAAGTAGAATGAGAGCCCTGGCAATTTGCCCGGATTATGACAGTACAAATATCATGCTTGCAACGGGAGCCAGAGCAGTTGTGTACCGCTCGTCTGATAACGGAAAGACATGGGCTTCCACCGGTTTTTACCTTAGTGCCCAACCCGATGCCCTTGGATCGCAAATCAGATGGAGTCCGTCCGTACCTGGCCGTGTATACGCTACATGTCAGTACTCTCTCGTACAGAACACTGGCAACGGCGGACTACATGTGAGCACTGATTATGGACTCACATGGGCTGTGATGCGCTTTCAAGACACGTCGCTCTATGCATTGGAAATATTCCCAACCAAAAATGGAGATGAGATTTTTGTTGGTGGTTCGCAGATATCGATAACGAGCCCGGCTCTCAAAGGTGATTCAATCATTTTTCGTTCAGTAGATGCTGGCTCCACCTGGCAAGATCTAAGTACAGCCACCTGGTTCGAAAATGAACTGGGCGAAACTTCTGCAAACATATGGGGCTTTGCACTTACCAAGATTGACAACAAGAGCGAGATTCTCATGGCCACTGAGGTTGGTGTTTATCGATCAACCGCCGTAACATCTGTGCACGATGGAGGGCAAGCCACGGAAACTATCACTATGCAAAATGTTGGCTCAAGCATCCTTGTTACAATGCCAAATGCCGAAGATCATGGCTCCTATGCGGTGTCTACGTTGCTCGGGCAGATAGTTGCTACAGGCCACGTACAGGGCTATGGGCAACAACGCATAGATATCAGTGCGCTGCCATCAGCCCCCTACCTTGTTCGAGTAGTAAGCGGGCCAAATGTTGGCACGTTGTTCACAATTCGTTAGTCCGATAGGTTATGACATCATGAAAGCAGCCCTCCTTGTCTTGCTCCTTTCTGCCAGTTTTGCCGGTGTGGTAACTGGCCAAACGTGGCGACTTCTCAATCCTGTTTTGTCTCATACGGTTGTCCTCAATCCGAAGAATCCGGATGTGTTGTACGTTGGGAACTGGGCCAACCAGATGTATCGGTCAAATGACGCGGGAAGATCTTGGGATCTCCTTGCAATCGGCTCTTCGGCTGCCACAAATTTTGTGACCTCAATAGCAACATCTTCGTTAGACACGGGAGTGATTATTGCCACAGGGTTCGGCTTTGATGGTATTAGCAGAAGCTCAAATGGTGGCCAGACGTGGACCCGTGTTTTAAATGACACTTCTAATTTCCGCATGTGGTATATCTCAGAAGCAATAATAGAAGATGAAGGCAGACCTGGGGCGTTTTTTGGAGCAAGGGGTACACCGAACAACGGCATATGGAGGAGTACTGATGATGGAATGACATGGGATAGTATCAGCGTTGTCCCTAGAAACATTACTTCTCGGCTTTGCACAATTGCTCAGCGAAGAGATAGCACCAATATATTTTTTCTAGGTTGTAAAGGGGGCGTTATCATGCGCTCGGATGATGCATGTCTTACGTGGAAACGTGTGCCCGTTTTGCGCGGAGCTTTGATGATCAAACCAGATGCTGAGATTCCGAAAATCAACTTCTCGCCACGAGATCCACGAGTTGGTTATGCCGTTGTTGCGATTACTGATCCAACTACAATCAAGGACAATGGTGGTGTGCTCAAAACAACCGATGGTGGCGCTACATGGGATAGAATAGCGTTTGCCGATACGAGTTTTTGGGCGGTTGATGTTCGTGATGCTGGGAATGGGAATGACGAGGTGTTCATTGGTGGATTCAGAACCACAATCTTGCCAACCGTGATTAAAGGCGATAGTCTAGTATACCGATCAAGCGATGGTGGTTCAACCTGGACTCAGTTCCTTAACATTCCATGGGGGGGGAACGAACTTGGAGATTCCGACAAGATTGTGTGGTCCATTCGTTGGGACCCTGCCGGAAAGAAGATGTACATGGCGGCAGCAACGGGAATATTTGTTCTTGACGAACCAATGTCGGCCACTGATAACGCTATCGTAGATGCACATACTACACTAGTGATTGGCGTCACAACAAGTGAGATCATCGTACGAGACAATTCTATGAACGATGATCACACTTCGTGGGCACTATATACGATGGACGCAACACGTGTGTTGTGGGGGCTTGTAGACAATCCGAACAATCAAATGATACCTACCGTAGCACTTCCCAGTGGTAGGTACCTTTTAACGTGGGGGTCAGAACGACGCTTCCGTACGGCTCTTGTAACGTTAATTCGTTAGACCTTGCGTGTGGTGTTCACGCGTCTAGCACAATTGTATTCGTGAGTGCTCCAAGTCTGTCGATCTCGCACGTAACAACGTCGCCTGGCTTAAGCCACCACGCTGGGTAGTATACCTTTGATCCATTGAGTTCAAGGAAACATCCTGTTCCGCACGTGCCGCTACCGATCACATCTCCTGGATACAGCGTTACACCGTAGCTAGCTCGTTCAATGATTTGGGCAAATGTCCATGACATATCCTTGACATTCCCACGAGAGACTTCCTTGCCATTAACTACAGCATTCATTGCAAGATCATACTGATTTCCATTAGACGTAGCTGTTGTTCGGTCTTCCAGTTCGTCAAGGGTAACAAGCCAAGGGCCTATTGACGTTGCAAAATCTTTTCCTTTTGCAGGACCAAGATTGAGCGTCATCTCTTTCATCTGCAACGCTCTAGCACTCCAATCATTCATTACCATAAGCCCGGCGATGTGAGCGTCCGCATCCGAGGCCTTGATGTTTCGGCCTTGTTTGCCAATAACAATCGCCGCTTCAAGTTCGAAGTCTAACTTGTCGCAGTGTAGTTCTTGAACATGTATATCTCCTGGACCGAACACCGCTTGGTGATTTGTAAAGTAGAAGATCGGGATCTCATCGAACTCTGGGATCATTTCAACACCACGGTTGCGGCGTGCAGCCTCTACGTGCTGGCGGAAGGCATATCCATCGCGCATGGACGTAGGGTGAGGAACAGGAGCACAGAGCTCAACCTGAGCCGCCAGAATAGACGTTGTGTTCTGAGTGGCACTATCGACCGAAGAAAACCAGTTTGACAATGCACGTGCATCGTCTAGTGCATTCTCTCCAAGTCTCAGAAAAGCCACCATATCAGCAGGTAAGGTATCGCACTTCAAGTCTACGTGCTTCAGGGCTTCGGTATGTGCACGGGGTAGGTCAATGATGCGGTTGGCAAACAAAACGCCTGTGCGCATTTGATCTTCAACGAGATATGAAACGAGTTTCATGGTTCTTGGTTCTAGGACTGATACAACAATTCACGATTAGGATTACAAAGATACCTTAAACGAAAAGCAGAAGGCAGAGCATTGCTCTACCTTCTGCTAGAAATACATTACTGTTTATACATCAACGAGCGAGGGCGTGCCGAAGAGACATTACACCAACAGATCCAAATCCCACAAGGAACATGAGTTGAAACGGAATAGCGGCTATTTCCAGATAGCTGATAGACGTAATGATGCCGAAAACAAAATAGGCCGCTAAACCAAGTTCGATGATAACGATGCCACCGATCTTTTTCTGCACATATTTTTTCTTCTTCCAGTTGTCTTGCTCTTGTTGAATAGCATACTTCGGAGTGCGCTTGAATTCGGTTTTCTTGCCGATAAGTGCTTCAAATACTGCCCGTGTGTTGTTAACCGCTAGCCCCATAGAGCCGGCCATGAATACCGGAAAAAGAAGGAGCCTTCTCTGCCAATCGAGGTGGATAGCTCGTTGTGCATACATGTAGAACAAGAACGTAGAGATGCTCGCAAGAACGAAGATCGACATCAGACTAAAGAACGCATCGTAGCCGCCTACTTCATTCTTAATGATCACGATTGGCACATTCAAAAATGCAACGAGCATAATGAATGGGAACACAATGTTGCTTGTAAGGTGTACGGTACATTCAAGCTTATGCTTAAGAGAAAGACCACTTTTCCACACTGATGGAAGTAGTTTCTTTGCAGTTTCTACCGCACCCTTTGTCCAACGGAACTGTTGAGTCTTGAGCGAGTTAATATCGGCAGGAAGTTCTGCTGGAGAAGTAACATCATTCAAGAAAACAAAGCGCCAGCCCCGTAGTTGAGCACGGTAGGACAGATCTAAATCTTCTGCTAGCGTATCACTATGCCAATTTCCCGCATCCTCGATTGTGCTTTTACGCCAAACGCCAGCAGTGCCATTAAAGTTGATGAAGAACCCTGCTTTATGTCTGATTTGCTGTTCAATCACGAAGTGGGCATCAAGGGCAAGGGCCTGAGCGCGCGTAAGGAACGAGTACCCTTCGTTGAGGTGCTCCCAGCGTGTTTGGACCATCCCCACCTTAGGATCGAAGAAGTACGGTATCGTCTTCATCAAGAAATCCGGATGCGGCACAAAGTCTGCATCGAAGATGGCAACGAATTCACCACTTGCAGCGGCAAGGCCTTCTTTGAGTGCTCCGGCCTTATACCCCTGACGATTTGTACGATGGATGTGTTTTATATCGAACCCTTCACGTTGGAAGCGCTCAACCAATGCTAATGAAAGTTCTACAGTTTCATCTGTTGAGTCATCAAGCAACTGAATTTCCAGCCGGTCCTTTGGATACTCTATCGCACAAACTGCCTCCACTAGCCGGTCTACTACATACATTTCATTATAGAACGGTAATTGAATCGTGACCAAGGGGAGATTCTCGGCCGATTGAATTGGCGGCACATGGGCCAGCTTTTGCACTTTGTGGTAATAATAAATCATCACCAGGCCATGAAGACCAAAGGCGAAGAGAACACAAAGCGAAAGGAAATACGCAGCGAGGAGAAAATCTTCCATGGCTGGGTTAGACCTATAATTGATGAGTAGAACAGAACGTTACTAGTTCAATTCGTTCACCAGTTGGAGACCACAGCTAGCAGTATGTCATCGGCGATGCGTCTGAGGGCACGTTCGGCTGCTAGCCGCCTTCCCTCTGTTGCATCTGCCACTTCGTAGACGTCGAAATTTTCGAACGTCTTCTTCCATACTACCTTGTTCTTTACCGCATCGAAGTATTCAGCTTCTACTGCGACAATGATCCGACGTTGATTCTCAAGATCGCCAGTCTGTACCGTTACGATCTGATCCTGTACTCTAGTAAGAATCGATGAGAGCCGAGCGTCGCCGTTATCATCCACCAGTTGAACGGTGTTGTCGCTTCGAAATCTGCGCACGAGTGTTTCCGTACAGAACTCGCGGAAGGTTGCGTCTCCAAATCCACTCCGGTCGATCACCGAGGCTACCGACAGTGTGGATATGTGATCTGGAACAGAACCGCCGCGAAACGAATAACAAGACGTTATAGCTAGTGCACCTACTACAAAGACAACGCACAAAAGTACTCGGCGTATGGTGTTGCTCTCATGAAGGAAGAGTGAATCGTTATTCATCGTGCAAGCTCGCCAACAAAAGGGTTCGTGGAGCGCTCACGGGCAATGGTTGTAGTTGGGCCATGACCGGGGCAGACTTCAAAGTCATCATCAAGGGCGAATAGTTTAGTGCGAATCGACTCGGTAAGCGTTTTCATGTCGCCGCCAGGGAGATCTACCCGTCCAACACTGCCCCGAAAAAGAGTGTCCCCAACAAAAACACGACGATGTACATCGTCTATGAAACACACGCCCCCTTCCGTATGACCTGGGGTGTGGATAAATCGCAGTGGGGGCATGCCGCCTGAAAGCTTCACAATTCCTGAGATCCCAGAGAGCTCCTTGGCATTCTCAACTGATTCAATTACAAACGGCAGAGGCCAGATGGTATGCTTCGTGGGGTCGGTGAGGCGGTACAGATCGTCACAGTGCACAAAAACGTTGGCTCCCGTGGCCTCTTTCAAACGGGCACAATCGGCAGTATGGTCCCAATGTGTGTGCGTCAGCAGGATGTCCCGCACGCTACACCCATGGGTGCTGGCTGTATCCAGAACCTGGGTTGTACAATCGTAGGGTGCGTCGATAACATAGGCCGACCCAATTTCTGGATCGCAAACGAGATACGCCATCGTAGCCACGGGGCCACATTCGAAGATTGAAACTGTCAACATATCCCGAAACTACAACCCTTCAGGCAATCAATATCACGGGCTGGCTGTGTGGGAATCATCATCGTGTTATCTTTGTTCAACCCGACATTCGGAGAACACATGATTATCGATTATTTGCCGCTCATTATTATGATCCTCGTGGGTCTGATCTTTGGCGTGAGCAACATCTTCCTAGCCGAGAACCTTGGTCCAAAAAAGAGCTCCAGGGCGAAGCTTTCTACCTACGAGTCTGGTATGGAGCCAGTAAAGACTGCACGCGAGCGCTTTACGGTGAAATTCTACCTCGTTGCAATGATGTTCATATTGTTCGATATCGAAATTGTGTTCATGTATCCGTGGGCCGTACAATTCCGTGAACTTGGATACTACGGTCTTTCTGCTATGGTTCTGTTCATGGTTCTCTTGTTTAGCGGTTATCTCTACGTCATTAAAAAAGGGGCACTTAAATGGGACTAAACGACCAGATTTCTCAAGATGGATTTGTGACCACCACTGTTGAGTCGCTCATTACGTGGGCTCAGAAAAATTCACTCTGGCCGATGCCAATGGGAATCTCTTGCTGCGCAATTGAGATGATGGCGTTTGGTGGACCTCGTGCAGATTCTTCACGATTTGGCTCCGAACGTTTTTCATTCTCTCCGCGCCAGGCAGATCTGATGATCGTGGCTGGAACGGTAACGTACAAGATGTCTTGGGTTGTAAAGAAGATATGGGACCAAATGCCTGAGCCCAAGTGGTGCATCGCCATGGGTGTGTGTACGTCTACTGGTGGCATGTTCCGCTCATACCCGGTGGTACAAGGCATAGACCTATTCTTACCCGTTGATGCATACGTATCTGGCTGCCCTCCACGTCCTGAAGCATTGATCAAGGCCTTGATGTACATCCAAGAGAAAGTTGCCGAGTCCAAGCCACAACTCATCAACATGGGTAAAGACTCTGGTGACGTCCGTCGGTCTGATCTGATCGAAACACCCTGATGGTGGTTGCGGGCATTATGACGGGCACGTCGGTTGATGCGATCGACGTAGCGTTTTGCGAAATCACAAGTGAGGGAGACCGGCATTCGGTCTCCCTTCTTTCATTTCATAGCCTCCCCTTTTCTGATGACCTTCGCGGGATGATTTTGAAGTCAATGGCGGGCGAAGCATCTATGGAGAATTTGAGCGACTTGCCCTTTGCACTTGCTCAAGAATATGCCCAGGCGTTTCGTCAAGCTTCTGCGTCTACCAACGTTGAGCTAGTAAGCATGCATGGTCAAACATTGTGGCATCATCCTCCAGTATCTACATGGCAGGCAGGGTGTGGTTCGGCTCTGTCTGCGTTATTGAATTTGCCTGTTGTTCATAACTTTCGGTCAGCAGACGTAGCTCTCGGTGGTCAAGGGGCTCCATTGGTCCCAATTTTTGATCATGCCACATTAACCAGCCAGGTGCCGCGCATTGCTTTAAATATCGGGGGGATGGCCAACATCTCTATTCTGCCAGCAAACGCCTCTGAAGAGGACGTGTGGGCTTGTGACACAGGCCCAGGAAACGTATGGATCGACGTTGCCTCACGAGTAACGTTTGGAAAGAGGTATGACACCAATGGCGAATTTGCACGCGCTGGAAGACTTATTCCGCCCCTTCTTCAAGAGTGTAAGACCATCCCATTTTTTTCCATGGGGCTTCCAAAGTCTACGGGGCGGGAGTTGTTTTCTGAAAAAGAAGCACGCAGACTTATCACGAAATATTCTCATCCGTCGAGTCCGCTAGAAGACGTCGTTACAACATTGACTGAGCTTACCGCATGGTCTATTGTAGACCACATAACGAGGTTGGCACCGGCTAGCCGTGAGATGATTGTTTCTGGTGGTGGCTCGCAAAACTCTTTCCTGCTTGAACGCATTGAGGGCTTGGTACAGGATGCATCGCTTGACCTTGAAGTTCAGATACATCCCCAGTGGGATTCAAAAGAGGCCATGGCCTTTGCCTATTTGGGCTGGCGCACTATTCATGGCCTTTCTGGGAACCTCCCACGGGTTACTGGCGCCAGCCGACCCGCAATTTTAGGTTCGATTTCACGCGCCTGAACTCTATTGCACGTTCGTGTGTTTCGTAATTTCGTTGTCAGTTTCAAAAACAAACTCCATCCCCAGGTCCGAAGCATGTTCACGCTCCAGCTATCAGAGACACATGAAATGATCCGCGAAACCGCACGCCAATTTGCGCGTGACGAAATAGCCCCTTCGTCTATTGAGCGCGATAAAAACGGGATATTTCCTACTGAGATCATCAAAAAATTGGGCGAACTTGGGTTTCTTGGAATGATGGTTTCGCCTGAATGGGGCGGATCCGGACTCGATGCGCTCAGTTACGTTTTGGCAATGGAAGAGATATCGGCCGTTGATGCGTCTGTTGGTGTTGTTATGTCGGTGAACAACTCACTCGTCTGCTGGGGGCTTGAAACATACGGCTCTGATGCACAGAAGGAAAAATGGCTCCGTCCATTGGCAACTGGTGCAATTCACGGCGCATTCTGCCTGAGCGAGCCAGAAGCAGGTTCCGACGCTACCCAGCAGCATACAACTGCCGAAAAAGTTGCTGGTGGTTGGGAACTCAATGGAACCAAGAATTGGATAACAAACGGCACAACAGCAAGCACATATCTTGTGATGGCTCAGACGAATCGTGAGTTGCGACACAAGGGAATTTCATGCTTCATCATCGAAGCGAACACCCCAGGTTTTGAGCCCGGCCTCAAAGAAGACAAACTCGGAATTCGTTCGAGCGATACATGTTCGATTGGTCTCACCAATGTTTTTGTACCTGATGATCAAGTACTTGGCGAAGTAGGTGCTGGATTTAAGATCGCAATGGAATCTCTCAACGGTGGACGCATCGGTATTGCTGCTCAAGCTCTTGGCATTGCCAAGGGATCTTTTGATGCTGCGCTGATGTATTCAACACAACGCAAGGCATTTGGCAAACCGATTGCAGACCTTCAAGCCATTCAGATAAAGATTGCAGAGATGGCCACACGCCTAGAGGCTTCGCGGGTGCTTGTATACAGGGCTGCCTACCTTAAGGACCAACATCGCAACTACATCAAAGCTGCAGCACAGGCCAAACTCATGGCCTCGCAAACTGCCGTATTTAACGCCTTGGAAGCAATTCAAGTTCACGGCGGGTACGGCTATGTGCGCGAGTATCTCGTAGAACGATACCTGCGTGATGCCAAGATTACAGAGATCTACGAAGGCACAAGCGAGATCCAACATATCGTTATCGCTCGTGAGCTTATGAAAGAGGCCAGTTAACAGGTTCAATCAAGCAAAAGCACCGTCATGATAAACGCTGGAGCGCTTCATCACGTAGAAATTTACGTTGATAACCTCGAGGAATCCACTCTATTCTGGTGTGCATTTCTTACAATGTTAGGCTACGCCGAATCACAGCGCTGGCCCGAGGGATTTGCCTATTCTCTTGGCGACACGTACCTCGTTTTCGTTCAAACAGAGAAGCAGTATCTGGATATTGGATATCATCGAAAACGCACAGGACTTAATCACCTAGCCTTCCATGCAGCCTCACGCGGGCAGGTTGATGACGTTACGTTGTGGGTACGAACATCGGGTTACAACATACTCTATCAAGATCTACATCCCTATGCCGGTGGCCAACATTGTTATGCGCTCTATTGCGAAGATCCCAATAGAATCAAAGTTGAACTCGTGGCTCCGACAGCTGAAAACTAGGGCAACCTTGCTCCGAGTTTGATCTCCCACAGTCTCTGATAGCGAGTAATGTTGCCTGTACTATTTACTGAGCGTGATACATCAAGCATAAAGTACCGCATGGCTTCAACGTCTGACAATACCGTAAACGGCACTGATACCGTAATTGTGCTATTGCCAGAGAAGTCGCTTATCTGTCCAGACAGCCGGTAGGTAACGTCACTAAAGAGCTGACCCGACACAGTGAGGCGGGATTGCGAGACATCTGATCCAACGTCGATCTGTGCAGATTGTACAACCCCTCCAATACCGCTCAGCAGATCGCCAAGTGCGCTTGTTGCAAGTGCTGAGAATGAGGCGTTTACTTCACCTACAAGATTCCCCTGGCCACTCGACACCAGTTCGTCCTGTGTTTTTCCCACGAGGATAAGCATGAGCGCATCGCCCGTGATTTTTGCGGAATCGCCTTCTTGCTTACGATCCTGACGATACACTGCCCACTTCGTAATGGGTTTAAGTTTGGTTCCCGTAATGAGGATCTCCACTCTAAAGTCTTCCGAATTTCCATTTGCAAGAGTACGCCGGTCTCTATACACGGCCTTTAGGTCAAGCGCTGGGTTGGTCATGCCCCCTTGAACAAAATCGAGCGTTCCGCTTGCAAGAAAAGGTTTGTAGAATTTATAGGTGGAGGTTCCCTCTTTCACACGAACCTTCCCTCGAAGGTTTGTTGAGTTATCTAAGAACCGGCCTGTAAACACCAATGGAAGTTTTTGATCAACTTGTTCGAGATCGGCAATCAATATCTCGAACGTGCCAAACACCATGGTCATCAGTGTACGCCCCTTGAGATAAATATTCAAGTCGAACCGAAGAAGATCAGCAAACGATGCCGTGGTCGATTTTACGACGTATTCAATCGCCTCCGCTACAGGATGTTTTAACGAGGAAGAATCAGACGTCAGGCGGACCTTATTCGCCTTTTCAAAAACGGAGTTATATCGCCGATTGGTATCCGTTGTGCGATTGTATTCAAACGCCGTATACCTAGACTTTGTTGTAGACCTCTCTTGAGGGAAGATGACATCAGCATACAGCACATAAATATCTCCCTCCAATACAGGAGCATCAAGCTTGCCATAGAAATGGATCGGCTCCGAGCCTGAGGCGATAACAACGTCACCAAAAATCTTCGGACTCCTAGCTTGAGAGCTCTTATTCATCACGAGAAGACCGGGAGTACGAATATTAAAATCTATACTCTGCACACTAAGTCCATCAAACTCAACCACACCGTTTGCGTATGCAAAACCACTCTTTCTATCCCGCTCCACGTTCCGAATAATTACCGTATCGAGATGAAGGTGAGATCCATCTAGGTGAAGCACTGCATCTGCGCGGTACAAGACGTTGGTTGCTGAAGACAGGAAACTCGCATTGTTGAATCTAGCATTTCCACCTAAAGCCACTTTATCTGGCGTTGAGCCCTTAATGGTGATCTCAGCATCGGCTACGCCGCGCAGTCTCTCAATGGCTGGTAAAAATGGTTCTACTGTAGCAAGTGCCACTTTATTAGCCTTCAGGGCAATGTCAATGGGGCGCCCATCCACAAAACGCTGTTTTACATTTCTCAGTCCGAGATCAAGGGGCAAGTGAGCAACTTGAACAGTCAATGTCTTGGTATCAGTTGTAAGTGCTGGATTTGAGATTGTAAGATAGCCCGTTACATCTTGTGCACTGTATGACATCACTGCATTGAGCGAGCCAATCGGCTCATAATTGTAGTAAACCCCAACAGCATTCATTTTGAGTGTAAGCGTGGGGTCTTCCCACCTACCATGGATTTTCATTTCCAATGACCTCACCATCCCAGACAACAGACGCACCGGATGCCCTGCTCCGAGTGGAACGAACTTAGGAATGTTGGCGAGTTCGAAATTTTCAATATGAAGAGCCAAACTATCAAACTCATCTGCCGATAATCTGCCCTTAGCAGAGATGATTTCTGAACTAACGCGTTGAAGACGAAGAGCGAATATTGTAACAGCCGCATTCCTAAGCGTTAGTGAGGCCGTATCTAGGAGCCTCCAATCGAGGCCACGTTCGGCGTCAACAAGCACGTGAACGGAATCAAATGTTAGATACGTAGAATCTTCTGAGAATTGAGCCTTGAACTTGGCGCCAGTTTCAATTCCATTTACGTTGGCTCTTGCAGTTGCAAGAAGCGTGTCCGCCTTTGTAAGAAAGTCGACTACTGGTTTATGAATGCGAACGTCATTTACGATGAGGTTGGAATCGCACCGCCCCTTAATTCTCAGCTCAGCAACACGCGGAGAGGTTGAGATTGACGACAGGCGTGAAACTAGAGAAAGCTCTAGTGGGTCACTAGAGATATTCAGAGAGTCGGCTTTCATCAATAGGTCGGACACCCGAAGCGTATCGATATCAGTAACGAGACTGTCCGAGAAAGCGCGTATGCTTCCACGAATCATGGCTCGTGACGAGAACGTAATGTCTGAAAGAAAGATGTTAAGCACTGATGCATCGCGCAGATCCACATCAAACGTAGCTTGTGTTGGAAGTAAGGCGGTTCCCATATGCTCTACTTGACCACTCGACGTGTAGAGGTGACGGATGCGATCTTTAACAGCGTCTATCGTATTAAACACTGAGGCCGAGATGGCACTGATGAGAGTACTTGGGAGATACCTACCCTCAATACGAGCATGAACAAACGGGGCTTCTGCGAGGAATGTGCGTACAGCACCATTCCTGGTAGAAGCTAGTTTCAATGTGAACGGCAGTAGCGCGCGATCTGCCAAAGCAAATTCTTCAATTCTTGCCGTGCCAGTACCAAGGATGCTGTCTAGTTCGGCCCCTTCTGCGTCAACATCAAACGAACCCGAAAGCCGAGTTGGAAGAGATGGTGAATTCAATAGCGCCGAAAGATCAAGGGCAGACACTGATAGATGTCCTGAATAGGTTGGTCTATTCCTATCAGCAACGTTAACTACGCCAGTAGCTCTCACAAGACGGGCATCAGGAGTTAGAGCATATTCATCTATCGTGTCTTTCCGGAATGGTGTTAGATCTACAAACACAGTGTCAATGGTGATACGCCCGGCTCCATTGGCAACAACATGTACAGTCGCCCGCCTTAATTGTCGTCCGGCAATAACTGACCGATCCAATGATAGCCTGTACGAACCCTCAATGTCTTGAAGTGTTACTCCCTTACCATGTAATACAACGTGCCCATATAGATCACTCGTAACGGAAGAATCAGAGAACGCTGAGATATCGCCATGAGCGATCTTCATGTCTACATCATATCCAAGGCGTTTTGATGCGAGGAACAACTTCATCTGACCATCGAATCGGGCAGGGCGGTCTTGGGCATGTACGTCAATCCACAAGGCGTCTGTTGGATGCCCCTTTAGATGGAAAGACTCAATTGAGGTAGTGGTAAGAAATGGCAACTCAGGGAGAGGTACGAATCGTAATCGGCGGCGCACATCAGCATATTGTGCGGTAGAATTCCATGCACGCACTTCTATGCCAAGCTTTTCTTTACCACTAACGCCACGTACCTTAAGATTTCCAAAAACGCGTGTAGGGCCGGCTCTAAGATCTATGTTGTCTACGGCAAGCTCGTCTCCATAAAACACAGCCCGTGCGGTAAATCGGTACGAACCAATGATATCTACTCCAGGCACGAAGTAACCGATGTCGGGGCCCCATAGTGTGTCTGCGCGTACCTCGGCAGCGATTGGGTGCAAAGCCAGGAGCGAGTCAGTGAGACCGTCAACAAGCATGTTGGCCCCAAACAAAGCTGCGTTTAGCGACACGTCTGTGTGAGCCATTCTAAGCGAAAACGAATGAACATCAAGACCTGACGGATGCACTCTAGCAGATGCAGTGATTTCTCGCACGTCGAGGGTTGGGGCAAAACGGTCGTAGAACGATAGATGGTCTATACCAATCGAGTGATCTCCGTCTGCAAGCGCAAGTCTAGCTGAGGCGCGAAGTTCAAACGCCATGAGCGACAGATGTGTTGGATCAAACGTTGTTCCATCGCCCCATGGTACTGTTCTGTCATTGACAACAATTTTTCCTTCAGTCACAACAAGTCGACGAAGGCGTATCGTAAGATTTGGAAGACTAGACGTGTTTGTGTCTGTTGATGGCTTGGCAATTCGGCTAACATTCCACACACTGTCCTTGCCACGGATTATATATACCTTTGGTTTCGTGAGCGTGATATTGTTGATAGCAATCGTATTGCCAAATGCCGCAGCCAAATCATAGGTAATCGAAAGACGGTCTGCCTCCAAAACCGCGCTCCCATGTGCATAGAGCTTAGGGTGTTCAAGTACAATGCCACGGAATATGTCTAGTTGTACGTTATCACAGGTAATCGTCCCAGCCAGTTGATCGTTCACAAAACCAATAATCCTAGTACGTATCCATGATTGAGCATAATCTGTCTGTGCTAATAATAAAACACAGGCAATGGCAATCATCAGGCCACCAACAATTCGGTATGTCCAGCGCAACACAAAAAACGCAGCCCGCTGCCACAATGGGCTGCGGACTGCGTTAGTTTCTATCGTTGTTGCTGGCTCGGTCATTCACCCTGCGCTTTGGAGTAGCGCGCCTGGCCAGCTGCCATGTTCAGAAGTTCCACATGGCACCACTGAAAACCTTGCGCTGTGATGTTATTGAGGAGTCCAAGTACATCTTCTCGCGTAATGGAATCATCGGATATATATCTGCAACGGAAATGATCTACCAGCAAGATATCTGGTAACGGACCGGGCCAAACCTTCGTTCCCCTGTTCGACAGCAAGCGGAGTGTAAACGGTCCGATAGATTCCGGCATGGGTGGAAGGCCTCTGTGTTCTACAAACACATCTGCTCCATGAAGGACCCATTCTTCGTCAATAACATCGGGCGCATGAAACGAACTTACTGCGCGAGAAACCGGTGTGATTTCAAGGGAGTGGTTTGTATGAAGGCGTTCAATGATTGCATCGGTGAATTCCGAGGTGGACGCCGATCCACCAAGGTCGCGAGTCTTAATTCCACTGGATAATGTTGCAACAACGGCGTCTTGAATCATTTCTGCGTAACCCAACAATCCCATGTATTGGAGCATCTGTACGCTCGAAAGCAAGATGGCTGTAGGATTTGCAAGCCCCTTGCCAGCAATGTCTGGTGCAGAACCATGCACGGCTTCGAATACAGCAGAGTTTTTTCCAATGTTGCCACCTGGAGCAACACCTAGGCCACCCACAATTCCAGCGCATAAATCGCTTACGATATCGCCGTAGAGATTTGGCAAGACCAAAACATCAAACTGTTCTGGACGAGAGACCAACTGCATACAACAATTGTCTACGATAATGTCGTTTGTCTCAAGGTCCGTGTATTCAGCAGCTACCTGACGGAATACTTCTAGAAACAGTCCATCCGTGATTTTGTGAATGTTTGCTTTATGTACGCACGTTACCTTTTTGCGGCCAAGCTTACGTGCTTCTTCAAACGCATATCGGATAACGGCCATCGATCCTTGACGCGTGATGAGCTTCAAACATTGTGCAACATTTGGAGTCTGGAAATGTTCAATTCCAGCGTACGTGTCTTCAACATTCTCGCGGATGATGAGAACATCTACGCCTTCGAATCTGGTCTCAACTGCAGGCATCGACTTAGCAAGCCGAACATTAGCATACAGTTCAAGCCCCTTGCGAATCGTTACATTAACACTCTTATGCCCGCCACCAACTGGGGTTGTTGTAGGCCCTTTTAATGCAATCTTGTTTCTTGTTATGCTCCTAAATGTGTCAGGGGGCACACCGTTGCCAAACCTCTCAATTGCCTCTAGACCTGCAATTGCGTACTCCCACTCTACGGGAACCTTAGCAGCCGCAAAGACCTTGACAACACTCGCACAAATTTCTGGACCAATTCCATCGCCTTCAATAAGAGTTACCGTATTCATAACGTTCCGAGAGTGAAAAAAAAGGCGTACTTCTTTACATCATTTCTACTACTACGGCGCAGGCTTCTCCGCCACCAATACAAAGCGTTGCTAAACCATACTTTTTTCCTTGACGCTTGAGTCCAAAGAGAAGTGTGGTAAGAATGCGGGCTCCGGATGCTCCAATTGGGTGACCAAGCGCCACAGCACCTCCAAAGACGTTCATCTTCTCACGAGGAATGCCGAGCTGTTGTTTTGCAGCAAGGGCAACAACAGCAAACGCTTCATTTATTTCGAACAAATCGATATCATCAAGCTTTAGACCTGCCTTTGCAACTACGTTTTTGATTGCTTCTACGGGTGACGTTGTGAACCACATTGGATCTTGAGCAAAGGACCCTTGAGCCAGAATGCGCGCCATTGGTTTGCAGTTGTGCACCGTTAGTGCCGCTTCTGAAGCTAGTACAATTGCAGCCGCTCCATCATTGATGGTGGATGCATTGGCTGCGGTCACAGTTCCATCTTTCTTGAACACCGGCTTGAGCGTTGGAATCTTGTCGAAGCTCACTTTTGACGGCTCTTCATCCGTGTCTACGATAACATCGCCCTTACGCCCCTTAATCGTTACAGGTACGATCTCATCGGCAAACCAGCCATTCTTCTGAGCTTCCTGAGCACGCTGATACGATTCTATGGTGTATTCGTCCTGCATCCCTCTGGAGAAATTGCATTCCGATGCACATAGTTCGGCTGCATCGCCCATGGGAGATTGGTTGTAGACATCCCAAAGTCCATCCCACTGCATCAGGTCTACCATACGGGCATTGCCAAATTTGACGCCCTTGCGTGAATCGAGCATCGCATGTGGCGCATTGGTCATGGATTCTTGTCCACCCGCAACAACGATCTGAGAATCACCGCAGCGGATTGCCTGATCTGCTAGCATTACTGCCTTGAGGCCAGATCCGCAGACTTTATTTATCGTCATAGCAGCAACACTCGTAGGCAAACCCGCAAATATCGTTGCCTGGCGGGCTGGAGCTTGGCCAACGCCACCCGTGAGAACGTTGCCCATAATTACTTCATTAATCGAATCGGGGCTGATTTTGGCGCGCTCAACGGCCGCTTTGATGGCAATGGCACCAAGTTGGGGAGCAGAAAGATCGCTGAGACTTCCTAGCAGGGAGCCAATTGGCGTGCGGGCAGCAGAAATGATGTAGGTCATGATATAGCGAGTTACTGAGGGAAGCTTACGAAAATACCACTTCCGCGTTTACTAGCTGTAGGTGGTGGGGATATCTCCATTGTATGGTGAGAGTTGGAAATTGAGGGACTTCCGTATTTTCGCGGGTCTATATCCTAAGCGACAGTCGTTTCTCCAATCGAGATCATCATCGGGTTAACAATGAACAAGGGTAGTATCGTTCAAGTCATCGGACCAGTCATCGACGTCGAATTCGGTGATGGCTATATTCCAGCTGTTCTCAACGCACTTACCGTCCAGCGTGTTTCTATCGAAACCGGAGTGCCAGAAGTACTCGTGTGCGAAGTACAGCAGCACCTTGGTGAAGATCGCGTTCGCGCGGTGTCTATCCACTCTACAGACGGACTTGTTAGAGGGATGGAAGTGGTAGATACTGGTGCCCCGATTACGGTGCCTGTTGGACCAGGCGTTCTGGGCCGTCTCATCAATGTTGTAGGTGAAGGGATCGACAACAAGGGCCCCATTAAAGGCGAAAAAAATTGGTCGATACATCGCCCCTCACCAAAGTTCTCTACGCTCTCCACGCAGAAAGAAATGTTTGAAACGGGTATCAAGGTTATCGACCTTATCGAACCGTTCACAAAGGGCGGAAAGACGGGACTCTTTGGTGGTGCCGGTGTAGGTAAGACGGTTATTATTCAGGAGCTCATCCATAACATAGCTAAGCAACACGGAGGCTATTCTGTGTTCGCAGGCGTTGGTGAGCGAACACGAGAAGGCAACGACCTCTACCTGGAAATGACTGAATCAGGCGTTATTGATAAAACGGCGCTTGTATTCGGACAAATGAATGAGCCCCCTGGAGCTCGCGCCCGCGTTGCTCTTACGGCGCTAACAATGGCTGAATATTTCCGCGATGAAGAAGGCCGAGACGTTCTTCTCTTCGTGGATAATATTTTCCGCTTTACCCAGGCCGGATCAGAAGTATCTGCTCTCCTTGGTCGGATGCCATCAGCTGTTGGTTACCAACCTACTCTTGCTACGGAAATGGGTACACTTCAAGAACGTATTGCCTCCACAGACCGTGGCTCGATTACGTCGGTTCAGGCCGTGTACGTCCCTGCTGATGATCTTACAGATCCAGCACCAGCTAATACCTTTAGCCACTTGGATGCTACCACAGTATTGAGCCGTCAAATCGCAGAACTTGGCATCTATCCTGCTGTTGATCCTCTAGACTCATCGTCGCGTATTCTAGACCCACTGATCATCGGCGAAGAGCACTATAACACGGCTACACGCGTGAAGCGCATTCTCCAGTCGTACAAGGATCTCCAGGACATCATCTCAATCCTCGGCATGGACGAACTCTCGGACGAAGACAAACTCACGGTGTATCGCGCACGTAAAATTCAGCGGTTCTTCTCGCAGCCGTTCCACGTTGCTGAGCAGTTCACAGGACTTGCCGGCCGATACGTAAAAATCAACGATACTATTTCTGGCTTCAAAGCGATTCTCGACGGCGATGTAGATGAAGTTCCAGAGGGCTTTTTCAGCTACAAGGGTACGTTGGACGAAGTTTTAGAATCATACAAGAAGTCAGAGAACTAACATGGCCGATCACGTTCTTAATCTAAGCATCGTTACACCTCGTTCTGTAGAGTTCGAAGGCCTGGCGATTGCAGTAAGTGTGCCGGGTTCGCAGAGCCCCTTTCAGGTGCTATACAATCACGCTCCGATCATTTCCTCGTTGGATATTGGCGTTCTCAAACTTGAAGACCACAAAAACCACGTATCCTATTTTGCATCCCGAGAAGGATTCATTGAGGTTTTGAAAAACAACGTGAACATCGTGGTTCAGGACATTGTTCCCGCCTCAGATGTGGATGTATCCAAGGCTGAAAGCGACCTAGCCGCAGCGCGGACGAAGGCCGACACAGATCCTGATCGCTCGTTACGCGAGGTAGCTCGCAAAGAACTGCATTGGGCAAAAGCTCGCTTACGGGCCGCTAGACTCATGCGTGAAAACGCCTGACGAACACAACTCAATGTGACACTTGATCGAAATACACACGCCCAGCCATTTACACTGGGCGTTGTTGTATGCTTCCAATCCTTATTTTTGCCAATGGCACTAGACAAGATCCTCAGCGAAGGCATCACGTTTGATGATGTACTTCTGGTACCTCGGTACTCCGAGACACTTCCGCGCGACGCAGATACAACTGCACTCCTAACTCGATTGATCAAGCTTCGCATCCCTATCATCAGCGCTGCTATGGATACGGTTACGGAGTCTTCGATGTCCATTGCCCTTGCTCGTGAAGGGGGCTTAGGCGTGATCCACAAGAACATGTCGGTGGACCGCCAGGCCGAGGAAGTTGATCGCGTAAAAAGATCAGAGAGTGGAATGATTCGCAAGCCAATTACAATGCGGCGTGAAAACACCGTTCGTGATGCTCAAGACTTGATGGCCAAATATAAAGTGTCTGGCTTCCCTGTAATCGACCACACAGATCATCTCATCGGAATTGTTACCAATCGTGATATGCGTTTTGCTCACAATGGCGATGAGCCCGTTGCAAACATCATGACCAGCGAAGGCCTTATTACGGCTTCACTGGGCACAACGCTCGAAGACGCAGAACGAATCCTCCATCAACACCGAATTGAGAAGCTGCCGATAGTTGATGATTACGGTGTACTCGTTGGTTTGATGACCGTAAAGGACATTTCGAAGAAACAGAAGTACCCTAATGCCGCCAAGGACGACCAAGGACGGCTTCTTGTTGGCGCGGGTGTTGGTATTGCCTATGACACGTTAGAACGCGTGGCAGCGCTTGTAGAGGCCGGTGTTGATGTGGTATTCGTTGATACTGCACACGGCCACTCCAAGGGCGTGATAACGATGGTAGCATCAATCAAGACACGATATCCGTTACTTCAAGTTGTAGCAGGAAACATCGGCACCGGTGATGCTGCGCGTGCCTTGATAGATGCTGGTGCAGACGGTCTCAAGGTAGGCATCGGGCCTGGGTCTATCTGTACAACGCGGGTGGTTGCGGGCGTTGGAGTGCCACAGATCACAGCGGTGATGAATGTTGTAAAAGTTGCATCTCAAGCAGGCATTCCCGTTATAGCCGATGGTGGCATCAAACAAACGGGTGATGTTGCAAAGGCAATTGCTGCTGGTGCAGACACGGTGATGGTTGGTGGCATGTTAGCTGGCCATGAAGAGTCACCAGGAGAAAAAGTCTTGCTCGAAGGTCGTGCGTATAAAATGTATCGTGGCATGGGCTCTCTTGGAGCCATGAATCAGGGTTCTGCAGATAGGTACTTCCAAGATGTAGAAGATGAAATCGCTAAGCTTGTTCCAGAGGGTATTGAAGGCCGCGTTCCATTCAAGGGTAACGTTGCGGATACGATATACCAACTCGTAGGTGGCCTACGTGCTGCCATGGGGTATTGTGGATGCACAACACTTGAGGATATGAAACGTGATGCTCAATTCGTGCGAATGACTTCTGCCGGACTTCGTGAGTCGCACCCGCACGACATTATCATCACAAAAGAATCACCGAATTATAACACTCGTTAACCATGGCCACATCCTCGCAAACTGCTTCCGCAATTGCCCGTATCGGCGCGCTCCGTGCACAAATGAAGGTGCTCAAGCTTGATGCGTATGTTGTATCGCACGTACCAAGTCTGCGCTATCTCTTCGGATTCTCGGGCTCTACAGCGATGGCCGTTATAACGTCGCGTAAGGCATACTTTCTTACCAACGACCTCTACCAGGAACAGGTAAAGAAGGAGCTCATAAAAATTGATGGGCTAGAGATAATCATCAACCGCGATCCCTGGGGAGCCGTTACCTCAAAGGGGCTTTCCAAAACGTGGAAGTATGTGGGTTTTGATCCTACAAAACACAGCATCTCAAACTATAAGACGATGAAGAAGGCGGTTTCTCCCGCCAAACTTATTGAGACGGCAAGTATTATTGAGTCGATTACGCGTGTCAAGAGCACATCAGAGATCAAGAACATTGCTGAAGCCGCTCGTATTGCCAGCATTGCCTACGAAAAAATGTTAGGCATTCTCAAGCCAGGAATGACGGAGCAGCAAGTATCTACGTTTCTTGCCTCTACTACCCGCGAGCTTGGCTCGGAAAAAGATGCATTCGACATCATTGTTGTGGCCGGAATACGAAGCGCGATGCCTCATGGACGGGCAAGCTCGGCAGTGATCAAGAAGGGCGACGTAGTTACCGTCGACTTTGGATGCTGCATCAATGGATTATATAGCGACATGACACGTACGATTTGCATGGATACCCCATCAAAAAAGATTGTTGATGTATTTGCTGTATTATATGATGCTCACATGACTGCAATAGACTCTGTTGTGAGCGGTGTGCGAGCATCTAAGCTTGATAAAGCAGCCCGCTCCGTAATTGAACGCGCTGGCTATGGAGAATATTTCCGCCATTCGCTTGGCCATGGACTAGGTTACGAAGTACATGAACTTCCACGAGTTTCATCAGTCAACAAAACTGAGACGATTCCAGCAGGATGCGTCATAACGATAGAACCCGGTATTTATCTCCCCGGCAAGTTTGGTATGCGCATCGAGGACGATGTATTGGTAACAGATAAAGGTGCCCAGATCCTAACAACCGCGCCACTCGAACTTGTGATCGTATAGGGAGTGATGGAACAACATTCGGTTCTCGTTTTTGCGTACTACTTTCCTCCGATGGGCTTGAGCGGCGTACAGCGCGTTGCTAAGTTCATGAAGTACCTGCCTGACAATGGATGGCGCCCACACGTAATTACTACGGGGCCAACGGCGTATTACGCACACGACCCTTCCCTCTTAGCGGAGCTGGAAGGGAGAGACATCGTACTACATCGCACAAGTGGATTGGACCCAAACAGTCTGCTTAAGGGCAAGGGAACCGTAAAGATGCCTCGTGAGTGGATTCGCAAGGTTATGAGGGCCGTTAGCGATTCGATATTCATACCAGACAACAAGAAGGGCTGGGCAAAACAGGCATTGGCTGTTGCCCGAGAACTCGTTAAGCAGCATTCGTTTGATGCCATCTTTGTAAGCGGTCCACCGTTCTCATCAATGATGGCTGCAGCAAGGTTGAGTGAAGAAACAGGTATTCCATTGGTTGTTGACTACCGCGACCTTTGGTATGGGAATCAATTTCACGTGTACCCAACTCCATGGCATGCACACAAACATCAAGCACTTGAGCACGATGTGTTAACGCACGCATCTCGCGTTACTGTTACAAACAGAAGACTCAAGGAACGCCTGATTGCCACGTACAATCATCTCAATTTTGAAGATGTTGTTATCCTTCCACATGGATTTGACCCCGAGGACATTCCTGCAGTAGAGCCACGGCGCAATGGACCATTTCGGCTTGCATATGCGGGTATCTTCTACGATATCGTTACGCCAATTCCGTTTTTCAAAGCTGTCCGCAAGGTATTGGCGAGCCGACCCGATATGTTGATTGAGCTACATTTTGCAGGCCTATTGCGTGATGAATACAGCAAGGCCGCAAAAAAGCTTGGTCTGGCCGAGCTCGTACATGACCATGGATATTGTGAACACCATGAAGCCGTCAAACTTCTCATGGAAAGCGACGCACTCTGGATGATGGTAGGTAACACGCGCAATGCAGACACCATCTCGAGTGCCAAGCTCTACGAATATTTTGGAACCAAGAAACCACTTTTGGTAAGCGTACCAAATGGCGCTCTTAGACTTGACGCAGAACGATATGGGGCCGCCTGGATAACCGAGCCCGATGACGTAGACGCAATTGCAGCATGCATCAATGAGATGTATGATGCCTGGAAAGCCGGCACACTTCCTCAGCCCGATGTTTCAGTGGTTGAGCAATTCGATAGGAGACTACTCACGGCTCAGCTGGCACGCCAGCTTGCGTTGAGCACCCGTGTGCTGTAATCTTCGTTACGAGGTAACAACCCTCGAGCGCAGTATCTCGGCAATGTCCTTTATCTGCACAACATCGGCCTTATCCGCGGCCTTTATACCATCGGAGATCATCGTTGTACAGAACGGACAGTTCACCGCAATTGTCTGAGCGCCGGTTTCAAGCAGTTCGTTTGTTCGGACAATGTTCACACGATCTCCAACAACCTCTTCCATAAACATCCTGCCGCCTCCGGCACCGCAACAGAGGCCACGATCCTTTGATCTAGCTGGCTCAATCACGGTAAGCCCTGGCACATTTTCTAGTGTTGTGCGCGGTGCTTCGTATTCGTCATTGTATCTGCCGAGATAACAAGAGTCGTGATACGTTACGGTATCATTTGACACCTGAGTACGATCAATCTTTAGACGGCCCAACGTAATCATCTCTTGGATGAACTGCGTATGATGGATAACCTCTGCGGTGAAACCGTATTGAGGGTATTCATTCTTCAGAGAGTTAAAGCAATGCGGACACGTAGCAACGATCTTCTGAACATCATACCGTTGGAATGTCTCAACATTTGCTTTTGTCAGCGCGTCGGCCAAATACTCATTACCAGTTCTTCGTGCTACGTCTCCGGTACAGTTCTCCTCCACTCCAAGGATGCGGAAGTCAACTCCCGCAATCTGCATCAATTCAGCAAAAGCTTTTGTTGTCTTCTTGGCGCGTTCGTCATAGGAGCCAGCGCAGCCCACCCAAAACAGGACTTCCATTGATGAGTCTTCCGCAGCGGTTTTGATCCCCATCCCTTCGGCCCAGTTGGCCCTATCCGCATGCCCAAAACCACCCCAAGGCACAGAATTTGTTTCCATATTTCCGTACACATCAGGCAACAAAGCGGATTCTTCATTGAACTGTGATTCCATCATTACCATCGAACGTCGCATTCCAACGATTGCAGGAACATGTTCGATGTTTACCGGACACTCTTCCATACATGCGCCACACGTTGTACATGCCCACAGCGCATCTGGGTCCACATAATCTCCGATGAGCTTCTTGTTCCACGTTGTTTGTTCCTCAGCACTGAGCTCTATTCCTGCGTTCTTTTTGAGGATCAAGGGCGCTTTATCTATTGTACGTTCATGAATGGCTACAATGATGCCTCGCGGATCAAGTACCTTGCCAGTCTGGTTGGCTGGACACACGCTGGTACATCTTCCACAATGCGTGCAGGTATAACCGTCGAGCAACGTTTTCCATGTTAGGTCTTCAATATCCACTACGCCAAATGTTTCCACTCCTTCGGCCTCAAAGTCAATCCTTTCCAGACTATTTGTTGGTGATAGGGGGCCTAAGAAAACGTTTGGTATCGACGTAAGTACGTGTAGATGCTTCGAGAATGGTAAGTAGTTCATGAAGGCAAGAATCAGCACAGCATGCATCCACCATGCAAACTCAAATACAACAGAGCTCGCATTACCAAAGATCGAATGAAGAACAACGCCAACTGGACGGCCAAGCGGCCTAACAGCCCACGAGAAATCCTCACCTATTACATGAAGGCGAAGTGAATTTTGTACGAAGAGGGCTGTTACGATTGAAAAAATCGTCAGGAGGATTAGGCCGGCTTCAACTTTCTCATGTTCTACCTGGAGTCTGCGCACCTTTGTAACATAGCGCCGCCATAATGACATCATCGTGCCAATGATGATAAGAACACAAAAGAAATCTGTTAAGATCGTAATGCCAGAATACACGGGTCCAAGGAAGTTAAAAGACCAGCCCTCATGAAATCCTTCTAGGACCATCTCTAATGCAGAAAAGAGCAGAACAACAAAGCCCCAAAAAATGCCCGCATGGATAGGTCCTGCCACTTTGTCCCGTAATATCTTGCTCTGACCAAACCCTACAACGAGCATCGTTTTAAAGCGTTCTGGCAGCCGGTTAAACCTATTAGTTGCCTTCCCAACTCGTAGCCATGCAATCAAACGCATTGCATTGCGGGTGAAGAAGCCCCCTGCTAGAAGCAGGATTGCGATAAAGATGAGGTTCTTTAGTTCCATGTTGTATTCCTATGCATACGGCGAAGATACCAAACGCTAACTTTGCAGTCTGCTTTCACTCAGGAGTCCTATGGGAAAATTGGTCAGTGCCGAAGTTGCAATCTCTGCTGTTCAGTCCGGACATCGTCTATATCTACACAGTGTTGCGGCAGCACCTCAAACCCTAATCGGTGAGCTTGTGAGGCAGGCACCTCGCTTGAGAGACGTAGAGATTGTACATCTCCACACCGAAGGGCCAGCCCCATATGCTGAGCCCCGGTACGAGGGCCATTTCCGAGTAAACTGTCTCTTCATCGGTAGTAACATGCGCAAGGCCGTTCAAGAAGGACGTGCCGACTATACGCCCGTGTTTTTGTCGGAAATTCCCTACCTCTTTAGAAGCAACATCCTTGACATTGACGTGGCGCTCATACACGTGTCCACTCCTGACAAACATGGATTCTGCTCGCTTGGCGTAACAGTAGAAGCCGCACACGAGGCCTTGATGTCGGCCGAGATCGTCATTGCTCAAATCAATCCCAATATGCCCCGTACCCACGGCGATGCCCTTGTTCATACGGACCAGCTCACATATATGGTTGAAGTGAACGATCCTATATTTGAGGTGCAACCACCTATCTTGGGGGATATTGAGCAACGTATCGGACAGTTCGTAGCGTCATTGGTGGACGACGGAGCAACACTTCAGATGGGCATCGGTGCAATTCCCGATGCTGTCCTTCATGAGCTGCATGGGCATAAAGACCTTGGAGTGCATACAGAAATGTTCAGTGATGGACTTGTTCCACTTGTGGAAAAGGGAGTTGTTAATGGGGCTCGCAAGACCGTTCATCCTAACAAAATCGTTGCGACGTTTGTGATGGGTACGAAGCGGGTATATGACTTTATTGATGACAACCCAATGGTAGCCATGCTAGACGTTGCCTATGTTAACAATCCAACGGTCATTCAAAGAAACCCAAAAATGACTGCTATCAATAGTGCAATTGAGGTAGACCTAAGTGGTCAGGTGTGTGCAGATTCCATTGGTACAGCCCCCTACTCGGGAGTAGGTGGGCAAGTAGATTTTATTAGAGGAGCTGCACTATCACGTGGAGGAAAGCCCATCATTGCACTTCCGTCCACAACTTCAAAAGGAGTGAGTAGGATAGCTACATTGCTCAAGCCAGGAGCTGGCGTTGTTACTACGCGAGCGCATGTACACTACGTGGTCACTGAATTCGGCATCGCCTATTTGCACGGAAAAACACTTCGCGAGCGTGCAGCGTCTCTTATCCTAATTGCCCACCCAGACCAACGTGAGAGGCTTGCAAAAGAGGCTCGAGAGCACTGGAAAGTATCGGTGAGGATCTAACAACCAAACATGACCAAGAACATAATTATCCTAACCGCAATCGCTGCAAGTGGCATTGTTGGTATTCCAGAAAGTTTGGCACAGGCCCCAAGCACGACGAACTTTTTCGTGGACGTTATGGCGTTTCGCGGACGAGACGACGGCCGAACTACCCGCACGGATGTTTATGTCTCCGTCCCTTATCAAACGCTAGAGTTTTCAGAGTTCAACGGTACAATGGTTGCGGAATATTCTGCAATAACAACATTGCGGGACACAACGGGCAAGCGACTGTTTGACTCAACTTACCGCAGATCAATTGTTGAAGATGATTATGCGATTTCCCGTGGAAAAACTGGAAAGGCAGACAATGCTATACGAACGTACAACCTCAGGCCAGGTACGTATCGCCTTGAGGTGATCGTTCGAGATGTTTTCGGAAAAAGAGACCACTCATCTACGCGCAAGATCATTGTACCTCCCTTTGCACCTTTTGCTCAAGACATGAGCTCAATTATGCTCGCGAGCGACATTGAGCAACGGGGAACACGTTTCAGTATCACACCTTACGTTGGAGACGTTATTTGGTCGGGCGAGGTTTCGCTCTTCGCCTTCGTAGAATGTTACCTATCAAAGTCTCCAGCGCTCGTAGCACTATCGTGGGATATTACGGCCCAAGATGGACGAGTGTTGGGCCAGGGTATCGGCGAATCCGTCCAGGCCACGGCATCCGCAGTTCAAATGTTCGTGCCACTTACGATGAGTCAACGGCTCATTCCAGGAACGTACACGCTGCGGATGAGACTGCACCCTGTTTCTAGCAACGAAATACCTGACACCTCCACAGTACTTGCCGAAAGAACACGGCCATACGTGGTACCAAGGTCTATGGCAGGCAACGTATTGAGCGACGTGAACCGTTCTATCAAGCAGCTCATTTTTGTGGCCAACCAAGAAGACATCGAAAATATCCAAGCAGGTTCAACAGAAGGCGAACGCCTAAGCCGCTTTGATGAGTTTTGGAAGAAGCAAGATCCAACTCTAAGCACGGTAAGAAACGAAGCGTTTGAAGAATATTACTCACGAATCGAGCAGGCCAACCGACGATTTAAATCGTACACAGAGGGCTGGCTAACCGATATGGGGCGTGTTTTTATCATCTTTGGAGAACCTGCAAACACAGAACGGTTTACTGCGCAAAACGGCGTTTCGCTTGTAGTTCGATGGACGTATGGTAACAATACCTCGTATACCTTTGAAGACAATACCGGCTTTGGAGACTACCGGCTTCGAACATCACTTCCTGGTAATGCGAAGTACACGTATCGAAGATAGATAGACATAGCACCTGAGGGGTCAAAAGAAAACGGCCGCCGTGCAGAAGCACGGCGGCCGTTGTTGTATTTAGTGGATTGGGTATTAGCGAACCACCATTACTGTCAGCACTGCGCGGTCCGTACCATTAGAGGCCACAATAGAATACGTGCCAGAGGCAAGTGACGAGGCAGTAAGTGCTACGTTCTCTGAACCATTTACAGAGCCGTCAAAAATCGAAGAAACCACACGTCCAGCCGCATCAACAACTGTAACAGTGATGTTCCCTTGCGCGCTGATGCGCACAGCCGAGTTTGACGTTACCGGGTTTGAGCCTACAAGAACCATGCTGATGGCTCCAGTTTCACTAATTGCTTCCGTTGCAACACTCGTTGTGGTGCCTGCACCGCGAAGCTGAACTGTTGGCGAGTTATCAGCATTTGTTGTGAACTCAAGCGCTGCACCATAGTTAGACTTCTGCGTAAGCGGATTGAATGAAACCTTAACAACCAACGAAGCACCCACGGCAACCTTAACCGGTATGCCATTTACAGGACCGCCTGATACAACATCAAAAGCAGTAGCATCTGCACCCTTGATTGATACGTCAGTGATGCTGAGTTCAGATGAGCCCGAATTGGTTACGGTAAGTGACATTTCCTTAGAAGCATCTACTTGTACGGAACCAAAATTGAGTGTGCTTGAGCTAACAGTGATACTTGGTTTTGTTGAAGCAACGTTCAACAGCCAGTCGAAAACTGCCTTGACGAGCTTCTTACGTTGAACTTCGTCAGACATAATTTCAGTACCAATTGAGCTATAAACAAGGCGTCCACCATATGTTGGTTGCACACGTACCATGCCGATGTTGGCTGTAAGATTATCCATATACAGAACCGACGTGGCCGTAGAGTTGGCTGTTTTCTTCATGATGTCCGTAACCGCTTGATTATAGTACGTCCAAGCCTGACTGTATCCATTGCCGGTAAATGCAACACCATCGCCAATTGGATCCTTAGAAACACCCTTAACTGGGATAGGCAGAAGCGTGATCTGGTTACCATTCTGCGTTGCTCTTGGCTCGCCCTTGACGTATTCGATGCCAACAACGTTCTTGTACCAAGCACGAGTAGCGTCAAACGTTGCGTCAGTTGGATACCTTGAATAGGCTGCCGTCATACCTGCCTGGGATTGTATCCACACGCCTTTTTTTGCCTTAAGCATGTCTTCGATAGCGGTGAGCGTGGCTCCACGTATTGCGAGCCAGTATGCGTCAAGCGCAAAAACTGCCGCGTCAAATCCCGCCATTGGATACGCATTGTTGAACTCTGTAGCATATGGCATATACACCACATCTTCAGAGTATGATGGAAGCGAACCCGAAATTATTTGAGATGTGATTGGACCTTGACCGCTCAGTCCATAATAGTTAACGATCTTACCACCGTTGACGAGATAATAGATGGGATCTACTCCCTTACCTAAGCCGTCCGAAGCAGCAAGTGCCGCAGAAACAGAAACCAAAATCGAACGGTTTGCGCCTGTAACCTTGATTGTTGCGCTGCCATTACCGTTAGCTGGGATAATAAGAGTAGCTGGTTCTACAGTTGCGACCATACCAACTTGTTCGAGGCTCTGCGCCTCTTTGATCGAAAGCGTAACTGTAACAGGAGCACCCGACGCATTTGCAATTGTGATTGCTTTGGTTGCCTCTGCACCACGATCTACTCGGAGATAGCGATTGCCTGGAATTGTAAGCGCCAAGCCCGTTGTGGTTGGATACATGTAATCTTCAGGCGTAGTTGACGTCTTTGAAAGGCCTGCCTGAAGAACTTCACCTTGGTTTGGCTGGCCCGGGTCCTGTTGAATCCAGACAACAACGTATTGCCGACCCTTTTTCCATGTATCACCAGTACCGATTGACGGTGTGAATTCGTACGTACGCTCTTCCGTGGCTGCTTGAGCAATTGGGGTACCCGCTGCTGTTGGAAGCATGCGATTCATCACATCATAAAATTCCTTCTCACCATTTGTTCCAGGAACTGTAGGCCATACGATGTGACGAGAAACCATTGCAAAGTGCATGGTTGCGTTATTGAGAGCACGATCGGTTTTTACCTTTACAAGGATCTTTCCACCGTCTTGCGAAACATCAATCTTGATGAACGATGTTGGGGGAACGGATGCAACTGCGCTCGCAATTGCTGCTATCGTTGGACTCACTCCCTGCGTGCCACCAATAATCACCGTGGGCGCAGAGTTAACGCCGTAGAAATTTCTGCGTGCTTCGCCATCTTCAGGATTCTCTGCGTCCCAAGGGTCTCCCGCTACAGGAATCGGCACGTGGTATCGAACTGAAACCACGTTCTTGTCGAGGCCAACTGAAGCATTAATTGCAGGAGCTGCTCCAGCACATGGGCCACACGTAGTACTCGTAAAATTTTCAAGAAATTTCAGGCGCTTATACGCACCCGTAGTCTGGGCATCCAAACTGAACGTCATGAACAGTGTGCATATGCCGAATACAAATGCACCAATGAGTCTACGTTGTGTCATACAACTCTCCATGGGTAAAAAGAATGTGGTTACAGATTCATATATGAAAGTTACGTAACTCTACAGCTACGTTTACGAGAAGGTTAGACCGTAATCTAAGGAAGAAGTTACAAGGCGTCAACGTCTTCCCTGAGTCTTTTTCCCACCTTTAGAATCTTGGATTTTGCCATTTCGGCCTTGATTGGAGCCTTGACCAGGTATACTCTTACCCTGAGCTGCAGCCATCTGCTGGGCTTGAGCCATTCGTTTTTGAAGCCATGACTCTTTTTTGGGCATTTTTTTCAGGTCTGCAAGGGTCAGCTTGTTCTTCGAAAACTTGGTCTGGTAGATCTGTTGGGCAATGGCTACAACATTAAACACAAAATAATACAGGTTCAGACCCGACGGGAGGGTCGAAAACATCAGCGTGAGCATCACGGGCATCAAATAGACCATTGCTTTTTGTCGGGGGTCCGTTACGGCCTGCTTCTGCTGAATAAACAGGGTTCCACCCATCAAAAGTGCCAACCCTGAGAATTTGTCGATGTTAACAAGGGGCAGTTTGAATGGAAGAGACAAAATCACATCAGGAACGCTGAGATCCGTAAGCCATATCGGCAAGAACATTGCCTGGCGGAGCTCAATATTGAGGTTCAGAACGGCGTAAAGTGCATAGAGGAAAGGCATTTGTAACAGAAGGGGTAAACAACCACCGGCTGGATTAATGCCATATTCACTGTAGAGCTTCATCATTTCTTGCTGTTGGGTCTTCATGTCGTCTTTGTACTTCTCCCGAATCTCATTCATTAGGGGTGCAACCAATTGCATCTTTCGTGCTGACTTCATCTGCGTGAGCCCCAGTGGGTATAGAAGCAGCTTCATCAACAGAGCAAAAATGATGATAGCAATTCCATAATTCGGGATTCCGAAGTGAATCAATTTGAGCGTTGGGAGCATGAAAAACTCGCCTATGGGCTTAACTATCCACTTCCAGCCAAAATTCATGATTCCTGTAAGGCCGTATCGCGAAAGTGTATCGTATTGCATTGGACCAACAAACAACGTCATGTTGTGAGTTTGCAAGCCCCCTGTATACGGAAGTTTATACGTTAACGAATATACTTCCTCGTATCCATCTTCTGGTAGACCGTGTCTAACGCCTTTGGTAAAAACTGAGCCGTCAAATCCCTTAGTGGGGATCATGGCAACAGCGAAATATTTCGATCGTGTTGCCACATAATCGATTGTTCCGTTTGTATTCTTCTCTACTGGAGTTTCAAAGTCAGGAGCGTCAAGTTCATCCACATCACCGTTTGTTGATGTGATGGCTACAGCACTGTTTGACTCATCAACGCTGCTATGTTCTTGATAGCGAATCCCGTGCGACCATTCGAGATTGACGTTACGATTGGTTTGTGGAATTACGTCTTCTAGTCCATCAAGTGTGAGCGCAGTACCAACATCGTATGTATCACCTGCAAACGTATATGTACGAACGATGGTACCGCCACCAGTTGCCTGTGCTGTTGCTTTGAGTACAACTGTTTGACCGCTTTCTACTTGAATACTGTCGAAAGGTGTATCAAAAACAAATGGAACATTTTTGCCTTCTACCTTGCGTCCATTCTTCGCGCGGAACATAAATCCAAACTCATATACACCCGGGCGGATAATGTCTACACGCGCCGATGTGTCATTGTCCTTGTACCACGGATGATATTTTGATAGTTGCCAGGACCGGAATGTTGCTCCCTGTGAACTCACACGAATTCGGTAGAGGTTAGACACAACGGTAATTGTTCGCCCCGGTGCTGCATTAAATTCAACAGCAGGTGCATCTGGCTCAACGGCAGCCTGAGCGATTTCCTTGCGTTCAATCTTTTGCTCCGTTTTTTGCGGAGTTATATCGCGTTTCGTAGTTGAGCTCTGGAGGAAAATCCAGACGCCAATAACCACTGAAATGAGAACCACGCCGATGAGGGTATTTCTGTCCATGGTGCCTTAAATCGAATTCACGTGATGGTGGTTGTGCTTGTGTTCACTTGGTGGCACAGGATCGTGTCCGCCTCTGTGAAATGGATGACATTTACTAATGCGTATTGCTGCCAACCACGCTCCACGAATAGCCCCATGCACGCGCACGGCTTCAAGAGCGTATTGTGAACAGGTTGGCGTAAAACGGCATGACGGCGGAAATAACGGAGATATTGCCATCCGATAGAATCGAATGATGGCTATCAAGACCGCTGCGATTGGACTTAGGCGTTCTTGCGGCATACGATAATTGCTTTATCAAGGGCAAGTTCTACGTGCATCCGCACATCTGAAAGCCGAAGAAGTTTTGGAGCTAGTGGAGCCATACGCCAAACAAGAACAACAGTATGGATGCCAGACGCGGCAATATCTTGTGAGCGTGTAGGCACGGTTTGCCTAATCGCCTCTCTTAGAAGTCTCTTTACGCGGTTACGGACCACGGCGCGCTTTGCCGTTCTTTTTCCAATGGTTACACCGCAGATAAGCGTTTCTCCCGGCACGGGACCCCTATGAGATACTGCTGACAAAGAAAGCGGTCCAGACGTGATTCTACGTCCGGACCGCAATACGTCTGAAAACGCGTCAAGTCCCTTGAGTGGTCGCACGACCATGGAAGGGGCTACTTAACGCGCGAAGCCAACAGCAATACGGGCACGCCCCTTGGCACGACGGCGTGCAAGGACTTTGCGGCCGTTCTTTGTGGCCATACGTGCACGGAATCCGTGTACGTTTACACGCCTACGTCTGCTTGGTTGATAGGTACGTTTCATGTTTCACCAGGGAGTTCATTTTGACAGGACTTAACCGAACAACAAAGATACGAAGTATCAGTTTATGTTGGTTACGCTTGTAGGGAATGGCTGTTGTTGCCCGTCCACATTCACTTCTCCGTATTGGTTTTCGTACTTGCCAATATTATCAGCAAGGGCGTGGAGGAGCAACTTGGCGTGCTGTGGAGTCATCACAATACGGGCATGAACTCTAGCCTTGGGAACTCCAGGAAGGATTCGAGTGAAATCCACCACGAATTCCGCCGGAGAGTGGGAAATGATGGCCAGATTAGAGTAGATACCTTCGGCTTCTTTTTCTCCAAGCTCGATGGTCATCTGCTGCTGGGGTTGGTCGTTCTGGTTATTAGCCATTATAGTCGCGCTCCTTTTACTTGTGCATCTTTCATTTTGTCAATCATCTTGTTGCGGCCGTAAAGCCCCTCCATGATGCGGTAATATTCTTTGCTTGTACCATACTTGCCCTCTAGTGCTTCAAGCTCCATGATGAGCAACTTCACCCGGTTGGTCTCTTTGCGCACTTCGTAGACGTTTGCTAATTGCTCTAGGACGACGATGTCATCGCGGTATTTGACAGACGTTTTCCTCAATCGCTCAAAATATTCCGATGATGTTTTCAAATCAGTCAAATAGGTGGTGTCTGGCACATACTTGCGGTTCTTATCCATCTTCTCTAATTCATTGCGCTGCTTTGTACTTGCAATGTTTTTGTAGTTCGCAGCAAGGTTGTACAAGGCAGTCTCATTGGTTGGCTCCAAATCAATCACGTTCTTGTATTCAGCAACGGACTGCTCATACATGCCATCACCCGATAACATGCCAGCATATTGGAGCCGCGGCAGGATGGCCTTAGGATCCATGGCAATCTGCGCCCTGAGCTCATCTTTGGCTTCATTCGTTTTTCCAAGACTCTGAAGGAGCTGTGTGCGCAAAGGCACAAGCTCTTGATCCATTGGTTTCATCTGCATTACGAGGTTGGCCCAAGTTAGCGCTTCGTTATAGGTGCCACGCTGATAGGCGATAAATGCAAGCGACTTCAAGGGGCTCACCACAGCCGTGCGTGTGCGCCACTTCTCTGGCTCTGTTATACTAGCTGGAGCGTTGTATGTCCAGCCCTCAAGCATGGCCTCGGATTGGCCTTCAGTAGCGCTGAAAACAACCATGTCTCTACCGCCAACATCAAATCTGTCTTTGTATACGAGGCCGTTGGTTATACTGTCCATCTTGGTGGTAACAGGCGTTCCAAGAGCTTTGATAACAGCACCACGCGTTGCTCCCATGGTGATCTGTTTAGATCTCAATAGTTCAAAGCCAGGACGCTCTAAGTCCCACCACTTCTGATACATCTCTATTGCCTTATTTGTATCACCCTGAATCTCGAGTATCTGGCCTGATAGAACCAACGGGTCTGAATATTCGGGCTTAACATCAAGAGCACGGGTAAGAGCACTTTGCGCTTTTGCAAGAGTAGACACATCACGAGAACCTACATAGTCATTAAAGCCGTTAATCCCAATGTTATACTGGCTTACCCATACATTGTAAAGGTTCACAGAGATCGCACTTTTTACTTCTGCTTTTACTCCAGGACAAACACGTGCCTTCTTATAGGCCTCCACCATTGCATCAGTGTCTTTTAACCGCTCTTGCACATCGCCCATCATCACGAGAGCATCGCAATCATCCGGATTTGCCACAAGGGCTTTGTCGAGCGCTTGTTTGGCTTTAACATAATCCTGGGCCTGAATTGCTTTACGAGCTGTGGCTAATTCCGACGACGCACATTGAAATCCCTGTGCAAGAATTGCAAAGGTTGCGGCGGCTATATAGATGAGAAGGGGGCGCTTCATCGAAGATATCCGAATTCGGTTACAACGGGATTGCGAAGATACGGCGCATGCAGACACTCTCCAGTGTTATCTGCGTTTGGCTTCCTTGCGCAGGCGGGATTCCGACTGTTCACGTGTCTCCAACGTGGCTCCAGCTACAAGCCGCTCAACTTCAGCTGTGGCAATATGAACACGGTCTGTCAAGGTTTTGGCTAGCTGCAATTGACTCGAGGACGGACCGCCCAAGTATCCATTTATCTCGCCATACAACGAAGCTAGTGTCTCTCGAAGCTGCTCCTCCCCTGTTACCAAACCTACCTTGGTATTAACAAGGGTTCGATTCAACTTTACCAGCGAATCCCGCAACTCACTTTTTGGAAGTGAGTTGCGGACCATTTGAACTCTGGCAACGGTTACCGCAAGTTCTTCATTCAAGATATACAAGTGATCAACGAGTTGTTGTTGTGCCGCACGTTCTGCTTGGCTATGGCCATAGATGGTATCGGTAACAACTTCGATGGTGGTCATCACTTTTGTTCCACCTTTGTTGAACTCGAGGAAGTAGACTCCTTCGGAGAGCAATGGTCCGGTAAACGTACCAAAGGTTGCAGACACTTCAGACTTTGCTGTAAGCGGAGCAGGCCTACGAAGTGCAATGTCGATACTGTTGAGCCCCTTCCGTGCTGAAGCAGAGATGGACCGAATCTCTCTGCCGAGACTGTCCTTGAGACTAATCGTAAATGGTCCGGAAACATGCCGCTCTTTTAGGACATACCATACTCGTGGAGCATCATTACGAGACTCTCCTGTGTATTCAGCGTCTCCGCCAAACCATCTTCCCGCACCACCTTCTTGCCTCCGAACGGCCGATGTTGTAGGTATGAGTGTAACATCTCCTGTGATCTTCTCGGGCTCTATTGATCTCATAACTCGAAGGTTGTCGATCACATACATTCCTCGTCCATGCGTGGCTACAACCAATGCATGATCACGCTCTTGAAAGGCGAGGTCGCGAACAGCCGCGCCAGGCATGTTATTGCGGAATGAAATCCAGTGGCTGCCTGCGTCCAACGACATCCACAAACCTTCTTCAGTACCAAGGAACAACAGGTTCTTACGAACTGGGTCTTGGCGGATAACATGAGCATATCCCTTTACTTCGAGTGTTGGCAAGAACGTCCAATTCTCTCCGAAGTCGTTTGTGTATGCGGCGTACGTGTGCATGTCTCCGTTCATGTGTCCATCAAATGTTACCATACATGAACCTTCATCATAAGACGATGCATCCACGTACGACACCCATGTTGCCTTTGGTAGAAGTGGCGGAGGGGGCGTTACATTTGCCCATGTTTTGCCGCTGTTTTGTGTTACCTGGACGTTGCCGTCGTCGGTGCCAACCCATAACACATTAGCATTGCGGGGGCTCTCCGCTATGGCTGTTATCGTGCAGTGGTTTTCAGCAGATGAATTGTCGAGGGTTAGTCCGCCGTTATCGCGTTGATTCAGCTTGAGCGAATCGTTGGTAGTTAGGTCTGGGGAAATACGCAACCACGAGTCACCACGATCAGTTGTTTTGAATAGGTATTGTGAACCAACAAAAATAACACCTGATGCACTTCCATGCACCATTGGCGTGTTCCAGTTATATCGAAGCTTCAGCGTTCCATCGTCTGGTGTTGGAGCAATGTTTTTTGTTTCTTTAGACCGAAGATTTGTGCGGTTGATGTTACCACCTTGCGACTCCCAGTACACAACCGACGGATCAGCTGGTTCTGGCACAACGTAAAATCCGTCGCCCCCTCCAACAAACTTCCAATCACCATTAGCTATTCCACCATCAGCATCTGAGGGACCTTTCCAAGATCCATTGTCCTGAAGTCCACCATATACGTTGTATGGTGTGGCATCATCTACAGACACATGATAGAACTGGGCTACTGGAAGATTTGACATGAAACGCACTGTTTTACCATGCTCCACCGACTCATACACTCCACCATCTGTTGCGAGAAGGATGTGCTCAGAATTGGACGGATCTATCCAAACCGCATGAAAGTCGCTGTGAGCTGCCGGCGCAATATTTTCAAACGTGCGGCAAGAGTCATCGCTGCGATACATTCGGATACCGCATTTATAAACAACATTTTTGTGAACGGGGTCGCACACTAGACGCGAGAAATAAAAGGGGCGAACATCAACCACCGACCCTGTATATCGTTTCTCCCACGATACGCCACCATCGCTACTTACATACATGGCCGATTCCTTTGCCTCTACACTAGCGTAGATGAGTTTTGAATCTACTGGGGACATAGCCAATGCAATTCGACCCATTTCTGCTGCGGGCAGACCTTTGCTGCAACGCGTCCATGTTGTTCCACCATCAGTACTACGAAAAATGCCGGAACCAGCACCGCCTGAAACAAACGAATATGGCGTGCGACGGAAAGACCACATTGAGGCCAACATGATCTTTGGGTTTTTGGGATCTATGACGATGTCTGAACAACCTGTGCGTGCATCACCCGCCAATACTTTGGTCCACGTTGTACCAAAATCAGTCGTCCTAAAAAGTCCTCGCTGGTCACTATCTGCAAACAACGGGCCTGGGGCAGCAACGAACAACGTGTTGGAATTCTTTGGATCTATTGCGATTCGAGAAATACGTTCTGTTCCCACCAGTCCACAATTGGTCCACGTTCGCCCCTTATCTACACTTCTGAATACGCCAGCGCCAACAGAAACACTGTTACGCGTCCATGATTCTCCCGTCCCCACCCACAACGTGTCTGGATGGTTCTGGTCGATGGTAATTGCACCAATGGACTGTGGGTATTCATCAAACACCGATGTGAATTTTACGCCGCCGTCTGTGGTGCGCCATACGCCTCCACCTGCTGCACCAACGTAGAACGTTTTTGCAGACGCATCAACTACGGCAATGTCACTTATGCGGCCGCTTGTAACAGCAGGTCCGATAGACCTGGCGCGAAGGGGGCCAAGCATACCTCCCGTAAAAAGCATCTGCGCATTGGACACAGAACATGCCAATGCGCAGATGATAATCGTAGTGTTGAGTTGGCAACGAACGGAAATACGCAAGATATCTTCTTTCTACTTTTTTACCGGAGCATCAACTGGTGCAGGCGCTGGAAATGCAAAACGTGAATCTGGGATCTCTACGTTAACCTTGGGATTGCTATACGTCATGGTCATCATGGCCTGACCTTCTGAACGCATTTCCATAACCATTGGCACCTGAACGCCGCCAAGATCTTGGTAGTTAGAGTAAATCATTTCTACGTCTGCTTCTTGACCCATCATATTGATGCGCATATCAGTTCGTACTTCGAGCCATGTTATAGCATCGATATACACGAACTTTACTTCCTTGTCTTTATCTGTCACCTTAATTTTATACGTCGTCGAACCATCAACGTCCTGAGGTCCTACAAGCTCTACTGCGTAGCCCTTTTCTTTCCATCCAATAAGCATTCCGTCGATATCAGCTTGCTCACTAAGACGCTTTGTTTCGCTTGCTGGAGAAAGTTCTGGCTTGTTGCCGGCCATTGGGTTTACGGCCCAACCTGTTTTACCATCAAAAGCAGTTACCATGGTCATACCCTGAAAAGACATATCCATTCTGAACTTCAAGGGGCGTTTCATTACTTGCGTGAAGTTCAGTTCCATTCCTTGCGCCATAGACATCGTGCCGTCCATAGTAAAAGACTTCAACCCTTGTAGCTTAGCCATGCCACCACGAGCGGCGAGATTCTTTGAAAGGACTTCATCTAGTGTGATGGCAGACGAGGACGCAAAGCCCCCTACCATAAGTATTATGATCGCGAGAAGGAAATTGCGCATGGGTATTATCTCCGTTTTGGAATGGAATTGTAAAAGAGTCGCGGTTGTTACGCAAATTAGGTTTGTTAGTTACATACTCCGAGCCCCATGTGTGCCAAAACGTAATTTTCTGCCTCCTTTTGTTACTTGCTCTACCAAGCATATTGCAGGGGCAAACAATTTTGGGGATCGACAGTGTTCTCACGGGAGACTGGTCTGGAGACGTTACTTATAGCACTGGACTGAGAAACAGAGTTATCCTCCACATAGTTTCCTATACAAATGGTCCATGCACCGCTACGTGGGACTCCCCAAATGCCGGATATTTTGGCAATAGCTTTAGCTCCGTTTCGTGCGCTAATGGACGTCTACTCTTTGAAAGCCAACCTGCGGATGTTGTAGTTACGGGATTTCTCGATATTGGTGCACTCACGATTACAGGGACGTGGCTCCAACGAAAGACGAACTCGCCCATTGTTTTGCGGAAAATACTTGCTGTAACGCATTTACAAGAAACCCGCCTAGCTCAGCAATCCCAAGACCGAGAACTTAGCATACCAAATCGTCCTGCGGGCAACATCGTGGGCGCGGTACTAACGCTTCCTGACACATTAGGAAGGTATCCACTTGCTATTCTTGCCGGTGACAGGGGGCAGTTCAACCGTGATCAACGCTCGGCCTCGGGGCACGCCCCTGGTCTTGTTATGGCCTCCCTGTTTGCGTCACGTGGAATTGCTACACTTAGATTAGACGACCGAGGAACGGGGCTAACAACTGGAACCAGCGATCCACAGTCGATGGATGACGAGGCCTCCGATATCTCAGCGGCTCTTCGACGGATCCGTTTCGATAAAAACATCGACACAACCCGCGTTGTAATCATTGGTTTCGGAGAAGGCGGTTTAGCATGCGCAATTGTAGCAAGCCGTTACCCAGATCTTGTTACGAGCATCGTGTGTCTGTCTACACCTGGTTTATCAGGCAGAGCTACACTTACGGCTCAGATTATGGCGCGGGAAATCTCCCGTCAGACGGATGAGGAATTGGCTGGTGTTGCATCGGATTTGGTGGATAGATGGTGTGCGATCACGCAGGCAGGGGGCTCCAATGCCGAGCTCACACTAAAGATTTTAGCCGTCGCAGATTCCATAATTGATGATCGGCCAGACCTTATGTCTCGGTATCCACTTGCGGCCTATCTCAAAAGGGCTGGACGTGAGGAATATGTATCAACTACGTTGTTGCCGTGGATACGGTCGTTCTTGTGGTATAACCCCGCAAACTATTTCGGCAACGTTACTCAGCCCATCTTAGCATTGTTTGCCGTAAAGGACATCGAAGTGCCAGCAGCCAAACACGCGGAGGCATTTAGGCGCCTGGACAAAATTTCCCGAAAAGTCATGATCGAGTCTGTTGACGACGTCAACCATATGTTCCAGTCATGCGACGCATGTACGGAGGAGGAGATGGCTCAGACCAACGAGACGATCAACGAGAACGTTGTAACCCGCTTAGTTCGCTGGGTAGTACAAGGGAAGTAGCCCCTTATTGGGCTAGGCAAGCACGTGTGTAGGTTAACGTGCCGGTAGGGCTTTGGCGAACAACAACATATTCCGTATCAGCGCGGTTGCGCATGACGCTCGTGAGCGACGCGGAGGTAGATAGTGTGTCGAGCAACGACGTCTGCATTACGATTGGCTTCAGGTCTGGAGAAAACACCAAATACGTGCTGTCGTTCTCAAGATAGAACTCGGTAACAGACTTCTTGGTAACGGCATCGATCTCTACCGGAGAAACAGAAACTCCCAGATCATGTGCTGCACCAAAAGAAAGATCCAACACCCGCTTATGGATGAACGGACCTCTGTCGGTTACTTCTACAAGGATTGCCTTGCCACTCTTTGTATTCTCTACCCTCAGGATTGTACCAAACGGCAAGGTGCGGTGAGCTGCCGTATAGGCATTCATATCAAACTTGGTTCCGCTGGCTGTGCGGCGTCCGTGGAACTGTTTCCCATACCACGAAGCCAATCCATCTATCGCGTCAACTGTTTGGAATGAGACAGTTTCGGCAATGGCTGGCTCAGCAACAGTAGGAACTGGCGAGGCCACTAGTACCTTTGCACCTACAGGAACATCCGATGCCTGAAGGAAGAAACTGATAGACATCACGGCCGCAAAAACGGCCACGAAAACTGCGAGACGAATGTATTTCTTTGTCGAAAGCTGTAGTACCATAACGATTTGTCCTCCATCGAGAACAGCAAGTTAGGGGTTTTCCACAGGAACCTAATGAATGAATCATGAATATAAGTTCATGATTACACGGCACATTCCCTTAGAACAGCAACTTCGATCCGACGATTTTGGCCGCGTATGGCCTCAAGTTCGTCCTTGGTCATCTTCTTTGCCTGTGCCGAAGTTGGCTCCTTTACACGAGGCATGGCCGAGCCATATCCAACAGCACCACGGATCTTCTTTGCTGGAACGCCTTGCTCGAGAAGCCATTGGCGGACCTTTTGGGACCGTAGGCCAGACAGATCTTTGTTCCGTTGGGGTGGGCCGTCTGCCGAGGCATGCCCCTCAACCATCACTTGAAGATCCTCGCAGGACTCCTGCAGATACGTCAGAAGCTCGTTGAGATTCTTGGCTGTTTCTGGCTGGTCAAAGTCAAACTCAGCAGTGTTCACTTTAAAACGGATGTCCTTGGCAAACGACGTTCGTTTCCTAGGAGCAGGGCTTACGGGCGGTGAAACCACCGGCGCAGGTTCTTTTATCCGAACCGTGTCTGGCGGTGGAGCTGGCGTTTGAATGCGAATAGTATCGGGTGCCGGAGCTTGCGGCGCAAATGCTTCCGGAGGGGTTTGTATGGAGGGGGCTGGTTGCTTTGGAAGTTCACAACAACAGTGGCCTGGCGCGCCACATCCACACACAGAACAAACATCATGGTGGCGTGGCGTGTTCTGTGATTTTGAAGGGTTGTTGAAACGGTAGGTAAAACCGATGGAAAAATTCGACAATGCGTCATTTCCAGACGCCCCTTTATAATCATCGAGATATTCTGACATTACAAAACGGTACTCGCCACGCATCAAGAGCCCAACGGTGCGAGACAGGGGGATTTTTAATCCACCACCAACTGGAATGGAGACTACGGATTTTGAGTAAAGCTCTGCTGCGTTGTTTGGTAGTGCCGAATGTTCATCACTGTTTGATGGCGCAAAGTTCACGAGGCCAACACCAACTGTAATAAACGGAACAGCGGGGATATTATCTACGAGAACGTAACTCACTAAAAAGTCGAACGTTGTTACTCTGCTTTCATTCTCCAACTCAATGGTAGTTAGGGAGTTTGGATACTTGTTTCCAATAATTGCATCTGCGCCAAAATATTGCGGATATCCGGCAATCTTCGCGTCAGTTATCTTCCAGCGGTATTCTCCAATTCCCACCCTTGCTTCTAAAAGTAGCCGGTCCAGAGCAGCATACTGAAGGGAAATTGCACCCGAGGGTCCAAAGGAGTCATCCGAGAATTCCCCATGGTATTTGTACATACCACCCGAGATCGTCCCAATCACATCACCTTGACGAGACTGAGCATGGGCTTGGTCTTGGGCCTGGAACGCGCAGGCCGTTACTATAATGATTGTGGCAAACGTTTGGATGTTCATTGTTGTCCTCGTAGTAGTTTCTCTTTGCATTCTTTGCACTCCGTTGCCTCAAAAGGTAAGAGCCCCTTTGTAATGCGATACTTTCCGTCTGACTTGCGCTGTCTGCGGTACCATTTTCCTTCTGTCTCACGCAGGTCACTACCGTCCTCTAGTTTGCGTGATAAATCCCAACGGATTTTTTCTGGTCCACGCGGTGGATCGTTGTCTACACATATTCCCATTCCTGGAGGTCCAAAACACTCTCTGTGTTGCCCCTTTGGACATGGAACATCCATCGGCTCTGGTGCTGGCCCAGGATTTTCTGCCTCCGGTGCCCCGGCCGAAGCAGGTGGTTGAGATGCAGCGGGTGTGGGTTGTCCACCACCAGTGGATAAACCTCCACCTTTTCCACAACAGCAACAGCAACAACAGCAGCTACAGCAACAACACGAGCGATTACAACATTGATGATCATCGCCTAAACATCTTACATTGCAACAGGTTGCATCACACTCATCACAATTCATCTCATATTCTTCGTCGTCACAATATTCTTCGGCTTGTTGGTAATCTTCGTCATCGCGGTTGTTGAATCGGTAGGTAAAACCAATTGAGAACGAGTTAAGCGCATCATTTTTTCCGGAGAAGGACACGTCGTCCAAAAACTCCGACATAACAAATCGGTGTTCTCCACGGAGCAGAAGACCAACTCTGTTGGAGATAGGAATGTGGACGCCGCCCCCAACGATGAACGCTATTACAGAACGTGGGTAGAGCCCTGCTTCTGCATTGGGCAATGCCGAATGTTCACTTGAGTTAGAAGGGGCAACGTTGAGTAGGCCAAAACCGGCACTAACAAAGGGGCTAGATGGAATATCATCAACAAGGACGTAGCTCACGAGCAGGTCGGCCATTGTGGCTCTGCTCTCATTTTCTGGCTCAATGGTTGTAAGTGAGCCCGGGTATTTGTTGCCTAGTTGAGCCCCTTGTCCAAAGTATGTTGGATAGGCCGCTATCTTCGCGTCGGTGATCTTCCATCGATATTCACCAATTCCGAAGCGCCCTTCAACCCATAGTCTATCGAGTACTGCGTATCTAATGGACGTAAACGCTGCTGGACCAAACATGTCATCAGCCATCTCACCCTGATACTTCAAAACACCGCCGGAAAGTTCGCCTACTACGTCTCCCTGCCTAGACTGAGCATAACTCAGCCCGAAGGCAAACATGAAAACGATACCTATAACCAAGAGTAGGCGCACACCCCACCATGGGTCGATGAAACATCCGTGACCATCATAGCGGAAAATACCATCAATAACCATTCCACAAGCACATGTTTCCACGAGACAATGGTTGAAGAGTATGCTTCAACCGTCTTTTATACTACGATGTTACGCGTATTGTTGTGTGGATTTTTCAATACGATATCCACACAATTGAGGGTATGTAGGCCTGTTTTTCCACAACCCTCCAACTTTATGTATTGCTAGGCGAGGTTTGCAATGGTGTTAAGGATTCTGCTGTTCACAGTTTCTACCTCTCCTACTCCATCAACAGATGCCAGGAGCCCCATATCAGAATAATAGTCGAGCAGAGGGGCTGTTTCTCCGTTGTAAACATCTAGGCGGTGCCGGATGATATCTTCACGGTCATCTGCCCTACCACGTTGCATAAGGCGGTTGATAATGGTTGCGTCATCTACGGCGAGGTTAATGACCGATGAAATGGTAAGCCCCTTTGCCGTAAGCATTGCACCAAGTGCATCGGCTTGAGTGCGGGTACGGGGGAATCCATCCAAGATGCAGCCATTAACAAACGCTTTGCCTGTCATGGTTTCTTCTACAATACGGGCAACAATCTCGTCGGGCACAAGCTTACCTGCATCAACGAATTCCTTCGCGATTGCGCCAACGGCCGACTGGTTTTTAATTGCTGTACGAAATGCATCGCCAGTACTGAGGTGTGCCACACCCAGCTTTTCAGCAAGGATTACGGCCTGCGTGCCTTTGCCAACACCTGGGGCACCAAAGAGAATAATGATCATCGTTTTCCTGCACTAGAATGCGCGAAGATACAACGCTTGGCTAGAAGAATTCTGCGTCAAATGCAGATGCATATGGCGCAGCATACTTCCTCAGGACCTTGAGCATCGCATTGAAGTCCTTTGGAGGCTCTGCCGTAAACGTGAGGGTACTTTCGGTAACGGGGTGGGTAAAGGAAATCCGACTAGAATGAAGGGTAAGCCGATCAATAATCGGTCTTTCTTCGGTTCCTTTAGCAATGTTGTACCGGCGCTTAATGCTTGAGAGGGAAAACTGGTCGTTCTTCCCATAATCTGGGTCAACCAGAAGTGGATGCCCAATAGCAGAGCAGTGTACACGAATCTGATGTTGCCTACCTGTTATCAGGTCGCACTCAACAAGCGTGGCAAGTCTGAACCGTTCAACAACACGAAGCACGGTATGCGCCTCTTTACCCTTGGCAGAGGGCTTCATAAGCCCCTTACGGCGGGTATCAGGGGTAATTGGTATATCGATTTTGATTGAATCGCGATCTACGATACCCGATACAATGGCAAGGTATGTCTTGGTTATGGTATGAGATTCGAACTGCTGATTCAGATGTTTATGTGCTTCAGGAGTTAGCGCCATGAGCATTACGCCCGATGTATCACGGTCCAGCCGGTGTACGGTAAATGCAGTGCCAAACTTTTCACGGACGCTCGACTTCACACTTGGAATGGTAGGATCGTACCGATCAGGAATTGCAAGCAGGCCTGCGGGCTTGTTTACTACCACCATGTCTTGGTCGGCATAGAGATAGGTTAGGGGCTGACGTTTCATTGCTTCCCTATCCGTTGAGCGGCAGTAACGGTATTGCGAAGAAGCATGGCGCGGGTCATCGGACCAACGCCGCCTGGCACTGGTGTTATGGCCGAGGCCTTAGCTGACACTTCGTCAAATAAAACGTCGCCGGTGAGCTTTGTAGTGCCATCGGGCAGGGTTATTCGGTTGATACCAACATCAATAACAACAGCTCCAACTTTAACATGATCGGCGGTGATAACACCGTTGACGCCAACTGCAGAGATCAAAATATCTGCACGGCGTGTGTGCTCGGCTATGTCTGGTGTACCTGTATGACATATCGTTACTGTTGCATTTCCTTGAGGTCTCTTTTGTGCCAACAACATTGCAAGGGGCTTGCCAACGATATTACTCCGTCCTACAACAACGGCATGTTTCCCCGAGGTTTCAATTTGATACCTCTTCAACATTTCCAACACACCATAGGGCGTACATGGAATAAAGCCGCCGAGACCGATCATCAACTTACCTGCATTTTCCGGATGGAATCCGTCCACGTCTTTTGCCGGATCTATCGTGCGAATCACACGGTGTTCGTTGATGTGTTTAGGAATTGGCAGTTGCACAAGGATTCCGTGAACGGATGGATCGTTGTTCCATGCCTGCACTTGTGCAACCACGTCTTCTTCTGTGGCATCGGATGGCATGCGGACAATGGTTGACCGAATGCCGACCTTTTCGCAGTCTTTTGACTTATTGCGCACGTAAACGGTACTCGCCGGATCCTCACCAACAAGGAGCAGGTTTAATCCTGGAACCAGACCGCTGGAATCTTTCAACCGCGCTACATCTGCAGCAACTTCTGTTCGTATTTCGGCGGCTAGGGCGTTTCCGTCTATAAGTATGGGCATGCTCAAAGATACGGAGCAGGAATTTGCCCATGCCTCAACTCTTGAGCATCGCCGATACCTCGCCGATCTGCGTCATTGGGCGCTCACAGGCATAGTCGGTGCAGACCAACACGGAAGGCACGGGCGCAAGATCAAAGGGATAGGCCGCCTCACGCAATGCCGAAGCAGCCGCTTCATCTGCTGGTTTGTGGATGATGAAGGTACGTGGACGATATGAGGCGTTACATAACGTTTTGGCCTCTACGATGAACGCATCCGCTGCATCTCCATTGAGCACAACTTCTGACGTTCCTCCGCTGATGCTATCCCAGGCACAGAGGAGCATGCAGAAACCTGGGCCAGAACGAGCTAACTGCAGACCGTACGATGTTACGCTAGCCAACGCTGCTTGGCGGAACAGACGGGAATTTGTGATTGCCGCAAGGCCCGCAAACAGCAACGCAGCCATGCTGTTACCACATGGGTACGCCCCATCGTGGCCTTGTTTTTGTCGAACCAAAACGTCCTGCACTTCTCGTGAGTTGATACACAAAGCCCCTTCATCATCGGCATAGTTCCTGATAACTACATCTGCGTTATCCATGGCATCACGCAGGTAATCGCCATGGCCTGTTGTTTGGTACAGCTCCAATGCTGCCCACCCAAACATCGCATGGTCATCCAACATGGTTGGTACGGCGGCGTGCCCGTTGCGAAAACGATGGAATGTTAACGGTTGAGCAAACGAAGCGTACGCAGCAGTTGCCATGGCCGTGAGCGATTGATCATTCATAGCTCTACCAGCTCTTGCCAAGGCGCCAATCATGAGGCCATTCCAATCAACCAGGATCTTGTCGTCAGTAAGGGGCGCAACACGCGTAGCTCTTTGCGCAAGAAGTTGAGGACGTATGCGGTTCCACTCTTCATTTTTTACGAGCGTTCGCAACTCTTGCATCGAGACGTACAGAATATTTACTTCAACGGCATTTCCACTTGCCTCGTCGTGAAAATTACCTTCTTCACGTACATGCAAAAGATCACGTATCGCCGATGGGATATCGAGAAGTTCCTCCGATTTCCATACATAGAACTTCCCTTCTTCACCTTCACTATCTGCATCTTGGGCAGAGAAGAATGCGCCATTTGCACTTGTCATTTCACGTCGCAAATATTCTGCAATCTCGAGCACCACTGTTTTGTACAGATCATCCTTTGTAAGCTGCCAGGCCTCGGCATAGGCCATCATCAATGTTGCTTGGTCGTACAACATCTTTTCAAAATGTGGTACGCGCCATTCACGGTCAGTGCTGTAACGATGGAATCCAAAACCAACATGGTCATACATTCCACCGGCCCTCATGGCATCAAGAGTGGTGCAAACCATGCTGAGTAGACCCATGTCTGCGCGCTGATGTGCAATGCGCATCAGCAGCAGAAGATGATGTGCAGAAGGAAACTTTGGCTTTACAGCAAAGCCGCCATAGACATCATCGAACATACGTTTGTGATGATCCGCAACCACGTCAATGATGTTTGCGGGAACGTCACCAAAAAAACTCGCAGCTGCTTGTTCCTTGAGCGCCTTTGTAAGTTCAAAAGCAGTTTCAGTAATACGCAGGCGATCAGCGTCCCACACTTCTCGGAGCCGGATTAGAAGATCGAGGAATCCAAGACGATTGCCAAAGGAGTGTCGCGGAAAATACGTCCCTGCAAAAAACGGCTGTTTCTCTGCGTCCATCATCACCGTAAGGGGCCAACCACCGTGGCCAGTAAGAGACTGGCATACGTCCATACAAATCGCATCCACGTCGGGTCTTTCCTCGCGGTCTACCTTTATACTCACGAAGTGTTCGTTAAGATATGCCGCCACGTCTGCGTCTTCGAATGACTCGTGGGCCATTACGTGACACCAATGACACGTTGCATAACCAATACTCACGAAGACCGGCTTGTCTTGATCACGTGCGCGGGCAAATGCTTCATCGCTCCATGCATACCAGTCTACAGGGTTTTCGGCATGCTGCAACAGATACGGCGATTGTTCAAGAGCAAGCCGATTCTTAGCGTGCTCAGTGGGCATAGACGCTAGAGATCGTCGGGATCAAATATTCATCAAACGCGCGTTGCATATCATAATCAGGTTCCCATCCCCAGTCACGTCTGGCAGCAGAATCATCAACATCTGCGCACCACGAATCAATAATGGCTTGTCTCTTAGGGTGGGGCGCATACGTGATTTCGGCTGACGGAAACGCTTCCTTCACCTTGGTTGCAATCTCTTGCGCCGATGGAGAAAACGCACCGATGTTATAGACACGTTGTGCAAGGTTTTCTAAAGGGGCTGCAGCAAGCTCTAACAATGCCTTTACACCATCTGGCATAGCCATAAATGGGATCTGCGCGTCGGGCCGGACAAAACACGCATACGGCATCCCTTGCGCTGCAGCGTGTATCATCTCTGGTGCATAATCACTTGTACCACCAGTAGGTATTGTTGTTGCAGAAATGAGTCCAGGGAACCGCAGGGCCCTAAAGTCCAGCACCTTTATGCCGGCCTCATCCGTGAGTTGACCAAACCGGTCGCTCATATACGCACCCAGCTGCTCACAATACACCTTGTTGATGCCATACATCGTTGTTGGCTGTAGATGTTCAAACTCCGAAACAGCTCCCGCTGCATTCTTAGCGGTAAGGTCCTTCATACCATATACGGCAATGGTACTTGGAAACAGGAACTTTACAGCAGTACCCGTTCGTGTTCCAATACGGCGGGCCATGAGAAGGAGCCCCATAGTACCATTCACATTTACATTGTGTGCACGTTCCGGATTTTTCTCTGAACTCGTAGAAAGCAATGCGGCCAAATGATAGATCTCCACAACATCGTGCTTCTCTATCTCAGCAACAATTGCAGGGTTCGCCACATCACCTTGCAATGCTACATGTACAAGTGGACGTAAACTTTCTGCCAAAGGGGCTAAGTCTAACGCAATGATCTTATGATCTCCGCTCGATGCAAGTGTTTCAAGAAGACTGTGGCCAATTTCTCCGTTGGCGCCGGTTACGAGGATGAGGGACATAGGGGAGAGTTACGTAGTTACAGAGTTACGAATTGCAAAATTAGGCAATCAACATGAAAGCGAACACCTAATGTACTGTCGTAACTCCGTAACTACCCATATCTCCGCAGAAACTCCAGCATACCTTGTTGTTGCCAAACAAAGGACTGGTCTTGTGTTTCAAATCGACGGCGGAGGGTGCCGTATTGGTGAACTGCGCGAGCGGACCAATACCACTGCAGGAGAATCGCACGTTGTTCATCGGATGCATGAGAACATGATATTGGCAAGATTACATTTACTGCTATTTCGCGGCGGAGGGCAGCACCTTCCACGGATATACGTGTACGTTCTGCGTGTTCAAAGGCGCCGAGGATTTCATCAGGTGGTATGCTTATGATGTTACGAGCGAACAATCCTAGAGGAGATTCATCGATGGCAAAACGAACAGAATGAAAAATGTCTACGGGTAATGGATGACGTCTCTTAGAACTCAACCTATCGAAGTACCCTGCCGTTAGAACCCGTATGGCTTCTGGTACGCCAACTCTACCTATTGCTGAACGTGCCAATGCCGTGGCGCGGTTGAGACGCAGCATTGCAGCCCGTTGAATCTCGTCCACCGCAGTTGTATCTGCAGGGGGCAATGGGGTTTGCATGCGCAGTGCATGCCCCATTTCATCATGAGGTAGTACAATTGTCCAGCGAGCTTGGGTTACTGGTCGGTCATCCGACAACACAATATGAATCAGCACCTCATTATAGCGCGGATCGGTATCGTGCCGATGGTGTATCCATGCCGAGGAGTGTACATGAAACTCAGCATCGCCTATATACACTGTGCCATCATGGAGCACCGCTATGTGTGTTACATCTGGTCCTTCGTGGGGGTTGATCATACCTGGGGCCAGCACCTGTATCAAGTCGCCGTTGGTGCACACCCATGCCCTACCCACGTCCGATAGGAGTCTGTGTGCAGCTCTCTGAAGAAGCCGTTCTGGCAGATCTAACAATGACATTGAAACACCTCGTGTTCCTTCGTGTTACCAGCGGGCATCAACGTGACATGACTTCCCTCTCTGCCAACGATCTCTTGGATACAATTCGTAGTGTAAATTGAGCTGCAATTTGAGGGTGTCAAGGAGAAGAATCATGAAGTCAGAAAACGGGATTAACGGTCACATGAAGGCTGCTGCGTCACGTAGCACGTCTGCGTCGCAAGCTTGAGCAGGCAGATATCATCATAGATGTCCAAAAAAAAGTGGCGCCGCAGCTGAGGTCAATGGATGCTACCGAGGAGCAGAACTGATGAAGCACGTTGCACATTTGAGCGAGCACGTTGGCGTGAGATGTGCGTGCGGAAGTCTTGGCCTGGCACGCTCTACGTACTATTTACGAATGCGTCCAAGTATAGCTACCGAAGCCAAAGCCCAGACCTCTACCGAAACGCGCTCTGAGTGAAGAAGAGCGGGCTTCGGCAATCGCTAATGCAACAAGCTACGAGTACATAGACAAGGCACCTGCTACGATTGTAGCAAGTCAGCTGAACCTACAAAATCTACATCTGCAGCAAACGCACGCTCTATCGCATACTGCATTCGGCAGAGGATGGTGCGCGAGCGCCGAACTATCACAAGACACCTCGCATACAGCAAGCCGGAATTGATGGCAACAAAACCGCTCCAGATGTGGACGTGGGACATCACCAAACTCAAGGGACCATCGAAGGTCATCCTGTATAGCCTGTACGTGGTACTCGACATGCACAGCAGGTGCATCGCCTGATCTCTGACAAGAGTGTTGCACGCGCGAATGCATTGAAAGGATGGCATTGGTGATTCATGCAGACCGGCTAGTTCGTCCGGGTGATACTAAGAGTTACTCACGGCCATACTGTGAAATAGCCACCGGGCTCAGCCTGAGCGGTTCGTCAATGGTGCTCCACAACACAAGACAGTTCCGCAAGAGGTCTGGATCAACATGCTAATTCAGGCCCACGAGCAAAACCCAATTTCCACACTATATTCGTGAACACAAATTGTCCAGTTTTCGTTGGTAGGTACCGTAATCACGGACGACAATAAAATGAAAATAGTACTACTTGCCTATACTCTTCTTCTATCTATTGCGGTATCCTTTGCACAAGATGGCTCATTAGACCTTTCATTCAGCACTGACGGTCGCGTGGTAGTTTCCATAGGAACTTTTGATGGCCAAGCCAGTGCTATTGCCGTACAAAGCGATGGAAAAATTCTGGTTGCCGGACACAGCCATAACAATAGCAATTATGATTTTGCGCTGGTGCGGTTCAACAGCGATGGCACCCTTGACAATAGCTTTGGTAGCGCGGGAGTGGTTACCACAGCCATAGGCACCGGTGATGATAAAGCCCGTGCTATTGCCCTGCAAAGTGATGGTAAAATTGTGGTTGCGGGTTATTCCTACACAGGAAGTATTGATGCCATAGCCGTGGCGCGATACAACAGCAATGGCAGTCTCGACAATACCTTTGATGGCAATGGAATGCTAACAACCTCTCAAGGCGTTTACAACGAATATGCCCAGGGTGTGGCTATACAAGGCGATGGGAAAATCGTAGTTGCAGGGGTATGTATAATGTGAACAACTTTGATGTGCGCGTGGTGCGCTACAATGCCGATGGAAGCCTTGACAACACGTTTGATACTGACGGACTTGTGCTTACTGCTGTTACCGCTAATTACAGCGATTATGCCAACGCTGTGCAACTGCAAAGTGATGGGAAAATAGTGGTGGCAGGTTTCAGCAACGCGGGACTTCAGTCCGATTTTATGGTGCTTACGCTACAACAGCGATGGCACACTGGACAATACCTTTGACAGCGATGGAATTGTTACCAACGCCGTTTGGGGAACATTTAACGAATACGGCAACGCCCTTGCCATACAGGCTGACGGCAAACTGCTTGTAGCCGGAAATACCAACAATTCATACTACGATTTTGTAATACTGCGTTACAATACCAACGGAAGTTTAGACCCCACCTTTGAGGATGACGGAGTGGCTGTTACTGACTCCGGAACTTTGACCGATATGGGAAAGGCAACAGCCATACTGGTACAAACCGATAATAAAATTATTGTAACTGGCTTGCGCAATTTCAACACCGTACTAAATTTTGCTGTGGCCAAATACAACAGTGATGGCACACCAGACACTACCTTTGACAGTGATGGACTGGTATCAACCGATTTCGGGACTACGAGCAGTGATCAGGCTTTTGCAACCGCCATTCAATCTGACGGAAAAATATTGGTGGCAGGTGGCAGCTATAGCAGCAAAAGCAGTATTGCTGTGGCGCGTTACAACAACATTGTTAGTGTTCCGGCAGGATCAATCGATATCAACACACCCGTTGAAGATGAAACAATAACTGCCTATCCCAACCCTTTTGCAGAGCAAACGGTTTTGCAGACAAACAATCCTTTATATAACGCAACTCTCGTGATTTATAATTGTTTCGGGCAGCAAGTAAAAGAAATAGAAAATATTTCGGGGCCGACGGTTAATCTATTCCGTGACAATCTTCCAAACGGACTGTATTTCGTTCGGCTTACACAAGGCAACATAATTATTGCGGCAGACAAATTAGTAATCATCGGCTGACACGAAAGACAACAGCACTACACATAGCAGCACCTACAAGAAACCGGCGGTTGAGTGGCTAAATGGAGCTTTGTGCTTCGAAATCGCCAGCTTCTTGTAGCTGCTAACCGTTATGGGCAAGGCTATGTCGACACTACAACCATCAAAACCATTTGCTGCCTGACCGTTACTGTCTCGTCATTATTAGGCTAACCCATAGCCTTTTCACAAAATAACATTGTGAGAATCATGTTACTTCATGTAACTTTCGTGCAATTGTATAAGCGTCTTTTAAGGTAAGCATCTTTGCATGTGCTCAATGCTACGTGCCTTTTCCTAATACAATTAATAAATAACTATTTATCTGTTGAATAATTTAACAAAAATTAAAATGAATTACATCGAATCAAGCAACGATGCCACTGGCACACCAGTAAGAATCTATTACAACGATTACGGAACAGGCAAACCCATTATCCTCATTCATGGTTGGCCACTTAGCAACGAAATGTGGGAATATCAAATTAGCGATCTAGTAAATAGCGGACATCGTGTGATTGCCTATGACAGAAGAGGTTTCGGTAAATCATCTAAGCCTTGGGACGGTTACAATTACGATACACTGACTGACGATTTATCAGCACTTATAGACGAACTCAAATTAGAAGACATCACACTTATTGGTTTTTCAATGGGAGGGGGCGAAGTAGTTCGCTATTTCAGTCGTCATGGCGGAAAAGGCGTTACAAAAGTTGTCTTGATTGCTTCAGTAACACCATTCAGGCTAAAAACAGATACCAATCCTGATGGAGTACCTCAAGAAAAATTTGATGACACTATCGATAAAATGAAACAAGACCGCATTGGTTTCATAGATGATTTCGGAAAAACATTCTTTGGTGTATCTGTATTGAGTAAACCACTAAGTACACCCTTGTTAGAATATTATCGAATGTTATGCTCGTTCGCATCTCCACGGGCTATGCAAGAATGTGCCAATGCATTTACAACAACCGATTTCCGTAATGAAATGAAAACTGTAAATGTTCCAACATTAATAATTCATGGCGATGAAGACAATACAGTTCCAATCGAACTCACATCAAAACAATCATCCAAACTTATTCCAAACAACATGCTCCTTATATATCAGGGTGCACCACATGGTTTGTTCTATACCGAGAAAGAAAAATTGAACGCTGATATAATTGAATTTGCTGCAAATGGAATAATGGGAGTGGAAAGATTAAATAGGCAGCTAAACGAACAGGGTCAGCTGGAATAGTAGAAGACCTCTCTGCCAACGATCTCTTGAACACAATTCGTGGTGTACATCAAACTACAATTTGAGGGGGTCATGGAGAAGTGAGATGAGTCCTAGACCCCTAAATAGTTGGGCGGTTATTCTACGTTTGAAGACTAACACAGGTAGAAGTAACTCATGATTAACGGCTCGTGATATTGAAGTAGGTCGAAGAGAACGGGCTAGCCGTAACGCTTCGAAAGAACTACCAAGTACGCAAAGTCAAATAATCAGTGGAAGGAGCATTTGCAGAATGTTGCTCAGCGCGAACGTTGCCGGTGGAGGCTCAATCAAATTCGTTCTTCGACGTTTTAGGTTGCGGCCGGTCAAATTGTCTCGAACGAAGAGACACTTTGTACCCTACCAAGCAATATGGGTCTGGTGTAATTTATTCTCTGTCTGTTTTTAGTTCTCCTTTGACTTCTACTCTTTCCAAATCGGAAGTTGCTGGGCCATTGATTACCCTACCTTCTGTCGTAAACCGTGAACCATGTGCCGGGCAATCAAAAGATTTTTCTTCTGCATTCCATCGTAATATGGCTCCAAGGTGCGGACAGATTGCGATGCAGGTGTGTAGGTTGTTTTGTTCATCGCGGTAAACGGCATTTTTTTTCATTCCCGAAGAAATAATTCCACCCTGTCCCGGTTCTAATTCATCTGTGTTTTCGATATCGCCTTTTGTAATCCAATCTGCATATTGCGCAATCATGTTTCCCGCTTCGTGCAAATAATTACCAGCAGTTTTAATAGTGATTCGTGAAGGACTGTATAGATCTATCCACGGATTTTGTTTCTCGGTGATTATGTCGGTCAGAATAATTGCGCCTAACGTTCCGTGTGTCATTCCGTTTCCAGAATCTCCGGTGATGATATAGATATTTTCGTTACCTGGATTCTTTCCGATGAATGCCATTGAATCAATTGGCTCCATCACCTGTCCTGACCATTTGTATTCTATATTCCCCATTGAAGGAAATCTTCTTTCAGTCCAATCAATGAGCTTGCTATATCTTTCTTCTTCAGGAATATTCTCATCATCGGCTTGCCCTACTCTATGGTCTTCGCCTCCTGAGATAAGAAGGTCAAATTCGGTATCAAGTTCTTGCAATCGCACATAATGATAAGGCGATGCGATCCATTCCGAGTTAGTGTTTCCTGTATCCCACCATAATGCATATGGCAATTTTCCTTTTGGCACTTTTGCCGCAATTACATAGGTGCGATAAGCCAACTGTTTGGTGTGCATGGCAACCCAATCATTCACCGGCGTGTTGGTAGCAACCACAATGTGTTTTGCTTTGATCTCAAAACCGTTCGCCTTTGCCCCTTCCGTTGATATTTCTTCCGCTTTAGTTTCGGTGTATATTTTTCCGCCCATTCCTATGATAATTTCCGTGAGACCTTTCAGATATTTCATAATATGAAACTGAGCTTGTTCCGGAAATTTGATGCACGTCTTTCCTTCTTCAGATTCCAATCCAGGAACTTGTGCTAACATTTCTGTGAATATTCCCGCGCTTTTTGTTGCCTCAAATTCTTTTTCTAAAGTTTCATCTGTATCGTTTTCGCTTAGAAATAGATATCCTGGAACTCTTCTGAAATCGCAGTCAATATTTTCATGGTGAACCGTATTCGCGATAAACTGAATTGCTTCCATGTGACTGTTGGCGGCAAGCATGGCCTTTTCTTTCCCGAATATTCTTTCAAGTTCATAATACCGGTCGTCCAATGCGCATGTAAGGTGTGCTGTTGTTCGGCCAGTTTCACCACTACCAATGTAACCGTCCTCCACCAGGATTACTTTACGACCTGCTTTTAACAGGCAATATGCAGTTGTCAATCCTGCGATGCCGCCACCGACAATTAGAATATCAGTTTCAACATTCTGTTGTAGTGTATCGAGAATGATCGACTGCGTTGAGGCTGTCCAGAACGATCTGTTTTCTCCTGACGTTATTTTGCTGTCAATTGGTTCGGATGCAGGCGTGTTCATGATGATATACTGTTCTATCTGTGCTTGGAATAAACCCGTGAGTAACAATCTACACTACCTCAATACAAGTATTGTGAATATACCAGAATACTTCGTTGCCCTCCACGCCAACGTTCCCTTTGACACAATTCCCACGTATACACCCAGGTTCAACGCTATATTCGTGAACAATAGCTGCATAGTTTCTGCTTGCGCGCACAACAAATGGCTCCGCGGCTAACATTAGAGGACGGATTTTATGGCTAAAAAAAGACTTGCACCAACATTGACCAACCGAAAAGCTCGTCATATCTTAAAGAAGATTTTTCTCCGTAATGGCTACGTCAGAGTTAAGGACGAAGACAAATTGAAGGCAAATGGATCCCAGAATTACAAGAAGGGGTACGAGATTAGATTCGTACCCAAGGATGATGCTGAATTAGAACTGTTGCAGACCGCTATTGCAACTCTTGGGTTTTATGTAGGTAGAACTTTTGAAAAGCATGGACACGTAATTCAGCCCCTTTACGGCAAGACCATCACGCTCGAGTTTCAAGAGTTGAAGAACAACCAATATTATTAAACACCCTCTCTGCCAACGATCTTTTGGGCACAATTCTTAGCACACTAAGCAGTAGAACACGTCAAATCAAACCCATAATCAAGATCCACTGTCTACGCTATATTTGCAAACACTTGCTGTGCATTTTTCGTTGACAGGTTGCGGCACCGATTGTGTGTAGTCTAAGAGATCATTGGCAGGGAGGGAACAGCGCTCGTTCATTAGTTTTGTAATATTGTGTGTCAATCTTCAACCACGTTACCACCAGATTTAGAGAAACATTCCAATGAAGATGTTCAAGAATTTCAATCTGACTGATTCGTTGCTCTTTATAGCGGCGATGCTTTCGCTTGTTTACTCCGAGATCCTGTTTATCAATGGTAACCATCAACAAGCAATTTTTGTTGGACTTTGGGTTCCATCAATATTAACTTTTGGAATATACTTACGCCTAATTGTTAGAAATAGAAATGATTGAACTCATACCATATTTCGCCGTACTTATATACGCAATGTTTCTCGTTGCTTTCAGCTACGCTGTAACTGACGGCTGGAATTTTTCAGATAAAAAGAAATGATATATTTCTCGTCTCCTGTCTAACCCAATCTAGAGTTACAGAACATTTTCACCACCGAACACATTGTAATCTTACTTAGGTGAATTCGTAAGCACATCATGTAAACGCTCTGCTTCGGCGCGTATGGATTGGATACATGTTTCAGTTAGATCACAATAGAGTAAACCGCGTGAGGCGTTGAATACCGCTGGGCCGTTGGCATTTGCAGCAACTGTGGCTAACTCGTTGCCCCCTTGACTGCCTAGACCAGGGATGAGGAATGGTACATCAGGAAATGCCTTGCGCAGAACACTCAGTTCTTCTGGGTTAGTGGCGCCAACTACAAATCCAATGTCGGCAATTCGTGGCCATGACAATGCCGTACTAATCACTCGCTCAAACAATGGCACGCCGTCTACAATCATTCTCTGAAAATCTGCACTGCCGGGGTTGGAGGTTAGGGCCAGGACGTAGACCATTTTGCCTGCTGCTTCAAGAAATGGCCCCACAGAGTCGCTGCCCATATACGGAGAAACAGTAATTGCATCAGCATTGAGGTCCTCAAACACCGCTCGTGCATAGGCCGCCGAGGTATTTCCGATATCGCCGCGTTTGGCGTCGGCAATAACATACCGCTGGCCGCAGTGCTCACGGATGGCGTAGAGCGCTTCTAGCCCAGGCCTGCCGTACTGCTCAAAGAAGGCCAGGTTGATCTTGTAGCAGCTAGCAACGTGCCGCGTGGCGTCTATAACGTCGCAACCAAAAGCCATTAATCCATCCGCCTTTTTTTGATAAGGGGCTGGCAGCTTGGCAATGTCGAGGTCGAGCCCAACACATAGTCCGGTAACTGGAATCATGGCTGCAAAGATAGCCCCTGACCCACTGGTCAGGGTTTTTAAGGCAATTTTCCTCTTCGGATTGTAACATAATACGCCCCTTGGCGTCCTTACGTATGTTCCCCAACATGACGTGTGGCCACCCTCCCCAACCGGCCCCCAACCCGAAGGCCACACGATCACCACAGATGCCCGAGCCACGCACCCTCCCCAAGCTGGCCGGGCATCTTTATTTTACGGCAAACCCTAGATTCGTGATTCGTAGCTCTTCTTCACCACCACACCAGTCTCCAAGCATGACCATTTTCTATCGAAGTCTTGTTGCTATTTGCAGCACTATAATGATTGCTGCGTGTAGTTCGGGTCAGTCAAATCAAAATGCTGCTCCCATGGCAGATAAGCCGGCGGGAGACAAAGACAAAAAAATCAAGGCGTATGATAAGGTGATAACCAAAGAAGCTGTTTCCGATACGGGGCTCTTCATCGTCCACCAAATTGATGACAAGTTTTTTTACGAGATACCAAAAGGAATGCTCGGAAAAGAAATGCTGCTGGTTTCGCGGATCTCTAAAACGCCTCAGGTTGGGTATGGCGGAGAAGAAAGTAACACGGAGATGGTTCGGTGGGAGCGTAAGTATGACAAGGTGCTGCTTCGCACGATCTCTTATGTAAACGTTGCAAGCGACTCCTCCCCGATCTCACGCGCCGTTAAAGCGTCAAATTTTGAAGAAGTGGTTAAGGCGTTTTCTATTCAGGCATATAACAAAGATTCTAGCAATGTAATTATTGAAGTAACCGACCTCTTTGTTGGTGATGTTTCGATTCTCACACCCGGGCGTGGCGTGCGATTGCAATACAAGATGGGCGGGGCAGACAGAGAACGTTCGTACGTAGAGTACATCAAGAGTTTTTCATCGAATATCGAAGTAGAAAACGTCCTAACGTTTTCATCGGAAGCCCCTGCACAGAACGCATCTTCAAAAACGATGACGTTTGGTATGCACCACTCGATGGTGCTGCTTCCTGCCAATCCAATGTTACCCCGTTTGGCCGACCCTCGTGTTGGATTTTTCTCGCTTGATCAAACCGATTATTCGCGCCCTGAACCCGAAGCAGTCCGTCGTGAGTATATCGTTCGGTGGAGAATCGAACCCAAGGATACGGCGGCGTTTTTGCGGGGGGAGTTAACCGACCCGATAAAGCCGATAACGTATTATATCGACCCCGCAACGCCATACCAGTGGCGCAAGTGGTTAAAAAAGGGTGTAGAATCTTGGAACCCTGCATTTGAAGCCGCTGGTTTTAAGAACGCCGTACAATGTCTTGAGCCACCAACGCCAGAACAGGATCCCGACTGGTCGCCGGAAGATGCACGCTACAGCGTGATCCGTTATTACCCATCACCTACCGAAAATGCATACGGTCCAAACATTCACGACCCGCGAACAGGCGAGATTATCGAGTCGGACATTGGATGGTTCCACAACATCATGAAGCTGCAAACGGGATGGTTCTTTGCCCAAGCCGTGAGCGATCCAAAGTCTCGCAAACTACCCTACTCTGATTCATTGATGGGCGAGTTGATTTCGTTTGTTGCTGCTCATGAGTTTGGTCATACGATTGGTATGCCCCATAACATGAAAGCTTCGAGTTCGTATCCTGTTGACTCGTTGCGTTCAAAAGCGTTTTGTGCAAAGTATGGGTCTGCTCCATCGATTATGGACTATGCCCGATACAACTACATTGCTCAACCTGGAGACGATGTTGATGTGATGCCTAAGGTTGGTCCGTATGATCACTTTGCGGTTAAGTGGGGGTACAGACCAATCATAGGTGCAAAAACGTCTGACGACGAGCTAGACACACTTAACAGTTGGGCTAAGGTTACCGAGACCGATAAGATGCTGCGATTTGGAGACCAACAGTGGGTAACGGTTGACCCATCTTCACAGATGGAAGATCTGGGAGACGATGCAATCAAGGCAGGCGGATATGGAGTTGCAAATCTGAAACGCGCCATGGGCTACGTCTACGACGCTACCTATGAGGCCGGAAAAGACTTCACAAAACTGTCCGAGGCCTATGATGACATCATAGGACAATGGGGCCGCGAAATGGGTCACGTTGCCAACATCCCAGGCGGCGTTGAGATCGAGAAAAAAGTATTTGGTACACCAGGAGTAGTCTTTGCGCCCGTTGCAAAAACTCGACAGCAGCAGGCAGTTGCCTTTCTAGGTGAGCAGGTATTTACAACGCCACAGTGGCTACTAGAAGAACGTGTAGCACAACTGCTTCAACCTTCTGGAGCCGCTCAAGGTTTGAGCAATCAGCAAACGCGGGTATTACGCACTGTGATTTCATCCGACAAACTTTTACGATTAGTAGATCAGCAGACACGTTTTGGTGCAGACGCGTATTCCGTTGAACAACTCCTTGATGAAGTAGAGCGCTTGGTTCTCACCGAGATCACATCAAAAAAACCCGTCGACTTCTACCGTCGCAATCTTCAACGTGCATACGTTCAGGACCTCATTGATAAGTCGGCGAAACCTGCTGCTGCATCTGGCGACGGTTTTGCAATGTTCTTTCGCGGTCCAAGCACCTACAACACCGATGTACGTGCCATCGCCCGCATGAGGCTAAAGTTGATTCGAAAGAAACTGCAAGGGGCTAAAAGCGCCGACGCATTAACCACTGCACACTTTGAAGACCTTGATCTACAGATTCGGCAAGCATTAGATGCAAAGGGTTGATGTGAAGATTCACACACGTGTTGTTTGGCTTGGATACGCAAGTATCATATTGGCCCTTGTGTGGGGTGTTGGCATCATTGCTGCCATATGGGCTATACGAATTGCCAAAGGTGCAGACGTAGGCATGGGCACAGATCAGCGGATACAACGAGACCTGCGCGGCGGGCTTTTACTCGCACGTGCAGGTCTTGTGTTAAATGCGATCGTTTTAGTGGTGATCGCCTGGAGTATCGTTACTACCCTTGTGTAACGGATGGACCCTGATATGTGGCATCACCAAAAGCCAAAATCGGCCACATGATAAAGCTAACAATCGCCAAGAGTACACCAAACACAGCGTCCTTGCCAAAGGATTTTGCAAGATCAATGCAGCAAATGATGGCTACAATGGCGTTTACAAATGGAATGAACAACAGGATTAACCACCACGCAGGCCTACCAACAATCTCAAGCAAGAGCATGTAGTTGTAGATAGGTACAAAGCCCGCCCACATTGGTTTCCCAGCTTTTTGAAGAACCTTTCCAAAACATAGACCATAAAAGAGGTATGCTACTAAAATGAAGACTACATAGAGTCCCAAAAATGCAGCAATAAGGCCCGTCTCGGCCCCACCGCCAGAATAATCATCCATCATGCACCCCACACGATTGTGAATAACTCCCTGATGTCGTACCGTTTGCACGACTACTTCCTCGTAATTTACACCTGATATGCTAACAACACTACCATGGCTCGGACTTCTGGCTCGGATCTTCATTGGTGGCTTCTTTGTGTATGCTGCCGTACCAAAGATCATTGAGCCCCTTGCCTTTGCCACATCCATTTCCCACTATGGCATGATGCCCTCGTGGTTGGTAAATGCCTATGCCCTCTTTATCCCCTGGCTTGAGCTTCTGGTTGGCATCTGCCTGGTGTTGGGGTATAAAGTGCGCACGTCATCGGCTCTCGCGGGAATAATGTTGCTCATGTTTACTGCGGCAGTGGCGTGGGCCGTAGTACACGATCTTAAAATTGATTGTGGCTGTTTTGGGGCTGACGGTGGTGAGGAAGTAAGCTGGCTCAAGGTTGCAAAAAATTTTGGGATGACGGCTCTTTGTGTGTATTTATTCCTGCATCCAACAACCGCCGTTAGTTTAGAACATGGATTGAAGGGGCGTTTATGAACGTCTTGCTCCAACGGATGAAGAGTGGCCCGATGGTGACCGACGGATCTATGGCTGTTGAACTTGCTCGGCGTGGTTTTACAGAACGTCCGTGTGATAGGTATAACCTAACGTCGCCCGTTGTTATCGAGAAGATCTACCACGACTTTATCGACGCGGGTGCAACGTTGCTTCAAAGCAACACGCTTAATGCAAATCGATATGCATTGGAGTCTTCCATGCTGTCTGCACGTGTGCACGAGATCAATCGCAAAGGAGTATGGTTAGCCAGAGGAGCCGCCACAACGCGGGCAATCGTTGCCGGTGTTGTTGGCCCTAGTGGTAGGTTCATGCGTCCACTTGGCCCCTTAGATGCAACAGACCTACGCGCATGTTTTACCGAGCAAATTTCTGCACTTCTTGCAGCCTCTGCCGATGTAATTATGCTAAAGTCGTTCATCGACCTTGATGAACTCGAAATTGCAATTGATGCCGTCAGGTCATTAAGCATAGACATTCCGCTTATTGCCCTAAAGTCATTTCCCGAAGATGGTTCCGTCCTCAGTGGTGCATATCCATCGGAGGTTGCTCACCGCCTTACATGCCACGGCGTGCATGCAATCGGTTCTAACGGAACGGTTGGACCTCAACGTATGCTTGGCATTGTTCAGTCACTCCGCGTTAGTGAAGTGCCCCTTGTTGCAATTCCAGATGTTGGTATTCCAACCATCGTAGATGGGATTTCACATTACAATGCAGAACCTACGTATGTGGCTGAGGCCGCCCGAAGGCTTGTAGAGCACGGGGCTTCAATAATCGGTGCAGATGGTGGGGCTGCGGTAGAACATATCAGAGCCATTGCACTTGCAGTGCATGGCAGCATAGTTGGAAGCGCACCGGCAAGCATCATCAAACAACGCCCAGTAGATGCCGAACTTCAGAAGCCACCAACTCCTACGGGTTTTCATTCTGGCCTTGGCAAAAGACTCATGACTACAGTTGAACTTGATGTGCCGCGTGGCTTGGATATGTCTAGCGTAATAGAGGGCGCTCGATACCTCAAAGAACATGGGTTTGACGCTGTTAACATCAGCGATGGTGCGCGTGCCCGGCTGCGCATGAGTCCGATAGCAATTTCAAAACTCGTACACGATGCCACAGGCATGGAATGTATAACCCACCTCGCTTGCAGAGATCGCAACATGGTGGCGCTGCAAAGTGAACTTCTCGGTGCACATGAACTTGGCGTGAGGAACATCCTTGCTGTTACCGGCGATCCAACACATATCGGCGATTTTCCGCGTGCTACAAGTGTGTACGACGTAGACTCTATTGGCCTTGTTCGTGCCCTCGGCAGGATGAACACCGGCTGCGACCTTATGAACAATCCGTTAGGAACACCTACAGGATTCAGCATCGCGTGCGCCGTTAATCCGGCCGCCGAAGATCTTGAGCGCGAAATTGATCGTCTGATGATGAAGGCCGAGCAAGGGGCTCATGTTGCATTCTCTCAACCGATTTTTGATGAAGGCTTACTTCTCAAATTTCTCGAGCGTATCAAAAATGTGGACATCAAGTTTATGATTGGTGTGATTCCACTGCGCACTCTACGTCACGCCGAATTCCTTCATTACGAAGTGCCTGGTATGACCATTCCGGCGTGGGTACGAGAACGTATGGCGGCAGCCGGAGAACGAACAGAGCATGCAACGTCCGTTGGAATCGAAATTGCGGTTGAGTTTCTTTCCAAAATTCTGAACGATGTTGATGGCGTTTACCTAATGCCCCCTTTCAAGAAATACGAAATTGCCGTGCGAATACTTCACGAGATACAACCAACAAAGGTGTACCATGGAACCAACTGACTACTCTACAAATCCCTTCAGCCAACCTTCGGCGCCTCCTATTGAATACATCCGTGTTGGATTTGGCAAGCGCCTTGTTGCTTACCTGATAGATGCCCTTATCCTCACAACAGTAATGGTTGGCCTAGGACTGCTCTTTATGGGACTAGATCTTCAGAACCTCAGCTTTGTGCAGGCGAAGGTAGACCAAGTACTCGAAATCTATAAAGTGATAGGTGTTCCAAGCAACCTGCAGAGTTTTGTGGAGTCATTCCTTGGTGCAATCATGATGTCGGGTCTTATTGGTGGAACCTTGTATCCATTGATTGAGGGCATCACTGGTGCTTCTCCAGGTAAGCGTACACTTCGTATTGTAGTTGCCAATCCTGATGGTAAGGCGGGCTCTCTTCCCTTGTTTCTCAAGCGCGCTGCAATAAAGAATATTGGTTCATTACTTCAACTCATTGCTATCCTTCCCGCGCTTGCTTTTTTTGAGACAATTAGTTCAATCGTTGGCATCGTGATTTTCCTCGGCTGTTTTGCTGCTCTTGGTGCCTCGCGTTTGGCACTGCACGATTTGATTGCTCAAACAGCGGTGTTCCACGTTGAGGACGTTCATTCATGATCTATTATTCGGACTATCTGGTGCTGGATTCGTTGTTGAATTCGCAACATCCAGAAAGCGACAAACAAGGCCACCCAGCTCACGACGAGATGTTGTTCATCATTACGCACCAAACATTTGAGCTTTGGTTTAAGCAGGCGTTGGTTGAGCTAGGGTCGGTAATCGTAATGCTTTCTCGCCCCTATGTGCCAGAGTGCGACGTTGCCCTGTGTTTGGCTCGCGTACAGCGAGTAAACCGCATCATGGAGCACCTTGTTAATCAGTTTACGCTTATAGAGACCATGACTCCGGGCGACTTCATGGATTTCCGTGCTTATCTCAATCCGGCAAGTGGCTTTCAGTCGGTACAATGGCGCATCCTCGAACGCACTCTTGGTGTACCAGAAAACAAGCGCGTTCTCAAGCACTATACAGAAGCACTTTCCGATCAGCATCGTGCAGAGCTTGACGCGGCTACACAAGGCACAACCCTCTTTAGCGCTATTGAGTGCTGGCTAGAGCAAATCCCGTTTATGGAGCACGGTGAGTATGCATTTTGGGCTTCATACAAGGATGCTGTGCGTGGGATGTTAGACAACGACCGTGCAGAAGTTCAAACATTGGCAATTGCTGAGGGTACCGATCCAACAGATGCATTGGCGCAGATTGATTCCAATGAGAAGAGCTTCTTAGCCCTTTTTGAACCAGAAGAATATGCAGGTTTGATAGAGAATGGTGCGCGCAGAATGTCACAACGGGCAACACTGGCAACACTATTCATTTCAACGTATCGGCGGGAGCCCCTTCTTCAAACTCCATATCGTTTTATTGACGCAATTATCGAACTCGACAAACTCATCGCTCTGTGGCGCTACCGTCACACCATGATGGTAAGCAGGATGATTGGTATGCGTGTTGGTACAGGGGGCTCCAGTGGACACGACTATTTGATGCAGACTGCAATCCGCCAGCGAGTGTTCGACGATCTCACATCATTAGCAAGCTATCTTGTACCAACAAACGTAATTCCAGCCCTACCCAAGGAGATTGCTACGCGTCTGCAGTTCGTGAACGAAGCTCGAGGATGAGATTATGCGTACAATCGTGTCTGCTCTTGGTCATGTACTCTTCCCCCCACATTGCCTGTTAAGCAATGTGTATCTCGGCACCATGCATACAATGGTGCCGGGGATAGCTGATGCCGAACTCCTGCATCATCAGCCCGCGCCCTCGGGTATTGAGCTCATGTTGCTGCTACAACGGCATTTTCAGCCAGATGACCTTGCACTTACCTCCGTTAATTCTATCTGGGCCGTTGCAACGGGAACTACAATCGACAATGCGATCTATGCCATCAAATATGGCGGACGGCGCGGGTTGGCACAACGTCTCGGCGCTCGCCTAGCCATGCACCCCGAGCTTGAAGGTCTACCGGCCGATGTGGTAATTGCGGCCGTACCAATCCACAACGCCCGCCTGAGAGAACGCGGGTATAACCAAGCACAGGAAATCGCCGTTGGTTGGACGTCCGCAGGCGTAGGACACCTACTGGATGCCGACAATCTGGTGCGAGTACGATATACCCAGACGCAGACAACCCAGAACGAACAGAGTAGGTTGCAAAACGTTTCCCGTGCATTTAGCGTACCGCATCCGAATTCTGTTGCCGGCAAACACATCATCCTGGTGGACGACGTGTTAACAACCGGCGCAACACTCAACGCGTGTGCAACCGCCCTACTAGAAGCTGGCGCACGCCGAGTAGACGCCGCAACCCTTTGTGCGGCCGTGTGAGTTGGTGTACGAGGCCCATGCTGTAATTTGCGTGATGCGCTCCTTTCTTGTTTTGTCTTTTGTTCTGCTTGCGTTCTGCTGTACGTCTGCTCAGACGATTCCATTTCGTGTATTTGATAATGACTTGGTGCAGCCCCATGTGTATAAGGAGAGACGTGAACGCGTCCTTGCGTCACTATCGCCGTTAAGCATGGCCGTTGTGTTTTCTGCAGATGTACGCAACAGACAGAACGATGTTAACTATGAATACCGACAAAGTTCAGACATCCTCTATCTCACAGGCGTAACAACTCCTGGTGCCACACTTGTTCTCATTCCTCGTGGAATAACCATAGGAACGCGTGTTGTTCATGAGGTACTGTTCATCCGTGAGCGAGACGATGCACGTGAGAAGTGGCAAGGTGTTACAATGGGTCCAACGGAGGCAAAGGAAATACTTGGACTTCACGAAACGCTTCCAACATCAAAGATGAAGGGGCTGATTGATTCACTCATTGCAGGAACCGACACGCTCTTTTTGTCCTCAATGCCAACACGTTCACTCACCGTGCCGATGGCTGGCAAGAATGTATACGCAGATGCAGAGATGAAGAAGTGGATAAAGGAAAAACGTGCAGACATTGTTATCAAACAACCGATGAATATCCTTGCGAAGATGCGCGAGGTAAAGGATACGTCAGAAATCCGTCTCATGCAGAAGGCCATCAACATATCGATTGAAGGTCATCTAGCAACGATGCGCGGTGCACGTGCCGGCATGCACGAATATGAGCTCGAAGCGCTGATGGAATATTCCTTCAAACGGCTTGGTGCAGAGGATGTGGGTTATCCCTCGATTGTTGGTTCGAGCTATAATGCCTGCATCCTTCATTACACGGAGAACCGAAAAGCAACACAGTCCAATGACCTTGTTCTGGCGGACTGTGGTGCAGAGTACCACGGTTATACTGCCGATATTACTCGCACATTTCCGATGAGCGGTACGTTCTCACCAGCACAACGTACCATCTACAACGTAGTGCTTGAGGCACAAGACTCTGGCATTGCAGCGTCGCTCATGGACAGTCCATTCCGCTCTCCTCACATAGCCGCAAAGAGCGTTATCACGCGCAGATTGATGGAGCTTGGAATCATCGACAGTGCATCACAGGTTGGCATATACTTCATGCATGGCACGTCGCACTATCTTGGCCTCGACGTTCATGATGTTGGAACAAGCGGTCCACTCAAAGAAAACTCCGTCATCACCGTAGAACCTGGCGTCTACATCCCTGAAGGTTCGCCATGTGATTCTAAGTGGTGGAACATTGGAGTACGAATAGAAGATGACATTCTCATAACGCGAAACGGACCAGTAAATATGTCGGGAAAACTAGCTCGCACTGTTGATGAGATCGAAGCGATTGTTGGTAAAGCCCCATGATCGCTTTTCACCAAATACACGTATAACACATGGCATTCATTCGATCAATCTCCGGATTAAGAGCAACATTAGGCAACGACTTAACTCCAGCTGTGGTCTCCGACTATACGCTTGGATTTGCATCAACATTACCAGACGGTACCATCGTTGTGGGCTGCGATGGGCGGCCGAGTGGCGGCTGGATTGAGAGCATAGTAGTAGGTTCGCTCCGCGCATCAGGGCGCACGGTACGTGTTCTTGGGATGGCAACCACGCCAACAATTCAGTTGTTTACAGAACATTCCGATGCAGTTGGTGGCATTGCCATAACTGCCTCACACAACCCTGCCGCTTGGAACGGAATGAAGTTTCTGGATAAAGGGGGCGTCTTCCTCGATGCACAAACTAACGCGCTGCTGTGGGCGGCGGTTGATGCACGTATCTTCACACTTTCCAGCAACCAACAGAGTGGTGCTGTTGAAATTATCACTGATGCAGCAGAACAACATATCAATAGGGTACTTGCACTAGACGTTATTCGAACAACACCTCATGCAAATGGGGAGACCGTTGTTGTAGATGCCGTTAACTGTTCTGGATCGTTCATCGTTCCTCAACTTCTTGAAGCTCTAGGGTATACTGTTGTACGGTTGTTTGCAGACGGTACGGGAGTGTTTCCACATGCGCCCGAGCCAACTGCTGAGAATCTCACACAACTTGGTGAAGCAGTTAGGCTGCATTCAGCAGCGTTTGGCGTTGCAGTGGATCCGGATGCAGACAGACTTGTTCTTTACGATGAAACAGGGTCGGCCATTGGCGAAGAACGCACGATAACACTTGCAACCGAAGCCACGATGGCTCTTGGACAGCATGGCGATGTAGTAGTGAATTATTCAACAACACGAGCGGTAGATGATGTGGCTGCTAGATATGGCTACAAGGTTCACCGCGCTGCAGTTGGTGAGATACATGTTGTACGGCGTATGCAAGAAGTACACGCAATCATCGGTGGCGAAGGTTCTGGTGGTGTTATCTATCCAACGTGTCATTCCGGGCGCGATAGCATAGTTGGACTAGGCCTTATAACATCTCTCTTGCGGCATCGGGGTATATCGCTAGCACAGGCATGTGTTTCGCTTCCAACGTATGCCATGATAAAAACAAAATTCGAACTTGCTCACCGCTCTGGTGTATCAGAGAATCTAGCTGCCATTGCAGCGTCATTATCGGACGCACAGGTATCGGTTGAAGATGGCGTGTATGCGTCCTGGGCCGACCGTTGGGTACACGTACGTGCATCGAACACAGAACCCATTATGCGAATTATTGCAGAAGCCCCTTCCGCCGAGGAAGCACAAACACTTGTTGCCCGTATCCGCTCGATGATGCATGGATAACTCGATCTCTCAGGCCAGAAGCTTACTCTCACTCTGCGTTACCGATGCAATTGCTCGTGGTATTCAAGAGATGACTGCTGAGGAACACTCCAGTATTGAGGGCACGTTTACCATTGTGAGGGACAAAACGAGTGGAACAGTACTTGCGGTTCTCGACGCGATGCTACCAACAGACAGTCCGTTTGACGAGGTGCCACGAGACCGTCTTCGCAGTGTTGCTGCGCGGCTGCAGGCCCCCTATTTCCTCCTTACCAATTTCAGACGCGTGGTAACGTATCGCACAGATGCTGTTACACGCAGACTCTATGACGAAGAACAAGTTGTAGGATGGCAGACCGGCGGAGACGTTCAGTTGCTCCAAGACGTACGCGTTTCTGCGGCATCAATGAATGTTGCTACTGCATTGAAGCACGCGTTGTCGTGGTTGAATATAGACGAAGCACTGGACCCCGCACAGCGCGTGCGTGATGCGTCGGCTTTCTTTGCTGAACGTGTTACGTCGATGTTTGACGACATGGTGCAATGCACAGACGGCACAACGCCGCAGCGTGATGCTGCAATGAGACTCGGCACAAGTGTGTTGGCCTACGTTCTGTTGCAACTTCACCGTTCAGAAGAGCTCGACAGACTTGCCGTTCCCTATGGTACACGTAGCGCAGAACTCATGCTAGACCTAGTAGGCGCCTTCTTCCGTCAAGCCCGCAGGAAGGGGCATGCGATGCTCCCCTCACGTGTTGACGACCTGCACGTGCTACCACGCAGAGAAGGCCTGTTCAGAATGACCTTTGCCGATCTTGTGCACTTCCTGCATCGCTTTGATCCAGAGCGTCTTTCGGAAACTGATCTCCACAGAGCAGTAGACGCCGTTTTACAACGCTGTGCTCGCGTACAACGAACCTCGGTTCCAACCATTGATGCGATTGACCTTGCACTGCGTGCTGTAGCGCACGTACGCGGTAAGAGCCAAGGCAAGATTTCTATGTTGGAGCTTGGGCCTACGCAGGGACTGGCAAGCGTTCGACAGATTTTAATGTCGGGCTCCGATTCCTGTGAAGCCCGCGTCTACGCCCCTTCGCCAGATGATGAGCGTGCTGTTGTGTTGCGTGCTAGCGGTAGACTCGACGCAACAAATGACGTGAGGATACTTCGCGACACCAGGCAAACGCGTGCCTCGTGGGATGTAGTTGTGGCCTCGTCTACCGATAGGCATGACAGGCACCGGCTGCGGCTACTTCTTGCACGCATGCCAATGTCTGCAAATGGTTCTGTTGTATTGTTCCTGCCATTGTCATCATTACACGATGAAGAATACGATGGCATGCGCCTCGCTCTCACGTCGAGGTTTATTATCGACTGGGTAATTGTAAGCGACGCTGAAGCGCTTGCCGAACCCGACTCTGGCGTCTGTTGCGTTATTGCACGTGTTGCAGGCGACGATACTCCTCAGACTTCGGCGCGGTTCGTGTATTTACGCCGACCCATTGCAGCGTTCTTCCCTACCTCTCGTGCCTCGCGTGATTTAGAAACGTCCAGACTCAAAGCACTCGACGAATTTGTTGCCTACCTCGATGCCTCCGAACACGGAAAGCTCAATGATGAAGCAGTGGTTCGGATTGTTCCTCAGACAACCCTTCGGGAACGTCCGTCGTGGGAGGACTTCCTCATTCCTCCCGACATTCTTGCTTCCATCCTTGTTAAGATTGGCCCACATGTTCGTGCACTCAAGGACATTGCTGACGTAACTGGAGGTCTGCGTACTGGGGCAAATGACATATTTGCACCTGATACGCATGACATTGCAAAAGACAACCTAGAGATGCAGTATTGGCAGCGAGTGGATTCAAACGGTACGATACGAGACAACATCATATTGACCTCTGTTGATGATGTTGAAACCATGCTTGGTTTTCCGAACTCGGATAGGAGGCTGTTGTTGCTTCCTGAAGACCGCACACTTCTTGACGGCACCAACGTTCTCACCCGCATTGAACGTGCAGAGAGAGACGGCATACATCTACGCCCTAGCGTCCGCCACCGAGACATGTGGTGGAGTCTCCAGCCCCCTACCGTGGCAGACATCATCATTGCTAAACATCAAGCAGACAGGTGGCTTGTGTGCGCCAATACCGTTCAGGCATACATCACCGATGCCTTCATTGGCATTACCCTGCATGACAAACGCCGGATAGAAGCGCTCACATTTTGGATGAATTCTACCGTTGGACTTTTTCTTACAGAGCTGGTACGTCTTGAAGACAACGTGTTAGACATCACCGTTCGCGACGCACAAGAATTTCCTGTTGCCAGTGATGAGATACTTGACGCCATTGATTGCAAGAAACACCAGCCCCTTGCCCGCAGACCTGTACGTTCTCTCGTTTCTGAGCTTGGCGCAGCGTCGGCCGATAGTGTCCGCCAAGAAACCATTCATCGTGATCGCCGGAAGCTTGACGAATGGTTGATGCGAGACGTACTTGCGCTCACGGATGAAGAGCAACGTTGGGTGTATCGATTTGCATTTGCATGGTGGAGCAGACCGTCAAACGTACGCCATCTCACCAACGCTCTCTCCAATGAGCTCGAGCGCAAGTTCAAGATCAAGCCCTTGAGACACTGGTACACGCCATTACTTGAGCAGCTTCCCGAAGAACATCGCAGAACCATCATCGTAGACTCTGGAATCACCCGTGCCGAAGCAGACGGAACAATGTTTGGCTGGCGCGTTACATGTTGGAAGGGGGCTCGGCAAGACACCGTGATTGACTGTTCATCACAAGAAGAAGCCGAGATCATTGCATTATTCCTCACGCTTGGCAAAGTAACTGTTGAGGTGCCATGCGATGCAATTCTCATTGCCGACGTGTTACCACGGCTGCGTACGTTTAGCGAGCAGCTAGAGGGCGCGCTTGCAGACGTTACATCAACCGTGCCCTTAGACCTCCGTCCAGCTCTTACACGCAGCGTAATGGCCTCCATGACGTCTCTCTAGCGTCACGATAACCTTCTCTCGATGCACGTGTCAGTATCATGGCATGGACACTACGAGAAATCATTGCATTATCATTTGCTGGCAAACTCAGCTCTGCTGACGTACGCCAGTGTGTGTTGCGGCACGATACTCTCGAGGCCGCCCTAGAAGCTATCGGACGGCATCCGATGGACCTACTCGATCAGGGTGACTTGCAGTTAGAACAGTGTTCGAATGAAGGCATTCAGCCCATCGCATTCAACGATGTGCGTTACCCAGCCAGACTTTTTAACATTACCAATTTCCCCGCGTTGTTATACGTCAAGGGCAAACTGCCCCTAGAAACAGCTTCTGCCATAGCCGTAGTAGGAACGAGATCTTGCACAGTACACTACGGCAAACCAGTGACAGAAATGTTTGTTGAAGAGTGGACGAGGAGTGGATGCGTGATTGTAAGTGGACTTGCAAATGGGATTGACATGATAGCGCATGAAACATCACTCAGATTTGGAGGCAGGACCATTGCCGTTATTGCAAGTGGCATCAACAAGATAACGCCCATCATTGCCAACAAACTTTCAGATCGTATTGCTGACAACGGCGGGTGTGTAGTATCAGAACATGCATGTGGCATCAAGGCGCAGCCGCCGTACTTCCCAGCGCGCAACAGAATCATTTCCGGTTTGAGTGATGCCGTTGTTGTTGTTGAGAGTAAGTCCAAAGGAGGTGCACTCATAACGGCCGACTTTGCCACAAAACAACACCGACCCCTCTATGCCATTCCCGGCCCCATAACATCCACACGCAGTCAAGGCTGCAACACCCTGATACGTGAGCGTCTAGCCCAGTGCCTGACACATCCCACCGATCTTTCCCGCGTGGTTACACTTCACCCAGCCCCTAGTGCACAAGACCATTCTCCAATATCCGGTCTGGACGACGGCGAGCCCCATCTTATCGACGAGTTAGCAGAACGTTGGCAGTGCAACATATCCGAGGCCCTCTCGCGGCTGATGCAATTGGAGATGGAAGGAAAGGTACGTCATCTGCCAGGTCAGCGATACGTAGGAACTGTTTGATTACCTGCATGGCTAGAGCCAACAATTACGAATTACGTCAACTCTCCCCGCTCGCTGCCCCTCTTATTTCCACGGCTCACCCCGCGAGCTGCGCTCGCTGCCCCTCTCATTTCCACGGCTCACCCCGCGAGCTGCGCTCGCTGCCCCTCTCATCCTGAGAGGGGCCAATGCGATTGAAATTCATATACCTCCCCC
>Ga0105044_10000056_pt1 | contig 106876 bp, 93 predicted proteins | sample MAT01_FD_78092 | JGI IMG/M metagenome (GOLD analysis project Ga0105044, IMG submission 78092) | Freshwater microbial communities from Lake Fryxell liftoff mats and glacier meltwater in Antarctica - MAT-01 | ecosystem: Environmental > Aquatic > Freshwater > Ice > Liftoff microbial mat | place...
CCTCACGGCCTACTACAACGAAGACCAGCACGTGCTCGAAGGCTACGGCACCGGTGCCGTGGACTACCTCCACAAGCCGGTGAACGCGGCGATCCTCCGCTCCAAAGTCGCCGTCTTCGCCGAGCTGCACCGCAAGAGCCGCCAGTGCGAGCAGGTGAATCGCACCCTCCTGGCCGAAGTGACGCAGCGCCGCATGGCCGAGCAGCAATTGCGCGAACTCAACGAGAGCCTCGAACAGCGCGTGACGGAGCGCACGGAGGTGCTGCGCGAGCGCGAACACTTTCTCCAGCGCATGACCGATGTGAGCCCCAGCATTATCGTGGTCTTCGATCTGGAGGAGGAGCGGTGGGTTTTCATCAGCCGGACGGTCGCCTTCGCGCTCGGCTACAGCGCGGAGGAAATCGCCGCCATGGGCGACAACGTCGTGCCGATGCTGATGCACCCCGACGACTTGGCGCGCTTCCCCGCGCACCTCGAGCGCGGGCGCACGCTCCGCGATGACGAGACCGCCGACTTCGAGCATCGGTTGCGCGACCGCACGGGCGACTGGCACTGGTTTCACAGCCGCGATGCCGTCTTTGCCCGCGATGCTGCCGGAGCGGTGTCCCAGTTCATCGGCACCGCGATCGAGATCACCGCGAGGAAGCAGGCCGAGGACAAGTTGAGGGTGAGCGAGGACCGATTCCGCGCGGCCCTCGGCGCGGTGAGCGACATCATCTGGACCAACAACGCCGAGGGAAAGATGGAGGGCGAGCAGCCCGTCTGGGGCGCGTTTACCGGCCAGAGTCAGGGCGAGTATCAAGGCTTTGGCTGGTCGAACGCCGTGCACCCCGAGGATACGCAGCCCAGCATCGACGCCTGGAACCTTGCCGTCGCCGAGAATCGGCCGTACGCGTTTGAACAGCGCGTACGCCGGTATGATGGCCAGTGGCGGGTGTGTTCGGTGCGGGCCGTGCCGGTGCTCGATGCCGAGGGAAGTACCCGCGAATGGGTCGGTGTCCACACGGACATCACCGAGCGCAAGCAATCCCAAACGAGTTTGCTCGAAAACGAAACACGGACGCGCCTGGCGACCGAGGCGACGGCGGTGGGCATCTGGGAATGGAACGTCCTCACCAGCGCGGTCCGCTGGGATGCGCAGATGTTCCGCCTCTACGGCATCGCGCCCACGCCGGATGGCTTTGTCCATTACAGCGACTGGTCCACCGCCCTGCTCCCCGAGGATCTGCCGGAAAACGAGCGAAACCTGCACGATACCGTGCGCACCGGCAGGCAGAGCCGCGGCGAGTTCCGCATCCGCCGCCGCGATGATGGTCGGGTCCGCGACATCGAAGCGGTTCAAACGGCGCGCACGAACAAGCAGGGGCAAACCGAATGGATGGTGGGGACGAACCTAGACATCACCGAGCGCAAGGCCGTTCAGCAGGAACTCTCCCGCCACCGCGAGAATCTCCAGCGGGCCGTCGAGGCGCGGACCGCCGAGCTGGCCGCCTCGACCGTCGCCCTGCATACCGCCGAGCGTCTGGCCGCCTTGGGCACGCTCGCTGCGGGCCTGGGCCACGACATCGCCAACCTCACGCTGCCCATCCGCATGCGGTTGAAGATGCTCGAAGCCTCATGCACGACCGACGACACCCGCAAGGACTTTGCCGCCATCAGTAAGTCCTTGGACCACCTCAGCAACCTTTCGGCCGGGATGCGGCTGATGGCGATGGACCCCGAGCGTGTGGAGGCATCCACTCTCGCCGCCGACCTAGAGGCGTGGTGTGCCGAAACCTCGCCTGTGTTGGGTGCAGCGCTTCCACGCCACCTCCACTTCGAGTGCAAGGTGCCGCGCGGCTTGGGCGTGAACATCCCTCAGCATCGGCTGGCGCAGGCCGTCTTCAACCTCGTGCAGAATGCTGGCGAGGCGATGGCCAGCCAGCGCTCCGGGACCGTCCGCGTCACCGCCGAAGCTGCGACCAGCGCCGCGGGCGCGCCGGTGGTCAGGGTGCTGGTGTCCGACGACGGCCCGGGAATGCCCGCCGAGGTGGTGGCCCGCTGCTTCGAGCCCTACTTCTCGACCAAGGGGCGGGCGATTGCCACGGGCATGGGACTGGGAATGGTCAGGGGCATCGTGGAATCCGCGGGCGGCACCGCAGCGGTGCGCTCAGCACCGGGCGAGGGCACGACTTTCACGCTGACGTTCCCCGCCGCCGTGTCCGGCCCATCGGCGCCCGCGGGCGCGCCGCGCACCGCCGCCGTCACCATCACGGGCCAGCGCGAGTCATCTCTGGCCATGATGTTCTTGGGTCAGTTGGCGTTGAAGACGTACCGTCATCTGGACTCATCCGCCCCGGACGCCTCGCTGTGGGTGGTCGAAAGACCCGACCCCTCGATGGTGCGGGAATACCTGGACCTTCATCCGGAAGGCTGGGTGGTCGTCCTCGAGGGCGGGACGGACTTCGACCCGGCGGATGGGCGTGGGCAAGGGACGCGCCACGGCGCGGGCCTGCATGGTCGCAGCGAGCGGGTGACGGTGGTGGGACTATCGCCAAGCCCCGCCGCCCTTCGGGACGCCATCATCCACGCCACCCGTGCGAGCGCGCCGACCGCGCCGGGAAAGTAGCCCATGAACGAGACTCCACCCATCCCCGGCCTCTTCATGGTGGACGACAACGCCCTCGCCGCCGAGGCGATGGAGCGATACATCACCCTCTCGGGCCATCTCCGCTGGTGCGGGTGGTCCCCCGACCCCGCCCGGGCGGTCCCGATGATCCTCGAGACACGACCGGATGTGGTTCTGCTGGACGTGGAGATCCCCGGCGCCGACTGCTTCGCCACGTTGCGGGCGCTGATGGCCCAGTACACGTCCGCGGGGGGGGCCGCGCGGGTCGTGATGTTTAGCGGGCACACGCAGGTCGCCATCATCGAGCGCGCGCTTCAGGAGGGCGCGGCGGGGTACATCGTCAAGGACGACCCCACCTCCACGATCGCTCAACTGCTCATCAATGCCGCGCGGGGCGAGTGCGTTCTGAGCCGCACGGCCTCGTCGGTGTACATGCGCGCGGGCACCAGCCCGGCCTGAAGCCCGCGAGCGCACGGACCGTGCGACCGAGCGGAGCCTTGAGGTGATTCCCATCTGACGGAGATGCGGACGGGATCCGCTCCTTCGCGGATGCGGATTGAAAGGCGGGGGTGTCGGTTACGGGATTTCTCATGGTTCTGACCCCCGGGCCGGAACGGTCGGATTCCTGACGATCGGGGCGGCGCGGAGTCCTCGTCATTCGGTCGGGGTGTCCCGCGGCGCCGCCGCCGGGCCCTCCGCCGCCGACTCGCCCGGCGTCCAAGTCGCGTCACGGTTGAGGCCGAGATCTTGCTGCGCTTGTGGCGAGGAGCCCTCTCGCGGCCAACCGGCCCTCATCCGCAGTTCACGCCACTTGAGTTTGAGGTCGGCGATGCGATGCGACGGCTGCTCTTGATCAAAGGCCCGGTGCTTGCCCGGCGGGACCGTGCCCTTGGCGAGGACGTGCGCGGCAAACCGATCCACCCAGCTGTCGAACGCACTCATCACACCCGGCTCCCGGATCATGTCCTCGGCCTGGTTGTCACTGTACTTCACGCCCAAGCCGGAATCTTCGTAGTGCCAGAGCGGATCGGGCACCTCGATTCCTCCATAGCGGCATTGCCAGACCAGCGGGGCGTACGCGTCGCGCATCTCGCGAAACGGCTCGCGGGCCGGATCGAAGTACTCGGGATGTCGCAGGACTTTGGGGCGTCCCGCCGGATCCATCTCATCGCCGCCGCCATCGCCGTAGCAGAAGAACGCGGCGGAGCGTCCTTCAAGGTGGTTCACGCTGAGCTCGGCCCACTCGGGAGTGTGCTCGAGCGCCATCGCCTTCTCCGGATCCTTGTGGTCAATAAGCTCCTCGCGCGGGTTCCCGCCGTTCATGCACACGAGACGATCAAACAGGAGCTTGAGGTTGCTCGTCGGCGCATACCAGTTGACGGGGCCGATGATCGCCCATGCGTCGGCCAGATCCAGCCGAGCGTACAGGTCCAGGTCCCACAGGAGATCAGGCTCCTTCTTGTTGCCCTTCTCGTAGCAGTTGCAGGGCCAGCAGCAGAGCGCCATGCTGGTAGAAACACACGCGTTGCAGCTCTGTATCTGCGCGCGTGCATACACATTCCCGAGGTCCTCGACGTCGATCTCCCACTCCTGAGGGAGCCGATCCGCCATGCGCAGCATCAGGGCCCGCGCCTTGGAATCGACGCCGGGACAGTTGTACTGCCGACGATTCGAACCTGAGATGACCAGCACGCGGACCGGTCGCTGAGTATGTGGAAGACGACCGTTGGCGCTGTTGGGGTTCATGGTGTTGCTCCGGCCAGCGCCCCACCGCACGACGATCCGCACCCGGCCGTGCAGCCGAAGCAGTGCTCGCCGGTGGCGATCAAGCGGGTCCGCATCGCGGCCAGCGCGCCCGGCGCGAGCAGGTCGCGGATGTGCCGCGTTGAGTAAGCGGAGTCCGCGTTCACGCCCATCTTGAGGGCGTAGTTGAAGTCGCAGTCGTGCAGCGTGCCGTCGTGGCTCACGTGGACTTGGTGGCGGCACATGAGCGGCTCGACGGTCGCGGGGTTGAAGGCGTCCATGAGCTTCTGCCTGTAGGCCCCGCCTTGGCCACTTCGGTCGAGGTCGTGCTGGAAGCGGCCGATGGGCATGTTCGTGATCGTGTAGAGCCGCGTGAAGCGCAGGCCCAACTGGCGGTCCAGCTCGCGGCGGTAGTCGGCCTCGAGCGCGCCCTGCGGCGGCGGGAGCGACGGGCCGCCGGGGTTGTAGACCAAGTCCAGCGGCAGGCCGGGTTCGATGCCGTAGCCGACGGCGTTGAGCCGCTTGATGACCTCGACGCTTTCGACATAGACGTGCTTGCCGCGCTGCTTGTCCACGTTCACTTGGAGATAGCACGGGAGCGACGCGACCAGATGGACGCGCTGCGCGGCGAAGAACTCGGGCAGGTCTTCGTAGCCCTTCTCCAACGCGATTGTCAGGTTGGTGCGGACGATTGTCTCGTGGCCTTGGACCTTCGCCGCGGCCACGAAGCGACGGAAGTCGGGGTTCATCTCGGGCGCGCCGCCGGTGATGTCAATGGTCTCTGCGCCAGCGAACCGGGCAGCCTCTAACACCATCGCCATCGTCTCCCAGTTCATCTCCTCGGTCCGCTTGGGGCCGCTCTCGACGTGGCAATGATGGCAGGCGAGGTTGCACCGCAGGCCGACGTTTACTTGGAACGTGCGGATGTCAGATGCCCGCAGCGGATGCCCCGTCGCGGACTCGACGGCGCGGTCGAAGGCGTTGGAATCCCACGCGCGCCGGCCATTGAGCGTCAGCATGATTGGGTCGCCGTTCGGCTGCGCGTCGGAGGCGCAACACGAGGATGGTTGCGAGCTTGAGTCAGAATTGAGGGCACCGGGAACGAGCATCAAGAGGAACTCCAGACGTGATTACTGGCCTATCGCTGCGGTGAGGGCTGGGGCATGCGTCAGAAGGTAGTAAAGGCCCGCGCCGAGCACGCCGCCCAAGGGGAGCGTGGTGAGCCAGGTGGTGCTGATCTTTCCGACGGTCGCCCACTGCGGCTTGCCGCCCGCGACGCCGATGCCGAAGATGGACCCGACCGAGACGTGGGTGGTCGAGACGGGCACGCCGATGCGGGAAGCGCCGATGACCAGGAGGGCCGTGACGAGGTTTCCTGTGAGGCCTTGGCCCGGGTTGAGCGAAGTGATGCCTTTGCTCATGGTCTCGGCGACCTTGCGGGCCTGGATCACGCCGCCGATGGCCATCGCCGCGGCGACGATCGCAAGTTTCCAGCCGCCGATTGCGCCCCCAACCATGAGCAGGGCCGCGATCTTGGGCGTGTCGTTGACGGCGCGGGCGAAGCAGACCGCGCCGGCGCTGGCGTAGTGCACGGTGTCCACCACCGTGTGGGCGTCGACCCCGATGACGCGGCCCGCGTAACGCTCCACGCACTCGGGCGCCTCACCTACCGTCACGCTCAAGCGGCCCGCCGATGACCCATACGCGGCAAGCGAGCTGGGAACGGCGCGGCCATCAATCGACAACGCGACCGACGCGAGCAAAGGCACGGGCGTCCGCTCCGGCCCAATGCACACGCAGGTCTGGCGTGTCACGCCCATCGCGATCCTGAGCCTGCGGAGAGCAAGATAGGACCCGGCCGCGAGCACGATGGCCAGCACCGGGCTGACCAGGAGTGGCAGGAAGAAGCTTGACCAGAGCTTGGCGAACGGGATCGCGGCGACACTCCCGCCGCTGACTACCAGCGCGATGCCCGTCAGCGCGCCCGTGAGGGCGTGCGTGGTCGAGGTGGGCATGCCCAGGACCGTGGCGAGCAGGACCGTCGCAGCCCCGGCCGCTCCAACCGAGACCAGGAGCGCCGAACTGCTGGCGACCTCCGCCGGCACGAGCCCGTTGCCGGTGAACTGTGTGGCCAGCGATGCCGCGAGCACGATGGAGACGAGGCTCCCGGCAATGGTCGTCGCGGTCGCCCACAGGCGGGCACGATTGAACGTGGCCGCGCCGCTCCCGTAGAGCGTCGCGACACCTTTGAAGTTGTCGTTGGCCCCGTTGCTGTAAGCCAGCCAGAGCACTGCGATGATGAGAGCGAACGTCATGGAGTTTCCGGTGCAAGACGGCAAGGCATGCCGGCGCACGCGCACTCGCGTCGATGATGACGCAGTTCAACAGCACGAGCCATCGGTGCAGCACGCTCCCCCAACCTCGCCCAACGCCTCTCGCGTCTCGCGGTACTCCAGCCCCTTCGTCTGTCGCGGGTCGCGGAGCGATTGCTTCTGGCACGCAAACGGCTTGGCTTCGGTCGCCGTGACCGGCGTGCGCGGCTCGATGCCCACAACCTGCTCGGCGTACGGCCCACGCTCGCTCGTCAGGAGCTGGAACGTCTTGTCGCACACGGCCATCCGTTCGCCGCGCACCAGCGTGTGCCCGTCGTCGTCGATCACCTTCTTCCACGGCCCCTTGTACATGACTGCCTGGTTATGCTCGAAGCATGGGCCTTGCTTGCCCTTGTACGCACGCACGGTCATCGAGCGGAACTCGATGCCTTCGATCACCTGCCACGGCTCGGCGGCCCGCTCCAAGATCTCGACGCCGAAGAACCCGGCCTTCTCGAAACGTTCGAGGAACTCGTCCTCGCGGAACGCTCCCGAGATGCAGCCGCTCCACAGGTGCGGGTCGCTGCGCATGGACTCCGGCGGCGTCTCGTCGCAGACGATATCGGAGATCACGGCCCGCCCGCCCTTCTTCAGCACGCGGAAGATCTCGTCGAAAAGTTGTCCCTTCTCCGCCGTGCCCACGAGGTTGAGCACGCAGTTGGAGACGACAACGTCGGCGACGTCGCTCGCTACGGCTGGCGCCTCGGCGCGGAGACGGCGCTTCTGGGCTTCGAGCGCGTCGGCGGTTTCGAGCGTCGTGACCGGGTGCTCGTCCAGCCACGCGGCCAGGGCGTCGAGGTCGAGCCGCATGTCTTGGATGCGGGCCTTGACGAATCGCGTGTTGCCCCAGCCGATCTTGCCCGCCATCTCACCTTGGTACTTGCGGGCCAAGGCGAGCATCGGGTCGTTGAAGTCCACACCGACCACAGCCCCGCGCGGCCCGACTTTTTTGGAGAGCATGTAGCAGACCTTGCCCCCACCTGAGCCGAGATCGACGACGGTCTCGCCCTCGCCGACGTACTTGCTCGGGTCCCCGCAGCCGTAGTCCTTGTCGATGATCTCCTGTGGCAGCATTGCCAGCAGGGCCTTGTCGTAGTTGATGGTCGGGCAGCACAGGGCGGGCTCGGCGGCGCGTGAAGCGTCGGCGTAGCGGCCGAGAACAGCGGATTCGATGGCATCGGTGCCGTGGCCCGCGCTGCTTGCTTTACTGTTCAGGGAAACGTTAGTCATTGGTCGTTTGCTCCGAATCGCGGTCGGTTTAGTGGCTTCGCCGTAGGTCGATCCGTTAGGCTCGGCTGATGCCTGTCCGCACGCGCGGGCTTGCTCTACGGGAATAGGCTAGGGGTCGTCGCTATTCCCTGCTCGACGGACAGGTCGTCGAGCCGCCACCCTCCGAGTACCGTTCTCGGCGAGGCGTGCGCGTTATGGTGAGCCAGACCCGTCGAACGTCTCGGGAGCCTTCATGCGGATTGCGATCATCGGCGGCAGCGGATTGGAAGACCGGCTCTCGGCCAGCGGGCTCTTGAAGTCAACCGAGACAATTGAGGTTGTGACCCCGTTTGGCTCGCCGAGCGCGCCGATCGCAGTCGGCCAACTTGCGGGTACCGACGTTCAGCTCGCGATCCTCAAACGTCACGGGAATGGCCACACGATCCCGCCGCACATGGTGCCGTACCGGGCCAACATCTTTGCGCTCAAGAATTTGGGGGTGACACACATCATCGCGACCGGCGCGGTTGGCTCGCTGCGCGAGGAGATCCGGCCCGGCGACGTGCTGCTCGTGGACCAGTTCATAGACCGGACGACGGGGGCTGGCACACGCGGGCTGAACCGTACGTTCTTCGACCACGCCGCCGTCCACGTCGAATTCGCCGACCCGTGCTGCCCGGTGATGCGAGGCTGGCTCCAGGCCGCCGCGCCGCGCGTCAGCGAAAGGGGCATCGAGGTGTACCCCGACGGCACCTACATCTCCATCGACGGCCCGGCATTCTCGACGCGGGCCGAGAGCGAAATGCACCGGGCGCTTGGGGCCGATGTCGTCGGAATGACCGCCCTCCCCGAGGCCCGCCTGGCGCGCGAGGCCGAGATTGCGTACGCCCTCGTCGCGCTGCCCACCGACTACGACTGCTGGAAGTTGCGAACGCTAGCGCCGGGCCAGCCCGCTGAGTCCCTCCTCATGGAGATCATCGGCAACCTCCACAGGAGCGCCGACGCTGCGGCCCTGCTGATCGAGTCCGCGCTCCGCGACGTGTCGATGCTGCGGGACCATCCGAGCCCGGCCCACGACGCTCTGAAACTCGGCATCTGGACCAAGAAGGACCTGATCCCCGCCACCGAAGTTGAACGCCTGCGCCCGATCTGGGGGCGGTGGTTCGACGCATCGCGGTAGAGCCACGCGCGCCCCGCGGTCGCTCCCCGAGCGATGCTGCTGCGATGAAGCTGATTTAGCTGGCGGCGAGGAATGCGATGACCAGAGAGACAGCGAAGTCCGCCGTCTGGCGGGAGACGATGTCACCATTCGCAATCGGCTTCGGTGATCGGTTCACCGAGGCGGAAACTGAATGACGCCCCGCGCAAAGAATTCCTGACAGGTCCTAGTGAAGGCCATGACAGGTCCCGGTCAAGGCCATCACGGACCGCGAGTAAGCAATCTGCGCGCGGGCGATCGACGATGGCTCTCGCATCGCACGGTCTGGACGGAATACGCCGCTCGCCTCGCCTGTTGCCTCTTGCACATGGCGGCAGACTGGCCGCCTTCCAATCCCGCCTTGCCCGAAGCCGTGCCGCAGTGTGCGATGCGGTGTCCGGGCAGCACTACGGTGAACGCGCCCTCGCGTCTCGCCGCCCGGAGCATCCCGATGAAGACCCGAATCGCTCGTTTCGTCGCCCCCGCCCTCGCCGCCCTCTCACTTACCGTCGCCGGCATCGCCGTCGCGCAGTCGGGCACCGCACCCAGCGGCACCCCCACGCCCGCGCCCGCCAAACAGCGCGACGGCTCGGGCAGCAAGCCCAGCGGCACGCATGCCGCCGCCGAGGCCCCCAAGGTCATCGCCCTCCAGTTCTACGCCGATTGGTGCCCGGGGTGCAAGGCCCTCCAGCCCAAGCTCGACGAAGCCATGAAGGACGCGGCGGGGCAGCCCTGCCTGACGGTCAAGCTCGATCAGAGCGACAAGAACTCGCGCCAGGCCGAGTACATGCTCGCGACCTTGGGCTATGGCGACCTCTGGAAGGAGTACGCGGGCAAGACCGGCTTCGTCCTGCTCGTAGACGCCAAGACCCGCAAGGTGCTTTCGACGGTCACCTCCATGCAGGAGACCAAGGACATCAAGGCGGCGCTCATGTCCGCGCTCAAGGGCTGATCGTGCACGCGGCAAGGGCTTCCCTTCGCGTGTGTGCACAGAACTGCGTCGATCAATGGCTGCTCCACGCGAAGAAACTCGTTCACCTCCGGATCGTGACCCGCCATTAACCCGGCAGGCGCCGGCGGTCGGTAGCTCAACGATGAATGCGGTCGGCATTCGTCGCAGTGCCGTCGTCAGCGCTCGATCAGCACCTTTGCCGCCTTCAGCGTGTAGAGCGTCTCGCCGTTCAACACCTGGTCACGCAGCTTCCCGCTGCAAGTCTCCACGTAGCCCTCTCCCACGGGCTCCCCGGCTCGACGAAGAGTACGCCTTCGATTACCGCCGCCAGCTCCGAATCTGGAGCGACGGTGCCGATTGGTGTTCCGGGCAGGCGTGATCGCTTGTTGCCGGATTTGCGACCGCCCGATGCGCCGACCCCCGCATTTCCCGAGGAAGACTGCACCAGTTCGAGTCCAGTATTGACGGCTTTACCCGGCTCCACGTACACTGACCGTTCGGTTCCGTCCGAGGGCGTACCTCGGGTTCGCGTTTGTGTTGCCACTCGGGGCGCGGCGGATGGAGAACCGGTTGCCTGTCGTCTCTTTGCCGCCGTCCGGGCTGAGCGTCGCGACAGGTCGTTGCTGCTTCAGCGCTTCGAGGCGCTCGGTGGCCCGACCTGTGTTCGACACGGATTGCGGAGGACCGTGACTTGGTCATGACCGACCTCGCACTCAGTTTCGCCGAACGTCGCGATTCCCGCGCCGTTCAGCACGTCGTTCTGCCATGACGCGGCTACGCGTCCATGGCGGTACGCCTTGCGAGACGTTTCGACGTTTCGCGTCCATCGTGACGCGAGCGACCCGAACCGGCTCGGCGAATGGTCCGTCGGCGACGCGTCGCACCTCGGAGCTCCGCCTCATGCGGTGACCCGAACGACGAGTCCGTCGAACGGCAGGCCACGCAGCAATCGCGCTCGCGTGGTTTTTCGTTTTGACAACCTAACAACTCGACCGCAGGCCGTACCCCCCATGAATTCTGAAACGCTTCGCATCCTTGACTCCATCGCACGCGACCGAAACATCGATCGCGAGCTTCTCATTAGCGATCTTGAGCAGGCGATGATCAGTGCCGCTCGCAAGCACTTCAATTCGCTCGACACCGAAGAGTTCGGTTGCGAGATGGACCGCCTCACCGGCGGGATCATGCTGTTTCGCAATCTGCCTGAGGGTGGGCAAGAGACGATCCCGCTCGAGCGGCTCGGACGGATTCCGGCGCAGACCGCGAAGCAAGTCATGATTCAGCGCTTCCGCGAGGACGAGCGGAACAGCCTTCTCGACGAGTTTGCGAAGCGGCAGGGTGAGCTTGTGACCGGCGTCGCTCAGCGTTACGAAGGCGGCGCGCTCATCGTCCAGATCGATCGCGCTGAAGGATTCATGCCGCGTTCCGAGCAGATTCCCGGCGAGCAGTTTCAGCCGGGAGATCGCGTGCGCTGCCTCATTCTCGATGTGCGCGACGCGATCAATCAAGTGAAGATCGTGTTGTCGCGCAGCCATCCCGACTTCATCCGCAAGCTCTTCGAGACGGAAGTACCTGAGGTCGCCGAGCGCGTTATTGAGATCAAGGCGATGTCACGCGAGCCGGGGTTCCGAACCAAGCTCGCCGTCGCGAGCATCGACTCCAAAGTCGACGCGGTTGGCGCGTGCGTTGGCGTGCGCGGTAGCCGTATTCGGAACATCGTCGACGAGCTCGGTGGTGAGAAGATCGACATTGTGCGTTGGAACGAGTCGAGCCAAGTGCTCATCGCCAACGCACTGAAGCCCGCGGAGGTCGAGGAAGTGAGCCTCTGCTTCGAGCTCGGGCGCTCGACGATCATCGTGCGCGAAGACCAGCTCTCGCTGGCGATCGGTCGGCGCGGCCAGAACGTGCGGCTTGCAGCACGACTCACTGGTTGGGATATCGACATCCTCACGCCTGCCGAGTTTGCGAAGGGGCTTGAGACGCTCGAGCAAACGGTCGGCTCCGTGCCGGGCGTTCCAGAAGGCATGCTCGATCGCATGGGTGCGCTCGGCATCATCAGCGTGTTCGACGTTGAAGAAGTTGGCGTGCCGGTGCTGACGCAGGAGCTCGGGATGACCGACGCCGTTGCCGAGCAGGTCGTGGCGACCTGCGCCGAGCGCGCGAAGGACGTCGCAGAACAGCAAGCTCGCGACAAGGTCGATTCCGACGCGCGAGCCGCTGCGGATCGTGTAGCGACGGACGGAATTCTGGGCGGTGGCCCGCGCGGAACCGGTGTCGGCGGTGCGCCCGTGGTGAAGCCGGACGCAGCCGACGAGGCGCGGGCCGACAACATCTTGGGTGGCGGTCGCCCGGTGTGAAGTAGGTTGAGATGCAGACAGATTGAAGTATGGCAGTGACCCGACTCGTCGGGAGACGCAATGGCTAGGAGATTCGCTTGACGACAAAGAAGGCCGCTCTGAAGGTGCACCAGATCGCAAAGGAGCTCAATGTGAGCTCGAAGGACATCATTGCGCGGTGCAAGACTGAAGAGATCGACGGCATCGACAACCACCTCTCCGCAGTCTCTATCGGCCTCGCGGCGACGATCCGCGATTGGTTCGGCGGCGGCGCCGGGGGAACAGCAGTTGCGACGGCAACGGCACCGCCTTCGTCCGGCACCTCCGCTCTTCCCTCAGCGGACACCTCGACATCGAGTGATGCTGACGCTCACGAGCCACGGTCGCGCTCGCAAGCGCATGCACCCGCGCCCGACGCCCGGGCTCCTGATTCGCACGCTTATGATGCTGCGAGCGCCGCTGAACATCAGAAGGCACACCGAAAAGTCGCTCGGAAGAGTGGCGATGACGCCGCTCCCGCAGCGTCGTCGCCTCCAGCGTCGTCGCCAGTCGCTCCAGCGCTGCGCGGACAGAGCGTGTCGTCGCAGTCGCACTCGGCGCCGCAGGTGTCGGCTCACGCGTCGCCGCCTGCCCCGACGCACGCGTCAACTCACGCTCCAGCCCACCAACCACCGGCCCACCACCCAGCAACCCACCGGGGGACCGCGGGGGCCGCGCCCGACCACGCCCCGGCGCACGCGCCAACCCCAGCGCCGCCTCGGGCCGACCGCGAGCACGCAGAGCATCCGACAACGCCTGTCGCGCGGTCCGGAGCGCCGGAGACCGAATCGAGTGGCTCACGCGGGGCACCAACCGCCCGCGCGGCGGATGTAAAACCCGTGGTGGCGAAGCCGCACGTCCGGGCACCGCTGGCAGAGCGACCTCCGTCGCTCCTTCGTCCGGCGCGCCCGACCGCTCCCGCAGCACCGCCAGCTCGTCCAGCTGCGCGAACTGATGGACCAGGACGCAGCACCCCGCTGAACGCGCCGCGACTGCAGTCGTCCGGGCCACCCGAGCCGAACTTCGCGCCCTACGTGCCGCCGGTCATGAACGTGCCGAAGCGGCCCGACCTCATCAAGCCGGTCGGACCGAAGCTCGAGATCCCGATCAAGACCCAACTCTCTGGCCCGAAGGTCATTCGGATCGAAGCGCCCGAGCAACTGCCGACGCCGCGTCCGCGCAGCGCTACGACCGGTACCGGCGGTCCGATGCGCGTTGGCCGAACCGGTGGCACCGGCGGCGCGAGCGGACCAGGACGCGACGACCGTGGTCGAGTCGGACGCGGCGCGACTGGGCGACGCGACGAAACGCCGGGACGCACCGGTCGGATTGCCCGGGCGGATCGCGCGCCGGGCACGCCGACGGGCGAGCCGTGGCGTCCACAAGATCTTCGTGAGCGCGAGGATCGGCTCTCACGTTCCGACGGCTTCTTCAAGACGCATCGCCGCGACAGCATGCGGAAGTCCGGTCCGGGTGGACCGGGCGGGCGATCGATCTCTCCGCAAGAGCCAGAGCCGATTCGCATCAGCGAGCCGATCACGATCAAAGAGTTGTCGGCCGCAACCGGCGTGAAGGTCGCGGACATTCTCAAGCGTCTCTTCCTCGGAGGCGTTGTCGCGAACATCAACTCAGCGATTGACCGCGAGCAGGCGATGGAAGTCATGATGGACTTCGACATCGAACTCATCGTCGAAGAGCAGAAATCTGCCGCCGAGATGATCGAGTCGCGGTTCACTGATCGCGAGCGCGTCGATGTGCGGCTCCGCGCCCCCGTGGTCACGATTCTCGGTCACGTCGATCATGGTAAGACGAGCCTTCTCGATCGGATCCGCAACACGAACGTGGCAGCGGGCGAAGCGGGCGGCATCACGCAGGCGACGAGCGCGTTCCAAGTGCCAGTGAAGGCGGGCGAACGGAATCGGCTGGTCACCTTTATCGATACCCCCGGCCACGAGGCGTTCACGAACATGCGAGCCCGCGGTGCCAAGGTGACCGACATTGCGGTGCTGGTGATCGCGGCCGACGACGGCGTCATGCCGCAGACCGTCGAGAGCATCAACCACGCGAAGGCGGCGGGTGTGCCGATCGTTGTTGCTCTGAACAAGATCGACAAGCCTGAAGCGAACGAGTCGAACATCCGCCGCATCCTCGGCCAACTCGCCGAACACGAGCTCAATCCGGCGGAGTGGGGCGGTGCGACCGAAGTCATTCGCACGAGCGCAACGAAGGGCGACGGCATCCAAGACCTCTTAGACATCCTCGACTACCAAGCCGAGTTGCTCGGCGTCACGGCCGACTTCGGCGGCTCGGCGCGGGGAACGGTGCTCGAAGCGCGGATGGAAGAGGGTCGCGGGCCGGTTGCCAACGTGATCGTTCAGGACGGCCTGCTGAAGAAGGGCGATTTTGTGGTGATCGGCCGCGGCTACGGCCGCGTGCGCGACATCGTGAGTACGCGCGGCGAGCGTCTCACCGAGGCCGGACCGTCGACGCCGGTCGCTGTCTCCGGCATCGATCTCCTGCCTGACGCCGGTGACAAGATCTACGTCGTTGAGTCACTCAAAGCGGCCGAGACAGCGGCTGAGGAACGCCGACGCTTCGATCGTGAGCGCGAACTGGCAGCGCCGAAAGTCACCCTCGACAACATCTTCCAACACCTGCAAAAGGGTCAGAAGAAGGAGCTGTCGCTGGTGGTCAAGGGCGACGTTCAGGGTTCGGTCGAAACACTTCGCACGGTGCTCACGAAGATCGGTACCGACGAGGTGATAGTCAGCGTCAAGCATTGTGCCGTCGGCGGCATCAATGAAAGCGACGTCTCGCTTGCCGAGGCGACGAAGTCGATCATCGTCGGCTTCAACGTCACGTCGAGCGCGAAGGCTCGTTCGCTCGCCGAGTCGAAGGGCATCGAGATTCGTCTGTACGAAGTCATCTACGACCTCACCGACGACGTCACGAAGGCAGCATCAGGCCTGCTCGCGCCGGAAATCAAGCTCGAGGTTCTTGGCCATGCCGAGGTCCGTCAGGTCTACAAGATCTCGAAGGTCGGCATGATTGCGGGCTGCTATACGCTCGACGGAACGATCGAACGCAATGCGCAAATCCGCGTGACGCGCGGTGGCATCGTGATCGAGAAGGACCGCCGGCTCGAGCAGCTCAAGCGCTTCAAGGACGACGCCAAGGAAGTTCGTGCCGGCCAGGAGTGCGGCATGAAGATCGTCGGTTACGACGACATCAAGGTGGGCGACGTGCTCGAGTGTTACAAGACAATCTCCATCGCGCGTTCGCTGTAGTCTCACCCCGTTTCGTTTCCGATGCCTGATCCCGAGCGACCGTTCCAGATGCCCCACATGCCCGGCAACGAGCCGGGTGGTGGGCCGTCGCGCGCCGCGCAAGTCGAGTCACTAGTTTCGCGCGTTCTGCGTGAGCGGCTGATGCGCGGCATCAACGACCCGCGGGTGCAGGGCATGGTGTCGGTCCTTGGCGTGGATCTGACGCCGGATCTTCTCAACGCGCGGGTGCGGATCTCGGTCTTGCCTGCTGATCGCGGCAGGCTCACGTTGTCGGGGCTTCGTTCAGCGACGCGGCACCTCGAGTCAGTCTTGCGCACCGAGACCCGTTTACGCCGCGTTCCGCGGCTGACCTTTGAACTTGACGACTCTCTCAAGCGCGAGAGTGCGGTGCTCGACGCGATTGGTCGAGCGTTTCCGCAAGGTGCCGGGGGGGGAGCTGACGGGGAAACGCCCGCAGCGCCTTCGGATCAAGAACCACCGCCGACGACCGCCGAGCCGACCACCGACCTCGAGGGCGACCGCCCCGAACGACTCGCCTAACAGTCTTGTTTTAGATCCTTCGTTTCTCCTCCACATCACAGCATGAGGTCCCACGGCCCGTGAAGACCGACGCATCAACTCCGTTGTTCTCGGCGACGAAACTCGCCGCAATCGTCAAGAAGCACGCGCCAGCGCCGACCAGCGGGCACACGACCGCGCCGCCGCCAGCGCCACCGTCGACTGATCCGATCGGGACGCTCGTGCATTCTTTTCTGCTCTGGGAGGCTTCGACGCATCACGCGTCAGGCGGGACCGAGCGTATCGCCAAAGAGTGCGTCGACTTCAACGAACTGCGAGTCTGCCTGCCGGATGAGATCGTCTCGATTCTCGGTCCGCGCTACCCGTTCGCCGAAGAGCGCGCCACCCGGCTTCGCCGTTCGTTGAACGACATCTATCGCCGCGAACACAAGATCAGCCTCGAACATATCGCGTCCGCCGGGAAGCGCGACCAGCGCAACTACATCGAGAATCTTGATGGCATGATTCCGTTTGTCGCGTCGCGCGTGTTGCTTTTCCACTTCGGACAGGCTGGTGTTCCCGCCGACGATCAACTCGTCGATCTGTTGCGAGACGCCAAAGCGCTGACGAAGGACGACATCGCTGGTGTCGATCTCGGCGCGGCGATCTCGAAGTCGACGACATCAGTCGACGAAGCCTTGCGAATGCATGCGGCGCTCATCGGTTTCGCCGATGCGGCGTGGGACGCCGACTCCAAGACCATCATGAAGGCGAAGCAGGTGCGCGCAGCGCTGGCGCGCACCGCCGAAATCAAGGCGGCCAAGATTCGAGCCGAGACAGCCAAGATCGAGGCGGCGAAAGCGGAAGTGGTGAGGATCGCCGAAGAGAAGGCTGCTGCTGCCGCCCGAAAGGCCGCGAAGCCCGAAGCGAAGAAGTCAGGTTCTGCGTCGAAGTGGATCGAGGCGAAGCCAGCAGCGCCGGGAAAGGCTGGAATCCCGGTGAAGCCAACGGCGAGTGGACCGACGGCGAGCGGAAAGGTGCCGCCCGGGGCTGCGAAGGCCGCGGCCGCGAAGCCACAACCGAAGCCAGAACCGAAGCCAGAGTCGAAACCAGTTGGGCGACCGAGCGGCAAGCCGCTGGCCAAGCCCCTTGCGAAGGCAGCCTCTAAGCCAGCCTCTAAGCCAGCTGGGAAGCCTGCCGCGAAGCCCGCCGTGAAGCTCCTCAAGAAAGGTAGGAAGTGACCGAGAGGTCAATGGCGACTGGGCCAGCATCAGGGCCGAACGCAGCGAAGCGCGTCGGTCTGGCCGCAGTTCTGGGCGTCGCAGTGGCGTTCGGTGCTGAGGCAGCCGCGAGCGAGCCGTTCTTCACCGCGTCTCTTCGCCTCGTGCCGTCCGCGGCGAACGCAATTGCACTCGGGGCACTCCGCACGGAGCCCGGCGTTCGCGCCGATCTCGCCCCGCCCTTCATGCTGCTTCCGGGTGTCGTCGACCCGTCGGTCGGTCCGTTCGTCGACCTGAATCTCGTTGAGGTCGTGGCGAGACTGTCACCGAAGGCGACTTCGGTGCCGCCGTCGCCGCCGGTCGACGCTGATGCGCGAGATCGTGCGCTGCGCGCCTATGTGGAAGGCCGCGCTGCCCTGGCTGACGGCAAGACGTTTCTCGCCGTCCGGACTCTTGAAAAGGCGCTCGCCGCCGACCCGTCATCAATCGTCATTCGGGGAGAACTCGCGCGGGCCTACGCCAAGGCAGGGAACCAACCGAAGTCGATGAGCCTGAGCGAAGAGGTTCTTGATCTCGATCCCGATGACCCCGAAGCGCTCTTCACGGTTGGACTGCGCGCTGCCGACGCAGGAGATGCTGAGGCCGCAATCCGTCGACTCGGTCGTCTCCTTCTCCTCGAGGGTGCAGCCCGCACCGCGTTCTTCGCTGGGTTGCGTCCGGGGAGCGAAGCGATTGTCGAGATTGCACTCAGCCGCGCGCTGAGGCAGTTGAACGCGGATCGCGCGAGTATCGAAATCCTGACTCGCGCCGCGCGGCGCGAGAACGCTGACCTCTCGCCGCGCGTGCGAGCAGAGGCTCGTCGCGCGCTGGGTGACGCGCACGCTCGGCTAGGCGACATTGAGGCGGCGCTGAGCGTGTGGCTCCTCACTACTCCGGCTGGCGACGGGCGCGCTGCCGACCCGAGTGGCGCGCGATTCACCGACGCACTCGATCTCGCCGTCATTGAACCGCGTGTGACGTGGGCGCTCGTCGCGCTTGGCCGCGAAGGCGAGGCCATCGGGCGCCTCCGAGCCCGTGTCGGCGTGGCAGCTCCGAGCGATGTCGATATCGCAATCGCGGCGTGGCTGAGGGACGTCGTGCACGATGCGACGCCATTCGCCCGCTGGGCGCAGGAGCTCAATGCTTCGCCTGCATCCACTCCGAATCGCGTCGACATTGCGAGGCTCGCAGCGGCGCTCGATCCGGAACGTGCCGAGATTGCTCGGGCAGATTTTACGGATCGACGCGCGATGCGCGATGCGTTTGCGCGGCTCGCGCGGGATGTTGGTGTCGATGACGCCATCCGCGCGGCGCTCGACGCGATTGCGTCGGGGGCGACGACCGCCGATCGCGCCGTGTCCGCGCTCTTGCGCAGCGGCGCGGACGCACCTTCGCTTCTCGCTGCGGCTCAGCGGCTCGGCGGCTCGGCGGCCGCGCTGCACGCGCGACTTTGCACCGCCGTCAACGATCCCGGCGAGGGGTGGCGCATCGCAAGCGAGGCGCTGGTAGCGCGGAAGGACGATCGCGAGGCGTTGCGAGCGGCAATCGACGCGGCGGGTCGTCTCGCAGAGCCGGGATTCCTTGTCGATCTCGAACGGAACATTGCCGCTGACGACGCATGGACGACGATCGAACTGGCGCGAGCGTGGCGCGGCGGAGACGATCCGGCGCGATCAGCAGGCCTCGCTCGTAGCGCGGCGGAGATCGCCGCCGGGATCGTGCCGCCGGATCGGAAAGCGGAGTCGGCGGCGCTCATGGTGCTCGCGCAAGCGCAGGCCGATCAGGCGTCACGCTCCGCGGACCGTCGCGCGGCCGAGCTGGCGGTCGCGAGCGCTCGATCCGCAGTCGTCAGTGACCCGACGAACGAATCGGCGTGGCGCTTATTGATTGGCCTCCTCGACGCTCTTTCCTCGGGCGAGGGCGACGACCGAGCGGGGCGGCGGGCTGAAGCTAACAATGCGCGGACTGAGGCTGCGGCTGCCATGCCGTCGTCGGCGCTCGCGCGACAGGGAGCGCTCGAGCGAGTTTTTTCCGAGGGATCACTCCTTGATGGGATTCACCCAGCTGTGGCGTTCGCGGCAGCCGATCCCGGCGAACCTGAACTCCTCCAACTCGCGGTGACCGCGTTGACCCGCGCGGGCCGCATCGATGCGGCGATTGTGTTGCTCGATGAACGACTTGCCGAAACGCCTGGCGATCCAATCGCGTGGCAACTCTGGACGGAAGCGACGATCGCGAGCGGGAACCCAGAGCGCGCCCTTGATCGGATCATGTCGCGGGCCGAGCCGCCGACGTCCGATCCGATCGCTCGACCGCTCGAAGAACTCGCGATGCGCGCCGTCGGCCGCGTCGCCGACGCAGACGTACTCGCAGCTGAACGCGTAGCCCGCTTGCCTGCGTCGCCTCGACGTGATCTTGAACGAGCGGCACAGGCACTCGGTCGGGGTGACGACCACACTGCGGCGAGCGCGCTGAGCAGTGCCGCTGGCGGCGTCAACGGGCTCCCTGCCCGTGAGGCGTTAGCTGCTGCCGAGCTTGCCAGTCGGTTGAAGGACGCGCGAGAGCGAGCACGGCTCGTTCGACTCTTCGCGCTCGCGGTGCTCGACGCGGCGGGCGAGGGCACGACGAACAATCGTTCACCGGCGCGCGTGGCAAAGCCCGCGGTGGAACCTGCGGTGGTCGCGCGAGCGGCGGCTCTCGTCGCGCTTGAATCAGATCCGCGTGGCGATGTCGAGGGTGAACTTCGCCGCATGATCGAGGTCGCGGTTCGCGCCGCTCGCAACGGTGTCGGCGCTGGCGAAGTACCCGCGTGGCTGGGCATTGGACAGGCATTCGTTGATCGCGGGCGACCAACCGACGGTGCGGCATTCTTGGCGGCGCTCTTGCGCTCTGATTCGCGAATCGACTCATCGGCCGCCGCGCGACTCGCGTCAGCCTGCTTCGCGCTCGACGCAGCGTCGGGCGGCGGCGCCGAACAGTCGATTGCGATCCTTGACTTGATGCGCGCTCGTGGGGTTCGACCATTCGCCCGTGCCGACCGGGCAGAGGCGACCGACGCCGATGCGCTTCAACTTCTCAGCGGCGTCTACACGCTGACTGGTGATCGCAGCGGGTCGGCTGCCATCATGCGCGAATCGCTTCGCCGCGACCCAGATCATGGGATGAGCGCGAACAACCTGGCGTGGGACGCGATCGAGAGGGCATGCATAGATGAAGACACCGTGCGGCTCGCGGAACACGCACTTCGCCTTTTGCCGAACGATCCCGCCGTGCTCGACACTGTTGGTTGGCTTCGCTATCTGCAAGGTCACCTTCTCGACGACGCGGTCGATTCGGCGCTGGCTGCGGGAAGTCGCAAGGGTGAAGGAGCGGTCACTCTGCTGACGCGTGCGATCGAGAACGCGAAAGGCGATCCCGGTCCGGATCCGCTCGATCACCTTGGCGACGCGCTCTGGCGCACTGGCGACCGCGAGGGAGCGATTCGCGCTTGGCAGACCGCTGGCAAGATTGTCCTCGCCAAGTTTCCCAAGGACCAGATGATCAAGACGCTCGCGACCTACGAGCGTCGGGAGCACGGTGTCGTGGTCGCGGACGGCGAGAGCTTCTGGAAACGGAATTACGGCGCGGTGCTCGAACGAGCAAACGCGAAGCTCGCGCAGATCGCGCGCGGTGAAGAACCGACTGTTGCACCGCTCACTGGCCAGCGCTGATTGTTCAATTCACTCGTTCCCTTCGTTCGAACTAGCAACTCTCCACGCGGTACCCCAACATGGCCGGACATAGTGCCTGGAAGAACATCAAGCGTCGCAAGTCCGCTGTTGACGCGAAGCGCGGCAAGGTCTGGAGCAAGGTGAGCCGAGCCATCATCGTCGCAGCGCAGCGCGGCGGTGGCGATGTCAAATTCAACTCTTCACTGCGACTGGCTGTCGACGAAGCCCGCGCCGCGAACATGCCGCGCGACACGATTGAAAAAGCGATCAAGAAGGGGACTGGCGAAGCGAACGCAGAGCGCTACGAATCGACGCGGTATGAAGGCTACGGACCGGGAGGCGCTGCGATCCTCATTGATCTCCTCATCGCCAACGCGAACAAGACTGCGGCGGAGATCCGAACGATCATCGATAAAAACGGCGGAAAAATGGGTGTGCCGGGCTCGGTTGCGTTCGGCTTCACTCAGCAAGGGGTGATTCTCTTGCCAAGGGCCGATGTCGACGAAGAGCGCGTGATGGACGTCGCGCTCGGCGCTGGTGCGGAGGACGTCGCGAGCGACGACGACTACGTGCTCGTGACGTCGAGGCCAGCCGATTTCGAGAAGGTGAGGGCGGGTCTCGAAGCTGCCAAGTTTCCAATCGAGAATGCCGAGATCTCGTGGCAGCCACAATCAACGGTGACGCTCAACGCCGAGACTGCGCGACGGCTCTTGGTGTTGCTTGATGCGCTGGAAGACCACGACGACGTACAAAAGGTGTTTCACAACGCGGAGCTGCCCGACGACGTTGACTAACTTTCGATCGGAAGAAAATTCATGGCGTCTCACGTGCGTCTCACAACCGTCTTTCGGGGCCGCGTGCAAGGCGTGGGATTTCGCGCCACGGCGAAGGACGTCGCGCGTCGCTTCCCCGTGACGGGTTTCGCCCGCAACGAATCCGACGGCACGGTGCTCTGTGTGGCCGAAGGTCTGCCGGACGAGATCGACGCGTTCATGGAAGCACTGTGCGATGCGATGCGTTGCAACATCGCGGCCGTCGAATCAACGCGCGACGCGGTCACCGATGAGTTTGACGAGTTCTCGATCGAGCGGTGACGGTGCCGGGCAGGCGGTATGGTTCACCGACAATGACTGATCACATGTCATCCGTCCGTTGTCTTGGGTGTGGCTACGCCGTGCATAGCGTGGTGCCAGACGGCGCGTGTCCTGAGTGCGGCGCGCGTGTTGATACCGCTCGCGGCCGTGCACTCGAACAAGCGGGGCGGGGACTTCGGCGCATGCGGGAGGGGCTGCGGCTGGTCGCGGCGGGCTTGATTGGGCTAGCGGTGAATTTCATCCTGTCCGTGCCAGCCGCCTTCGTGTCGTGGTCCCCGTCGTCGACGTTCGCCCCAATTCTCTTCAGGGGCTACATGCTGTTGGTCACAGCGACGCGAATGAGGGGCTACACGGCTGTCGCCGCTGGCGTCTGGTGGGCGACAAGTTTGCTGCCTCCGCAGTATCGGGCGGTGCGGTCGATCGCGCGGATCGCCGCGATCGGATGGCTCTTGAACGGTCTTTCGCCCATCCCACAATTCTGGGCTCAGTCCCGCTCGGAATCGCCCTTACGCTGGCGGATCGCACATAACGTCGGCTCGCTCGTGGCTGCGGCGATATTGGTGGCGATCGCGCGGCTTGGTCACGCGGGAAGCGTGCTTGCCGAAGGGGAGCCAAGTTCGCAGACCCGGGTGCCTTTTCGCGCCGCCTACTACGCAATCGGAGTTGTCGCGATCGCGGGGTGGTTTCTGCCGGAGTTCTCACCGACGGATGGGGTGACTGATACGCGGTGGATGATGTTGACGGGCATTGAGGGTGCCATGACCGCGGTCGCATGGTTCCTGCTCGCCCGCCCGCTCTGGAAAGTCGCACAGGTCTGCGACCGCGCCGATTGGCGGCGGCTCGCCCTCGAGGAGGCGCGGTAGGCTCCCTCTCGTGTTGCGGGTTTCCGACCCGCATCGCCGATGAGTGCACCATGCGAACCAGCTCGCCGATCTCGCTTCTCTTTGTGCTCGCGTCCGCGATCTCAGCGGCCGGCGTTGTTGGCTGCTCCTCGCACACTGAGAGTTTTCCCGGCAAGTCGCGCGACCAAGTCTGGACTGCGATGCTCGCTGCGGCGAACGAGCCGACGTACAAGAACTGGCACGTCATCGAGAATGACGTCTGGGCATACGAGGCTGACAGTCGCATTGAGATTTGGCGACTGCTTCGCCGCTACAAGGACAGTGGGGCGCAATGGCCCCGCCTCGAAGATAGCGAGTGGACCTTTTCGGTTGTGCTTGAGGCGACCGAGCCGCCGTCAGCGAGTTTTACGAATCGTTCGATGGGGATTCCCAGCCACGGATGGGAGCAGACGGACCGGTACTTCGAGCAGGTGTGGGAAATCCTCGGAGGGCGGTCAGCCAATCGTGCGTTGACGCCCGCGGCACCGCGGACGACGGTGCCGGCGGTGCCGTCACCAGAGCCCAATCCAGTCAGTCCATCCACCGCGCCAGCCGAGCCACCCGTCGATATACCTAACAATCTTGTAATTCGCTTGGGCGAAGGCGACATCCGCGACATCCGCGACATCACTGATTCCTTGGCGGAGCACGCGTGCGTGCCGGTGAGAGCGTGAGCGACGAGCGGAGTACGAGCGAAACGGCGAGCGCGACTCCGTCGACGTCACCAAACCTCGACAACCGCGCCAAGTTTGGTGGCGGAGCGCTCGGGCTCGCGTGGGTCACCGCGCCACCGTTCTTAGGATTCGCGCTCCTCGCAAACGTCGATCCGATTCGAACGTGGTTGCTCGCGCACGGCGATCTCGCGGTGTGGGTGTACGCCGCGGGCTTCGCACTCTTTGCTGGGATAGGCATGTTTCCGACCTATGCGCAGGCGCTCGTCGGAGGGTGGGTCTTCGGCTTCAAGTGGGGTTTCATCGGAGCGATCGGCGGGTTCGTCGGTGGCGCCGCGATCGGATACGTCGTCTCGCGCGTCGTTGCTGGCGACGGGTTTCAGCGCTGGCTCGATGCACGTCCCAAGACTCGGGTGATCCGTCAGGTCTTCGTGGAGCGCGGATTCTGGAAGTCGTTGGGTACGGTCGCGCTCTTGCGCTGTCCACCCAACTCACCCTTTGCGCTCACGAACCTCGCGATGGCGGCGAGCGGCGTGCACTGGGTCCCGTACCTCATAGGCACCGCGATCGGCATGGCACCGCGCACGGCCCTCGCTACGTACGTGGCGGCGACGGCGGCGGCGCAAGGTGAGAAGGACTTTCAATCGCTCGCCGCGAAGAATCCAGGCAGCTTCGTCGTCGGGCTGATCGCAGTGCTGGTGGTCGCGGCGGTTCTCGGCGCCGTCGCCAAGTCGGCGCTCCGTCGTGCGGGTCTCGACGGAGCGGAAAGAAAACCGCCAGCGGATCTGGCCGCTGGCGGTTGACATTGATCGGTTGACGCTGGCGAGCGGCGCTCGAACTGTTACGCGCGGCTCTTATACCCACCGTCGTCGGTCGACACGATGATCTTCTCGCCAATCGCGATGAACGGAGGCACGCGCGTCTTGAGCCCCGTCTCGAGTGTCGCTTCCTTCAATTGATTCGTCGCGGTCGCTCCCTTGATGCCCGGCGACGTCTCTGTGATCTGAAGTGTGACGGTCTTCGGCAGTTCGATCGAGATGGCCTTACCGTCGCACCACAGAACGACGACGTGCGAGTTCGGCAAGATGTACAGTGGGAAGTCGCCGAGGAAGTCGGCGGAGAGCTCGACCTGCTCATAGTTCTCGCTGTCCATGAACGTGAACTTGCCACCCTGTTGGTACAGATATTCCATCGGTCGTCGGTCGAGATCGACCTGCTCGACTTCCTCGCCAGACCGCAGACGCTTGTCAATCAGCGCACCTGTTCTCAGGTTTCGCATCTTTACCTGCACGAACGCGCGGAGGTTCCCGGGCGTGACATGGGTGAATTCCATGATCAAAAACAGGTTGCCTTCCATCTTGATGGCGACGCCGGGGCGGAGGTCGGTGCTATTCATGGTTCGTCTTCGGGCCGATTGCTCGGACTGGCTGCGGAGTGTGTTCCCGGCCCAGCGGCTTTCGGTCCGGAATGGGGTCGCGAGAGCCTTCTGAGGGGGTTTGGCGAAAGTCGGGCAGCTTACCGAGAACCTTTTCCGGGCACAAGAATTTGACGTTTCTGGCCGAGTACGGAGGCATCTTGTTGTCATGGCTCGGGAGAATCGCCATTCTTATAGCTGCGTCCCATTGTCCCACTGGTTTCATTCCGGGGTCCGGGTGGGGGTCCGGGCGCGGTCATGACTCACTCTGACGACCCATCTGAGGAGCGCACCGACGAACCCTCCATCGCGAGGACGCAACTCACGCGCTTGCTCGCCGATGCGAGCGCTGGCGATGCGGGCGCGGTGGAACGCGTGCTACCGATGGTCTACTCGGAGTTGCTTGAGTTGGCTCGTCGGCAGATGCGCGGAAGCCCGTCGCACACGCTTCAGCCGACGGCGCTCGTGCACGAAGCGTGGATGCGCATCGCTGGCAGCGGTGGTTCGATTCGCGACCGATCGCACTTCTGGGCCGTTGCCGCGACGGCGATGCGGCAGATCTTGGTCGATCACGCACGGCGGAAGCGCCGCACGAAGCGGGGCGGCGGACGTGGACGCGTCGACCTAGACGCAATCGATGTTGCGGTCGATCCCGACTCAGTCGACATCCTCGCGCTGGAAGACGCGCTGACGCAGCTCGCGGTCCTCGAACCGAGGCTCGCGCGGAACGTCGAGCTGCGCTATTTTGGCGGACTCTCTGTCGACGACGCTGCGATGGTCATCGGCATCGGCACCGCGACGGTCAAGCGCGACTGGGTGCTTGCCCGAGCATGGCTCCGGCGTGAGCTCGGCGAGGACAGCGAGCGTTGAAGCGCAGGGCGAACGTCGAGTTCGTTCGCGTCCAGTCGATCTTCTTTGAAGCGATGGAATTTCCGCCGAAGAGCCCCAGCTCGTCGGGCGCCGCATCGGTCCCTTCACCCTCGGCGCGAGAATCGGCGTCGGTGGAATGGGTGTCGTCTACGAGGCGGAGCAGGACAATCCACGGCGCACGGTCGCGATCAAGCTGATTCGACCGGAACTCGCGTCGGCTGATTCCATCGCGAGATTCGGTCGCGAGGCGGCGCTTCTGGCTCGCCTTCAGCACCGGGGGATCGCAACCGTCTTTGATGCTGGCGCTGAGGTCGATCCCGACGATCCCGATGCGCCGCCGCGGCCCTACTTCGCGATGGAATTAGCCCGTGGTACGCGGATCACATCGTGGGCCGATGCCCGTTCGCTTCCGCTCGATGACCGCATCGAACTCCTCGCGCAGGTTTGCGATGGGGTCGATCACGCGCACCGCCGCGGCGTGCTGCACCGGGATCTGAAACCAGCCAACATCCTCGTGACCGACGACGGGCAACCGAAGATCCTCGACTTCGGCGTCGCCCGAGCACTTGAACCAGTCGCCTCGGCGACCGTGCATACTGCGGCGGGCGACATGGTCGGCACTCTTGGATGGATGAGAGCACCGCTATCGTCGCGGCGAGCGGGTGGCGCCGCGCGAGTGTGCGGGCCGATCGAAGTCATCGCGTCAACGCGTACCTCCTCGGCGCGATCGGCGCGCTCAATCCCTCAAAGCTTGGCGGCAGTCAGATCTCGCTGAAGCAGGCGCTCGACGAGTTGAGCGGTCAGCTCGGCGCGGAGTTGGACGGCGCTCCGGATCTTGCCGCCGATGTGCATCATGCGCTCGGTCAGCAGTACTTGGAGATTGGGAGTCTTCCGGAAGCGGAATCGCACTTCCGCGCTGCGATGGAGGCGAGAGCAATCGTGTTTGGCGAGGACGCGATCGAGACCATGGACAGCACCATGACGCTTGCGATCGTCCTTCGACGACAGGAGCGTCCCGGCGAGGCGATCGCGCTTCTCGAGCCATCGATTGCTCGGCTTCGCGCCCGCGGTGCGCCACCGCTTGAGTTCGCTGAAGCCCTCAACGATCTAGCAGCCCGTGGCGGAAGTGCTCTGGTAGCGAGAACGAGAATGTTGGTCCAGATGCAAGGAGCCGCAATGCAGCTTTATCCGCAAGATACGGCAAGTCGCGGCGACGCCGCAGCCACTCAATATTGGGGGCTAACAGGCTCGTTCGTAGCCCGGATGACTTCCGCGACGGGCTGCTAGGCTCTGCGTGCTATTCGGCTGGTCGCACCGCTGATGCAGTCAAGTTCTTCGACGAAGGGCTCGCGGCGCTCGATAACAGCGATGTGACGCGCGCTGGACGCGCCCAGCTCCTGGGAAATCTGGCAAGCGTCGCCATGCAGATGGGCGACGTGAAGCGCGGCGTCGAGTGTGCGAAGCAGGCCATCGCGCTCCGCGTCGCTTCAGAAGGGGAGTCGCTTGAGACGCCAAAGTTCGTCGCGCGCTGGTCGGGCGTCATGATGCACTTCGGCGACGCGACGACGCGCGACGAGGCGATCGCGCTGCTCGCGAACTCGGTCGCGAGCTTGCGTCGGCTTCTGCCAGCGGATCACGACCAGTTGATCGAGTATCGAGAGAATCTCGCGCGAGCACTTATGCAGACTGGCCGCGTCGAAGAAGCCGCTGATCTAGCGCTTGAGAACGCCGACGCAATTGAAGCGGGAGGTCGCGGGCGCCCCGAAATCCTGTGGCGCAACCTGCGGGTGGCTGCGAACTCGTTAGGCGCCGCAAACCAGACGCAGCGCCGCGCCGAGACTCTGGGACGCCTCGCGCGGGATGGCCAAGGCTTGGAGGACGCCAAAACGCCTCGTGTCCGGACGGCACCCGCCAGCGCGCTGGACTGAGGTGGCATCCAACGAAAAAAATACCCCCGGCACAAGGCCGGGGGCGGAGGGAGGGAAAAGGGCTCCTTAGAGGTCATAGCTCCATCCGCGCGGCTTTCCCAAGGGGCGGGCCGTACGGCAAGGTCACTAGACCATCGGTGTGGTCTCGGCGCAGGGATAGCGGGGTAGGTCATCCTCTCCCGCGTTCTCAGAACACCGCGCCACGAGGACGCGAGACTGAGTCAGTTCCCGTCACGACAAGGTCCACCTCGACAACCCCAATATAACCCAGACGCAACAACGTGCAACATCGGCGCGATGCAAAAAACTGTAATTGAGGCTACAGCCCACTATCGGGCTCTCTCGCCGGAAGTGTGGACAAAGAGGCCGTCAGCGCCGCCTCAACGCGCTCGAAGCGCAGTCGGGATGAGGCGGTGTGCGATCTCTGTCGTGGTGGGCGGCAAAGCCGCCTCGAGAACGATCTGCCCCAGCGCTCTCGAATTGCGATCTCGAACTCAAAGGGAAAATAGGGAGGGCAGAGCATGAACGTACGAAGAACCAGGGCTGTCGGCTGCATGGCTAGTACACTTTCGCCGACAATCCGATGACCACAGTTGCGTTCGGCTCAGGCACCAGGCGCCGCGCGGCGGCGCTTTCCGCGCTCTTTCCCAAATTGACCCCATGCACCACTTCATGACCCGAGGCATTGCTGCCGGCGCTCTCGCGCTCGCAGCCCTCTCCGGCAACATCTTGAACGCCCAGCAGTCGCCACCGAGCACAGCCCCCGCAGGCGCGCCAGCGACGCCCCCGGCCGCGCCGCGTCAGCCAGCCGCGCCAGGCACACCAAGCCCCGCCGCGCCACCCACGATAAGGCCGAATGTGCGACCCGAGGACGTGCCAGGGCGTCTCATCGATACCCCACCCGGCGTCCGACCAGTCGCTCCGGCACCCGCCGCCGCTCCGGCGCAAGACCCGGAGAGCCCCGAGGACTTGCCTCCGCCGATTCAGCTCGATCCACCGATCTGCGACTTCGGGTTCGTCAAGCCTGCGGACACGCCGAAGAAGGTCGTCAAGATCATCAATACCAGCGACAAGCCGGTGACGATCTTGGCCGTCCAGCCGAGCTGTAAGTGCACGACCGTGAACGATCTGGTCGGCACCGAGATCCCTCCCCACGGGTCGGTTAATCTCGATGCGAGTATGAAGGCGCAGTCCTCCCCCGGCGGCAAGAAGGCGGAAATCAAGGTCCTCTTCGACGGCTGGAGCCGTGTCGTCAACATTCAGCTCGCGATGGAGGTCACGCTTCCGATCCGCGTGGTGCCGGGCTATATCAACGCAGTTCGCGGCCAGAATCCAACGGGACGCATCGTCGTTGAGAGCCTCGACAAAGCACCGTTCACGATTTGCTCGGTCGGCGGTCAGGTGCCCGACCTCGTGGGATTTGATCCCGCGAAGGACGCGCCGCGCAACCAGTACCTCTTGCAATACGACGTGTCGAAGTTCAAGGAAGGTGCGATGCCTCGCTACCTCCTCATCGAAACTGATCGACCCGACTGCCCGATCGTCGACCTGTTCTTCCGCCACGAGTGGACCGCGCCGAAGCCGGTGCTCAAGATGCAAGATTACCGACTCACGGTCGGACGCCTTGAGCAGGGACAGACGGGCGAGTTTGTTATTGAGGTCGCCGAGCTCACGCCCGAAGAACCGATTGTTAGTATCTCCACTTCAATGCCGGGCGCGAGCGTAGAGTTCATCACCGAAGCCGAACACGAAGGTGTCTCCACGAAGCGAACGGCTCGCTTCACGCCCCCGAAGGATTTCGTCGGTCTTCTGTACGCGCCCATCACGATTTTCACGACGCGCCGCCAGCAAGAGATGAGCGTGTGGGGACTCGTGGTGCCGCAAGGCCACGTCGGATGTCTCGGTCCGATGGAGCCCTACCTCGGCTCTTCGATGAAGGCGACGATGTCTGGGGCGACGCCAGCAGCGCCGAAGGCACCGCCCGCATCGGCCGTGGCGCCGAGCGTGGCGCCCGCCGCTCCGGTGGCGCCAGCGACGGCTCGTCCGTAATCGGTCGTCGACCCATGAAGACAGCGCGGGGCACCCACCTGGGTGCCCCGTTTTCGTGCGCTGAGTTTGTGCTGAGCGAGAGATCGCTTCGAGCATTCCAAGCCATCTCGGACCTTGTAGCCCTGCATTATCAGGGGCAGATGCTCCAGCGGTGTGAGGTCTGTAACGAGTGCGCCGTCTCTCACGCCGCGCGGCGAGCGAGTTGCGACTCACGCTCTGTACTACCTCTTCAACCGAGGTAGCATTCCCGCTGCTGCGATCCGGGGGCTTCGCGCGGCAGGGTCGAGGGCTAACTAAAGATGAGTCGCTCTATGTCTCAATTCGTGCGTGGTGGATCGTCGCGGGCGCGGGCCCGGGCGCGGCTGTCGGATGCGCTCGCGCTGGTCCGGCGTCCGCATCTTCAGTGGTCGCGTCGGGCGGTGAGTGTCGCGGCATTTGTCTGCGGCGGCGTGCTCTCGCTTCCGTTCGTTCTTGATACAGCACCTGCGCACGCAGCCGCCAGTGACGCCGCGCGACTCGCGGTCACGGTCGTTGCGGCAACGACTCTACCGAGCGCGGAACCTTCACCCACGGTGTCGCCAGCCTCGCCATCGCGCGTCGCTGCGGCGATACCGATGTTCAACGGTCGTCCGATTCGTCCGGCGCGCACGATCAAGATGAAGGTGACGGGCTACAGCCCAGACGCCCGATCATGCGGCGCCTCCGCTGACGGCATCACCGCGAGTGGATATAGCGTTTGGACGAACGGCGGCCGGATGGTCGCAGCAGATACGGACCTTCTCCCGCTCGGGTCGCTGGTGTCGGTGCCGGGCTACGACGGGAACGGGGTCGTTCCCGTGCTTGATCGCGGCGGCGCGATCAAAGGTCGCCGCCTCGACGTCCTCTATGCGACGCATGAGCAGGCGCGAACCTGGGGCGTGAAGGACGTCGCCGTGACGGTGTGGGAATACGCCGACGGCAAGCCGAACGATTTCCGTCAGACGCACCGACGGCGTTGACACTCCGCGATGCGCCGCAGTCATGATCGGGTCGCGACTGTCAGCCGCGCCTCTTGCGCGAGCGTCACCCGCCCATCGATGGCGTACTTGCGAACGGCCCCAACCAGCTCCGAGATCCGTTGCGATCGCTCGGGCTCCGACCGAGGAAAGTAGCTCGCGCTCGTTGCTCGACCGATTGCACCGAGTTCGTCGAGCGACTGAGGGCTCGGGGCCACAATCACCCGGACGTTGTGGAAGAGCGGTGACGCGCAGAGCGGAGCATCGAGAGCTTCACGTCCAAACCGCGCGGATGGATCGAGTCGCTCGCTCGCGCTCACGACAATTCGGTTGTACTCGTCCGTGAAGCCACCGTCAGAAATGCGCAAGTTCCACAAAATCGCGGCACGTCCACCCGGACGAAGAATTCGCCGAAACTCAGCGAGTGCTCGCGCAGCGTCGAACCAGTGAAATGCTTGGGCTGCGAGCACCGCGTCGACACTGACATCGGCCAAGCCCGTCGCCTCAGCGGTGCCTTGGCGGAACTCGAGCTGCGGAAATGTCGCCGGCGCTGCGCGCGCCTCACGCAGCATGTCGAGCCCAGGATCGATCCCGATCACACGCGCGCCGCACACCGCGAGCGCCCGAGCCGAGATCCCCGTACCGCAGCCAATGTCAGCAACGGTAGCTGGCGTCGGTAGGCCATCGAGGATCGCGTCGAATACTGCCCTCGGATATCGCGGCCGATGACGCTCGTACGTTGAGGCGAGACCGTCAAACGCCGCAAGCGTCGGTCGGGCGTCGGCTGCGCTCTCTGAGCTCGGCGAATCCATGCTGGCAGCGTAGTGGATTCCGCAAATTTCTTGCGCTGGAAGAAGCGGCGCGGAACCGACGGCGGGGCGCAATCTTCGGGACTCGCGAAACTCGGAGTTAGTCTCGCACGCGTGATCAGTCGCATAGCAACCTACGTGCTCGCCGGGATCGAGGCCATCCCCTGCGAAGTCGAAGCTGGCCTCACGCACTCCACGCTCCCATCGAGCGCGATCGTCGGCTTGCCGGACGCCGCCGTGCGCGAGTCGACCGAGCGCGTGCGGTCGGCGATTCTCGCGTCTCGATTCGAGTATCCGTTTGGGCGCGTCACAGTGAATCTCGCGCCAGCGGACCTTCGCAAGGAAGGACCGGTCTACGACTTGCCCATCGCTGTCGCGCTGCTCCTCCTTGGCGGCACGATCGAAGACCACTCAGTGAGCGGCGCGGAGCGGCCCGACCCCGACGATTTCCTCGTTGCTGGCGAGTTGGCGCTCGACGGGCGGGTGCGCCCCGTGCGCGGCATCATCAGCCTCGCGATGCTGGCTCGGCGCGGCAACAAGCGCGGTGTCATTGTGCCTAGCGCGAATGCTGCTGAAGCCGCAGTCGTTGACGGAATCGAGGTCTACGCGGCGGCGACGCTCGCCGATGTCGTTGGCTTCTTCAACGGAAACGGCACGCTCAACCGTGTGCCTGCGATCGACGCAGATGCGCTGCTCGCGGAGGGAACTGGCGAACTCGACTTCGGCGACGTGCGCGGTCAAGAAGCCGCGAAACGGGCAATGACCATCGCAGCGGTCGGCATGCACAATGTGTTACTCATCGGACCAGCTGGCAGCGGCAAGACGATGATGGCTCGTGCGCTTCCCGGAATTCTGCCCGCGCTCTCGCGCGACGAGGCGCTCGAAGTGACGCGCGTCTACTCTGCAATTGGCGCGGTGCCGCGCGGCGAATCGCTCATCACCCGCCGTCCGGTCAGAACTCCGCATCACACGGCCTCGACGGCCTCAATCGTCGGTGGCGGCACGGTTCCGCGCCCGGGCGAAGTGAGTCTGGCACACCACGGCATCTTGTTCCTTGACGAGCTACCAGAGTTCCAGCGCTCCGTGCTGGAGAGTCTGCGTGAGCCGCTCGAAGATGGCTTTGTGACGATCTCGCGCATGCACGGCACGATTCGGTTTCCCGCGCGGGCGCTCATGGTCGCGGCGATGAACCCGACGCACCGCGGGGACCGTCGCTCGGGCGAGGAAGGGCATCGCGAGCAGGAAAAGTACCTGAAGCGACTCTCGGGTCCGCTGATCGATCGCATCGATCTGCACGTCGAGGTGAGTGCCGTGCCGTTTGGAGAGCTCGCGTCGCGAACACGGGGGTCCGACTCCGCCACACTTCGCGCTCGAGTGCTCGTCGCCCGCAGCCGCGCGCTGCGTCGCCAGGGACCGGCACCAAACGCACAGTTGCCTGGTCGCGAACTCGATACCCATGCCCACTTGGACGATGCATCTCGTGCGCTCCTCGGGCGCGCGATGACTGAGCTGGGCCTCAGTGCCCGGGCCTACGACAAGCTGCGCCGCATTGCGAGGACAATCGCTGATCTTGACGAACGCGACTCGATCGAGCTCCATCACATCGCTGAAGCGATTCAATATCGCATTCTTGATCGACGCATCTAACAGCTGCGTCGAGTCGCATATGAAGCTCCTTGCGGAACGCAGCATGGCCCGCGCGAAGAACTCACGCATGAGCTGAGAGCGGGAACCCGCAGTGCGCACCATAATCGACGCGGCCGATCTCTACCGAATCGTCGCGAGTACCTGCGCCGCGCGGAGCGCCTGTAGCCGCAGCTCAGGCACAGCGATCGATTCCCAGAGCTCTCCGCGCCGCAACGAGCCGATGACGACGACGCGCGGGTTCGGCACCCCGGAAGTGCCGATGAGCCGACCGTCGTCGTCGGCGCAGAGTCCGAGTTCTTCGCAATCGCTGGTGGCTACGCCTGTCGCGAGTAGCCGTTCGATTAGTGGGTCAGTACTGGCATGCACGCTCGCTGGTGGTCCGGCGCAGTTGAACACGCGGGCGACGACGAGGGGGGCGATATCGTCGCGCACGGACTGAAGCGTCACCCGAATGCGCCCACCGTCCATCGCGCGCACGCTGGCCAGCTGCCCTCGAACGAGCGTGACCTGGCCGCAGCTCGTGAGATGGTTGAGCAACGCGAGCGTCGACGTCGGCGCGCGATGACGATGGACTTCCCAGAAAGGTCGTAGCGCGCGGAGAAAGCGGCGTCGCTCGGCGCTTGACCACGAGCGCCAGATCGTCGCGGTGCGAGGTCGAATTGCGTCGATGACTGACTGCCATGGATGACCAGCTTCGACGCGATCGCGTGCCAGTTTTCGTAGCTGACGCAGTACCTGGCGTGGTCCGCCGGAAAACGTCGTCGTTGGCACCTCGACCGGCGCCGCTCCATCGGCAGCATGTGGGAGCGGAAGCCGTCCGTTGCGCGAGACGAGTGTGATGTGCCCCCGATGTCCGCGTTCACGAATAGCAACAACGACGTCGATTGCGGTGAGACCGCTTCCGATGATGAGGACCGCATCATCGCGCGGGACGCCGTCGAGCGCGTTAGGAAGCCAAGGATCGGCAACCAGCGCAGACGACTTCGCGCGTTCGTCGTGAGCGCTCGGCAGCGCACTCCATGGAGGTGGTCCCGGCGGAATGCCAACCGCGAGAATCACTGCACCTGCGATGCACCGCGAGCCGTCGGCGGTATCGATTGCGACGTCGTCAGGGCGCGGGTCAATGCGCGTGACGGTGCTCTGGACGAACTCCACGCGCTCACGTCGCCCTTGAACCTGCTCGTTGAGCAGATCGATGAGATACTCGCCATACAGGGCTCGCGCCACGAAATCGCCCGCGCTGAACGCGTCCGGCACCCGGCGTTCAAGCCACGTATAGAACGCGCCGGGATCGTCGGGTAGCGCGCCCATACGCGACGCAGGCACGTTTAAGAGATGCGCCGCGTCGCACGCGCCATACGCTGGCCCGGGCCCGCGTCGCGGGGCTTGTTCGATGACTGCGACGCGGGTATTCGGGCGCAGTCGCAGCGTGTGAATGAGCGCGAGCAGCCCGCTGAAGCCGCCACCCACAATCGCGAGATCGACCGACGCCGGAAGTCGGTCGGTCCACAGCCGGGCGAAGCTCGATGGTGGAGTAGTCGATGGGGAGTGGTGCTCAGGAGGCTTCATCGCAATCTGGTTTCTCGGACTCCGACGCTGGCTTCAGCAGCGTGCTTCTTGATAGATCCGGTGGCACTCACGGACCGACGCGATCATCTTCTGAATGGTGGTCTCAATGTTGGATTCGAACAACATTTCGCTCGCCACCGACTGAGATGGATCAAAGGGCGCCTCGCTGGCTTAAGCGGAATCCGCCTTCCATCCGACACCGGATGAAAGCGCACTGCGCTAAGAATCGGGGACATCCGATAGAAGCGACACATCGTGTCAACCGTGGCAGCGGCTGGCCCGACAGAACCATCATCATGATGGCGATTCGAACAGCGCTTGGATACTGGGTCACTCCTGCCCGTCTCGCAGCGACCGTGATTGGTGCAACGTTACTCACGAGTTGCTCCGGTGGCCTCCGGCAGGGTTGGCGGGCGTACGAACGACAGGACTACGACGTTGCGGCGCTGGCATGGGAACAGGTCGCTGCGCGGGGCGATTTACGGGCGCAGTTTCTTCTTGGAACGATGCACTTCGAAGGAAAAGGGATGCCAGTCGATCGTGCCAGCGCCGCGCGATGCTTTCGGTCTTCGGCCGAGCGTGGCTACGCGCCCGCGCAGAACAACCTCGGCTTGATGTACTTCCAAGGCGACGGCGTCGCGCAGGATCGTGGTGAGGCGGCCAAGTGGTTCCAACTCGCATCCGATCAGGGCTTCGTGAAGGCACAGAACAATCTCGCGGTGATGCAGTTGCTTGGTGTTGCAACCCCGCGTGCCGCTGGCGAGACAAGAACACTGCTCGCGGCGGCAGCCGCGGGTGGTGACCCAAGTGCGCAGTTCCTCAAGGGTTCCATCGACGGAGACGCTGAGAGCCAGCATGAACGCTTCGACTGGACCGAGCGCGCTGCTAAGCAGGGGATGGCGTCGGCGCAAACCCGTCTCGCGTGGATGTATCTTCGTGGAGACGGCGTCGCGCGCGACGACGCCAAAGCCGCCCAATGGTTCCGACGTGCAGCCGAGCAGGGCTCGGTCACGGCACAAGCGAACCTAGGACTGATGTACTTGCGCGGGCAAGGTGTTCCCCAAGACGATGCCGAAGCGCTGAGGTGGAGCAGGCGCGCCGCCGAGCAGGGGTCGACGATTGCACAGGTTCGCGTCGCGATGTGGCCTGAAGAAGGCTCGGTGGCAAGTGCTCCGGTGGATCAGGAGTAGCGTCATCTACTCCATCCCCGGCGCGAACCCGCGACGCATCGTGTTCTCGGTGACCGCGCGCGGTTCGACGAACTGAAGCAAGTAGTCGCGACCGCCAGCTTTTGAGCCGACGCCAGACATGCCGAATCCGCCGAAGGGTTGGCGCCCCACAAGTGCGCCGGTGATGCCGCGATTCAAGTAGAGGTTTCCGACGCGATACTCGCGCCTAGCCTTGTCGAGGTTCGACGGCTTACGGCTGAAGACACCACCAGTGAGTTTGTAGGCGGTAGAGTTCGCAATCTCGAGCGCATCGTCGAAGTTCTTCGCGCGCAGGACTGCGAGCACCGGCCCGAAAATCTCGTCGTTCGCCAGGCGGTGGTCGGGTCGGATACCGCTGATGATCGCCGGACCGACATACGGCTTACCGACTTTCGCCGCGAGTCCATCGGGGACTGCGAGCTGCACTTCGAGTTTGCCTTCCGACGCGCCGATCTTGACGTACTCCGCGATCTTTCGTGCCGCGCCCTCATCGATCACCGGACCGACATCAGTACCTGGGTTCATCGGATCGCCAACAACGAGCGCCTTCGTTGCTCCGACGAGACGTTCTAGGAAGTGGTCATGGGCCGTTCCGACCACGATGACTCGGCTGCATGCCGAGCACTTCTGGCCGCAGAAGCTAAACGCGCTGTGCCGGACGCCTAACACTGCTTCATCGAGATCGGCAGATTCATCGACGATGATTGCGTTCTTGCCGCCCATCTCGCAGACGACCTTCTTCACCCATTGCTGCTCGGGCGACGTCGTGCCGCACGCCTGCACGATGTCGAGGCCGACCGACTTTGAACCGGTGAACGCGACGAGCGCAACGCGCGGATCGCGAACGAGTGCAGCGCCGACCGTCTCGCCGATGCCGGGCACGAACGCGAGCGCATCTTTCGGACAACCGGCCTCCCACAAGATGTCGCACATCAGCTTCGCGATGCCGGGCGTCTGCTCCGCGGGCTTCACGATGGCGGGGTTGCCGCACACGAGCGCGGCCACCGTCATGCCGCAACAGATAGCGAGCGGAAAGTTCCACGGCGCGATGATGACGGAGACGCCGCGCGGCTGATACCACGATTGGTTCAATTCGCCGACGAAACGACCGAGGCGCGACGGTTCGAACAGTTCCGCGCCGCAACGTGCGTAGTACTCACAGAAATCAATCGCTTCGCAAGTATCGGCGTCGGCTTCGCGCCACGTCTTGCCCGCTTCGCGAATCATCACACCGGACAGCTCGTCGCGCCGGTGGCGCATGATGTCCGCAGCGCGCGTCAGCACCTTGGCGCGATCGGCGAATGGCGTGTCGCGCCATGTCGGAACGCATTTCGTGAGCCGAGTGACTGCTGTCTTCGCTTGATCGACCGTCGAGTCGTTCTTCACGTTCGGCACGCGGCTCGTCGCGAGGGCGTTCGCAAACTGCGTGCGAATGGTCGCAACGGAAAAGTTGCGAATCGGCTCCGTGAAAAAGGGCCGTCCATCGCCGATGCCGGGCACAGCTTCAGAGAGCTCGTGTTTCTCAGCGGCGTTCGCGATGCGCTCAATGCCCGGATCGGAGTCGAAGCGCCGATGGGGCGACGCGAGCAGCACCTCGGAACTCGCGTTGTCGAGGAATCCGGCCTTGAGCCACGACTCGTTTGACGTGTTCTCCAGCAGGCGGCGCACGAGATACGCCATGCCAGGAATCATGTCGCCGACGGGCACATACTCGCGAATGCGCAACGTGAGGTCGACCGCTGCGGCCTTCATCTGGTCACCCATTCCGTGCAACATTTGCAGTTCGAGTGCCGAATGCGGGAGCCCCGCCTTCTCGATGGCCGCGAGCGCCGATGCGATCGATCGCGCGTTGTGGCTTCCGAGCGCCAGCTTGACGCCGCCTTCCGAAAGCGTTTTCGGCGTCGCGGCAACGAAGAGCCGCGCCATGCGCTCGAAGTTAGCGTCGGTGTCGATTTTTCGCGACCACACGGGCACGGGCCATCCCATTTGCTCGGCGTGGATCGTTTCGTAATCCCAGTACGCACCCTTCACGAGGCGCACGCTGACCTGACGACCGGTCTTCTTCGACCACGCGATGATCTGTCGTGCGTCGTCCTCTCCCGAGCGTAGATACGCCTGCATGGCGAGGCCCGCTTGGAAGTCAACTTTCTCGCAGCACCGCATGAAGAGTTCGAGCGTGAGATCTTTCAGCGCAAACTGCTCCATGTCGAAGTTGATGAAGACACCGTGCTTCCTCGCAGCTGCGAGGATCGGCACGATGCGCGACATCAGACCGTCGATCGAACCGTTGGTGTCGATCGGATCGACGCGCGACGAGAGCGAGCTTATTTTGATCGAGACGTTCGTGCGCGGAATCGGCCCGAGGTGGTCCGACTCAAGTCGTGGGTTCGCTGGCCACTCGGCGACCGTCTTCGGCAAGTTCTGAATGAGGTCGAGGTACTTCTGCGCGTATCGGTCGGCTTCTTCTTCGCTCACGCATGCTTCGCCGAGGAGGTCGACCGAGAAGCAGATGCCGTCTTGCCACAGTTTCTTGAGTTGCGGGAGCGCGCTCGCGGCGTCGGTGCCTGCGATAAATTTCTCCGCCATGCCAGTGATCTGCGAAGACATCGTCTTCGCCATGAGTCCCTTGGCGAGACCGCCCATCGACATGCCCAGTCCGAAGCCTGGCGGCGGTGTTACGCCCGGCTGCGAGAGATAGTCAGCGAGATGGTCGTAGATCGCGTCCGGCGTCTTCAGCATCGGAAAGGCATCGACGAAGCGGAAGAGCTGGACCTTGAACGCTTCGTCCTTCATGGACCAGTCCATGAGCTTGTCTGACCAAAACGCGCCGGACAACAAACCGGCTTTGTTCTTGCGGCTTCGGTCGAGGAAATCCTCGCCCTTACGGCGGATCAACTGCTCGTGCGCTGGATCTTCGATCGACGCGCGACCAAGGTCCTCAGAGCGATTACCCGACGCAGCGGAGCTCACGGACGGCTTCGGTACCTTCGCGGTCGGCGCGGCTTTCGACTTCGAGAAAAGACCCATAGACCCCGGAGTATAAAGCTGCCACACACGCCAACGAGCACGGCGCGACCGCAATCGCGAACGATGTTTGATATGCGTTGACGCGCGTTGTGCGACGAGCGACGATTGACGCTAGGACTCGATCCACGCTTGTTTCGCAGTTTTTTCGCACGGCATGCGCTCTCGCCGCCCCCTTCTGTGTGGATGTGGCAGTTTTTACTGGAGACGATCAGAAGCCAGCGACGGCACCCGTCGCGACTGCCGATCCATCGCGCGCGGCTGGAATGGTCTGGATTCTTGGCGGCGAATTCTGGATGGGAAGCGACGCTGCGCGGTTCCCCGACGCGAAGCCGGTGCACCGCGTGCCCGTCGACGGATTTTGGATGGACACAACCGAAGTGACGAACGAGCAGTTCGCCAAGTTCGCCGATGCGACGGGGTACGTCACGGTCTCGGAGAAGACGCCGAAGGCTGAGGACTTCCTTGCCGTGCCGCCAGAGAATCTCGTGGCGGGAAGCGTGGTCTTCGCGCCACCGCCCGCGCATGTGCCGCTCGACGATCACTATCAGCGGTGGAGTTACATGAAGGGGGCGAACTGGAGGCACCCCGAAGGTCCGACGAGCGACCTCAAAGGGCGCGAGAAGTATCCGGTCGTCCACGTTGCGTGGCAGGATGCAGTCGCATACGCGACGTGGGCGGACAAGCGACTGCCGACCGAAGCTGAATAGGAGTTCGCAGCTCGCGGCGGTCTCGATCGCAAAGCTTACGGCTGGGGCGACGAGTTCAAGCCCGACGATAAGTTCCGTGCGAACACGTTTCAGGGCCATTCCCTGAGAAGAACACCGCCGAGGACGGCTTCCCAGCGACCGCGCCGGTCGCATCCTTTCCAACCAATAGCTACGGGCTTTTCGACACGGCGGGCAACGTTTGGGAATGGTGCAGCGACTGGTATCGACCGGGTACCTACGCTGTGCGCGCCAATGCGAACGCTGCAATTGTTAGTCCGAAGGGACCGTCGGAACGCGACAGTTTCGGTCCAAGCGAACCCGGTGTGAAGAAGCGCGTCATGAAGGGCGGTTCGTTTCTCTGCACCGACCAGTACTGCACGCGTTACATGCCGGGGGGACGCGGGAAGGGCGAGCCGGATACCGGCACGAATCATTTGGGTTTTCGCGGCGTGAAGGAGAAGCCCGCGACGACAGCGGAACCGGCGCCGAGATCCTGACGCGTCATGTGAAGCGTCAACAACGTGCGATCACCGACGCGCGGCCGCAGCCATCGCCGCGTGATACGTCTGCAGGCACTGCGTTGCTGCGCCGTCCCACGTAATGCCGCGGACTTCGAACATGCTGCCGTCCCGGAGCGCGCGTGAAAGCGGCGGATGCCGCAAAACCGCGACGATCTTGTCGGCCATGTCTTCGATATCCCAGAAGTCGACCTTGAGCGCGTGCATCAGGATCTCGCTGACGCCTGAGGATTTCGAGATCAAGACCGGAACGTTGTGACTGATTGCCTCGAGTGGCGCGATGCCGAAGGGCTCGCTGACGCTCGGCATCACGTACACATCCGCAAGCGCGAACACGCGAGCGATGTCTTTGCCTCGGAGAAATCCGGTGAACAGCACCTTGTGGCCGATGCCGAGCTCCGCAGCCATTTCGATCATGCGCGCAGCTTGGTCGCCCGAACCTGCAACGACGAACTTCACATCGCTCATGACCTCAAGCACGCGCTTCGCGGCGCGAATGAAGTACTCGGGTCCCTTTTGCAGCGTGATGCGGCCGAAGTAGAGGACGATCCGATCCTTAGTGTGGATCGGCTGAATGCCATAGTCTTTGGGATCGAGATCGACGCCGTTGTAAACGACGGCGATCTTGTCTGCCTCGACGCCGTACCGATTCACGCAGACGTTCTTCGTGAGCATGCTCACAGCGATCACGCGCGTCGCACCCCACATTCCGCGACGCTCAATCGAGTACACCTGCTGGTTCGGATGCTCGCCCGAGCGATCGAACTCGGTTGAGTGGACGTGAACAATGAGCGGCTTGCCAGTGAGTTTTTGAAGCGCGAGGCCAGCGGGATAGGTCAGCCAGTCGTGCGCGTGAATCACGTCGAACGTGCGATCGCGGCAGGCGTCGACGGCGAACCGGGCGTAGCGGTCCGCGGCACCGATGAGATCGCCGCCGTAGTCGGCGACGCCGTCGCGTGCCGCCGAGTTCGCCGTATCGCGAGGTCCAGCTTCTGGGAGCACGGAGAGCAGTGTCGCGTCGATGTCGTTGATGGGGCGGCCACCAAACGCGCCGGAGGCGACGAGTACGCGCAAGCGGTCGACTGAGATGCCGCCTTCGGTCCGAATGCGTTCGACGAGTTCGCGGGTTGTCGGCGTCAGTGGCGCTGGCTCGCTGCCGCCATACACCGACGGGAACTCGCCGGGTAAGCCGACGAATTCGACGTTGCCCAAAACCCTTCGCTCTTCGGTCGCGGGCATCATGCGAACAATAAATTCATCGACCGTCTCGGTGCGCGGACCGTCAGGTGTGTCGAGGGCAATGCGCTGCCGCCCGGTGGGAATCGGCGCTGCTGGCGCTGCGACGGAACGAGTGTGGGCCGCAGACTTCGGACTCACGAGTTGCACATGTGACGCGTGCGACTCTTCCACCGACTTCGGCAGGACGAACGTGACGTCGATGTTTGCGCGGTCGAGCGCCTTCGTGAGGCCGTAGCACGCCGTCCCGAGACCGCCGGAAATGAACGGCGGAAACTCCCAGCCCAGCATGAGTACGCGAAGGTCTGACTTCATAGGCTGGGTCCGCGCGGATGCCTTACTCGTCATCGCCGCCCTGCATGTCACCGAGCTCGCGGAACGCTGCTTCGTAAGCGAGGAGATACCGAGTCGCGATGGTCGCCGCACGATCAGTGTCGTCGGGCATCGCGATCACATTTTCGAAGGTGTAGAGCCGATCATCGCTTCGGAAGTGTTTCACCTGCGGCATGGCGCCATCCACTGCGACAACGTGATCGAGGTCTATGAGCTCTTCCTCGATGAGTTCTTCCAGCGGATCGCCGTGGTGCATGAGGTCGGCCTCGATCGACTCGCTCAGCCAACGGTCGGCTGTCGCGAGACGCACCCGCCAATCGTTCCCCTCGCGCACGATGGAGTACCACGCTTCGGCCGATGCGTCCTTCGCCAGGCAACGAATCGCGGCGTCGCCAGCGTCGATCCGTTCAAACACCCCAGCCTTCTCCGCCGCTTGACGGATGAGCTCAAGGAATCGCTGAACGTCGATCATCGCGGCGGCGGTCACGGAGGCTCCTATGGTGAGTGCGCAGGGAGGCGCGCGAGCGGGGCAGGCGAACGATCGCTCCTAGCTGTCCCGCCCCCCAAAAGAAGTACGTCACGCGTGATCGGCGGAGCCGACGCAACGCGACGCGGGGGGGCGAGATCGTAGCGGAAGCCGCCAAGCTGTGGGGGAATCGAGTGGCGATGTCCCCCGAAATGTCGCTTCGTCCGCTTGGGAAACGCGTTCAACGTTCGAATGATTCTTGCCTCCATTGGCGATGGGTAGGATGGCCTGATGCCCGCATCGCAAGGCGACAAGCTGGACGAATCGGCGACAACCGCCACCGGGTCGGCTGATGGCCCATGGACGATTCGGCGGTTGGTGCAATGGATTCATCGACATCTGGAAGCGAAGGACATCGACAGCCCGCGCGTCTCGGCGGAGATATTGATCGGACACGTCCTCGGCTGTGATCGCTTGCGGCTGTACATGGAATCTGAGCGCGTCCCCACTGATGCGGAGCGAGCGCAGTTGCGCGCGCTCGTCGCGCGATCCGCGCGCCATGAACCGGTGCAGTATCTCGTCGGGGAATGGCCGTTCTACGGTCGGACGTTTGCGCTAGGTCCGGCGACGCTGATTCCGCGACCAGCGACCGAGACACTCGTCGAAGCTGCGGTGCGGTGGTATCGCGAGGAGCATGCTGGGTGTTCACTCGCGATGGCTGACATCGGAACTGGCACGGGAGTGATTGCTGTCTCGGTCATCGCGGAGATACGCGCGTGGCTGAGGTCTGAGCGTGGGCGCGCTGGATGTCGGCCCCTCGGTGGCGCTGCGCCGAAGGTGCCAAGCGAGAACGTCGTACCGGAGATTCAGATCGGTGTCAGATCCGGCTCACCCGATGGCTCTGGGGATCCAGTGAAGGCGCACGGCGAATTGCCGCGCATCCATTGTGTTGCGACCGAGATTGTCGCGGGTGCCGCAGCGCTCGCGCGGAGCAACGTGGAGCGTCATGGTCTCGCCGATGCCATCGAAGTGCGTGAGGGGAGCTTGTTTGCGCCGTTCCGAGTTGGCGCGACGAAAATCGCAGAGGGCAGTCTGGACTTGATCTGCGCGAATCCGCCGTACATCAGCGACAGCGAGTGGTTAGAAGTTCCGCCGAACGTGAAGCTGTACGAACCCGCCACGGCTCTCCGAGCCGGAGTCGACGGGCTTGATGTCATATGCCCGCTCGTGCGCGAGTCGGCGCGATGGCTCCGCCCTGGCGGGCTGCTACTTGTCGAGATCGCGGCGAGCCAAGGCGACGCGGTCCGGACGCTGTTCGCCGAGGCGGCTGGCGTATGGAGTGGCGTCACCGTGCTCCGAGATCACCAGGGACACTGGCGCGTGGCGTCGGGGAGGAGGGGGTGAGGAGGCTAGTTTTCGAGAGGTCTCGCGAGCAGGTGCGCCGCTCGACCGGTGGAGGTACAGATGGCCAAGGAACCGAGATGATCGATGACGGTACAGCCAGCGAACCCCTCGGGAAACACTTGATAGCTCCCAAATGGTGACAGCGTTTGCTCCCGAACGAAAGTCAAGACGCCAGAGCGCGATATCGTTAGAAGGCCGTCTCCTGTCGGGCTGGTGACCAAGCTGACCGCGGCAGGCGAATTGGCTTGCTGCAGAACTCTTGCGCCATTTGATCGATTCTCAAGACGAACGAGGGTTCCCTCGCTAGTCAGGACCAGCCACCGTCCGGCGATCAGATCCGGGCTTATCGAAATAGCTGACTCGGGTCGGAATCGGTCCGAGCCATGGATTGATTCAAGGATTTGACCCGACGTTGCGTCGACAATCTGCGCGGCGGTGTGACCGGAGGCTAGAAGCACGAGCAGCCGCCCGTCGGCGAGGGGACGAATCCTCCGTTCGTGACGACTAGGCGCCGCACCGATCTCGCCTAGTGGCGTTACCCAGACCGCAGAATCGCCCCCGGTAGCCCAGCGTGAAAGATCGCCATTCTGACTGAGAACGACGAGTTGTCCGGCACTCAGGAACTCGAGGCCGATCGCAGAACTCGCGCGCAACGGTAGGGGCGACGACTCTTTCGTTTCTAAGTCACACAGCCAACTCGCTTCGTCTTCAAAGCCAATGGCGACGCGAGACGATGTCGGTTCAGCCGCGATCGCGGTTGGACGGTATCCGGGAGTGGGCATAAGGCGTCGGATGGCACCATCCTCGAGCCCCGACTCGGTAACGAATCCGTGTTCGGTGACACTTATCCAATCGCGGGTCGAAGGCCTCGAACAGGTGAGTTTGACAAGGTGCCCGAGTCCAGGTCGCTGCACCGTTCGCGCGGTCAGCGCTTCACGGCTCGTCGGCCAAACTCTCACGAAACGGTCTGTTCCCGCCGACGCCATCGCGCGGCGGGAGGACGATATCGCAACACATGTCACGGGTCCAAGGTGTGCGCACACGCGAAGTTCTGTGTTGCGAGACGTTGTTTCGACCAGGAAAACAATACCCTTTGACGTCCCCAGCACCGCGATTCGTCCGTCTCGGTCGATCGCAGCACAGTCGGCGCTTAGGACTGGCATCCTAGGGGGAGGCGGTGCGGTTACCCCATCGGTCCAAAACATCGGACCGTTGGTCGCCGTTAGTACGATCATGCGGCCGCTTCTATCTAGCCATTGTGCGTCTAGCACGCGTCCAAACCCTTGGAGCATGTTCCAAGTCTGCCCTGTCAGAGAGTGGCGAGATGCCCCCGTTGGTCCTAGCGGTCTGACTGCCACAACCTCCCGCTCAAAGGGATTCCACCGGATGCGAGTCGGACAGAATCGCTCAATCTTGGCGCTGGAGAACTCGATACTTCCGTCGAGAGAGTTGGCGATTTGCCATCGGTCATCGAACCCGAGCGCAATCTGTCGTTCGCTCACCGCAAAGCAGGCACAACGAGCGGCAAACTTGAGGGGTTCCTCGGAACCGTCAAGGGTATGAAGCTCGACATGACCAGTCCTGTCCGAAAGCAGTAGGTGGCGATCATCAGGCCCGACTTCAACCGACACGATTGGACCCAAAAGCGTGGCGATCGGACGCGGTGCTGAACTGACTCCGTATTCAACCTCACTTACCTGTCCGCTGTCGTCGCCAACGAACAATCTGCGTCCGTCGCCCGAAAGGGCCAACGCGGTTGGCTCAACGGGCCACGACGTGGACCATTCCTCGCCCGCGGTCAATGACGAGAGCAGTCGATGCTCCCATCCTCGTAGTTCAGGTGATGTATCGCGCAAGAGCGATGCAGCCAGGCCTCGCTGTTCGGAGCCCGCAGACAACGCTTGTCCAGCCTGCGACAAGTGTCGGGAATACGCTTGCCACGACGCATCCCGCCGAGCAGAAGCCGCAGCCAAGCGGAATGAAGCGGACAGCAGCGAGGAAACGAGTAGGGCAGCCGCCAGAGCGCACAGTGCGGCCAACTGGCGATTCTGCCGCATCCAGCAAATCGATCGTTCGGTCAGCGTGGGACCTGAAGCTCGCACCTGTATTCCAGCAAGGCAACGACGAAGGTCCTCCCCGAGTTCGTCAGCCGATCCGTAACGCTCGGTGGGATCGCGTGCGAGCGACTTCTTGACAATGTAGCGAAGGCCGCGCCTGTGAAGTTCCGAGTACCGAAGTGTTGCGTCGACCCTTGCGAGCGAGACATCTCCATTGGGTTGCACGCAATCGGACGGTGAAGGGCGCTGACCTACGAGCAGCTCGAACAGCATGACGCCGAGGGAGTAGACGTCGCAGCGAGTATCGGGCGAATCTGCTCCGGTTCCAAGCCGTTCAGGGGCCGCGTACTCGACGGTACCGAGCCAGTCCGAGCGCTCGGTGGGTGAGACGAGACCCAGATCAGGCTGGGTCACTCTCGCAATCCCGAAATCAATGACCTTTACCTTGCCCGCAGATGAGACTAGGACGTTGCTCGGTTTGATGTCCCGATGAATCACGCCGTGTCGATGTCCATATCCCACCGCGTCGCAACATGCCAGTAGGAGCGAGAGGCGCGCCTCGACGCGTAGCCTGTACGTCGCTGCGTATGTCGTAATAGGAAGCGCGCCCTCCACTAGCTCCATCACGAAGTAGGGGATCTCCTCGCCATGAATCGTCTGCTCGCACCCAGCGCAGTAGAGCCGAGCGATCGCTGGGTGCTCAAGGCGCCCAAGCAGCTCGGTCTCGAACTGGAATCGCCGCAACCCCTCTTTTGTTAGAAGCCCTGGAGGGATGAGCTTCAGTGCGACGCGCCGCGCTGGCGACTGCTGTTCGGCTTCGTAGACGACTCCCATGCCGCCGACCGCCAAGCGGCGACCGAGACGGAAGCTGCCGATCGTGTTCTCCTGATCGAGTTGACCGAGATGAAGCGGTGACAGGGAACCGAGCGCCTCTTCGGCTCCGCGCAGGAGGCGAAGGAGCCCTTCGGAACCTAGTTCGCGCGCTGGCGTGAACGCGGGTACGCACGCACGAGCTGCTGGTAGCTCGTGCGTCCCCGGAGATTCAGAGCGTTCCACGATCGACCTCAGTGCACCAACGGTGCGTTCACGGCGCTACCCCTTGCGACGGAGCATAACGCCAGCAGCACAAGGGTTCTCTCCGAGGCCGGTTCTGCTTCGGCGTTAAAGGCAAAAATGAAAAGGGCCCCGGACGTTGGTCCGGGGCCCTGAGAGAACTCGCTACGAAATGGTGTGAGACTTCGCCTATGGCCGACTTACGGGCAAGCGCCCCAGCCGCCGAGCAGGATGGCGAGGTCTGCCGCGTCGACGTTGCCACTTACGTCGAGATCGCCAGGGCCAGCGGTGCCCCAAGCGCCAAGCAGGATGGCCAGATCGGACGCGTCGACGGAACCGTCAGCGTTGAGGTCGACCGGGCACGGAGTTTTGGTCGCGCAGACCGTCTGCGTGAGAGACAGGGTGTCAATCGCCAACTCCTCGGTTGAAGTGTTGCCAATGTCGACATCGTCGAGTTTCATCATGAACGACGAGCCCGTGGCTGGTCCGACGGTGTCGGAGAACGCCTGCCAAGTGCTGTTTGTCGTCGCGATCTGACGAGCCAAGATCCACGTGGTTCCGCCGTCAAACGAGTAGCTAATCTTGGCGTAGTCGAGCTGCGTCGGGTTCGCGGCGTCTTCGGTGTACTTCCAAGCGTAGTAGTTGCAGGTGATGAGAGAGCCCTGCGTGACGACAAACGCGGGAGACGTCAGGATGACCGCCGTTGCATCAACATCCGAGGCCGACGCGGCGCCGCCCACGGTGCCGTTGCCGGTCACCCAGCAATTGACGCCAGGATTCGCGGTGTTGTCGTTCTCGGGGTTGGCGGGCACGCCACCAACGCTCGTGCCAACTGGATCACCAAGGGCCCAACCGCCGAGGTTCTGGGCGACGCCGTTCGTCGTCCAGCCTTCGGTGCCGTTCTCGAACTCGGTCGAGTAGACCAGTTCGGTTCCGGTGATCGGATACGCCGTGAAGAACGCGGCCGGAGCGGCCGCCGGATCAGAATAGGTGAAGCCGTTGCTCGAGAGGACGCCACTGACGTAGTAGTCGAGCGTCTCGCCGCAATCAATCGCGGGAAGCGAGGCTGTGTAGAGCGAAGGACCACCAACCAGGTCGGACTGCTGCCAAGCGCCAGCGTCAACACGGTAATTGAGCTTGAGGGTGCCATCGACGATCGGGCCACCACCCACGACGGACACCGTCACGTCGAAGTTTGTCGGCGTGCCCGCATCCACGGTGTTCGGGTGCCCGCTGCCGTAGGCATACGCGATGCCGAGCGGCGGATGGTTCATCCAAATTTCGATACCGGCACAACGGCCGATGACGACGTCCAACCAGCCATCGCCGTTGATGTCAAAGGGCGCGAAGTCGTAGGTCGCGCCAAGACTTGCGGTCGGAATGATCGTGCCAACCTCGTCGAGGTAGCTCGTGGTTCCGGGGGTGCCGTTGTTGCGGTAGAAGTGAGCGCGACGGCCGGTCGTCGGGCAGAACGGCGGAAGATCTCCGTCGACGTCTGCGATCATGACGTCGAGCTTGCCGTCGTTATCCAAGTCCGCAATCTTGATCGTGTTGCCAAACTCGTTGAGACTGTCAGCGATGATCGTGGTCGTAAAGTTCGCGAGCCCGTCAGCGCCGTTGCCCGAGTTCAGGAGGTAACGGTCTTGCCCGTCGTCGGTGATGACGAGGTCGAGCTTGCCGTCGTTGTTGAGGTCGCCCTTCGACACAGCGTAAGGGGCGTTGGTCGCAACCACGTCGGGGCCGGTGAACGAAAGTCCTGTGAGTGGCGGCAACTTGCCGTAGAAGATTCCCACGTTCTGCCCGCCGGTCAGCGTGTTGATTCGGACGACATCGGTGATACCGTCGCCGTTGAAGTCGCCGTAATCCGCAGCGCTGCCGAACGCAGATACGAGCTGCGAGGAAGTGAAACGCGTGTTCGTGGAGTCAAAGAAGTAACCCGGGCCAGGTCCGGCTGGGTCGTTGCCCCAGTTGACAAGGAACTTGTTGTCGTAGTCCTTTGACGCGGTTTCCCCCGGCGAGCCTTGGCACTCGCCAGGATCGCCGGTGTCGCCGTCGCCGTTCAGGTCGATGCAGACCGTGCCGCTAGTTTCCGGGGTGTCGTAGTCGGTGAAGAAGATGTCCGGGAAGCCGTCGCCCGTCAGGTCAACGAGCACCGATTCACAGAAGCGAGGATTCGCGGCGGAACCGTTCTTGGCGACGAGGACTGGAATGCGAGCGTCCTCAAAGCGGAAGCCCAGCCAGTTGCCATCGATGTCGTCGCCGAGATTGATGTACACGCGGGGCTGCCCGAGGAGTGCACTCAAGCTGTCGGACATCGTCGTGGCGGTCACGAGATCGAGCCAACCGTCACCGTTGACGTCGCCCGCTTCAATCTCGCGATCGTTGGTATTCGCTTTGAGGCCGAGATCTCCTGGAACGTCGGAAGCGGTGCCGAACTCTTGAGTTCGGTCGACCAAGATTCCACCCTCGTTCATCAGCAGGATGTTAGGGAAGCCGCCTTGAATCGAACCTGGGAACTTACGTGCGACGACAAGATCGGTGTCGCCGTCTTGGTCGAAATCACCCCAAGAAAAGTCCTTCTCAAGGTTGTCGTTCTGAAGTGAAGGGCTCATGACGAGACGCGTTGACGTCTCGTTGACGAATGACGTCGCCCACTGGCCGTGGGCAACGGTGGCAGCGGCAGCCGCCATGGTTAGAACAAACAAAGTTTTCGTCACGCTCATACGGGCTCCTAGGAGGTCGGACACGCTGCCGACACATGGAACGGAAAGGAAGCAAAAGAAAGGGTGGATGTGCGGCACACCCACCCTTGATGAAAGGCACTCTCAAACGATTCGAATCATCAGTCTACGAACAGCGTTCATGGTATTTGGATGCAACTCAGCGATTTAAGGGCAGGCACCCCAAGCGCCGAGCAGGATCCCCAAGTCAGCGGCATCGACGAATCCGTTGCCGTTGAGGTCAGCCGCAGGTCCACCCCAGCTACCGAGAAGGATTCCGAGGTCGGCGGCGTCTACGGACCCCGACTGGTCGAGGTCAGCCGGGCAGGCGCCGCACTCGTCCGGCACGCCATCTTGATCACTGTCAGACGACGTCCCCATCACGATGTCGGCGATGTCCGGAATGCCGTTGCCGTTGCAGTCGGTGGACGGTCCTGGGTAGGCCTGATCGAACGCCAAGGCGTCGATCAGGTTGATCGTACCGTTGGCATCTATGTCGGCCACGGCGCAGGCATCATTGGGAGTCAGGCCGGTCGACCCGTAGCAATCTCGGACGCCAATGACGTCGGCGTAGTTGATCTGGTTGTCGCCGTCGGTATCGAACTCCACGCGGCCAAGCGAATCGAGGAACGCAACGACTTGACTCTTCTGCGTCGCATTCAGAGCGTTGAAGTTCGCCGCCGACGCTGCGCCCTCACCGAACGGTCCGTGGGCTGCAATTGCCGCAGTCACGCGGTCAGGGAAGGTTCCGCCGCCGATTGACCCGTTGTGGAGCATCGGATCGCGGCTGCGAACGTTCCATAGGGTCGGGGTCCGGAATTCTGCCCCCGAGGCGAACCCATCCGCGATGCCGTCGCCGAGCGTTCCCATCTCGTGCAGGAGGAAGTCAGAGTACGGGCGAATCGTCTTGCCACGGATCGCGCCCTCAAGCGTCCGATCGCGCGCCGTTGTCCATTGCGCGACGTGGCACTTGGCACAGCCGATCGAATTGAAGAGGGTTTCGCCAGCCATACCCGTCTTGGGAGTCTGCGGTGGCTGGGCGAGATAGCGCTGGAAGTGGGTCACGCGATCGATGAAGTCGTAGCCCTGGGCGTCGGGCCCGTCCTCGGGATCGGGGACGTTGTCGCAGAGGCCAAGCAGCGCCGCGTCGCCGTTTGGTGCGTTCTCTGTCGTTAAGAAACGGTTCGTGAGGCCCATCTCGTTGAGTGACGCGTCGGCCGTGAAGGTCAACACCGTCGAGACCTGCGACTTGTAGCCAAATCGACCAGCCTTGAAGACACCCGGGGTCTCAAAGGGCTCATTCATGCGGACGCGGCCCGAAATGCCGTCACCGTTCAGGTCGTCTGGGTCTGAATTCGCGATGATCGCGGCGTCGGGAATTGCTTCGATCAGACCGAAGGCCATGGAAGAGTTCGTGACGCGCGTGCCCACGACTGTGGCTTCTGGTGGGACAAACTCCATGCACGTAGGCGAAATGGCCGACACTTGCAGGAGAGAGCCACCGAGTTCGTTGAGCGGATTGAAGTTGCCTTCTCGATCTTCGGTACCGAACCGCGTTACTGCGATCGAACCCCAGCCGCCGAGCGGTGAGGAGTGGCAGGAAAAGCAGCCAGCCTTGTTGAAGATCGGTCCGAGCCCTTGCGCCTCTGTGAGCGGGGTTGAGTAGGCGACCTTGCCAGCGTCGAAGAGAGCGCGTTCGGCTCGAGTCAACCCAAGGAGCGGGTCGCCAGCATGCGGCTGGAGGACGGGGGGACCGCCCGCGTGGGCGGCAGGGGACGAGAGCACGGCGGCGATCGCCGCGAGCAGGGCGCCCGACGATGACCGAACTGCGAAAGAAACAACACTTCGACGCACAGAGGCCTCCTTGGTGACCACACGGGCCAAACGCCCGAGCGGTGCGATGACAGAACAAGTACCCGCAACTGCCCGCCCGCAGTCGCGCCTTTCAGATCTAGTCTGCCCTCAACCGACCGCGGTGCGGTTGGCATTGGGCAAAAATAGACGACAGCCGTGACGAAACAAAACGAAACACTGAAGCACCCGAAGTTATCAGCGACCCTGTGACTAGGAAGCCAAAGGTGCATCTTTTCCCGAAAACTCACCCCCAAGTTGCATGAAAATAGTGCATATGCGACGACTGGTCCAGTCGCGAGTGCGATATTCGCGCGCGTTCCCGGTCAGATTCACTTGATTGGGTACAAGGACCACGAAGATCGCTCGATTCCGACTTCTATACTCGGCCCCTCTCCAAGCCCACCTCCCGCGAGACAGCGTGACATGCCGTTTACTTCAACGCGTCGTTCAGCCGTACTCACTCCTTTCCGCGGGACTCTCGGCGGGGCCCGCTGCGCGGCCCTTTGCGGGCTCTGTTCCCTGCTCGTTGCCCATGGCGCTGTCCACGGGTACCAAGACATCGCAAAGCCCTCCGCGCCGCCGACGGTCCCCCCGACGGCACCCCCGGTAGCGAGCCCCCCCGCGACAGGTCCCACAGGTCAGCCGGTCTTGCCTCCGGGCACGCGCGTGGTCCCTTCAGAGAGCTACGCGGACGATCCCCGGCTTGAGGTGGTCCGTCGCATGCTTGGCGATCAGCAGTACGTGCAGGCGAGGGTCGTCGGCGAGGCCGTGCTGAAGGAGCATCCTGGGCTGGGGCGGGCGGAGTTTTTCCTTGGTCTCGCGCTCAGCAAGATGAAGCAGTACGAGCAGTCGCGGCCGCATTTCGAAGCGGCAATCAAGACGGGGGACCCATTCCCAGAACGAAAGCATGCCCACCATTTCATGGCGTGGGCGTCGTATCACCTGGGTGAGCTTGATCGCGCAAAAGCGGAGTTCGAAGCGCATGTCGCCCTCGTCGGCGACGAGCCTGATTCGATCTTCGCGCTGGGAATCATCGCATTTGACGAAGACAGGCTCGACGAAGCCGAGGCCCGCTTCAAGAAATCGATCGAACTACAGAGTGGCCCGACCGCTTCGAAGCGGGACGTGGCGAAGGCGTGGGCTCGCCTCGGTGATATATCGATGCGCCTCGACGATCCCGCAAAGGCCGAGGATCAGTTCATGAAGTCGCTCGCGCTGTATCCCGATCATTACGAGGTCTGGTCGAAACTCGCTCGTTCCCGCGACAGACTGGGCAAGGCTCGCGAAGCGGTCAGCGCGCGGGAAGAAGAGAAGAAAGCGCGCGAGCGGGTTGGTTTGCGACCCACCGAGAGCGACGACATCAAACCAGCCACACTGCAGCCAGCGCCGTCAGGACCTCAGACGCCGGCACCAAACGCTCCACTCGCGCCAGGCAGCACCTCGCCCGCTCCGTCGCCCACACCGAAGCTCTGACTGCCATGACTCTCCTCGCCATCGTTGCGTGCGTACTTACGTCCGACCAGCCGAGCATCCGTTTCACGGACGTCACGCACGCGAGCGGTCTCGATGCTGTGTTGAGCTGCGGGCGGATGCCAAGTTCGCAGATTCCCGAGGTGAAGGGCGGCGGCTTTTCACTCATTGACTTCGACAACGATGGCGACCTCGACCTCTTCATGCCGAACGGTGCGACGCTTGACGATCCCGAACATGGTCCCGGCGCGCGGCTCTTTCGCAACGACTCGACAACGGGAACGCCGCTGTTCAAGGACGTGACTGCGGAGTCGGGCATCCACCACACGCGTTGGAGCTTCGGTTCTGCCGTGGGTGATGTCGACGCCGACGGCTTCGACGACATCTTCATCGCTTGCTTTGGCCAGGACGTGCTCTTGCGAAATCGTGGCGACGCAACGTTCGAGGACGTTTCAGCAAAATCTGGTCTGGCTGCGGCCGAGCGAAGTAACGAATGGACGACAGCGGCCGCCTTCGCTGACCTCGACGGCGATGGTGATCTTGACCTGTATGCGGTCAATTACCTCTCGTTTGATCCGGCGCACCCTCCGAGTCCAGCGCGATTTAAGGGTCTGGCCGTGATGGCGGGGCCGAAGGGGATTCCGGCGCAGGGAGATCGCCTCTTCCTAAATCGGGGCGACGGCACGTTCGTCGATGCGACGCAGTCGAGCGGCGTTGGAAAGGCAAACCCCTCGTATGGACTCAACGTGGCGATTCTTGACTTCACCGGTGATGGCAAGCCGGACATCTTCGTAGCCAACGACAGTCAGAAGAACTTTCTGTTCGTGAAAACCGGGACGAACCCTCCGACGTTCGAGGAGAACGGCCTCCGCGCTGGCGTCGCAACGAACATGGAAGGTCTCGAGCAAGCGAGCATGGGCATCGCGATCGGAGACATCGACGGCAACTCGCGGCCGGACGTTTTTACGACGAACTTCTCGAGCGACACCAATACGTTGCACCTCAATCTTGACGGCAAGTACTTCGACGATCGCACTGCGCAGTTCAACTTGGCTGCCGTCAGTCGTTCGCTTCTCGGTTGGGCTGCCGCGTTCGTCGACTTCGACCACGACGGCGACGAGGATCTGCTTGTCGTCAACGGACACGTCTACCCGCAAGCATCGAGAGCGGCGATGGACTCGGAGTACGCGCAACGGCCGCTGCTGATGGAGCGCCGCGGCAAGCGGTTTGAGACGGTCACCGACGCGGGTGAGTGGAAACTTGAGCCGCATCGTGATCGAACTGCGGTCTTCGCTGATCTTGACCGCGATGGCGACGTGGACGTGATCATCGGTGAGCTGAACGGAAAGCTGCGGGTGATCCGCAACGATCACACGCTCCCAAGTGCCTCAGCCGCGAAGGACTGGCTGATCGTCGAGCCTCGCGACCTGCGGAAGGGCGTTGGAAATCGGCACGCCGTGGGCGCTGTACTAACGGCTCGCTCGAAGGACGCAGCGGGTAAGGAACTCGTGCAACGACGCTGGGCTTGGGCTGGTGGCCCGTTCATGTCCAATGTGTCGCCCGAGTTGCACTTCGGCTTTCCAGCCGGCACGACCGAGGTCACGCTCGAACTCGTCTGGCCCGACGGAACGAAGGACACGAAGGAGCGCGTCGCGCTGGGCGAGCGCATGCTCTGGACTCGTCAGTGATGGCGTTGCGAAGCGCGCCGCTCTCTCAGCCGCGACGCTGCCGGTACCGATCGATCAGTTCCTTGACGCCGTACGGATCGGGAATGTCGCGAATCGCGATCTCCGTCGAATTACGAGCGCCGGTGTCGGGGTCGATCATTCCACCTGCCGCCGACTCGATCTCGAAGTCGCCCAAGTTCATGAGGCGTTGCCAAACGCTTTGCTGAATGCGAATGTTGATCGCGTGCTCGTGCAGCACTTCCGAGTGTCGCCGCGTGATGAGCCCACGCTCGTCGATCGTGCGGCGGTCGGTGACCTTCACTCGGAACCAGCGATGGCTGAACACGAACAGCCTCAGGAATCCGATGAGCGCGGCGAAGAAGATCGCGATGCCGCCAAGTGAGACGAATGCTCCGAATCCGCTGAGGAGCGGAAGGACCGCAACAACGATTCCCGCGAACGCCATCGCAACCATCCCGCCATAGGCAATCGGGTGGCCGCGAAAGAGGGCGGGGCGCACGACGAGAAGGATCCGCTCGGCGGCGATCGCTCCGGGCTCGGGTGCCGGAAGCGCGTCTGTGCCGACTTCGCTCGCGCTGTCGGGGGCGTTCATTCGCGGAGCGTACCAGCGGTGGCGCTCACCCCGCACTGTCCTCGATTCTGAAAGTCGAGAGTCGACACTAGTTTCCGGGTGGCTGCGCCGCCGCCGCATCGCGAGCCTGCCGCGCGATCGAATCGGCGAGCGGCCGGATTACGCGATCAAGAGCGGCGATGCGTGAGGGCGGTGCTGAGCGAGCTAGGAGCGACTCGACATCCTGCCGCAATTTGGTCGCGCGATTCTCATCAGCGAGAAATGCCTCAAGGATGGCTCGGGCTCGCTCGTCCATTGGCTCGGTCTGCCCGGGTCCGACGTACCTCGGATCGACCCAAGCAGCGATCGCTGCGACCGTCTCGACGTACGCCCAGTCGGGGTCGGGGAGCTCATCGGGCCGGAGCTCCACGAGTTTGGTCGCGACCTTCATGTCGAGGAGTGTTTTCGCGTCGGGCCAGATCATCGCGTCGCTGCCCGATTTCACGGCCTCGCCGACGATTCGGTTGTCGCCGATCATCATGGTGACGTACTCGACGACCGCCATCGTCGCCTCCTGCGTGCGCCTCTCGAACTCGTTGAGCGTCGCGACGAGTTCGTCGCCAGACTTCTGCTTCAGCATCATCCGAAGTTCCTTCGCAGGCGTGAAGAATGCATGCACGCCAACACCGCGTGGTCCCTTCACGATCCGATCCGAGCCGCCCATGAAAACGTATGCCGCTGCGCTCGCAGCTTCCCGCACACCGCCTTCGACATAGGTCGTTAGTTTTTGCGCCCGGATGAGCTGGCCCATCTTGAGCCCGGCTTTGAGATCGCCGCCCGGCGAGTTGATCGACACCGTCTTGATTGTTCCGGCGGCGAGCAGCGTCGCGAAGGTCCCTGCGTCGCTGGCCTTGATCTCGCCGTCAATCTTCAGGATCTCCCCTTCGACAACGAAGTCGGCGGCGATAGCCGGTGACGACAGCAGATAGACCGCGAGAACGAGCGCGCGCAGCATGAACGGAGCCTAGCACTCTCAGGTCGAGGGGTGGTCCCGCAAGAGGTAAACACGAACGGCTCTGCCACGCGGGGGGCGGCGGAGCCGTTCGTGTTGAAAGCGGACAGGGCGAGATTCGAACTCGCGATACGGGTTACCCCGTATGTCGGTTTAGCAAACCGGTCCCTTCAGCCGCTCGGGCACCTGTCCAGTCTGACCAGCCGGAAAACGAGTGAGCGGCGAAGGATACCACTGGCTTCAAGTAACGGCCACGGGCGGCAGACTACGATCGGCGCAATGAGTTTCGTGGCCGAACAGCTGCTCCATCCGGAAGGGCCGATCGCGCGGCGTCTGAGCGGCTTCGAAAGTCGCCCGCAGCAGCTCCAGATGGCAGAGGCAATTGACGAAGTGTTCGCGCGCCGCGGCAGGCTCCTCGTTGAAGCTGGAACCGGCGTAGGAAAGAGCTTCGGCTACCTGATCCCCGCAATTCGGCGCATCGTCGAGCATCGCGAGCGCGTCGTGATCTGCACGGCGACAATCAGCCTTCAGGAACAGCTCATTGAGAAGGACATACCGCTCCTGCGCGGAGTCTCGAGTGACGAGTTCTCGGCGGTGCTCGTGAAAGGCCGCGGCAACTACCTCTCCAAGCGACGCCTGAAACAAGCCGTCGAACGGTCGGATCGACTTCTTGGCCACGACGACGAGCGTCACTCGCTTGAGGTCATCGAGTCGTGGGCGGGTACGACCGACGACGGCACGCTTTCGACGCTGCCGCAGCTGTCGCGGCCCGCAGTCTGGGATCTCGCGCAGAGTGACGCCGACAACTGCATGGGTCGGCGATGTCCGACCTTCGACAGTTGTTTCTATCAGGCGGCCCGCCGGCGCATGGAGAATGCTGACTTACTCGTCTGCAACCACGCACTCTTCTTCGCCGATCTCGCGCTTCGCATGAAGGGAATGGGAATGCTGCCGGCGTATCAGCACGTGATCCTCGACGAGGCGCACGCACTGGAAGACGTCGCGGCGGAACATTTCGGACTGCGGCTCGGTGAAGGCACGATGCGACGCCTCGCGCGGCGGCTTTGCTCGGCAACGACGAGTCGCGGCTTCCTCAACGCGCTCAAGCTCAAGGATGGAACGTCGGATGCGATCGACCAAGCCTGCGAGACTGTCTTTCGATGCGAGTCGCTCGCCGACGAACTCTTCGACGATTTGTGGCGCTGGCTCGGGCAACATCGCGACGGTAGTGGTCGTATGCGCCAGCCGGGAGTTGTCGAGAACCGTCTCGGTCCCGAACTCAAGTCGCTCGCCGACCAGCTGAAGCTGCTTAAGGAGCGAGCGGCCAGCGAGGCCGATGAGTTCGAGTTGAATGCCTACGCGCAGCGGGCTCGAGAGCAGTCGGTCGCGGCAGGACTTCTGCTCGATCAACAGATTGAGGGCTGCGTCTACTGGGCTGAGGAAGGGAAGCGCGGGCACGGAGCCCAGCGCGGCATGATGTCGGTGTCCGCGGCAGCAATCGATGTCGCTGGAATCCTGCGAGAACATCTCTTTGGTCGAAACGTGTCGACGGTGCTGACGAGCGCGACGCTGGCGACCGGGCATGGCGACTTTTCGCACGTGCGAACGCGACTCGGTTGCGACGACCCGACCGAGCTGGCGCTCGGTAGTCCCTTCCAGCACTCGCGACTCATGCGCGCGTACGTCGATCGAACGATGCCAGACCCGTCGTCGAAAGGGTATGTCGACGCGCTCGTACCTCGACTGCTCCGCCATGTTCGCGCAACCGATGGCGGCGCGTTCGTCTTGTTCACGAGCTTCGCAATGCTGAACGATGTCGTGCGCCGCGTGCGCGACGAACTCGCGGAGGCTGGATTTCCGCTGTTGATCCATGGCGAGAGCGGACCTCGTGGACTGCTGCTGAAGCGGTTCCGCGAATCGGAGCGAAGCGTCCTGTTTGGCACCGCGAGCTTTTGGCAGGGCGTCGATGTGCGCGGTCGCGGGCTGCGCAATGTCATCATCACGAAGCTCCCGTTCGACGTACCCGACCGACCCATCGTCGAAGCGCGGCATGAACTTATCGCGGCCCGCGGCGGCAGCCCGTTTGGTGAAGACCAATTGCCGCGCGCGGTGATCCGTTTCAAGCAGGGCATCGGACGGCTCGTTCGAAGCGCCACGGACGCGGGGCGAGTCGTCATTCTCGATCCGCGCATCGTGACGAAGGGCTACGGCCGAGCGTTCCGTGACGCGTTGCCCGACGGTGTCGAACTTGAAGAAGACGTCTGAACGGGCATGAGCCGCAGCAACGCCGGGAGCAGCCATACGCTCGTCGCGAGACACACGAGGCTTCCGACCACCATGATCCAACCTAACGCCTGCATGCCTTGATGACTGGCGAAAATCTGACCGCCGAACCCGATCGCGGTGGTGAGTGCTGTGAACACAACGGCACCGCGCGTGGCGCCGAACTCAACGTCGGGCGAGCCAGTGCGGTGGGTCTCGTGTGCGCGATGGAGGAGGTGAATGTTGCTGTCGATTCCGAGGCCGATGAGTATCGGAATCCCGAAGAAGTTAGCGAGCGACAACGGCACGCCGAGTGCAGCGAGAAGGCCGAGCGTCAGCGCGATTCCGACGAGGAGCGTTCCCGTGCACAGAGCGATCGCGCTCAGCCGACGAAAGTCGAACCAGGTGATGAGCGCGACGGCGACAACTGACCACAGTGAAATCGTGATAAACGCGTGAATCATGTCCGTAATCGACTCGGATTGTGTGATAGGCACGCCAGTCGCGTTCGCATCGACGCGTCGAATCGCGGCGACGAAGGACTTCAGTGGTTCGTACTCCCATGTGTCCGCTTTCGGGATGAGTTGCACGAGCATTTTTCCGCTTGGACTCACGAATCGTGCTCGCACGGCGTCAGGAATCGCGTCGCGCAGCGGCGCCTTCGCTCCGACAACGATTGCCCGCGCCGCATCTCCAATCCGGTGCCGTGCAGCATCTCGACGGTGAAAGAGCGCGGCGTCATCAGTCTGGCCGAATGCTCCGGCAAACGCGTCCAGCCGCGCCGCAATGGATTTGAGTCGCGCTAGATCTGCCGCAGAGGCGCGATGCGCGGCGAGCGTTGCCATTCCGCGCAATCGACTTCCGGCGTTGGAGAGGCGAGCAGCGGTCCAGACGACCGATGGAAGCTGTTCCACCGGCGCAGGCAACTCTAGTGCAGCGATCGATGCACGCAGGGCTTCTCGTTCGGGCGTCGAAGGACGAACGACATCGAACACGCTTCGGATGAATCCAATTTCTGGCTCGAGCTTGGCACGATCGATCGTCGCAAGGACCTGTGATTCGTCATCGCATTGCACTGCCGCGAACCACGAGAGACTCGCTGAATCGGCGAGCACGCGACGTTCCCAGCGCACGCTCTCAAGGTCTGGCGACTGCAACTTGAGGAGATTGCTCTCGAACCGAAATCCGAGCGGTATGGCTACGGCCGATCCGACCAGCAGTGCGGCGAAGATCGCGACGGCGATGCGAGCCGATCGTGTGCTCGTGCCGACGGATGGCCACGGAACGGGGATGTCGATGGCGGGCTTTGGCGTGCGCGCGGAGTCAAACACCACGAGCAGTGCCGGAAGTGTCGTGACCATGGCGATCGCGCAGAGCACAAGTCCAGAGCCAGCGATGACACCGAGTTCGCGCAGTCCGCCAAAGTCAGAAAAGATCGCGAGGATGAACACGGCCGCGCTCGTCGCAGCGCCCGTCAGCGTGCCCGGCGCCGCCGTGCGCATCGTTCGGCGCACGCTCTCGCGAATGTCGAGCGTGGCGCGGAACTCGGTGTAGCGGCTGACAACATGGATTCCGTAGTCGAGTCCGGCACCGATCAAGACCAACAGAAACACCATCGACAGGAGCGTGAGCCGGCCGACGAAGAGTGCGGCCGCGCCTTGTGTCCAGCCGATCGCTATGGCGAACGCGATGACGGCCAAGAGTGGCCGTCGCCAATCGCGATAGATCACGACGCAGAGTCCGGCAACGACAGCGAGGCCGACGGCGAACGATATCGTCGTGTCGCCGGTCGAGGTGATGAGTTCGTCTGCTTGAAGAACGGGCTTTCCAGTGAGACCGATGTCGACGCTCGGGAACTTTGCTGCGGTGAGCGCAACCGCGGCGCGGATGCGCTCCAGCGGACCTTCAATCGCCGCGAGCGTCGCGAAGTCCTTGCGAGGAAGGATTCCCACGAAGAGGAGGCGGCCAGTGTCTGATGCGAGATACTCGGGGGCACGAGGTGCTGCGAACTCGAGCGTGGGAGTATTGCCGCGCGCGGCTTCGCCCGTCGCGGCCACTGCGTCGAGGAGAAGCACACCCGCAGCGCCAAGTTCGGCTTGCTCGCTCTCACTCAGACCGGTGAGCACACCGGTAGTGACTTTCTGAAGGCGTTGTTCGGCCGCTGTCAGCCAGTCGTCGACGCCCGCGAGCACCGGCAGCGCGCCGCGGGCGAGCGCTAGCCCGCGCAATTCTTCATCGGACGCCGCGCGGGTCGTGAGTCGCCACATCTCTTCCGGTTCGATGCGCCCGTGGACCCCCGGAAGATCTCCCATGGCGTGGAGCCTCTCGAGCACGTCGTCGACCGCCTGTTCGCCCGTAGCGCGGTCTCCCTTCGTATCGACGACGACGTACAGGTACTCGAGATCCCCAAACTCCTTGATGAACCCGAGGTATCCCTTCATCCATGGGCGATCGCGGGCGATCAGCGAGTCGGTGTTCGCGTCGAGGGGAAGACGGAACCAACCAAACACTGCACCGGCGGCCCCAAGAACCAACGATAAGACGATCACGGTCCACGGCCGGGCGAGGACGATGCGCGCGAACACATCGGTCCAGCGGGGACCATCATGGGCGCGTTGGCTCTGGTTGTCGCCCATGCGCTAACGCACGCTCGCTGCCGCGCCTTCGATGTCGCGACCACGACTCGTGATTGCGTTTTTTCCAAGGCGACGCAGCACGTCCCATGCGGGTCCGGGGAAACGATGAAGTCGCTGCACGACGGCCTCAAACGCTACAAGAAACGCGTCGACATCGGCGTCGCTGATGCAAAGCGGTGGGATCAACTTCACCACCGCTTGGTCATGCCCAGCCACTTGGCAGAGGATGCGATGGTCCTCCATCAGCGGAATCACGATGGCCTGTGCGAACAGATTCTTGTCCATCGCGTTGACGGTTTTCCAAGCGGTCTTGAGGAGGAGCGACTTTGGCTCGCCGAACTCAATTCCAATCATGAGTCCGCGCTGCCGAACATCTTTGATGAACTCGTAACGGCTGCGCATCGCATGAAGGCCAGCGTGCAAGCGGGCACCGAGTCGCGTCGCGTTGTCGGCTAGGCGATCGTCGTCGTACACCGCGAGTGACGCAAGCGCTGCGACCATTGCAAGCGATCCCTCGTGGAACGTCGAACTGTGGACGACTGCGCGATCCATCGACGAGAACACGTCGCGCCATATCTCGCGCTTCGAGAGAACGGCCCCGACCGGCACGTAGCCGCCCGAGAGCGCTTTACTCATGACCAGAATGTCCACGTCCACCGTGTCGTGACCGTTACCGTCCTCCTGGTCGATCGCCAAGAACGAGCCGGTTCGACCAATACCCGTTTGAACCTCGTCTGCGACGAAGAGCGCGCCGAAGCGGTGACAGAGACGTGACGCCGTCGCGAGATAGCCCTTCGAGGGAATGTTGACACCCTTGCCCTGAATCGGTTCAACGACGAACGCTGCAACGTCGCCGCGACTCAGTTCACGCTCAAGTGCCGCGAGATCGTCAAATGGGATCGAGCGGCAGCTCGGTAAGAACGGACCGAAGCCGGTTCGAAACGACTCGCAACCGTTGAGTGCGAGTGCGCCGCTTGTTAGTCCGTGGAACGCCTTGTGGCACGAGATGATCGCGGGTCGACCAGTCGAGCACTTCGCAAACTTGATCGCGGTCTCTACGCCTTCGGTGCCCGAGTTCGTGAAGTACACGTACTCGAGGTCGCGTCCAACACGGCGCTTCAACTCCGCAGCCAGCATGCCCGCAAGGAGCGGCGCTTCAAACTGCACCATCGAGGGGAAGTCAAGATCGAGGCAATCACGCAGGGCTTTGCGAACGGTTGGATGGTTGCGTCCGATGTTGCAGACTGCGTAGCCGCTGAGAAAGTCGAGATAGCGTGCGCCCTTGTCGTCCCAGAGGTATTGACCTTCAGCGCGCACGTAGACGCGGTCGTAGCCGATGGTCTTCAGCACGCGCGCGAATTGGGGATTCACGTGCTCGCCGTAGAGCTCGTAATTCGTCCCGATGTCGCGTCGTATGGCGTCGCGGAGATCAAACGGCAAGTGGTCGTGCCTCGTTGATGCGTTCTTCGGCTCAATTCCGGGATGTCAATTCCAGGATGATTAGGAAAGCGAGGAGAGAAGTGAAGGATTAGTGAGCGAATTTGACGACGCCGCCGACGATAGCGTGCGTCGCCCGGCCACGGACGGTCCAGCCGTCGAAAGGGCAGTTGCGAGATTTCGACGCGAAGGTGCTGGAGTCGATGGTCCAACTGGTGGTCGGGTCGATGATGGTGATGTCAGCGACCCCGCCCACGGTGAGGGTACCGACGCCACCGAGCCCGAGCTTGCGGTCAAGGCCGCAAAGGCGGGCTGGCTCGGTCGTCATCATCGTGATCAGCCGCTGCCAGTCGATCACCCCATCGTCGACGAGGGCCTTGACGTAGAGCGGGAGCGCGCACTCAAGGCCGACGATTCCGAACGGGGCGCTCGAAAAATCGCGGGACTTCTCGGCGGTAGTGTGGGGGGCGTGATCGGTCGCGAGCACCGTGATACTGCCGTCGGCAACCGCGCGTTTCAACTCGGCGACGTCGGCGCGAGATCGTAGGGGAGGATTCATCTTCGCGTTCGTGCCGTACCCGTCGCACGCATCCTCGGTCAGAAGGAGATGGTGGGGGGCGACCTCCCCCGAGACCGATTGACCCTCAGCTCGAGCGCGGCGGAGGATCTCGGCTGATCCACCGCTCGAGAGGTGTTGGGCGTGATAGCGGGCGCCGATTGCTCGGTTGAGCCGAATGTCGCGCTCAAGCATCACTTCTTCTGCGACTGCGGGCCATCCGCCCAATCCGAGGCGCGTCGCGAGGGCACACGCGTTCATGACGCCGCCTTGCGTGAGCGTCGCATCTTGGCAGTGCTGCATGAAGGCGCGGTCAATACTCTTGCACACCGCGAGGACTTTGCGCATGACTTCAGCGTTGGCAATGCCGTCGCCGTCGTCAGAGAAGGCGACCGCGCCAGCCGCCGCCATCGCGCCCATCGGGGAGAGTTGCTCTCCCTGACGCCCGACCGTGGCAGCTCCGACCGTGTAGACGCGCGCTTGATCGGCTTCGCGGGCCCGCATGCGCACAAACTCGATCATCGCGGACGAGTCGAGGGCGGGCGTCGTGTTCGGCATGCAGCAGACCGTCGTGAAGCCACCGCGAAGCGCGGCGGTCGCGCCGGTTTTGATCGTTTCCTTCGACTCGCCGCCCGGTTCCCGAAGATGAACGTGGGGATCAATGAGGCCAGGAGTGACGAATCGGCCTTCGCAATCGATCGTGATCTCAGCGGCGCGGGCGGAGAGATCGCCCCGCCGAGTGGACACCGCCGCGATCTTGCCATCGCGGACGAGGATGTCGCCGCTTTCGTCAATCCCGTTTGCCGGGTCGATGATCCGGCCACCGTGAAGGAAGAGTGCTGGCATCGGGCGAGTGGGGTTCCGTCAGTGGAGGGGGGTTTGAGTCGCAGACGAGTGGCTTGGACTTGGGTCCAGCGGCGGGCACGACTCGGCTCCGACGGGGCGGTACGCATCCGCGAGTCCTGGACCTTGGATCCAGACGGAGTCCGCCGTGAACGTGATGGACTCTCTCGGCTCCGTGATCTTCGCAATCTCGGCCGCAGACTTTCCAGCGTCCTCGGCCAAGTGTCTCAGTGCTTCCACGGAAAGCGTCTGGTAATCCGCGCGTCCTGTGACGAGCGCCTGTCGGCCCATCGCGTTACGAGGGACGAAGAACGCGTAGTCGCGGAAGCGGACTAACACCTCGTCGCCGGAGTCGTCGCGCAAGGTCATCCAGCAGCCCTTCGTCTGGCACACTTCCTGAATCGTGCCCTCGACGAGAATCGTGTCCGCAGCGTCGTCGAGCGCGCCGATCGACACGGTGGGTGATGCGGCGGGAGTGCTCGGTACGTTCGGCACGCCGAAGCGCGCCCAACCGTCGTCGGTCGCTCGTTCCGCAGTGGTTTTCGGAGCGCAGCCCATCGAAGCGAGCGCCGCGCATGTAGCGAGAAGCACGAGATTTCGCGAGCACTTCATAGAGGCGCGGATGATAGCGGAGGCGCGAGGAGCAAAAAAAAACGATGCCCGCCTCTGAAGGCGGGCACCGTTCAAATCTGTTCAGCGCGAAGGATCCGCGCGACCAACCAGCACGAACGACTCAGTTCTTCGTGCAGCCGGACTTGTTCTTGCCGCAGCCCGAACCGCTGACGGCACCAGGAGCCGCGGTCGGAGCAGCGTTCTTCTCCTTGCAGCAGCCGGAGCCATTGACGGCGCCGGGAGCTGCGGTCGAAGCAGCGTTCTTACTCTTGCAGCAGCCAGAGCCGTCGACGGCGCCGGGGGCTGCGGTCTTGTCACAAGAGGCCTTGGAAGCGTCGCTGCAAGCAGCCTTTTCCGAGCAGGCGCTGGTGGTGGACACTGCGCCGGGGGCCGCCGTGTCGGTCGCCTTGTTGGTCTGGCAACCGGCGAGACAGGCGAGAAGGGCAGCAGCCGCGAACGTGGCAACGAGTTTCATGTCAATCGCTCCTAGAAAACAGGTGTGAGAAAAGAACTAATCACCGGAAACACCGCGCTTCACTTGGCAGGCAGCAATGCTCCGCGAGATGCAATGAGAGGGAGGTCCGACGATGAACCGCCCGAACGACGAAAGGACTCAAACGCCCCAATCCTACCGAAGTTGCGGCACAAACGGTACGACTTGTACCTAAGTCGAGTCGCTGATTCCTGCGGCCGCCGCAGAATCGGTGCTTGCCGATGCGATAGAGTCTAACGCAATGCCTCCGTCGGATCGTCCCATCCGGACTCGTCAGTCAAAGATCGGGAATCCCGGACTTCCGGCGAAATCTGCGTTGGAACGATCCTCGGAGGCGACTTCGAGCGGCTCCGATGCTGGCTCGCTTCAGGTCCCAGAAGCCCCCGCCGGTGGCGAGGTCGAGCTGACGATCGACGGTTTCGCGCCCCTCGTTCCCGACGTTGATGTTGATGCTGCGATCGCGCGGCACGGTGTTGGATCTCGACTCGGAGGGCTCTTACTCAAGGCGCGGGGTCTTCCCAAGGTCCCCGGCGTGTATCTCATGAAGGAGGCCAGCGGACACGTCATCTACGTCGGCAAAGCCAGCGTCCTTCCCAATCGCGTCGCGAGCTACTTTCTGCCTTCCACCGACCTCGGCTTCAAGAAACAGCCGCTCCTCGACGCAGTCGTCGACTTCGACGTCATCCCCTGTGAGGGCGAATGGGAAGCACTGCTCCTTGAGAGTCGACTCATCAAGGACACGAAGCCGCGCTTCAACGCGAAACTCACCGACGACAAGACGTTTCCCTACCTCGTCGTCACTCTGCGCGACGAGTTCCCTGGCGTGTACATCACGCGCGAGCCGACGGACGAGCGGTTCCGGGGAGCGAAGATCTTCGGCCCGTTCACGTCGGTCGCGTCGCTCCGTCACGCGGTGCAACTCATGCAGCGAGTGTTTCAGTACCGCACGTGCGAACTTGAGATCCGCTCCGACGATCCGAAGAACCGTCACTTTCGTCCGTGCTTACTGCACGCCATTCGCCAGTGCACCGCGCCGTGCGCGAATCGGGTCACCCCCGAGCGATATCGGGCAGACATCGAACGGTTTCTGCGTTTCCTGAACGGCAAGCGCAGCCAGATGCTTCGTGAGCTGCGCGACGAGATGGCGACTGCGGCAGGGGAGCTCCGCTTCGAAGCTGCGGCAACGCTGCGCGACCAGATTCGCGCGATCGAAAAGCTCGATGAACGCGAACGTCGAACCGGCAGCGCGCAGTTCGACTGGCAGCCCGAGGTCACGATGTTCGCGGGCGATCCGGCCGCTGCACTCCGCAGCTTGCAGCGGGCGATCGGGCTCGATTCGGCCGTGCGCTGCATGGAGGCGATCGACATCGCGCACCTCGACGGCAACGAGACCGTTGGCAGCAAGGTCTGCTTCATCGACGGTCGACCGTTCAAAGACGGCTACCGTCGTTACAAGGTGAAGTCGGTGGACAACGACGACTACATGGCGATCCGCGAAGTTGTTAGCCGGCGTTACCGCGACGCTGGCGCGGGACAGGAGCTCTATCCCGACGTGATCCTGATCGACGGCGGACTCGGGCAGCTCCATGCCGCGCTCGAGGCGTTCGCGCAGCTCGAGATCAAGCCGCCCATGGTCATTTCGTTAGCGAAGAAGGAAGAACTGATCTACGTGCAGGAGAAGTCAGAGCCGATTCGGCTGAGCCGTGAGCACTTGGGCCTGCGCCTCTGCCAAGCGATTCGCGATGAGGCGCACCGGTTCGCGCAGCACTATCACCATCTCTTGCGAACGCAGCGAGTGATCGGCGAGCCGGGCGGGAAGCGGAAGAAGGCGAAAGAGTAGTACTTGCGCTATGCATCCTCACCCACTGGCTCGGCATTGGGGGACGATGCGGAGGCGTCGTGCGGCAGATTGTTAGTCAACCAGCGTCTGCACTCGTGCCACGTCAATCGCGCTCAGCCGCACCACTTTCTCCGCACTCGACGATCCACTCTCGATCGTCACGTCACGCTCGGCGATCCCGAGGGCCTTAGCTAACACTCGACAGATCGCGTGGTTCGCCTTGCCGCCTTCGGGCGGCGCTGCGACGCGGATCTTCAATCGATTGCCTAACAATCCAGCGATCTGATCGCGACTCGCGCCGGGCACGGCCTTCACGCGAATAAGAACGTCGCTTCCGTTCGGCGAGCACCAGTCGGACATCGCTCCATCACGCCGGTGTCGGCATCGCACCGCCCAAGTCAGGCAGCTCTGGCTTTGGCGGGGGTGGCATCAGTGCTTTGACCGGCTTGACAGACTCGGCGGCGAGGAGGTCGGCGACCGTCGGCTTCTCGATGCGCTCACCGCGCATCAGGCGATCGACGTCGTCTCTGGAGAGCGTCTCGTGCTTGAGGAGCGATTCAGCGATCGCAACCACTTGCTCCCAGTGCGCGTTCACCATGCGCTCGGCCTCTGCGTAGGCGGCATCGATCAAACGGCGAATCTCTTCGTCGATCACGCGCGCGGTGTCGGGCGAGTAATCCTTGTCGGGGATGTAGGTCTCGCGCGAGTCGGTGCCGGAGTAGTTCACGAACCCGAGTCGTTCACTCATGCCCCAGTCGAGGATCATCGCGCGGGCGAAGCGCGTCGCCATCGTGATGTCCATCGCGGCACCGCTCGAGATGTCGCTCGTCTTGCGAAGTTCAGCGATCCGCCCGGCACAGAGCACCCGCATCGTCGCGATCAGATACCGCCGCGAATAGCCGTACCGGTCCTTCTCGGGAAGCGAGAACGTCGCACCCATCGCTTGGCCACGCGGAATGATCGTGACCTTGTGCAGCGGATCGGCGTCGGGCAAGAGCGCCTGAATGACCGTGTGGCCGGCCTCGTGGTACGCCGTCGCAATCCGCTCCTGCTGTTCGATCTTGCGTGACTTTTGAGCGCGGCCGAAGCGGATCTTGTCGCGAGCCTCTTCGAGATCGGCCATCTCGACGAAGTCCTTCGCAGCCATCGTGGCGATGATCGCCGACTCATTGATGACGGCCGCGAGATCGGCACCGGAGAACATCGGCGTGCCGCGAGCGAGCCGCTCAAGGTCGACGTCGGGACCGACTTTGATCTTCTTCGCGTGCACCCCGAGAATCTGCTTGCGCCCAAGAATGTCGGGCAGATTGACGGTGACGGATCGGTCGAACCGGCCAGGTCGCGTCAGGGCTGGATCGAGCACGTCGGAACGATTCGTTGCCGCGATCACGATCACTTGGTCGTTCGCTTCGAAACCATCCATCTCGACGAGGATTGCATTGAGCGTCTGCTCGCGCTCGTCGTGACCGCCGGTCGTGAACCCGCCGCCGCGACGACGGCCGACTGCGTCGATCTCGTCAAGGAAGATGATGCACGGTGAATTGTCTTTTGCCTGCTTGAAGAGATCGCGTACGCGGCTCGCACCAACGCCGACGAACATCTCGACGAAGTCTGAGCCCGAGATGGAGAAGAAGGGAACCTCGGCCTCACCGGCGATCGCTTTCGCGAGCAGCGTCTTACCGCACCCGGGAGGGCCAGCGAGCAACACGCCGCGGGGAATGCGGCCACCGAGCCGCGTGAATTTCTTCGGCTGCTTCAGGAACTCGACGATCTCGGCAACTTCCTCTTTCGCTTCGTCGACGCCCGCGACGTCGTTGAATGTGACGCTGACCGAGTCCTTGTTCGACGTGCGGTGACGGCTCTTGCCGAAGCTTCCCAGCATGCCGCCGGGGCCGCCGCCAGCGCCGCGCATCGATCGCGCGATCACGAACCAAATCACGAGAAGGATCAAGACAAACGGCGCGAGGGAGATGAGCAGGCTCTGCCAGAAGGTGTAGCCAACGCTTGCTGCCCACGGGATCCCCAGATCCGTCAGCTTGTCCATGTAGAACTTGTATTCAGACGGGACGACCTTGAGGTACACCGGGGCTGCGGCGTCACTTCGTTCGTTGAAACCCTTTGTCCGCGGCTTCACCAGCGCCACGATGCGACCGTCCTCGATGCGAACGGGATCGGTGTCAAGCTGAAGCCGATCTTCCTTGGCTAAGAGCAGGAACTTGTCCCAGCTCTTGATCTCGACCATGTTGAGACTCTGGCCTCTGAGTGCGTAGAGCACCAAGATCGCTGCTGTGATGACGATGAGCAGTGAGAAGATGCTGCGTCGCATCTTGGCCGTCGGAGGCGGTCCGGGTCGCGGTCCACCGGCTCCGTTGTCGCCCCCGCGTTCACCCCCGCGTTCAGATGAAGGCGGTTTGCCACCCTGTCCACCCTGCCCACCCGGAGATGAGCCGCCGGGGGTCGATCCACCGTTGCTCGGACGGGACGAGAGGACGAGCAGCGAGGATGCATCGTCAGAAGGAGTCGAGAGTTCGTCTGTCATTCAGTGCGTTCGTCGAAGCAGGCGGTCGATAGTCCGTCGAACGGGACGGCGATCGGGTCCGATCCTATGAGTCTCATCGGGGGTTTGTCGCGGTTCACCATGCAGATTGCATCTGATCGACTAGATCCCGAGCCAACTGCTGCACCGCGTCGAACCGAGCCAGCTCAAGCGGCTCTTGGGCCGGTCGCGAGGGCACAAACAGTGCCGACGCTGCGAAAGCTTTCCGGGCGACAATCGGCTTGCCGCTCCGCAAGTCGGTCCAATCGAAGTCGACCAAGATCTTGACGATCATTTCGTTCGCGAGTCCGGTCGTCGGATCGCGACTTAACTCAGTCAACGAGATCTCGTTGATTGTGCCGCGGAGAATCGTATCCGCCGAAGTAGCGGAGGTTACCCGGTAGGGGGTCGTGACGGGGATGCGCTTGGTCAGAGCCTCGGCGAGGTCGAATTCAAAGGACCGCAAGTATGAACGATTCCCGAAAATCTCGACCGCGACAGTCTTGTACTTCGCCGAGTACGGGCTGATTGCTGCGTAACCGTCCTTCGGATCGCTGGCGCACGAGGCGAGGGGAATCAGGCAAGCACCCAACGCGATTGCTGTAGCACGAGCCCAAGAAGTGGGGGTCATCGAGTCGCCCCGTTCGCGGGGGCTGGGGCTGGGGCGGGGGCGGCGGCGGTCGAAGGTGCTGCGGATGCAGGCGGCGGCACTTCAGTCCCGCGCACTCGAAGTTTGGCGGCACGCAGCGCTTCGTAATTCGGTCCACCAGCGATGACGGATTTCGGCAGTTTGGCCAGCACCATCGGGATGACACGGAGGGCGTCGAGGCACGCAACGGAATCCGGGTATTGCTTGACGATTCTCCGAATGAAGAGTTCGGCCGAGATCGCGTCGTTCGTCTGCCAGTACCAATCGGCCGTCGCGAGCAGTTTCGCGGCCTCCGACTCGTAGATGCGCACGAGGATCGCATCTGCACCAACTTCTTGTGCGAGCGCGGGCTCCGCGACCTGAAGATCACGCAGTCGACTCTTGGCCTCGAGGAGTCCGGTGCCGTCGTAGTCGGGACCGCGAAAGGCGGCGAGGTAGGAATAGATGAGTCGCAGGCGCGCCTTCGTGATCCTCGGCGACCTCGGGTAATTCTGAACGAAGAGGTCGTACGCGTCGGCCGCCATCGAGAGTTCGCGATTCGCGAAGTAGAAATCCGCGAGCTCCATGCCCGCTTTTTCAGCGAGCTCGCTTCCGGGAAGTCGCTCTTGCACGCGAATCAAGAGTTCCTGCGCGTCGTCATACGTCGAGACGATGCGAATCGTGCCGAAGAATTTCCGCCGCTTGCCGGCTGCATATTCCTGCGCGATCTCGAACTCCCGCTGGAGCGCTGGCACGAAGACATCGCTCCCGAAGTAACGGCGGGCGATCTCCTCGTAGTCAAAGAGGGCTTCGTACTCGTCACCGAGCGCGCGCTTGGCGTCGCCGCGGATCAAGAACGCGTCCGGGCGCAGCGGACTGAGGGGGTGAGCCTCGATGAACCGATTCGACAGAAGTTTCGCCAAGGACGCGTCGCCGATACGGAGCGCTCTCCGCGCCTCGCGGAGTTGGGCGACTTCACTCGTCGGATCGATGTCCTCCTGAGCCTGCCAACGGTCCGAACTGTCGAGCTTGTACTCTTGGAACTGAGCTCGCACGTCGGCGGTCCAAGCGGAGAACCACGGGAGAGTTCCTGCCGCCACAATCATTACTCCGCGCCGCAGAAAACGGGCAAGTGAAGCGGTCGGCTGGCGTCGCGGCGTACGTGGCATGGGTGCCGATGGTACGTCTCGTCAGTGACGCGCTCAACGCGACCCCTTCCGAGCGACGATGATGCCCCTCCGTGCGGCGCGTCGCCATCCTCTTCAATCCGGTGTCCGGCTCCGGCCGCGCTGCGCGAATCGCGGACGCAGTCGGCCGGGCGCTCATCGACGCTGGGCATGACGTGCGCTCGGTCGCGACGCGTCGCGACCCAGTCGCGACCTGGATGCCAGCGGCGCTTGCCGACCGTGACGTCGCGGTCGTCGTCGGGGGCGACGGTGCGGTGCGTTTGACGGCGGGTGCCGCTGCGGCTGCGAACGTCGCGATCTATCACTGTCCGGCGGGTACGGAGAATCTGCTGGCGCGTCACCTCGAACTGAGGGCGCGGCCGGAGTGCATCGTTCGAGCGCTGGCTGAAGGAAGGATTCGTCGCTTCGACCTCGGCATGTTCTGCGACGAACCGTTCGTCCTGATGGCGAGCTTCGGTTTCGACGCAGATGTCGTGCATGCGTTAGCGTCGCGTCGGAGTGGCGCGATCTCGCACTTGAGCTACGCGCCGGTCATCGCAAGGGCGCTCGTCTCTTGGCGTGCACCGAGCCTCGCAATCTCGCTCGACGGCGAGCCGCTCGTCGAGATCGGGCAAGGTGTTCTCGTGGTTGCGAACGTGCCGTCGTATGCGTTCCGCCTCGATCCCGGGCGAGGAGCGATCCCCGACGACGGACTGCTCGACGTGACGTTCCTCCCGTGTCGCAGCGGACTCGGTGCCATCCGCTGGGCGATCGAGCACTTCCTCCGCGGCGGACGCGTTCCCGGTGTCGCACGATTTCGCGCTGAACGCCTGAGTGTCGTGATCGACCGACCGGCGCATTGCCAGCTCGACGGCGACCCGTTCGTCCCTGCTGATGCCGCCTCGTCGTCGGGGATCACAGCCGCATCGATTCGCGTGCTGCGACAGGTCCTGCCGCTCGTCCTACCTGCGACGACCTCGCCGGATGGGATTCGGAGGTCGGATTGAATTCCGTCGCGTTCTCGGCCGATCAACACGCCCATGGCCGACAAGAAGGAAAAACCCCCGGAAACGCCGCCGGAAGACGGGGCGAAGAAGAAGGGCAGCAAGGTCGGTCTCATCACCGTCGTCCTGCTCGTTGTCGAAGCGGCCGTGTTCGGCGCGGCGTTCATGGTGCTCGGAAAGCCGAAGTCGGTTGAAGCGACGGCACCGGTCGTCGTGAAGGACCCCGAGGAGGAGAAGCTTGTCGAGGTGCTCGTCATCAACGACAAGCTCGCCAACGATCGCAGTGGCCTTACCTTCGTCTACCCCACGGAAATCTACGTCCAGGTGAAGAAGAAGGAAGAGACGTGGGTTGGTGAGGAGATCGAGCGCTTCCGCAATGAGATTCGCGCCGACGTGACCGCCGTCTGGCGGACCGCCGAGCCGCATCACTTCCAAGAACCGAAGCTCGAGAGTCTGACCCGCCGTGTCGAGGCGCTCTTGCGCGAACGCTTCGACAAGCACAACCCCGATGGCGAAGCCGTCGTCGCGAAGTGCGTGATCGTGTCGGGTACCGGCATTCGCATGAATCGCTAACACCGCGCGGGTTTGAAGTCGCCCAAAGTTCGCAAACATGCGCAAACATGCGCGAACATGCGCGGAACATGCGCGGGAGATGCGCGTCGAACCGAAACATGCGCTTGAGGTCGTGATTCTCTGCAGTGATCCAGCCCCACGGTCCGAAAGCGGAGTTTACAGGGGAGTTTCTGGACTTCCCGCCAAGGATGGCGGGTGGACGCGGCATGGAGGCTGCAAATGCCGGACCCGACTCCCGACCCCGAAACCAACGGTTCTCCCCAATCGTCCGCCTCGCCCAGCCCACCCGCTCGTGGCGCCGCGCCGAGCGCAGCGGTGTTCCCTGATCTCACTCGGCAGATCCCTGCGGCCCTTGGCGGCGGCATCGATCTTCTGAACGACGTGAGTTTGCAGGTGCGCGTCGAGCTTGGCAGAACGACGATGCTCGTCGAGGATGTGCTTCGCCTCGGTGCCGACTCCGTGGTCGAACTCGACAAGTCCGCTGGCGATCCGATCGACATCTACGTCAACGGCCGACACATAGCGCGCGGGGAAGTGCTCGTTCTGAACGAGAATTTCTGCGTGCGCGTGAGCGAAATCATCGAGCCTCTTCAGCCCGACGAAATGCCCGAAGCTGGCGCGGGACCAACCGCAACGCTGAGGATGCCACTCCCCAAGAGCGAAGTCGCGTAGGCGATCTCCGCTGTTCGCCGCGACAGCGCCGGAGGATCCGGCGCGTGAGTTCACTCGGATCGCTCAGCGATCCCCAACGATCCTAAAACGATCACGGACGGCAGGATGCCCTCCCGAAGAAATCACCCACACGTCAGCGGATTTTTCACGGTGCGCGCGCTTGGCACGGCACTCGTCGCACTCACGGTGACATGCGCCGCGGTTGCCGACGATGCCACGCCCGAGGTCGCGCTTCGGCCCATCGCGCCAGCGGCATCGGCCACCGAAGACACGAGTCGTCCGATCGCGGCTCCGGGCGGATCGATGACTGGTGACGCGACACGGACCGCTGTTGCCCTCGTGGGAGTCATTGCACTCGCGTTCGTCATGAAGCGCGTCCTCAAGCGCGTTGGCGACCCACTGGCGGCGCGGCGCCCATCGGGCGTCGTCAGCGTCCTCGCGCGATTTCCCCTCGCGAGAGGGCAGCAGGTCGTTCTGCTAGAAGTCGGGACGCGCGTGCTCTGCGTTCATCAGGGAACGGGCGGCGCGGCCACGCTGTGTGCCTTCGACAATCTCACCGAGATCGCCGACCTCAAGGCTCGTATCGAGGCAGGGAGCGCGACCCGCGGCTCCTTTGACCGCGAGATCACGCGATCGCTTGAGCGCGGTACCGCGCTGCCAGCGCGTGCCTCGGTGCCTTCCACGCCGACGATCGACCTCACGAAACGGGCCGGACGCGCTGCCTACGCAGCCGGAGGACGGGCATGAAGAAAGCGATCGTGTCGATCCTGACCTTCGTGCTGACCGCATCGACGTCGCTCGCAGCCGACATCATGAACGCGCCATCGATCGACTCACTCAATCCGATCGGCGTACTCCAAGATGTCGCCAAATCGGTGCCTGGCCTTCAGGGCGGCTTGAGCTCGCAACTCAACATTATCCTTCTCTTGACGGTGCTCGCGATCGCGCCGGGCATCCTCATCCTCTGTACGTGCTTCACGCGCATCGTCATCGTTCTCAGTCTGCTTCGGCAGGCGCTCGGCACGCAGGGCCTGCCGCCGACACAAGTCGTGGTTGGTCTCTCGATGTTCCTGTCCGCGGTGGTCATGGCGCCAACCTTCGAGAGCATGTGGAAGGACGGGCTCGGTCCATACGCCCGCGGCGAGCAGCCCGATCAGATCGTCGCGTGGGAACGCACGAAGCAACCGCTGCGGTCATTCATGATTGATCAGATCGAGAAGGCGGGAAACACGTCTGCGGTGTTCATGCTCCTCGACGCCCGCGGTGTCGACGTGAGTGAACCGGAGCGACTGTCGTGGGATCGCGACGTCGACATGATCACGCTCGTGCCCTCGTTCGTTCTGAGTGAACTGAAGGCATCGTTCCTCATCGGCTTTCGCATCTGGCTGCCGTTTCTCGTGATCGACATGGTGATATCGAGTCTTCTTATCTCGATGGGCATGATGATGCTGCCGCCAGTGTTGGTCTCGATGCCGTTCAAACTACTGCTCTTCGTGATGGTGGACGGTTGGCAACTCGTCGCCGGTTCACTCATGGCGGGATTCTCGCGCGGGCACGAAGTGGTTGCTGCCGACTCGGTCACGAGTGTGATCGTGTCCTTCGGAGGGCTTCCGCCGTTCGTGTAACGGCGCAGCGGACTCAACAGCGAGGCGAGAACGATGGGCGCTGGCGCTCCCCTTGATTTGAGCAGCCAACGTCGTCGGAAGCGTCCATTTCGATCGATCGGGAGAGGAGCCCACGAGCGCCGGGAAAGACGCTCCGGGAGTGCCCGATGGAACTCGCTGCGCTTGACCTCGTTCGTGACGCGCTCTTGCTCGCGCTCGTCCTCTCGGCACCGATCCTCGCGGTCGGGCTTGTCGTCGGACTCGCAGTCAGCATCGTGCAAGCCGTCACCCAGATCCAAGACCAAACGCTGACGTTCGTGCCAAAGATCGCCGCGATGATCGTGGTTGCGGTCGCGCTTCTCGGCTGGCTCTCGGTGCGACTCATGGAGTTTGCCGCGGCGATGTTCACCGCGCAGTAACGATTGAACTCGTCCCTCGACATCATTGGCTCTCACCTCGGCCCCGCACTCCTCGTGGTGTTTCGGCTGTCAGGTCTCGCGATCTTCGCGCCGGTGATCGGTTCGCCAGCGGTGCCAGTGAAAGTGAAAGCGCTTCTCGTTTTTCTGCTCGGTGTTGCGACGTACCCGGCGCTAGCAGCGGGCCCGCTCGCCGGGCAACATGTGTCACTCTCGCTCGGGGGTTTGGCACCGCTCATCGTGTGTGAACTTCTCGTTGGTGCCGTCATTGGATTTCTCGCCGTGCTGCCCATGGTCGCGATGCAGATGGGCGGACTCGTGATGGGGCAGCAAATGGGCCTCGGATTCGCACGGGTCTACAACCCCGCGATGGACGACGAGGGTGACGTCCTCGAGCAGGCGCTGTTCTTTCTTGGCCTCGCGACGTTTCTTGCGATGGGTGGACTCGAACAGATGACGCTCGCTGTTCTTCGCTCGTTCGAGTACGTCGCGCTCGGAGGCGTCGGTGACGTGATCCGGGTCGGCGGACACGGGCTTGACAACGGTCTCATGCGCTTGCTCACGGGCGTGCTCCTCGCCGCGACTGAGCTCGCGCTCCGTGTGTCGGCACCGCTCGTCTGTCTCTTCTTTCTCGAGACAGTTGCGATGGGGTTTCTCTCAAAGTCGATGCCCGCGCTGAACCTCATGGCGCTTGGGTTTCCGATGCGAATCATCATGGGACTCGCGGTGATTGTCTTTGGTATGGCAGCAACCGGCGAGGCGTTAGCCGTGTTCACGCACCACGACCTTGACTTACTCGTTCGCTGGTTCATTGCAGGAGGGGACGCCTAGGTGGCGGAAGATCTCGGCGAACGTACTGAAGAGGCAACTGGTAAGCGATTGCGCGACGCCCGCGAGGAAGGCAACGTCGCGAAGTCGATTGATGCTTCGAGCGCCCTCGTTCTGATGGCGATGGCAATCGCGCTGTCCGTCGGAATGCTCCCGATGCTCGGCGTCTTCGCACGCCTGCTGCATAGCGCGCTCGATCCGGAACACAACGTCGATGCCGCTCGACCGGAGCACATCGCGGAAGCCGCGAATCCCGCGATGGTGTTCGGCGCGATGGCGATCGCACCGATGCTGGCGGTCGCCATGGTGATCGCGTACCTCTCGCACGTGTGGCAGACCGGACTCATGGCGTCGACACGCTCGATGCGACCGCGAGCCGAGCGCATTAATCCACTAGCGGGGCTGAAGCGTTTGTTCGGCCCGCAGGGGGTGATGAAGACGGTGTTCGATCTCGGCAAACTCGCGATCGTCATCGCCGTCGCCTACTCGACCGTCGAGCCGATGTCAGGGCACATTCTGGGGCTCATCGACCTTGAGCCAGCGGCTGCCGCAGTCGCCACTGGATGGATGATGTTCGAACTCGCGATGAAGATCGGCGCAGCGCTTCTGGTCCTCGGACTCCTCGACTACGCGTGGCAGCGCTGGAAGCACGGACGCGATCTCCGGATGACCAAGCAGCAAGTGAAGGAAGAGTTTCGCCAAAGTGAAGGCGATCCCGAAGTGAAGCGGCGCCGCATGCAGATTCAGCGGCAAATTGCGATGCAGCGCATCGGTTCTGCCGTGCCCAAGGCGGACGTGATCGTGACAAACCCCGAGCACTTCTCGATCGCGATCAGCTACGACCCCGACACCATGCACGCGCCGAGAGTGGTCGCCAAGGGGGCGGACCATCTCGCGATGCGCATCCGACACATTGCGGCACAGCACGGGATCCCGATCGTCGAGCGCAAGCCGCTCGCGCGTGCTCTCTATCGACAGGTGAAGGTGGGACAGGAGGTCCCGCCCGACCACTACAAGGCGATCGCGGAAGTACTCGCCTACGTGTGGCGGCTCGACCAAGCAGTAGGACGGCGCGCTGAACGACGCGCCGCGAGGAATCCCTCGTCACGACCTCCCGTAGCGGCAAACGTCACTCGGTAACGCATCTCTCCTGCGGAATGGATTCCGCTCCTGGCACCCACAATGGCCGAAGTCGCAACGCCCCCCATCACGATTTCCGCGATCGTCCACATGATCGCGGAGAAGCGCCATCTCGTCGTGCCGATTGGATTCCTCGCGATGATCGGTGTGCTCGTCGTGCCCATGCCGGCACCGGCGATGGACATCCTTATCTGCGGAAACATCGCCATCGCGGCCGTCATCTTGATGACGACGATGTACATGAAGCGTCCGCTTGATTTCAGCGTGTTTCCGGCGCTTCTCCTTGCGACAACGCTCTTCCGCCTCGTGATCAACGTTGCGTCGACACGGCTCATCCTCTCGACCACAACCACCGATCCGCGCGCCGGGCTCTCGGGGGCTGGGCATGTGATTCAGGCGTTCGCGAACTTTGTCGCGGGTGAGAACCCAGTCGTCGGCGGCATCATCTTCTTGATTCTCGTGGTCGTGCAGTTCGTGGTGATTACGAAGGGTGCCACGCGCATGTCTGAGGTCGCAGCGCGTTTCACGCTTGACGCCATGCCCGGAAAGCAGATGGCGATCGACGCGGATCTCTCCGCTGGACTCATCAACGAGAGCGACGCCAAGGCGCGGCGCGAAACCGTCACGCGCGAAGCCGACTTCTATGGCGCCATGGACGGTGCCAGTAAGTTTGTTCGCGGCGACGCCATCGCGGGCATCATCATCACGCTGATCAACATCATCGGTGGATTCGCCATCGCGAAGTTCCAGCTTGGATGGAGCTACACCGACGCGATCAAGGTCTTCACGATGCTCTCGATCGGCGATGGTCTCGCGTCGCAGATCCCCGCGTTCATCATCGCGATTTCATCGGGTCTCATCGTTGCGCGTGCTGGTGACGGTCGGACCGTCGGTGAAGAAATCCCGAATCAACTCGCGTCGCAACCGATGGCGCTCTATCTGATTGCGGGTTTTCTCGTGGCGTTGTCGTTGACGCCGTTGCCATCGCTGCCCTTGCTTATCGCAGCGGGGGCGCTGGCCGGAATTGCCCGCTATGTTCGCTGGAACGCGCGTCAAGGATCCGATGCGAAGCTTGCGGCAGAAAGAGCCCTCGCCTCGAGTAGCGTCGCACCCCAGCCGGTCGAGGAGTTGCTTTCGGTCGACGTGCTGGAGATCGAGATCGGCTACGGATTGGTGCAGCTCGTCGACGCGTCGCGCGGCGGCACGTTGTTAGAGCGCATTTCGGCAATCCGCAGGCAGCTCGCCGTGGAAATGGGTCTCGTCGTGCCGCCCGTGCGCATTCGCGACAACATGAACGTCGGGGCGAACGAATATCGAGTTCGAATCCGGGGCGCGACGATCGGCGACGGCACGGTGTATCCCGATCTCCTCATGGCGATGGACGCTGGGTTGGCCACTGGTCGACTCCAAGGAGTGTCCGCGAAGGAACCAGCCTTCGGACTTGAGGCGACGTGGATCGAGACGTCTATGCGTTCTCGCGCGGAAGGTATGAACTACGCGCTCTACGACGCGACGAGCGTCGTCGCGACGCACATGACCGAACTCGTTCGGCGGCACGCCGACGAATTGCTGACGCGCGAGGAGATCGCCAATCTCCTCGCGCAGCTCAAGACGAAGTCACCAAAACTGGTCGAGGAAACCGTGCCGGCTCTGGTCAAACCGGGCGAACTCCAGAAGGTGCTTCAAGCGCTGCTTCGCGAACGAGTGCCGATCCGCGACCTCGAGTCGATCCTCGAGACGCTGGCCGATTGGGTGCCACATACCCGTGACGTTGACGTCCTCGTCGAGTATGTCCGGAACGCACTCAGGCGAACGATCTGCGCCCAGCACAGCGAACCGGGCGACGACGGCAAGCCGCGACTCCACTGCGTCACGATGGACCCTGCGGTCGAGGATGTCATCTCTGGTTACATCGATCGCGGCCCTGCGGGGACGACGTTCTCGATTCCCCCGCGCCTCGCCGCGCGAATCGCGAGCGCTACGACGGAGGCCGCCCAGTCGCTCTCACAAGCTGGCCGGGCCGTCATCGTGGTCGCGGGTCCCTCGGTCCGCGCCCAGGTTCGGCAGCTGCTCGAGCCGCACGTTCCCGGCGTTGTGGTCCTCGGATACAACGAGATCGCCAAGGGCGTTGATGTCGAGAGCGTCGGCCTCATTCAATTGCCGCTCGCGGAGCGGGTGGGCGAGCGAGCGGTTGCAGCGGCGGCGTGATGAGTCGAAGCGACGATTCGAGTATTGTGTCGCTCGGTTGCGACGCAGGATGCGTCCGCGATAGCCAGGCTGCGGGCCTTGTCTGTTGAGTGAGTCGATCGGGGAAGTCACGGAGGACTGCGCGTGAGTCTCAGGAATTACCGTGCGTTCACTATGTCGGAAGCGCTCGCTGCCGTGCGCGAAGATCTCGGCGCTGACGCTGTGATCATGCACACGCGCACGTTCACGCAGGGCGGATTCTTGGGGCTCGGAAAGAAAACCGTCGTGGAAGTCACGGCCTCGCCGTCGCGAGATCTCGTGCCGAGCGATCCGAGGAACCGGACCGAAGTGAAGCGGCAGGCGACACCTCTTCCGACGTTCGGGGGAGCGGGCGAAGGGTCGGCAGCTCGAGCAGTCAGCGCGTATCGCAACGCCGCGCCGTCCGCTGAGTCGACGGCGGTAAAAGCGTTTGGTTCGCTTCAACTCGATCGCGAACGAACCCGACTGCTCGCTCAAGCAATGGCGCTCACGATGGAGCGCGAAGAACAGCGGGTGCCTCGTTCGAGCGCAACGGCCTCCGCGTCGGCGAACGCAGCGGCGACCTCGCGGGCGCCAGCATCGTCGGCAGTCGCGCAGCGCTATCTCCTGATGCCAGCCGATCGGCCGAAAACCAGACCTGTGGCGGCGACGATCGCGCCACCGGATCGCGTCCCGCCAGCGCCGCCAGCGCAGCCAGTGCAGCCGGTTCAGCGGGCCGAGAGCGTTTCCGCGACGACGGCCACCCCTCGCGCGGTGCGCGACGACCCACCTGACCTCGATGCCATCGATCGGCTCGTGAGCGAGGTGCTACGTCGCAATACTTCCGCGGGTGCGCCCGCGCCGATGCCGGCACGACTCGCGGAACTCTACTCCACGCTCATCGCCCAAGAAGTCGGGCGCGACATCGCGGACCGCATCGTGAACGAGATTCGCACATCTCTCTCGCCCGAGGAACTCGCGAGCGACCACGCAGTTCGTAGCGCCGCAATTGCTCGGATCGCGCTGTTACTACCAGCGACTGGCGAACTCGCACCGATGACGGGAGGCGCGGCTGGTGGAGGCTGGCGCCGCAACGGTCGGCCGCTGACCGTCGTCTTCGTTGGTCCAACTGGGGTCGGTAAAACCACGACGGTTGCGAAGATCGCGGCGACGCTCAAGCTGCGTCACGGTGCCCGCGTCGGACTGGTGACGTGCGACACCTATCGCATCGCCGCCGTCGAACAGCTTCGTACCTACGCCGAAATCATTGGTGTTCCGCTCGAAGTCGTGCTCTCGCCGGGCCAGATGCGGCAATCCGCGCAGAAGCTCCGCGACCTCGACGTGATCTTGGTCGACACCGCGGGACGAAGCCAGAACGACGCAGATCGCCTGGGCGAACTGAAGGCGGTCGTCGCCGCTGCCGAGCCTCACGAGACACACTTGGTGCTCTCGAGTGTCGCGAGTGAGAAGGCGCTCCTCCGCGAGGCTCGCGCGTTTTCGGCCATTGGCATTGACAAGGTCGTCCTCACGAAGCTGGACGAAGCCGCGGGCCTCGGCGCCGTGCTTCGGGTCCTTCGCGACGTTGGTCGCAGCGTCAGTTACATCACGACTGGACAGGAAGTGCCGCAACACATCGAGTCGGCGCAGCCCGCGCGTCTTGCCGAACTGGTCCTCGCGGGGGCGCTGACTCAACCGGGCATCTCGAACCAAACGCTGGCAGGAGCGTCCGCAACGTGACCGATCAAGCTTCGACACTGCGGCGCATGATGCGATCGATCGACGCTTCGTCGCCGATGTCGGTCGGGCCGGCGCCGCACAGCGCTTCCTGCAGCGAACCCGCACGAGCACCGACTGGGCTCGATTCCGTCGCGGCTTGGGGGCGACACGCGATCCGCCCGCCGCGTCCCGCGCGAGTGCGACTGGCTCGCGCCATCGCGATCATGAGCGGCAAGGGCGGCGTTGGAAAAACGAATCTAGCCGTCAATCTCGCGATTGCCTTGGCGCAGCATTACCGCGGCGATCGAAGGTCAGCGGACTCACCGGATACCGCCGCTCGGGAAGTCTCTCTCCTTGACGCCGATCTTGGGCTTGCAAACGCCGATGTCCTCTGCGGTCTCACGCCGCGAGTGACGCTCGAAGAGGTGCTCCACGGCGGGCGTTCGCTGGACGAGGTCATGGTGCTAGCTCCTGGTGGATTTCGCCTCTTTCCCGGGGCGAGCGGGGTCGCCAGCATTGCGAATCTTGGCGTTGAGGGGCGGCGTCGGCTCCTCGGGCAGCTCGCACAGCTTGAGCGTTCGACCGATCTGCTCCTGATCGACACCGCCGCTGGTATCGGCTCGAACACGATGACGTTTGCTGCGGCCGCGCATCTCGTCCTCGTCGCTGTGACGCCTGAACCGACTTCGATTACTGACGCGTACGGTGCGATCAAGACGCTCGTCTCGAAGGTGCGCAAGCCGTCCATCAGACTCATCATCAACATGGTGAACGACCGCGCGGAAGGTGAAGAGGTTTTTCGCCGCATCGACCGCGTCAGCCGGACGTTCCTCGGCTTGCCGCTGACGCTCGGTGGAATCGTGCCCTTTGATCCGGCCGTTCGAGCCAGCGTTCGCAAACGCGAACCGGTTCTGCTTATGGCGCCAGACTGTCCGGCGTCGAAAGCGATTCGCGCGGTGGCGCGGGGGCTGATGGAGTCGACGGCCGAGTCTCGCGCCTCGGACAAAGAGTGCTCGGTAGCACCGCCAGTCGATCCCACGGCGTTCACTGATCCACGTTCTGGATTTCTAACGCGGCTTACCGGTTGGTTGGCACGGCGTTCGTAAGCACACACTCATCGGAGGTGCGCTCGTGCCGTTACCGCTTGCTCGTTTGATCGCGTCCAGTCTCGCGCTCGTCGCGTTTGCCGTCGCCGTTGTTGTAGGTCTCGAGGTCGGAAACCCCGCCGACGCGATACTCCTCCGCGCGCTCGGGGCAATGCTCGCCTGCTTCATAGGGGGATACGGCGTTGGACTTGTGTGCGAGCAAATCGTGCGCGGTCACCTGCGCAAGATCGACGCGATGAACTTGATGGAGCAGCCTGAGGAACCTCAGTCTCAAGACGAACTGCGCAGCGCATCAACAATTTCTCGCGAACGAGCGCCGGTCTGATAAAGGGACTTGTTGACGGATGCCTTATCGGTATACTCCGCGCGTTCCTCGCCATGGACTCGGCGTTGGGACAGAACGGGCCGTCTCGACTGGCGTTAGTCGTGACGGTACGACAACCTTGTTTCCCGGTGCGGGAGCCGCTGTCGTCGTGCGGGCAAATGCAAGTGCATATGCCCGAACATCTACAAGGGCCGACGCAAGTCGCCGGGCGAACTGATCGACGAAGTGAACAGCCGACGGCTGTTCAAGAAGGTCAAGGAGCGACCGATGTCGAGAACCACCATGCGTGCCGGATCGGCGCGCGCGACCGCCACGCAAACAGCGGGCAAAAACGTTTCTTCTAAGGGGCCGACGAAAGCACCCGCGCGTCGTAATGGCGGGCTGCATGCTGGGCTCAATGCTGACGAGTTGCCGAGCGTTCGCGCGAAGGGGCTGGGTCCAAGCGCCACGCCAGTCAGCGCGCCCATCGCCAAGTCGCCTGCCAAGTCGCCGGCTGCGGTGAAGCGCTCCGCTGCGAGCGTTCACTCCGCGCCGAAGGTGCAGGTCACCGCTCGGCTCACCGCAGGTCGATCGGCGCAGCAGGTGCCGCTCTCAGCGGCAGGAGCCTCGTCAGGCTCGGGAGCTCGGGTCACGTTGAAGTCAGCGGGCCGATCCGTTGGCGGCGGAGGGGCCGGGAGCAAGTCGAAGTCGTCGGCATCGCTCGCCTACCACGAACGACTTCTTGAAGATCTCTGGCAGGAGTACCGTGTGACGCCGAGTCAGGCGCTGCGGAACTTCCTCATCCAGAAGTATCTCGACCTCGTGCGGTTCACCGCCGAGCGCATGCACATGAAGCTGCCGTCCGAAGTCGAAGTCGACGACCTCATGTCGGCGGGTCTCTTCGGTCTCATGGACGCGATCGACGCGTTTGATCCCGATCGCGGCGTGAAGTTCGAGACGTATTGCACGCAGCGCATCCGCGGCGCGATTTTCGATGAACTTCGCGCGATGGACTGGGTTCCGCGCCTCGTGCGGAGCCGGACCGCCAAAATGGAGAAGGTCCGCCGCGCGTTCGAGATGGAGCAGGGTCGCCGACCGACCGAGCACGAAATTTCTGAGCGCATGGAACTCGACAAGCCCGAGTTCGACAAGATGCAAAAGGACTCGCGCCCGACCGGCGTGGTGAGCCTGAACCGCAAGTGGTTCGAGACTGACTCCAGCAAGGACGTGCGCGAGATCGACGTGATCCGCGATACCAAGCAAGAAGATCCGTTCCGTCTCATTCAGCGGAACGATGTCAAGACGCTGATCACGAAGGGCCTGTCGCGTGCCGAGCGACTGATCGTCGTCCTCTACTACTACGAGGAAATGACGATGAAGGAGATCGGAACGACCCTCGATCTCTCCGAGAGCCGCGTGAGCCAGATGCACTCGTCCATTTTGGCGCGGCTCAAGGCGCAGATGCAGCATCGCGAACGAGATATCTAACCTTCGTGTGATCGAATGACCTTCAAGGCCGCGATTCAGTCGCGACCTTTTCATTGGCACGGTCATGTCGAACTAGCGTCCTGAATCAGGACACTAGCTGCTTGTTGAAGTTGTCCGCAGATTTCGCAGATTCACACAGATTCACGCAGATTGCATCGGCATCTCGGTGCCGCGTCTCACGATGCGATGCCATCACTCGCTCGTCGCACATCGCGGCAGCCGTCGCATCACGCGCTCGACTCCGAGTGTCACGCGGGCCATGCGCTCGGGATCGACCTTGTCCGGTGTGTTCTCGGGCGTGTGGTAGTACAGAGCGGAAGGGTGCGGTGTCCGTGACCATGAGCGATTGAGCGCTGCGCCAGCTACCCACCCATTCGGATTGCCGTTAGCACGACGACGAGTGTCACCACGATTGTTCCGAGCGCGATCCACGGCAGAGCGCGCAAGAACGCTGCAGGAATGTGCGGGACAAAGGGCGACCAGCGCTCTTGATCGTCGTCGTCGTCGCGGTCGCCCGACAAGACTCTCGGAAGGCAGTGGTACCACTTCTGCTGTGGTGTGCCGCGTCCGCCGCACTCGGGGCATCGGCGGCCGAGCCGCAACCCGCGCAGATCGTACCCGCAGGCTGGGCATGATCTGAAACCTCGGTTGCGAGCGTTTCGCGTCACTTCACCTCGCGCACATAGATATTCCCAAAGTCGATTCCGCTATGGTGACTCTGGAGCGCGATCGGTCCCTTCGCGGGCACGCCTGGCAGATTCGCATCGACGATCACGTGTTGGCCGTTTTCCCAGACGTTTAAAACGTCGCCCACCATGCGAATCTTGAAGCGGTTCCACTCGCCGACTTTCTTGTCTGCGTTCATCTTCGGCGTACACGCGGCGCGGACCTCGGCAGGCATCGAGCCGTCGGTGCGGTAACCGTACACCTCGCCCGATCCGGCGGGCCACGACCAAATGTTCACTTGGCTCTTATCGTTGCCGCGAAGATAGATGCCGCTGTCGCGCTCGGCGGTTTCGACCGTGATCGCCTTGCCATTCGCGTCCTTGAGCTCGCTGCCGTCGGGCGCGAACTTCGGGCGCTGCGTAATGCCCTGCGCCTCACCAGTCCATTTCCAGTCCACGATCAACTCCATGTCACCGAACGATTCCTCCGACCAAAGGTGATCGCCCTTACCGTCGAAGCGCAGCGTCCAGTCGTCGATGGTCCAGTGCTTCGCCGTTTCGGCGTCGTGCTTCCATCCGGTGAGATCGCGCCCGTTGAACAGCGAACGGAAACCTTCGTCGGCGGTGGCGATCATCTCCGGTAGGAGGGCAGGGGTTACCGCCGGCAGCTCGGTGATGTTCAGGTTGCGAAACCACACTTCGCCGCCTTCGCTCTCAAGGCAGAGATATCCCTTGCGCGGCGAGATATTCGAGGCACCTGAGATTTCTTTGCCGTTGAGTTCAAGCTTCAGCGTGCCACGATCACCCGTGATCTTGTAGTGATTCCACGCTGGAGACGGCTTCGCGCGACGCTCGCTGGGCAGGCATCGCTCCCAACCAGCCGGATGCGGCCGATCCGGCGTCATGCGTGCGCCGTGAATCGAAAACACATCGCCGTCCGACGTGTACACGACCTGTTCTTTGCCGTCGATCATCTGCGTGGCATCAATGCCATCCATGACCTGCACTTCGATCGAGCGCGTGAACGGTTGGCCCGGCGCCGTGATCGCGTCCGACCACACAAAGAAACCCGCGTTCGTCTTGGGCGCGCGATGCGAGTAGTCAAACTCGCACACGAAGTTCTCGTACATCTTCGCAGTGCGCAGAACGCCGGTTGGATGTCCAGTGCATGCGATGACTGGCGTGCCGTCTTCATCCTTGCCGACCGACCAAGTGTTAGGCGAGGTATTCACGTTCACCCAACCTGTGAGGTCCTTGCCGTTGAAGAGGGGGATCGAGCTTGACGGCGTGGCTGCAATCGGCGCCTGCTGCGAGAATAGAGTTACGATTGAAGCGGCGAGAAGTGTGGCGAGCATGCGGCAAAGATACCGCGTCGATCAGCCACCGCACGGTCCCCAACTGCTGAGCATGATGCTCTCGTTGCCGAGGTCGGTGTCTCGGCCGCCGAATCCGTCGTTGCCCGTGCAGATGAAGGCTCGGACGCTGTACTTCACGAAAGCCGAGACCGCATTCTGTTCGTCAGTCGTGAGCGTCGCGATGTCTCCACTGACCGCAAGCGACCCGGCACGTTCGGGGCTAAAGCCGCCGAGGACGAGCTGAGCGTGCGCAGCCCGAACGACTCTCGCCACGGACTGCTGGAGTGACATCGAGGTCCTCTCTCGTTCGGGCAATTGATTGCTCGATGATCGCGTCGCACCTCGAGCAAAAGCGATTGGCAATCACACATTCTCGGAAGCAATTTGATACATGCACTTCGGGCACAGCCCGCGCGCAGCGCGCCGCTTCACGCGACGATCGCGGACGCACCAGACGACCCAGGGCGGGAACGACCACGCGATCGCAAGTGCGAGCCCGATCCAACACAGCCAGCCAAGTTCGATGCGCACCGACACGTTCTCGGTCGATGTCGTTGCCCGCTTGAACGTCGCGGTGAGTTGGCTGTATCTGACGCTCAGACTGAATCGGCCGTCGCGCGGCATGGCTTCTATCTCGGGCGGGATGTACTTGGCGTCGGTCGTCGACAGGAGCCAAAAGACGCTTAGCTCTTGGGCGAAGGACTGTTGTGTTAAGTCCTGTTGCCACGTCGGGCCGATCGAGACGATGAGGTACTTCGGCGACGGCCCCTCTTCAGTCGGCGCTGCCGCGAGAATACGATCGGCGAGCGTGCGTCGGCCCGTATCGGTGTCGAGCATTCCTAACACGTCGCTGGTGCGAAGCTCAAGCGATCGCAAGTCCTCCCACACTTGATTCGATCCGATTGGACCGTGCGACCAGCTGCGGGACTGCAACTGTTGGATTGAGGGGAAGAGCCAGAATGTGGCGGCGACCGCTACGGCAGCTGTTCCGACGAGCGCTGCGCGACGCCATCCGCGCACGATGAATCGTGCCAACACCCACATCAGCCAGAGCGCTGCGATGGGAAGGCTGAATGCATCGATCTTCAGCGCGACGACCCGTCTCGGGTCATTCCACCATTTCGCGTTTGGGCTGGGCTTTACTCCGGTTTCGGTGAATCGAAACTCATCGGCCATCCATTCCCACTCGCCCGTTTTCGTCGAATAGCGCCAGAACGGTCCAAAGCCTTCCCATCGGCCGCCCAATTCCGGCCACGGTGGGAACCAAATGAATGGCTTGTCGCCGGGCGCGGACTGCGATTGATGCGCGATGGAGTCGGTGACCGCGCGAAAGCGCACGCCCCAGATGTACGCAAGGGGCCAGCCGATGCTGAAGTCTTCACGTAGCGATGAGCCGGTCCCGATGAATCCAACCGACACGAACGTCGCCCGCTCATCCAAGCCGCGACCTTGGAACGCTAACCCGTTGCGACACGCGGATCCGATTGCGGTGACGAATGATTCGACCGTCGCTGCGTCTGCCGTTCCAGCCGCGATTGTCGCGACGGCAGTGCGCGACAAGCATGGGTCGTCAAGGATCGCGGGAAGGCTGGCCCCGGATGTGAAAGTGGCGGCTCTGTCGCGATACTTCCACAGCGGCCAGATGATGAGCGCCGCGATCACGATCGCCGGCACCCAACGCCACAAGCTCAGCCAACTCCGTCGCGTGTGAATCGCGTCGCCTAGGCGCCACCCGCACTCAGGACAGGTCACGACTGACGAGACGTTAGGAGATTCTGCTTCTTCCACGAAGCGAAACTGTACCGCGACGTCGCGGCGTCAAGCGTTGTTTAGGTCGCGACCGTCTTGACCACCGCCGCCACGCCGATCTCCGCCGTCGTCTTCGCCTTCACCTCGTCCACCGTCACACCCGGCGCGACTTCGGTGAGCACAAAGCGATGCTTTACTTTGTCCATCTCCAGCACGCCGAACTCGGTGATGATCATGTCGATGCACTGGCGGCCCGTGAGTGGCAGCGTGCACTTCGGAATGATCTTCGACTCGCCCTTCTTGTTCACGTGCTCCATCATGACGATGACGCGGCGCACGCCGGCAACGAGATCCATCGCACCACCCATGCCCTTGACGAGCTTGCCGGGGATCATCCAGTTCGCGATGTCGCCTTCTTGCGAGACTTCCATCGCACCGAGGATCGCAAGGTCGATGTGGCCGCCGCGAATCATCGCAAAGCTGTCGGCGCTGTTGAAGAATGAGTGCCCAGGCACGCCGGTGACCGTCTGCTTGCCCGCGTTGATGAGGTCAGCGTCAACCTCGTCGTCGTAGGGGAAGCGGCCCATGCCTAACAATCCGTTTTCGGATTGCAGCCACACGGTCATGCCCTCCGGCACGTGATTCGCGACCAGTGTCGGCATGCCGATGCCGAGGTTGACGTAGAAGCCGTCCTGGAGTTCTTGGGCGGCGCGCTTGGCGATTTGATTGCGATCGAGGGGCATGGGGGGTTGGAATATACCCGCGCCGGTCTCGCAACTCGACAGAGTCCCTCGTGCCGGTGAACAGCGAGTCGCGACTTCTCGCCCAAGAAAAAAGGCGGGAGATTCAGTGAACGTCGGCGTCACACGGATGATGGGAGGAGTGTCCGCAGATTTGCGCAGATTTGCGCAGCTTCTGAAGCAGCGAACGAGGAGTCATGTATGACAGTGGCGACCGAGGATGCAACATTCCGCGACCCGGAGACGCACGCGATCATTGGTGCGGGAATGGCGGTCCATGCGAACTTGGGGCACGGCTTTCTCGAGGCGGTGTACCAAGAGGCGATGGAGCGCGAGCTAGGTGCAAGAGATGTCCCACATTCACGGGAGTACTGCTTTGAGATTCTTTATCGCGGACTTCCGTTGAAGACAACCTACCGAGCAGACTTCGTGTGCTTCGGGACGATCATCGTAGAGTTGAAGGCGCTGCAGCGCCTGTCCGGATTCGAGGAGCGACCAACCATCAACTATCTCAAGGCATCTGGCCTGCAGAAGGCTGTGCTACTCAACTTCGGTTCCGCGAGCCTCGAGTTCAAGCGATTCGTTCTCACAGCGCGATAGGGGTTGCGGCGCAGTTGCTAACGATCGAATGGTCTCGGCCTTGAATCTGCGAAATCCGTGAAATCTGTGGATGGTTTGAGAGGGATCCCGCAGCCTGCGCAGAGTCATGGGAAGCGAAGATGGTGTCCGCAGATTGCGCAGATTTGCGCAGATTTCCAAGGCAGCAGCGTCGAGAGCTTGACTGGCTCAACGCGTGTGGGCATGAATGGTTGTTCCCACGCTCGTTGATCGCGCCATCCGCACTCGGTGCAGCGATGTCGGATTTCAGCCTGCGTAAGATCTTCAACGAGGACCGGATTCCTACTTGCATCCTCCATATTGAATGCTAACCTACAGGTTAGGAATGACCCGCGACCGTGCCAGCGACGTCTTCTCAGCTTTGGCCAACGCCGCTCGGCGGCGCATGCTCGATTTGCTCGTTGAACACCCGGGAATGCACGTCGCGGCGCTCGGCACGCACTTCAAGTTCAGCGATGTCGCGGTGCTCAAGCATGTGCGCGTGCTGGAAGCTGCGGGCCTAATCGTGTCGCAGCGCGACGCGCGGGAACGGCGGCTGTACTTCAATGCGGTGCCGATTCAAGAGATCTACGACCGCTGGACGACGCAGTACAGCGGGTTTTGGGCGAGTCATGTGGCGGATATCAAAGCTCGCGTCGAAGCGCGGGCACTTCGAAAGGCGGCACGACGTGCCTAACGCGCAAGCTCAATCGTCCTTCGCAACACCATCCTCTTCGGCGGTGAGCGCTCCTCGCCAGATCTTTCGCACCGTGATTCGCGGCTCGATCGCCGATGTGTGGCACGAGATCACGCGGACCGACAAACCACTCCCGTGCTTCTTCAACATGCGAATGCACGTCGACGGAATGCGCCCGGGCTCGCGGCTGCGCATGCGCACGCCTGACGGCGCGTACACCGGCGTTGTCGGCGACATCCTTGAGTGCGATCCACCGCGACGATTCGCGCACACGTTTCAATTCACCAACTACAACGACCCGCCATGCAAGGTCGTCTACGAGCTTCGTGAAGTTCCCGAGGGAGTCGAGTTCACGCTGGCGCTCGAGGACGTTCCGGTTGGAACGAAGACCGCGAAGCAGATGACCCAAGGTGGTCCGATCATTGTGTCGACGCTGAAGGCGACGGTCGAGGGAACGTCGATTCCGTTCATGATGCGGTTCATCCACGTGATGTCAAAGCTCACGCAGCCCTTCACGCCGAAGCGATGTGCGAGCGCGAACTGGCCGTGAGCGGGCATGTGCACCGTGGACACTCGGCGCGGCGCAGGCGCTGTGCCGCGTTCCGTTCTGTTCGCACTGGGTCACGAGCGAAGTAGCCAACCGCGCACCACGTCACGACCGATGCGACCAAGACGGCGCGACGAGTCGCCTTCACGCCTGCGTCGCTCATCCCGTTCCGTCGCGCGGCGACACCAGCGAGCCATCACGCGAGCCATCACGCGAGCCATCACGCGAGGCGTCACGCGAGGCGTCACGCGAGGCGTCACGCGAGGCGTCACGCGAGCCAGGTGAGACCGGTCGATCGGCGGACTTGGCTCGATGCGCCGGACCACACCCACCACCCAAGCGCGAGCGTGCAGAGCAGTCCGACGAGCCGTGGCCACGACACTACACCGAGCGGGCCGAGCGGAGACGCCAGCGGCCGGGCGTCACCCCAACCGCATTCCGAGCAGCGCGGCGTCGCGCTCGACACGGGAGTTGCATCCATGAAGGTCGACCGTAGCAAGCGAGCGTTGCACCACGATCCCTTATCCTGACTCCATGCATCCCGTCCTCACACGGCTCGGTCTCGATCGTCATCCTCGCCTCCTCGCCAGCGGTAGCGCGAACACAGTCGCAACTGAGAATCCCGCAACCGGCGAACCGCTCGCGCACGTGAAGCTTGAATCAAAGGCCGACTATGAATCGGCGGCGACCAAGGCGATCGCCGTGCAGAAACACTGGGCCCGACTGCCTGCGCCGAAACGTGGCGAAGTCGTACGGCGCATCGGCAATGCGTTCCGCGAGCACTGTGCGGCGCTCGGAGACTTGGTGTCGCTCGAGATGGGAAAGATTCGTGCCGAGGGTGTGGGCGAAGTGCAAGAAGCGATCGACATCGCCGATTTCGCAGTTGGCTTGTCGCGCCAGCTCTACGGCAACGCGATGCATTCGGAGCGTCCGCAGCACCGCATGTACGAGCAGTGGCATCCGCTGGGAACGATCGGCATCATCACCGCCTTCAACTTTCCCGCAGCAGTTTGGGCGTGGAACGCGATGCTCGCTGCGGTGTGCGGTGACGCGTGCATCTGGAAGCCGAGTCTCTTCACACCGCTCGTCGCGATCGCGACCAACGACCTCGCGCGCTCAGTCATGAGTGAGCAAGACATCTTCCGTCCCGCTGGCCTCGATCCCGCCGACCTCTTCGGACTCGTCATTGGCAAAGATGCCGAAGTGGGCGAGACGATGGTTGCGGACCGTCGGATTCCGCTCATCTCGGCCACGGGCTCATGCCGTATGGGTCGGCGGGTTGGCGCGGTGGTCGCAGAACGTCTCGGACGATGCCTGCTCGAACTTGGTGGGAACAACGCGATTATCGTTATGCCCGACGCGGACATAGAAATAATCGTGCGGGCGGTGCTCTTCGGCGCAGTCGGAACGGCTGGTCAGCGCTGCACCACCACGCGCCGACTCATCGTGCACGAGTCGATCGTCGAGCGGCTCGTCGAGCGACTGGTCAAAGCGTACAAGTCTGTGCCGATCGGCGATCCACTCAAAGATGGCACGCTCATGGGGCCGCTCATTCACCAAGGTGCGGTCGACTCGATGCGAAGCGCCCTTGAGCGAGCTGTCGCCGAGGGCTGCACGGTCGTAACGGGCGGCATCGAGGGCATGAAGCGCTTCCAAGGAAAGCCCGGGTACTTCGTCGGGCCAACCATCGTGCGCGTTCCTGTTGGCAAACATCCAGGTGTGACCAAGGACGAAACCTTCGCACCAATCCTCTACGTCTTTAGCGTCAAGGATCTCGACGAGGCGATGGCCATTCAGAACGGCGTCGATCAAGGTCTCTCAAGTGCGATCTTCACCGACAGCGTGAAGAGCGCCGAGCGATTCCTCTCCGCCGATGGAAGCGACTGCGGCATCGCGAATGTGAACATCGGGACGAGTGGCGCAGAAATTGGCGGTGCATTCGGCGGCGAAAAAGACACGGGTGGAGGCCGCGAATCGGGCTCCGATTCGTGGAAGCAGTACATGCGTCGCCAAACCTGCACGATCAACTACGGCAAAGAACTCCCGTTGGCCCAAGGGATCAAGTTCGGCGACTGACGTGTCGTCCGTTGGTGGCACCGACAGATACAAAGGGCGCGCCGAGTGACTCGGCGCGCCCTTCTTAATTTCAGTAAGTCCTACGACGCTCGAGTTAGCCCGCAGCGGGTGCGGGTGCTGGCGCGGCCATCATCTTCTTTGCTTCCACAGCCGGAACCTTCGTGGCGCTGATGATGACGACGTTGGTCACAGGAACGTCCTTCATGAGCCCGGTCGCAGGTGGAGTCGCGGGGCGATTTGAGACGGGAACGGCGCGAATCTTGTCGACGACGTCCATTCCCTTCACCACCGTTCCGAACACGGCATACGCAGCACCGCCGCGCGGCGTGTCGAGCGGCGTGTTGTCGGCGACGTTGATGAAGAACTGGCTCGTGGCTGAGTCGGGAGCCGGGCGGCGAGCCATCGACACGGTGGCGCGGGCATTCTTCAAGCCGTTCTGCCACTCGTTCTTGATTGGGGCGTCGGTCTTTTTCTCCTCCATCGTTTCCGTGAAGCCGCCACCTTGGATCACGAAGGTGTTCACGACGCGGTGGAAGATGGTTCCGCTGTAGAAGCCGCTCTCGACGTACCGGAGGAAATTGTCGACCGAAATCGGAGCGTTTGAGCGATCGAGCTCGAAGAGGATCTCGCCCATCGACGTCGTCAGGAGGACGTAGGACAGATCCGTTGGAAGCACCGGGGTGCGAACCTCAAGACCGCTTCCCGGGGCCGCGAGCTTGCCCGGACCGTCGGGGGAAAGGGAAGGCTTTGCCGGAGTCGTTGGTGCGGCAGCGGGAGGAGTCGTTGGCGCAGCGGCAGGCGGGGTTGCGACTGGTGGCCTCGTTGGCGCGGCCGCTGGCGGCACTGCGGGAGCTGGTGCCGGAGGTGCCTTTGCCGGTGCGGCTGGCGGTGAGGCCGCTGTGGTCTGCGGTCGAGCGGATGCGATCGACGCGACTGTGGCGATCGCGAGAGCTCCCGCGAGTGCAACCACGGCAACGAACGGACGGGACGACGCGAAGGACGAGAGGCGCGAGTAGCGCATGGGGAAGCGGCTCCGAGAACGAGTGCTACGGCGAAACGCGCCGTGCGGTGAACAACGATGATAAACCACTGGGGAGTATCGGTTCGCGGCGGCGACCGACACCGCTACTATCCGACCCTTCCACCCTTCTCGCTCGCTCCGGCGTCGTCGACGCGACGGTCGGACCGAAGCTCATAGACGCTCCGATGACTGAACCCACGCCAGCCGCCTCCTCCAGTACCAGCGCCGACGGCCCATCGCGCGCGGTCAATGCCAGTTCTCGGTCCCCTCTGCCGCCTCGAGGCTGGGCGGGACGACTCTGGGATCTCGTGTCGAGCGTGCCACTCGGGATCGGGCTGCTGACGCTCCTCTTCATCTACATGACGGTCGGATCGGCGGGAATTCTCTATCCAGTCCACCCCAACATTTTCCACCCAGGCGCGTGGACTCACGCCCAGGTGCGCTCGTGGCGGCCGTTTGAGATGACCGAATTCGAGTGGTTCCACTGGTGGCCGTTCAATCTGCTCTTGTCGCTCCTTGCCATGACTGTCGTGCTCACGACGCTCCGGCGCATTCCGCTCAAGCCGGTGAACTTCGGCGTTTGGATGATCCACAGCGGCGTGCTGACGCTGATGATCGGTTGCGTCATCTACTTCGGTACCAAAGTTGAAGGCGACGCAATTGTCCCTCGGCGGCGCGTGGTCGCTGAGGTGTTCGCGCCTGGTGCGGACGGTAAGCCAGCAGTCGTTGATCGCATCGCCTTCGTCGCGAGTCCCGGTCAACGCGTCAGCGTCGGTAATGCCGAGAAGCGGTACGAACTCGAAGTTGTTAGTATCGATCCTGATTGGGAGATGCGATCGGAGGAGTCGGCTGGCATCAACGCCTACTCGGTCAATGTCCAAGTGCGCTCTGCGCCGACGCCAGCCGCTCCTGGCGAGACGTTTGTTCGTCAACTGCTCGCCGGGCATCCAGAAAACACCGAAGACATCGTGCTCGGAACCGATCCTGCTCAGCCGATGCAGCGAGCGGTGAAGGCACTCGGACGAGCGCTCGTCGACGAGTCGATCTCGCTTCGGCTTGAGTATGAGCCGCAGACATGGATGTATCTGCGACCGGAACTCGAGAAGTGCTGGGCGCTGTACGTGCGACGCCCGGGAGAACAAACTTGGACTCAGCGGAGGATCGCCGCCAAGGACGGTGTGCCGCTCTACAACGACTATGTCGCGGCGCGGGATCAGGTTTTCGAGGCACCGGGCCAACCACCGTTAGTTCCCGGCGTCATCGACGTCGCCGTACTTCCAGCGAAAGACGACCCGTTCCCCGATCTCACGTTGCGAATCACAGGTTACTTGCGTTACGCAGTGGAGCGAAGTGAGTACCGCCGTGGCGACCCGACGTCTCCGATCAACCCAGTGCTCGCGGTCGCGATTTCCGGCCCCGATGGCGAAGTTCGGCGGCTTGAACTTGAAGCCCTGCGGCGGAGTCCCAGTGGTCCTGACGCTGAGCCCATCGCATTCCGTTTCGCGGCAACCGAGAGCGAATTTGCGCGACTCGCTCAGCCGCGCTCGCTTCGCATTCGGGTGTCCGCGCTGGGCATCGACAAAGTTGAGCCGATTCGGGAGCTGGCGCGCGGTAAGCCCGATGCGCCGTTCATCGCGGTCGCCGCAGCGGACGGATCAGAAACTGGTTACGCCTACCGCGTCGTTGCGATTCAAGACGACCTCGTGCTTTCGACCGGTCGCGCTGGCGTCGCGATTCTCGAGGTGCGCACGCCCAACGGATCGTTCCGACGTTGGGTGTTCGATACCCCTGCATTGACGCGCGATGCTACTGACGATGCCACGCGCGATGCGCACGCCGCGTCGTCGATCGCTGACCCGAGCATTGACATCTCGTACGACCCCGGGCGCGGCGATGCACTCGTCGTCGTCGTCGCCGGACCCGAGCCGAATCGGCTTCGTGTGATCTCAGCGCTCGGTGCCGCTGATGCCAACGTCCGCGAATCGAAGGTGGGCGAGACGATTCGCTTCCCTGCGGGGATCACGCTCGTCCTCGAGGCGTTTGATCTGCGGGCAGTGCGCGAGACGCGTCCGTTCGTCGTTCCGCTCGCGCAGCGTGAGCGCGACGTCGGCGTTCAACTCGCCAAGGTCTTGGTGGACGTTCCCGGCGCGAGTCCGCGCTGGCTTCCCTACCACAGCTACATCTTTGACTCTCCGCTCGGTGTGCTTCGGCGTCAGACCTACAACCCGACGACGTTTACGCTCGCCGACGGTCGCCAACTCGAGATCATGTTCGGACGTCAGCGCGTACCTCTTTCGTTCGAAGTTGCGCTCGACGAGTTCAAACTACTAACCCATGTCGGTGGCTTCAGTGGCGAACAGGGCGCGATCCGCGATTACATGAGCCTCGTGCGGTTCCGTGACGCGGACCAACTGCCTAGCGGAACGTGGAGCGAGCCGGTGACCGTGAGCGTGAACCAGCCGGTCGAGCACCGTGGGCTCTCGTTCTTCCAAGCATTCTGGGATCCGCCGGATCGGGCGCGATTTGAGGGCGATCGCGCCTCCCTCGGACTCAACTACACCGTTCTCGGCGTGGCGAATCGCAACGGCGTCGGCACCATGCTGGCGGGTTGTTGTATTGCTGTTGCTGGGATGATGTTCGCGTTCTACGTCAAGCCGATGATCAAACGCCGCAAGCGCGACGCGGTACTTGCGTCGCTCGACACGTTGACCGCCCAAGCGAAAGAGAAGCGATCGCACGCGACGAGCAGCGTCGCTCACGTTGCTCAGGAGAAGTTGTCATGAAGTTCGTCGAGATGCTGCGCGTCGTACTCGTTGCGTTCGTCGCACTCGCTTCGTCCGGCGTCGCGGTCGCGCGTGACGACTCGCCAGCGCCAGACACATCGTTCGCATCGCGCGTCGACCTGACGCCGTTTGGACGCATCGCGGTGCAGGGTGAGGGGCGGGTCAAGAGTCTCGGCTCGCATGCAAACAGCATGATGCATTTCGTGAGCGGGCCGCGCAAGATCGCAGACCAAGATCCGCTCTTCACCTACATCGATCTCTTGCTTCGACCGACTGCCTACGCCGACGCAGACATTGTCTACGTCAAAAACCGTCAGGTGCGTGAGCAGATCGCGTCCGCGCTTGAGAAGGGACTCAACAAAGTTGATCCCGCGATCCAGGAGCGAATGGATGCGTTTCGCGCGACAGGATTGACGAGTGTCACGTACCTCCGCTCGGAAGTGCTCGGTCCACTCTTCCGCACGCTTGAAGCAGATCTCATTCGCAGCGCGAAGCAGATGGATCAGATTCAGTCGGCGCTCACAGTCGCTGACCCGCGATTCCTGCTGACCAAGTTGCAGTTGATTCCACCGCCGTCGGGGAGTTTCGACGAGCAGTGGCATGGCATCGACGAAGTGATGTCCGTGCCGGGGCTCGATCCAGCGCTTCAAAGCACCATCAACACTTCATGGCGCTCGTTAGTCAACGCGTGGCTGGCGCAAGATGCACCAGGCGTGACTGCTGCCGCAACGCAACTTGCGGACGCACTCCCCAAGGTCGCCCCGGGCTCCAACCTCTATCCCGAGCAGAGTCGCCTCGCGTGGGAGTACTGGTACTTCCAAAAGGATCAACTCACTTCGATCTGGCTGATCTATATGGGCAGCGTTGTACTTCTGCTGCTCGGGCTCGTGTATCGCTGGACGTGGGCTCGACGCCTAGGAACTGGCGTCTTTGGGATTGCCTTCCTGCTCCAAACCGCTGCGCTGGGGCTCCGCTGGTACATCTCGGCGCGGTGGCCGAACTCGAACATGTTTGAAGCCGTGACAACCGCGTCGTGGTTCGGTGCCTGTTCCGCAATCATCTTCGAAGTGATAGCCCGGCGCACACCGATGCGCAGTCTGTTCTTCCTCGGTTCGGCCGTTGCCTCGATGGTCGCGTTGATGGCGGCACACTTTCTCCCCGTCTACCTCAATCCCAACATCTCGAACATGATGCCGGTCTTGAACGACGTGTGGCTCTATATCCACACGAACGTCATCATCTTTAGTTACTGCCTTATCTTCATGGCGGCGGTCAGTTCGCTGTGCTACGTCGTCTGGCGCGCGTTTGGTGGAGGCTTGGCGTACGCGCGCGTCGGCGGCGCTGGATCGCTCGTGCTCGCTGGCGGTGGGGCTGGCGGGGAGGGCCCGGTGAAGTCTGCGGCCAAGACTCAGCTCGGTGAGGTGTTCGATGGCGTGACGATGGTCCTGATGGAGCTGTCGTTCATTCTGCTGTGGGCTGGCATCGTCATGGGTGCAATCTGGGCCGATCACTCGTGGGGTCGGCCGTGGGGCTGGGATCCAAAAGAAGTCTTCGCGCTGAACACTTTCGTCGTGTTTGCGGTGCTCGTCCACGTGCGGCTCAAAGTCAAGGACAAGGGCCTCTGGACTGCGATCCTCGCGATCAGCGGCGCGGCCGTCATGCTCTTCAACTGGATCGTCATCAACTTCGTGATCACGGGGCTGCACTCGTACGCGTGAGTGGGCGTCACTTGATGCAACGATAGAAACGCCAGCGGGCGGCGCCGAAGCGCCGCCCGCCGTCGTCTCTCTGTTCGCGGTTGTTAGTCTGCTCGCTGCTTACGGGCACGGTCCCCACCCGACAAGCACGATCGCGAGGTCGGTTCCGTTGACGATCCCGTCGCCGTTGATGTCGTTGGCTGGATCGGACTTCCCCCCGCTCCGAGCAGGCGAGCGAGATCGGCACCGTCGGTATCGTTGTCACCGTCGAGATCGCTGAGGCAGTCGGGAACTTCAACACCGATGTCGAGCAGGTTGTCGGCGAGGATGTTGTCCCACGCTGGACCGGAGTGCTGCGCGGGGTCAAAGTTCGTGCGGCTGTGCAGCATCGATATGCGATTCGACGAGGGGAGGTCGTTGAAAGGGGAGGTGGGATCAATCGCCCATCCGCCGGCACGGCCGAGCTTCGCGACCTTCAGCTTGCCCGCAGACGAGATGAAGTGTGAACCGTCGTCGCCAGCACCGAGAGCGTCGCGGTCGGAACGCGATACATGCCACCGTCGCCGGGGAGGTCCCCCCGCCGCTTCTGGTCGAAGTCGGGCATGTGCGTACATTTCCAGTGATAGAACGACGAGTTGACGTAGAGGCTCTTCACAATGTCGGCTGAGGCGACGCCGCAGCACGCGATGGATGACAGAACTCCGATGGCTGTTTTGTTCGCATGGTGATCTCCTCGCGGCTGCTAGCAGTCCGTGGCGTAACCGCTCCGTCGGCGAGAGCGAGCGTGAGTGGGCAGATGCAAGGAGCCGCGACGCAGCTTTATCCGCGAGATACGGCAAGTCGCGGCGACGCAGCAGATGCCCGCTCGGGCTCGTTCGCAGCCAGGATGGGTTTCGCCACGGACTGCTAGGAACGCCATTGGAGGAACTAGCGTGGTGGAGCCTTGGCGCGCCCGATCGATTCCCGAAAATTCAGGTCCGACGAGCGCCGCTCGTGCTAGCGTGCCCGCGTGGAACTCACGACTGCTAACCGTCCGTCGCCAGATGAAGCGAATCCTCGACCATCGCTGTGGCTGGGCGCGATCGCTCTCGTCGCGCTCGTGCTCGTCGCGTATCTACCGGCTATTACCTCCGGCTGGGTGTGGGACGACGACTCGTACGTAACGGCCAATCCGCTCCTCGATCCGGCGCTGCCGGCGCAGGACGCGCTCACCCTGATCTGGACGCCCGGCGCAACACCGCAGTATTACCCCGCAGTCTTCACCAGTTTCTTGATCGAATCGCGACTCTATCTCGGGCTCGCGCCGGAATTCGCCGACGGCGACATTGCTCGCGTCCCGCTTGGGTTTCATCTCGTCAACGTGCTGTTGCACGCGCTTTCGGCAGTGCTTCTCTGGCGCCTCCTTCGCATACTCAACGTTCCTGGCGCGTGGTTCGCGGCCGCGATCTTCGCGCTGCATCCGATGAACGTCGAGAGTGTCGCGTGGATCACCGAACGGAAGAACGTTCTCGCTCTGGCGTTCGGACTCGGGTCGATCATGGCGTGGCTTCGCGCGTGGCCGAGGGCGGGCGAAGCAATCAAGCGCCATACAGGGTGGCTAATCGTGTCGTTCTCTCTCTTTGTGTTAGCAATGCTGTCGAAGACGACGATCGCCGCCGTCGCACCCGCGATTCTGCTTATTCATTTGTGGCGCCGCGACCGACTCGTCGCATTGCAGTGGACGGTACTCGCGACGTTCTTCGCGATCGGAATCGCTCTTGGGCTGCATACGGCGCATCTGGAGCGCACGCACGTTGGTGCCGAAGGCGACGAGTTCCTCATGACGTTCGCGCAGCGGTGTGCGCTGGCGCCGCGCTCGCTGCTCTTTTACGTGTGGACGTTCCTCTGGCCGTCACGGCTCGCGTTCATTTATCCGCGCTGGACGATCGATCCGTTGTCGGTTGTCACGTGGCTTCCTCTCGTTGTGACGCTGAGTGCGCTCGGTGCGTGCGCCCTTGCGTGGTGGCGGGGCTGGCGCGGTCCGCTCGTTCTCGCGCTCCTCACGGTCGCGGGTGTGTTCCCCGCGCTCGGCTTCATCGACGTCTATCCGTTTCGCTACTCCTACGTTGCCGACCACTTCGCATATCTCGCGACGATCCCGCTCGCGATAACCGCTGCGTGGCTGTTGAAGCGTCTCACCCGCGCCTTGACTCCGAAAGTCGCAATGACGGTCGCGACAGTACTCGTCATTGCACTCGGTTCATTGACCGCCGCGCAGTCTGTATCTTTCCACGACGAGAAGACGCTGTGGCAATCGAGTCTGGCTTCGAATCCCGATGCGTGGATGCCGCTGAGTAACCTCGCGGGCCTGACGCTGCGCGAGGCTGGCGCAGCGCTCGATGCGGGCGATGTTGAGCGCGGAAAGTCGCTTGCAATTGAAGCGGAGACTGGCGCGCGGCGAGCCACCGAACTCTCTGATCGTCAGGCCACGGCGTGGACGAACCTGTCGGAAGCGCTTCGTTTGCAAGCGCGTCTCAGCGACGCGCTCGTGGCATCGGAGCGAGCACTCGCCCTTGAGGCCGACGATCCGCAGATGCACTGGCGTCGCGGACGGCTGCACGAGTTGCTCGGAAATTTGCCTGCGGCGGCGGTTGACTATCAAACCGCAGTGGAGCGTCCCGATCGATCGCGCGAGTTGATTCGACGCGGTTCAGAACTGCGGCAGCGTCGCCTCGATCTGGCGCGAGCGTTCACACGACTGAATCGAAATGTCGACGCCATCGCGGTCTTCGAGACAATGCTGAAGGACCGCCCCGATGATGCGCTCGCCGCGGCGAACCTCGCTCGTGTGAAAGTGCGCGAGGGCGATGTGAAGGGGGCGCGGGAAGCGTTTCGTGCCGCACTCATGGCTGCTCCAGAAACAGGCTTCGCTATCGCGCTCTTGCCAGGTTTCGTCGATGTCCTCCTTGCCGCGCCGAGCGACGTGACGCTTGCCCTAGAGGCGATCGACGCCGCGACGTGGTTGAACGACCGCACGGGTGGAAGCGACCCGCTGGTACTAGTTCTCCTTGCCCGAGCTCGGGCAGCAGACGGTGAGCTTGATGTCGCGAAAAAACTTCTCGACGACGCCCGCGTGCTCGCCACTGACGCGCCGAGCGCGGTGCGCGACGAGATCGCGCGCCGCGCGGCGGAGATCGATCTGCTGCGGTAGCGATCGTAGCAGTACGCCGTTCGACGGAATTCGAACCGTTGTACTTACACGGCGTGGGTCGGTATTCGCGCAATGTTAGCCAGCCATAGCCCGCCGCTGCACGTTCGAAACCGCGGCACACTCCGAACAACGCGAGGCGTCGCCCAGTGGATACCCGCAAGAGAGGCACCCTCGTTGGCGGCGTCCGAGGCGCGCCGGAAGGAAACGAAGGCGGGCATGGTTGTATCGCTGCAACATGATGGGGTAACCGTTGATGAGGACATTGGCGCCGAGTAAGACACGCCAGCTGCCCTTCCCGTGAATTGCAAAGGACCACTAAGTGATCGCCAGCATGGCCAGAGCGCCGAAGATATGGCGCGCCTCCCACGACTTCGTCTGCTTCTCGTATTGCAGCAGACTATTGACGAGGTCGGGACCGATGGGAGCGATGCGCCGACGACTGCGGGCGCGCGAGATGAGGTCGCCATTTGTAGGGAGGTACCGTTTGAACAGGCGGACGCCGAGAAGGACGTACATTCGCCCGTTGGCGGCCCGTTCGATGCGCCTACACGTTCGAAGAACCAGCGAGTCAAGAACGAAGACTGGTTCATGCTAAAGGAACGAGGAATTGTGGTCGGCACTGCATAACGAACTACTTGGCCCCGTCGCGCCGGTGAGAGCAATCAGAATTGAGAAATCGAGGTTATGCGTAAAGATGACGTATGCCTCGCGGCGCGCCTAGTTTAGGCGTACGACATCCGCCGCCGCAGGGTCGCCACCCTAGGTCTAGTGGACAGCCTCGACACCTTTGCTGGCGAAGAACCCAATGCACGTCGGGGACAGGTTCGTGTCGACGAGAAGTCTCATGAAGCCTTCAACGGGAGATTTCTCCTCGGATCGCAACGCCGCATACGTGAGCGCGGCGTGCACGTCGACGCGTTCGACGTACGGAGAGGCGCTGAGGATTTCTTCGATGGTCCGCCCCGAGGCCAGCAGCCCAACAACCGTTCCCACTGTCATGCGCAGGCCGCGAATGCAGGGCCGACCACCAATGAACTTGGGATCGTGCGTGATGCGGTCGAGGAGGTCAGTCGTCATGGCCCGCAGCCTAACGCGGGTCAGAGGCGATTCAGCGCGCCGAGGTCCCACAACCGACGTGACGCGCGACCAAACCGGCCCGACTCTGCGGGGCACGCGATACGAGGGATTCGGCGGCGCCGCCTAACAACTCCGAACCGTGCCGCTCTCACTGCGTGGGCAGGCTTCGCGTGAACCTCGCTATCAGCGTAACCGACGTGGCGTGGGTCAGCACGAGCGAACTGTTAGGCATGCTTCTCCACGTCGCCGCATTCTGGACACCGCCCTGACTGCACAGGGAAACCACACCGCGCGCAGCGACCCCGCCGTCTGCGAACGATCGCGCGCACGGCAACGAGCGCGTAGAGCGCGAGCGCCAGCACGACGGCGAACAGCAAGGAGTCGGCGATCAGCCCCCACCAGATCGGGCGAAGTGGAAGGAACGCCCGCATTGCGAACTTTGTCGGCCAGCGCTCCCGCACTAGCGCGTGGCGGTGGATCTGGACGCCGTCACCCCCGAACTGCCACTCGCCCTCCAAGGCGCGGAACGGCCATCCGGCCGTACGCAAACCCTTGACGCGAAGGGTGCCGTCCGCGAGCGGCTGCTGCGTCGCGAACGCGTGGCGAAGCGACCAGCCGAATCCCTCGGACCGGTACTCGATCGCCGTCCGGCCCGCCGCAGCCGCGGGCGCGTACTCCTGATGGAGGATCCCGGCACCCCATTCGATGCGAGACCCCTTGAACTCTGTTTACTCGGGCCATGAGCGCCACGTAGCAAGCCAAGAGAGCGCGACGGTGATGAATCCTCCCGCGACGAAGCAGATGACGAATCCAATCGCGAGGTTCCGAGCGGTCTGGTGCGACATGCTCCGCCGTCTACCGATTCCGAGCTGTCCTGCACGCAGCGGCGTGCAGCCGAGGGCGACGGACCTCGCGACAATGATAACTGCACCCGCTGCGTGTCAGAACCAGCGAAGTGTTAATCGGTACCTTTCTGCCAGCCACATTCGGCGCAACGGCGCGACTCGCCGAGTTGGTATCGACAGCTTGGGCACACTCCCCTGTTTACGCGACGGCGTCGCACCCAGGCGCTGGCAACGAGTGAAAGACTCCATCCAACTACGCCGAAGATCGCCGCATCCGCGAGGAGGCCGCTCCAGATGGGGGTGAGTGGCAACGGACGCACAGGTGCTTGCCGAGCGGGCCATGGGAGCGAGATCGCCTCGGCGAACTTTATGCCAGCGCCGCTACCCGTGGGGGACATGGCCCTGCACTGCGCGGCGTAGAACGGGAATCCCGCGCGGACGAGGATCACGTCGTCAGTAGTTGCGCCGCCAACCCCGTCGTGCGGCAACTCGATGATCTGCGAATACGCGCGCCATGAGTAGCCAAACCGTGCCCTGTCTCTGGTTCGCGCCCATGGGTAACCGGGAATGAGCGGTCGTTGCGCTGCCACCCAGGCGCGGTCCGTGCTGTCGAATTGGTCGGAGGTGACGCTGGGACTAGTCCCATAGTCGCGCGGATCGAAGCCCAGCGCGGCCGACGCCCAAGCGGAGAGGCAGGCGAGCAGCAGTCCGAAGACCAAAGCGCAAGCGAGAGTTCGAAGGGTTCCCATTTGCATGCACCTTGCGACCTGCGCTACACGCGACGTCGGTGCAGCCGACGCCGCAGGCCGCGCGACGAGTGTAACCGCCCAGGCGGCATGGGTCAGCCGAAGCGAATTGTTAGGCGGCATTCAAAGGCAGCCCACACTCCGGGCATCGCTCGCTGCCAACCACCCGAATCGGCTGGCCGCAGCCCAAACAGCAACCATCCGTGGCGAGTCGCCGGAGGCGGCGCTGCCGCATCGTCATGTCAACGATGACGATAGATAACGCGACGAGCTGCCAGAGACCAGTGATCACGACCGTCAGCCACTCAGGAACTCCCCAGGCCGCCGAGTTAACCACCGCAATCGCCGCGGCCGATGCCAGAACGAAGGTTACTAGGCCTACGGTGGCGCGCCACGATCGCACAGCGCAGCCGAGGATCAACGCGCCGACGAGCTCGAAGGAGGCCCACGAAGTTGCCACAGACCAAGCCACAGGGAGACCCATCTTGACCCCGAGCCACTGGAATAGAACGCCAGACAGTGTGGACCGCAGTGGGATCAGCTTCGTCGCGGCTCAAATCGCGAACAGCGAGAAGCTGGTAATCGGCAGCGGCTGTCGCGCGACCCGAAACGCTACAGCGAGCATAGCCGCGGTGACCAAGTTGAAGCCGAATGTCAGCGCGGTCTGTTGCCAGACGAGCATCGCTAGGTTCTGAAGCTGGGCTGCCATCGGATGTTGACCGGAGATTGACTTCCTAACTATTTGCTAACGGACCGGACTGGCGAAAGTGTACCGCGTACCGCCAGACCGGGCCTAGTGGCGTGGCGTTGGCGCGCCGATTAAGCGAGTAGTTAGGCGGCGCTGCTGGACGGAGCGAGGTCTTTCACCATGAAGACACTGAACCCTGTAGCCACGTAGTCGCCAAAGGCACCGCATGAGGTGAATCCGTTCCTTTGGTAGAGCGCATGCGCAGCTTCGAACGCCGGTCCAGTGCCTGTTTCTAGGAACACCCGGCTGTACCGCCTCGTCTTGGCAGTCCGCATGATCTCATCGAGAACGGCTTGTGCGACGCCTCGCCTAAGGTATGCACTTCGTGTCCGCATCGACTTCATCTCGGCGGAGGCGGCGTCCAACTCCTTGAGTGCGCCGCAGCCGCACAGCGCATCTCCGCTCCACGCAGACCAGAACGTGATCCCGGGCATGCGGAGGCTATCAATCGCCAGTGCATGGACGTGGTCTGGCGGCGAGTTGCTGTGCATTCCAGCCAAGTGCTCGGAGACAAGCGCTTGGACTTCGAGCGACGACAGGTTGTCAACACAGACGCGAATGGGCTTGGGTGGTTATTCCGGGACCTAACGATTACGAGCTGTGCCGCACGCGCGTGCGCCGAGCCGCCAGCGTCGCATGCAGTGTAGCTCCGCACGTGCGCGTCGGCACGTGCGAAGTGTTAGCCAGACTGCGTCGCGGGTGTGTCTGCGATGCGTGGGTGAGGCACGGCGGGCCTCACGCGGGCGACGGACGGACGGTGACACGCCTCCGAAGAAGGAGCTGCTGCGAGGCAGGGATGGATGGCGCGAGATCCTCTGAGTGCTTGACAGTTCAAACACTCGGGAAGCCGATCACTTGGAAAGTCGCTGCCCCGTAGCTAACCGCGAGGTATCGCTCCGCCCGTCCGAGAGTTTGAGGCATCGCCCGAGCGGAGGGACCTTGGAGGCGTCCGTGATGCGCGACCACTGGGCCGCCGCCGCCCACCGGCGGAACTCCGTCAGATCGACTGGGATGGTGAGGGCAGGATCCGGGAGCGTCGAAGATTCACGCATCAGTCCGTGCGGATCATCGAACGCCGTGACGGCAACAGCGCCAGTTAGGTCCTGATCCGGCGTACTCAGGCACCATGTGCTCGGCGGATAGCCCTGAAAAGCGCCGACCGGTGAGGCAAGCATAAAGGCGGTGACCGCCAGGATCGCGAGCTTGAGTGCGGTGCGCCGCAAAGTTGTTTCTGCCTAACGACCCAAGCTCAGCGACAACGGCTACGCGGTGCGCCGATTGCGACCGCGATGGCCCGCGGCCGTTCGCTGCAGCGTATGATTAGTCCGCGTTCGATTCATAGGTAGATTCAGCGACGGCGCCGCGACACAAGCGGTGCTGGGCGGACAAACTCGTTGGCTGCAGCCTCCTCAAGCATCCACTGAGCCATCGCTGCATAGGAGACAGGTGACCATGAGTTCATCGCACCGCCCCAGTCCGCTGAAGCGACAGGGCGCTCGCCCTTGCCTCGGGGGTTGACCGCGGCCCGGACGAGCGTCCAGCGAAGCGACGCGAACGCGCCCCGGCCGAGGGCATCAACGACCGCTTTTTGTTCAGAGGCTCCGCGGCCCATTGTGCCTGGTACCCACGAGAAGAATCGCATTGCCCGGCTCGCAGGCTTCCCTGGGCGTGAGGTTAGCAGCGTGTTGGTCACAAGGACGCGATCGACGCCCGCGTTCCTCGCGCAGCACGTCTGGGACGAGGACGGCATGCGCAACCGGCTCCAGCGCCTCGTCGCCGCCGAGCATGCCGACGAGCGCGCGGTCGGCGTCATCGACGAGACCTCGCATCCGAAGAA